>OFQY01000149.1_pt1 | contig 33229 bp, 50 predicted proteins | sample 1542991 | NCBI WGS metagenome assembly OFQY01 (sample SAMN07774224, study PRJEB24372) | wastewater metagenome | isolation source: Exp Tend VB 10WW | collected 2016-02 | reverse complement strand
TGAGATAATTAATTATAAAGGTGCTTATTATAATTATAGCACAGATAAGATCGCTAAACTATTGAATAGACGCAAGATAACAGATTATTTAATAGATAATATGAGTTATCAAATAGGTAATTATTTTAGACCTAATTTTGATCTAGTTTTTAGAGTAGATCAAAAAATGGTTAATGCCTATTATAGAAAACAATACACTAATGATCGTGGTTTTATTGATTCTAAATTAGTGCTATGCAAAAAGTTATGTTTTCGATATATCCCAAAAATTACCTTTATTATTATAACTGAGAGTATTAATAGAGATAATAAAACGAAAACTATCACTCAACTAGCAGATTATACCGATATTAAAATAGCCATTTTTGAGGCTAAAAAATACACCCATAAAAATAAATTAAATTGCTACATAACTAACGATAGGCCGACTAATAGCATACAGGATCAATTCTACCTAGAATTTAATTATAATATTGAGACTAAATTAGTTGAGGTAAAAAACAGACAACAATTTAAACTTATAGATAAATTGTCAGAAACAGATGATAAACGTATATATAGCACTATTAAAGAATGGTTGGAGAAACATGATCTTTATTCTGGTTATAAAGATCAAATATATACAAATAATTATGACAATAATGAAGATCCTACTTACATAAGATTAGATCTAGCAAGCGGAGATTCTGATTATAGTGGTAATGATATAACTTATAGTAATTACCTTAGTATTAGGTCTTTACCAGTTACTTATACTTGCCGTTCTTACGATATTGAGATCACTCTTAAAGACTTATGCAACAATACTTTAGAAGAGTATGATCAAAAAGATATAGATTGGCAATCTATCCTAGAATCTCTAGGTCATTATGTCTACTTAGACGACGATCTAGCTAGTGATTTAACCCTAGAATGGGAAAACCAAGCTTTTGATAATAGCTATAAATATGATATTGAAAAAATAATAAACAATATCATAGAATACTATCAGGATACTAATGAAGATGATCTAGAATTACCGCATAATCTAGATAAAGAAAGTGTCTTAGAATTTCTAGGAAACTATAACACTAATAGCCTAGCTAGTGATCTATTTTTTGAGATTTTATCAAACGAGCAATATGTAGCTGGCACTAGCTATAGTGCGGGTATAGCTAATCTAGATATAGATTTTACTAATAATTATAATTTAGAATCTGCTATTGAAGAATTAATTGATCTAGCGATTAAACAACATGGCCATGAATTATGGCAAGAATGCCATAAAGATCAATTATTGCTACCTTTTAATAGTGATATTAATTGCTCAATCAATACACCTATTAATAGCATAGGTATCACAATGGCATTATGCAATAAATTAGGATTCTGCAAAGCGGAAAGCTATAAATTTTGTGAATTGAATAACCTTAACCCTAATAGTAGCTATACCTTACCAGAACTAGAGCAAGCTTGCCTTAATACCCCACAATACAAGGTATATATTAATAAATTAAAGGCTTTTCTAACTAGAAAACAATCTAAAAATAGATTAGCTGCCTAACTAATAGGCTAGCTAAAAACTAGCCTAAAAACATTCTAACAATTAAATGATTAATGAGGTATAAAATGATAATAAATAATATTAAGTATAAGCCGATAATTGCTAAAAAGACCTTTATGATTAAAAATGATCAATGGCAAGTTAAATTCTATTTAGCTATTAATAATAAATTAAATAATCATAAAGCTATTAATAAGCCTAAAGATCATTCTCACAAGCTTTTAATTGCTTATCGTATATGCAAAGGTTTAAAGCCTATTCAACCAACTAATTAAACCCCACTTAAAACACACTAGGCTAGCCTCCAACTAGCCTAGTTACCTCAATCTGATAGATTGTATAGATTGCCTGTTCTCTACCCTATTACAGGCAATCTATAGAGTATATCAATAGCTACTCTAAAATAAATTAAAAATGGAGTAAAATAAAATGTTGCATAACACAGAATATCGACAACAAATAAATTATTCAAAAATTGCCAGTAAATTAAAATCAGTTAAAACCAGAAACTATCGTTATAATCAGCCATTTTCTAGTTATATTATCTGTTTTTTCGATATTAAATTACAGAAAACAATAACAATAATAAAGCAAACGTTAAAGCAAGCCGAAAAGCTTGTAAAGTCTTTAATTAATAAGGCTTATGTAGTATTAGTTGATCTATATGATAGCTTTTCTGATAAAGAATATACCCTAGAATATAGCAAAGAAAACACTGTAGATTTTATTTTAGATACACTATAGAAAACGGAGTTAAAACAATGCCAGCAACAACACTACGACAATTGAAAGAAACTCAAATAATATATAGCCTATCAATAGCAGAAAAGAAACAAGTGATAAAGCTTTATACTCTTGATGATAAACCACTTGCTAAGTCTTTAAGGCATAAACTTAAAATAATTAAAAATGATCTAGAATACGTCAATATTTGTATCGAAGCTTTTGAGCATAAGCGCATGGTGGGCAATAAAACTTTAGAGCAATTGCAAGCATTAATAATAGGTAGTCTGTCATTATCTAGTAAAACCTATGAAGATCTAAAATTTATAACACTATCTCAAGGTATTGATCTAGATATTGCAATTCACTATTTAATAGAAGCTAATATAATTAATATTTACATGGCATTTAGTAATAAATACTTTTTAACTAGTGAGTATTATTTAAAATTAAGGCGGCAAGATAATGAGGTAGAAATAAATGACTAAAATAAATAACACATTAGATGCAATTCACTTTTTAGCCTATTGTTTTGAACAGAACCAAAACAATACAATCGACTATCAAGTTATTGATTATGCTAAAGATAAATTGCAAACAACTAAGCTAAGATTATACATTCTACATAATGATCATTTAACTGATATTACTAGATTAGTTAAAATGATTATTCAAGATCAAAATATAGTAGATTACAGATCAATAACAATACACCCTAGCAATGCTAAACAGTTTTTAGAAGAGAGGCTTAATCAATTTAATAACCAATTAAACCCACCTAATATAGGTAAATGGCATATTAATCTAAAAGAAATAGACATAGCCTAACTGTGCTAATAACTAACCAAAAACAACAAATAAACTCAACTAATAAGGATAAAAAATGCTACCTAATATATTCATTACAAAACACAATATTACTCTAAGTAAGATCCAACTAACTACGCCTAAAGACAATTTTAATTATAAGCCAGAAAATGATACCGCTTATGCTAAGTTAGAGCAAAGACAGACTTTAGCTTGCCGACTAGATGCTAATATCACTATAAATATAGGTGATAAAACTATCACAACGTATTACTCGACACCGTGGTACATGCAAGGATTAAATAGCTATAAAAAATCTATTAATATTAATGATATAATAGCAATAGAAAACACTAAAAACCTACTTTGCCGCAATCTAAATATAGAGAAAATATATCAAAGTAAAATGCTAGAAACGCTCACAATAAACCCTAAAGAATTTAGGGATAAATTACTTGAGGGTTTTATTTTATCACTAGCGAATGATCTACAATTCTATAGAGATTATCCAGATTTTGAGAATTATTGTTCTGATTTTGGGTATAATTCTGATAGCCGAAAAGAATTACAGAATTTCTTAAATATGCGCAAAAGTGTAAAAGCGATAATTAAAAAATTACCAACTAATATTTACAATGATCTGATTTTAGTAACAGAAGAAGAAGACGACAATCAATCTGCTAATTAAACCCCACTAATGTAGCACTAGGCTAGCCTCTAACTAGCCTAGCTACCCTAACTTGATAGATTGTATAGATTGCCTGTTCCCTACCCTATTACAGGCAATCTATAGAGTATATCAATAGCTACTCTAATCTAAATTAAAACGGAGTAAAAATAAAATGATCAAACTAACGAAAAGTGTATTAAATAAAGTCGCTACACAGATATTAATTAATAAAAATTGTGTAACTTTAACGGAACACGCTTTATTAGATATTGCTTACAAGCTAGAAAAAACTTTAAATCATGATCTGAATAGAGAATCTTTTATTAAGGTGAGCGTAACAGACTACACAATAAAAAATAGATTACTAGAGATTGATATAGATTATCCTAGTACAATGGATTTTAAAGCCAGGCATAAGCTAAGAACCATTCTATATGATCAAACTAGAAAACAGTTATTACAACTAATCGGATTACAAAATATAATCTAACTAATAATGAGGTAAAATAAAATGGCTAAATACACAAAATATATAAAAGCAATAAATGATAATCTAGCAAATGCCAGAACTAATTGTAATATCGTTTTATATAGTAATAAGCAAAAAGTATTATATAAAGTAGACGCTATCATGATAGATAGTCAAGGTTTTAACGGGGATCATTTCATTATATGGCAAGGTTTTAATCCTAAAGATTATCATGGCCAGTTAGGTATAGAAATAGATAAAATAACCGGTGATAAAATAACTAGAAATATGTACATGCTAATTAGCAGTAAATCATCATGGCTAAATATAAATAATCTGCATTACGGTATATTTAGCGACTATAGAGACAATCTAATAACTAGATATCTAAGCAATTAAAAATAACTCAAAACAATCAATTCTCTACTCTACAAATAAGGACAATAAATCTATGTTTTATAATAAAAAACCAAACTGCAAAAAGTATTTAGATGTTAAAAATGTAAAAATCCAGAGACTCTATAAAGAGAACAAAATAAAAGGCTTAACATCAGAGCAAGCTTTAGCTTGTGCTAGAGAATCAATAAAAGTAGATCAAGCTAAATATGATATTGATCTACAAAACGAGTTTGAATATAGCTATAAAAATCACATCTACACGATTAAAATTACTGTAGAAAATGATTACGATAACTACACAGAGGATCAGCCTTATACTATCCTAGTCCCGCCTATTAGTAGTTATGGTTTTGACTACAAAGCTACTGATAAAGAGTCTAGACAATACAACCAAAAACTAAAAAAATACACTTATAATAATTCTCTATATTATCGTTTTCATGATGGTGATAATAAAGAGAACATTTATAAGCATTATCACAAGCAAGGATACTCTAAAGATCAATGTACTCTATTAGTTAGGGATTACTTTAAGAATAGAGTAGAACAATATGAGGCTATTAAAGATATCGGCTATCTTTGGGTTAATATAGAAGTTTTTATAGCTAATCAATTATTAGGTAGTGACTCATTAGGTAGCATAGAAGATAACAATATAATACAATCTATTGTATACAATAATATGATAGAAAATGCCATTGAAAATGCTATTGCTGAATTGCCTAATACTATAGTAGATCTAGCCAATAAATTAAATGAATTACAAAATATAATGAACGGAGCATACTAAAATGTTAAATAATACCACCACTACACAAAAGCTAAATACCCTAACACCATTACAAACAACGGTTTACCTCTTGAATAAAGAGATATCTAAACAACAAAAGCTTAATATTGATAACTATTACAATATTAAACAATCTGATCTATTCACACAATATTTAGCAATTCACCGAACTAATAATCACGTAGACGCTCTACGTGATTATCTTCAAGAGTTTAACGATAGTATTATATTATTGTCGAGACAAAAGCGGATAACACTAAATAATATTATCGGAACTAAAGATTATTCAATATCAATAAACAGCTACACTATTGATCTAATTAAAAATAATAATACTAATTATTATTTCGATAAAGATACAATGAGATTCTTTGATTCTAAGCTAGATAAGCTAGTGATAACATTAGAGTTATTACCTGGCATAGAAATTAGTTTCTTCATAGATTCAATCCAATTTATTGATAGTCAACACAATAAGCATCCGAGAGAGTATCGGATTAAATATTTCAACTGGCAAGAATCAAGAGTTCAAACATGTGGCGATAATAAAAGTCTAAGTGAAATTCTAAATAATCCTAAATACTCTAAATATCTAGATCATGAGAAGGGGTATATTTCTACGAAGCTAGGCTATAGTCACCCATTATTAGCTATTAGGGATAATCTGTCCGAGTTAAAAGATCTACTCTGTAAAGATCTAGGTCTAGGCTATAACGCCACCATAGCCTAAATAATCCTTGGATACCTCTAGATAAATTAGATAGCTATTAAGAGGTATCTGAGTATCAACTAATATCAACCTAGTACCTCTAGCGTCAACCTGGTGCTATTTCGCTTCTAGTTCCCTTCCCTAATTTAACTGATACTAAATATAAGGATTATATATGCCTAGCTATAACCACAAAATAAATACTCAAAATAATAGATCTAAGGTAGATCACTCCAGAAAACCTAAGCCTAAAGTCACGATTAAACCTACTAGTATCCATACTGTAGAATACTGTCTATCCGATCAATTAACTAGCCTAGCTATCACCTATAAGCAAGACCTATCTGCTATTATGAGAGACTACAATAAAGCCTTACATAACACCAACTTAGACCACCTATCGAACCATGTTGCAGATTACCAGCTATCAAAAGCTTTAAGCACTATCCCTAACGTAAACTTACTAACAGCTAACCTTGACGTACTCTGTCCGTTTCAATACCAAATAGGTAACTGGCTATTATCTCTAATTAAACTAAGGATATATACTATAGTTAGTATACTTACTAATAAGCACTCTTGTACTAATTGTAGCTATTCACAATTACCTATTAGGCAACTACTAGCACCTATTATCACTAGTGCTATAGAGGCTATTAGCACTAGCACCCTACTCCTCATAGCCGATACTAAAAGCCTGATACTCGATTTTATAGATCAATCTAACTCCGCCTATTCTGATCTACTAGCTCATATTCAAAATACTATTCTATCCTAGTTACTATACTAGCTAGCATAGCCATACTACACGCTACAAAGTCAGCCTACACTCTAGGCTGACTTCTTCTATACTTCTCTACTCTATTGTTGCTATCTGTGTTCTATATCCTATCTATCTCACATCAGCCTACTACACTACCACAACGAAGCAACTCACCATTCAAGATACTACGCTCATGTTTGATTAATAAAATAATCCTCTCATTTATATATCTATCTATAAGCATCTCTACTACTACATAGCATCTATACTATACAAATATAAACATAATTAAGATTGTCTGTTACTACATCTATACCTATAGCTACTACTACAGCTATTACTATACTTGTGTCATATTGATACACTATCCCTAACTCTATACTCTAACACCTAGTAACAGATATTCAGGGATGGGCTACCCCCCCCTGCATATATCTGCTATTTTGTCAACCCACATTCCCTGTATCATTATGACACAGACCGTGTAGAATGTACATAGCATGTAGCATTTTGACACACTATTACCTCACTTGGTGCGTGTGTCATTTTGATACACTATGTAAATATTATATACCCCATATCACTCGATCAATCTACAACTCAAACTTACTTATTATTACTATCGGTATATACTACCTACACGCTACTGCATTACTAATATATATCAATAGTTCTACCTAGTTAGTCGGTTGTTGCGTGTTGCGTTGTTAGGGTTAGTTGTGGTGTATGTAAAGCTTTGTTAGGGTACTAGTATAATACAACTAGATTGTATACTTACTATCCACTGTATCTATCTTGATACGTTTAGCATATTGCAAACTATTGTTAGGGATCAAGCTAACCGTTAGTATAATTAATATATCTATCAATACTACTATAGCAAGGTACACCATTCTACCCTAGTATCCTATGCTACCCTAGTGCCTTAGTCCCGGTAAAACTTAACCCGGAATCCCGGATATTTGTTATCGTGGCACATCATTTAATTACTCCTCTGTTTCGCAATTAATTTTATTATTTTTTACTAGCAAGTGGAGGGCGGCTTTTATATGCACAGTAGCAGAGAGGTAGAGGAGAAGTTTTAAGGAGAAGCAAGTTATCTATCTTAGTAGGTAGAGGGAGAAAAGCTAGGAGGAGCAAGTTATCTATCTTAGTAGGTAGAAGTAGAGGTAGAAGTAGAGGTAGCAGGTAGGTAGAAGTATATGAAAAAGTAAGACGAAGCAAGTTATCTATGTTAGGAGTAGGAGGATATATTTAGAGATATTTAGAGGTTAATAGAGGTGGTAGCAGGAGAATTTTAGGAGATTTAGGGGCTAGGAAGATGGATAAGTTGGTGATATTTAGGGATAGAGAGACAGATTTACAGGCAGTAAAGGTAGTATGAGGGTGTAAATAGGGGGTAATTGGAGGTATAGGGGATGGGTGAGGGTATTGGAGTAGGGGCAGAGAGATGGGAGAGAGTATTAAACATGAGCTTAGGGGGTTGGAGTGGTGATAGGGGAAGGTCGGGGATATGGGGTATGGAGGGTTAGGAGGTGGAAGATAGGGGGCTATGAGGTAGGAGGAAGAGTATAAGTAAGGCTTGGATATAGGTAGGGGGTAGGTTGGGGGCTTGTAGGGGATTCTGGAGAGTTTTAGGGGTATAATAGATGAGGTAGGGGGGGGGAGGTAAAAGAGGGGGAGAGAAGCAGGGAACTACTGGTTAGTGGAAAACGCAAGTTGACTCTCCGGTATATATAAGTTATCATGGGAGAGTAAGATGGACAACTTAGAACAAGGAGGTAGTTAGATATTATGGCTAGTTGCAAATTTTGCCGTAGTAAGGATGGCAAGACCAGAGTTGGGAGGTGGTTAGGGTTTACAAGTGATTTGAAGTATATGGAAGTGGCTTGTAGGCCACACCGGAAGGTATTAGAATAGAAGTTAGTAAGTAGAGACTGTTCACATAGAGACTACGTACATATAGTTGATATCAAAGGCAAGATAAGTCAGAGGGAATTGAGACAACAGCAGGTAGATAGGGCATTAAGTATCCTAGCTGATGTGTTAGGAGAGCAATTTCACATAGCTAAAGATCATCGGAAGAAGCTAGTCAGCTTCTATAGGACTGGCTCTTACTAGTAGGGTATTAAATTACAGCCAAAATATAGATATTAGCAGGTACAGGGAGGGTAGTATTCTAGCTGGTTACTACCTGGACTTGCTAGCCTCAAGAGTAAGTTTGCCATTTCATCTACTTGCTACAACACACGGAACATACGGAGAAAAGAAGGAGTAAGTTATGCAATGTTTTGATAAAGATTGTGAAAAGTTTGGTGTAGAGCATGTGCATTATTGTGATGAGTGTTTCAACGAATTAGAAGATTGTAGTTGTGAGGTTTGTTATTTTTGTGAGCTTAAATCGGTATTATGTAGAGATTGTAAGCTTGATGCAGAAGATGTCTGTGAATCCTGTTGTGAAGGCCATGATGATGACTACGATAAAGAAGATGATGAGGATGAGGATGAGATTACAGGCGAGGATGCCCCTGTAGAGGTCTACATAGACCCCGACCAGCTCCAACTACCTTTCGAGGATGAAGTTACGCACGTAGGGCAACCAGAGCAAGAATTAGAGCCTTTAGGTGAAGAATATAACCCTTCAGTTTCTTCGTTATACCGAGTTGGTGACATCGTAGAAGTGGTTGAAGATGTTATTAACAGCAATAGTAGCCAGGATATCTTAGTATCAGTTCGGAGTTACGTACTGATTAAAGAGGTTCTGCCGTTAGGTGAGGGGATGAGTGAAGCCGAGCAGGTATATCGGGTGCAGGTGGTATCACCCGTTATGATGAAGGCTGATAACCTAATGATAACTCGTAAGCAGCTAGGGGATATAATGCCCTTTTAGGTCAAAAAGCAATATTAATCAATCTGATAATCTGATAAGTGGGGGAGAGAAGATGAAAGATTCAGAGTCTATAGATTCTAGATTAGCTAAAACAGTCTTTGTCGTAGAGGCAACTGGTTGTGAGCAAACTGAGCTATGGGAGAGGTATCATGAGAAAGTAACTTGGGTACAAGATAATCCCGGTAGGCTGGTAACTGTGGGATATATTAAGACTGTCCCGGCAAATAGCACCTTATGGGATATGTTGAACAGGAAGTTCGAGAGTAGACCAGTATGTATCTGCCTATCGTGGAATCTGCTAAACGGTAAGTATGTACTATTCTGGTATCCAACCAGTAGTCTAGTTGACAATAGGATGATCGAGGCGTGGTTCAAGGATAATTGCACCCCTCCTAGTTACGATCATGGTCGGCCAGCAAACTGTAATGCTAATAATTTTGTTCATTGCATACATGCAATACTGGATAACATGGTATGAGAGTAGTACCGTATAGGAATAAGGCAGAGGCTAAGGGTTGTGCGTACTGTGGGGAGGAGTCCGATAATTGTATTTGTGACATCTGCCCCCAGTGCTTCGAGAGAACTCCCTACGTATGTGAGTGTTGTCGAGGCTGCTTAAATTGTTGTATCTGTTGCAGGTTAGGCTTAGATTCCATGCTTAAAAACCTAGAATCTAAGCCTTGACCGATGATAGGCTGGAAAGGGTTAAGGTAGCTAAGTAGTAGTAAATAAAAGATTTAAGTCAGTCATAAGAGTACGCTAAGATAAGAGAAGATCTAGAGAGGCATTTTCGGGAATTGGCTGTAATTATATGATTATAAAGGGGATATGTGAGATAGACAGGTGGTCAAATTTGACCACTTAAGTGGTCATCCTTGACTTGTTTTGGGGGTTTATGATATAATTATACCTTAAATAACCTGATCTTACTACTATTTTTTACCGGATGCCCTTATGAAACTCAGTCAGACTCAAAAGCGGTTGAAATATATAGGCCAAGAACCTAGAATCAACTTCGAGACTGGGGTCATCGAAGATATTAAAGTAAGTATAGACCAGGAGGTAGACGTGAGATTCTATAAAATATGGCTAGATAACCTAATGCCAGCATTATGTGAACTTGGTGATAAGGGCATTCGATTCTGCTTCTGGCTACTTAAAGCTGCAAATAAACAGAACCAGGTTCACTTAACTATGAAGGTTATGAGAATAAAATCAAAATGTAGCCTTAGTACCGTACAACGTAGCTTAAAGGTGATGACTAAGCATAATATTATCTATCGTGAAACTAAATTTACTATTATTAACCCGGATGTGCTTTTTCAGGGTAGCCATGCTAATCGTATGCAGGTTAAATTTGAATATCAACAGCTACAAGCTAAGGCTACTATAAATAAATCTACAGAGATAAAAGAATTACCAGAAACCGAGATCTTCACTAAAGAAACTCTAACCAATAAACAGATAACTTAACCTAATCCCTATAGGAGAATATATTAATGCCTGCTAAACAGAAATTTAAATACTTAGTATCTGGTAATGCCGGAGAAGTAAACTTCACGTTCCCAGTCGAGTCTATAACCCTGAATCAAGCTGCTACTGAAGCCTTAGTGAAACTAAGAGAAGTTCTTGGTATAGGTAAACTTAGTGTCACGTATATACAAAAAACAGCTATTGGCCATGAGCCTGCTAGTGACCAAGTTAAATCAAAGGAAGTTAGAGAGATGTTCCGTAGAACTCTGCCATCAAAGGAAAGATCTAGTACCTATTATGGTGAATTTAGTCTACATAAATATGTAGGTAATAGTATGATAGGACGATTTAGCATTGAGAGAGTTAAAGATAAGGGCAATAGTAATCAAGGACTTATCCCTAGTAGTACTTCAGTCACTGGAGGTTTCTAATGCCGTCTATTGATATAGATTCCTTACGTAAACAAGTTAAAGATAATATAGATAAAGATGGTAGATATCATTCTACTGATGGTGCTTTTATATCCGAGAGTCTCACTAGAAATTCTGCCGATGGTACAAGTGAATGTTATGGCTGCCTGATGAGAAGTGGTCGGTTTGATATTTACTGCTTTCGCCGTAGTTGGATTGTCGATAGAGGGTATGTCTCGTCCTTAGCCATAGTATTTGATAGACCTATCTCAATGGATGATATTAGATTAATTATTGAAAGGTATTACGATGAGCTATTTACTGCTCCAAGTATGTTCCTATTTCTATTAGAAGAATGGCTAGCTAATCGTGGCTATCAAGCTAAGGTGATAGTCAATCCGGGTGCTAGCACTCTGATAAGATTCCTGTCCTACTTCGATCTTAAGTTTGCACGTTGGGGTTGGAAGATAGTAGGTATGAAGGTTTTTAAGGGTGATAATAATCATACACCTGAAAATAAATAATCAAGAATATCGTATGCAAAGGAGTGTTAGGGGGGTATAATGGAATTAAATGAGCAAGTTACATCGTTAGAGCTATCTGAAGAGCTTAAGAAAGCTGGAGTATCTCAGAAGGATAATACTCTCTGTGTATATCATGGCGGCTGCCTACAGATGCGGCATTATTATCATAATATGGATAATCTAATTAGTCCTGTTATAGCAGCCTTCACCTCGGCTGAGTTAGGGCAGCTATTACCCGATATGGTGATGAAGCATAGTATGTATCGACTCTGTATAATGCCATCTCTGAATGGGTGGGGTGTCTCATATACAGATGGTAGGAATACTATATTTTGGACATGGCATGAATCTCAAGCCGAGGCTTATGGTTTGATGCTTTGTAAATTAATTAATCAGGGCATAGTAGATACCAGTAAACTTAAATTATAATGAGGAGAATATGTCAACTAATTATTATGCAGCTTTAGATGTATGCGAACATTGTAGACGAGGTGAAAAGTCGATTCATCTCGGTAAGGCAGCCGGAGGTTGTAGGTTTAGCTTTGCTTATAATGGTGGCGGCTATTATAAAAACTTCGAGGAGCTAAAAGCATTATTAAGTCTTCCTACTACTCAGATTAAAGACGAGTATGATCGATATCTGACCTATGATGAGTTCATTGAGATGATTAAATATTTACAAACTCATACCAGAGCAGTCAAACATGAGGAAGACATCATTGATGGTGAGTACAGATTTCATATTTACAAGTTTAGTTAAATATATAAAAGTAAAAAGGTGGTACAGATGCAAGAGACTAATATTAAAGAAGTAATTAGAGAAAGGACACCGGGGAGAGTAGCTTATGCTATATACTGTCAGGCTATAGGTGCAATAGAAAATACTCCAGATTTCTCACATTTATCACAGGTAGACCGAGAAGCATGGGAGGTACTAGGTAGTAGTCAATTATCACAAGAGCTTGAACCTATATTAGAACCTATGGCTACATTATCGGATATTGCGGAAGATATTAAACGCTGCCTTGCACGACTGAAGACCTATAATGTAAATCAACGACGAAAGAGCTTAGTGGTCACTAAGTTAGAAGAAGCATATTTATGGGCAGTACATGGCGATCTAGTAGATAACTAATAAATATCTAACCACGATTACCGTATAATAATTTACAGGAGAACTCAATGAAGCTAAGAACATTAGTAGAGATTAATAATATCTGTAGTACACAAGATCCAGTTATAAGGGAACGATTTCAGAATGTTTTGAGATGGCTCGTAGAGGTAGATGAATATAGCATATATAAGCCAGGTTTCGAGATCATGATACTTACTGGAGACTTTAGCCCTCGCATTACCCTTATAGTATATGCTGGTTCAGGTGATAGTAAGGGGTATATAGCTATTGATTTAACCGGAAATCAAACATGGGCTTCTTTTAAGTATGCTAGCTATGATACCTGTTACATCGAAAAGCTTAATGAACAAGCAGTTAAAAACCGTTTAGTCGCTATGATAGAGATGCGTAGACAAGAAAAGATAGCTCTACATCAACGCAAATTGTCCATGCTATCAGAGCTAGGAGACTAGAATCATTATGCCGGTAAATAATGTCAAATTAAAAGACTGGGCTAAATTGATGAAGTTAATGTCAGTTGAGCCGGAACAAGTACAACTCTTACAGACTTATCTAATAAAAGCTGATGAGTTAAATCGGAAAGCTAGGAATAAAACTAAGATTAAGGTTAAAGTAGTTATTGACGATATACTAGAAAGTGATATTACTCTAGGGGTAAAATTCTTTTACCCTGGCTTCTATATGCTAAGTATTGACTGTGACTGCAAGAACCTTTGGGCTGATTATAATTTCACCTACATGCTAGACTCAGTAAAGATTAATCGTTGCCAGCAGCTTAATGAAGAGATATTCGAGAAGGCTTTTAATGAGCTTATTAAACTATCTCTAGACCATCGAGAAGGCAGGGCTAGTCAATTCTTGCGGCATAATGGCTATCAGGTGATTAAACCTGAAGCTAAGACTACTGAGGGAAAGTAATGTGGAATAGTAATTTAAGTATGCTAGATCTTGTACGGCTTATAAATCTACATCCTTCTCTAAAAGAGCAGATCAATAGCGTTATACAAGCCGTAACTGACCCTAAATATCTTCAGCATAACCTAATCAATCAGCTATCGGTTGACGTTGAGCCGAGACACCAAGTCATAGAGTTTGCTCTAGGTACACATGCCTTACATGTATGTATCTTTCTATCAGCCGGAGCTGAGTCCTATTATACTAGGCTGCGAACACCTTCTGATATATTAGGCGAGAATAATAAGTTGCCTTTAACTACCGCTAATCTATGCACTATGATAGATAAGCTCCTGGCTATTAAACATGAAGACAAAATAACCGAGGCTATATATCTACTGACTCATAGCGGATATAAAGTAAAAAAATTAAAGAGGAAACTTCCAATGCAAATACAACAGCTTAAAGAATTAATGTCATTAATGCGTCAATACCCTAAAATCATGCAGAATATTAATAGTGTACTGTTAAGGTTAAAGGTATTCGATGATTACCCAGACCTGCTAGAAATAATGAAGATCGAGATAGAAACCTCTAGTGAGAAACTAGAGTTCACCTTTAAGATCTCCGATACTAGTATGGTAGTGATATTAGAAATAGGTGGTGGTCGTATTCTTAGCCATAGCATTAATAGTAATATACCTTTCACTAGTGATAATCTAGCGGCGGCATTTAGACGATTTATTCAAGATGCCACGACTAAAGATTATACGAATTAATTTATAGGAGAGTTACTCGATGTTTGATACAAAATTAGAAGAGATTTATAGATGTGCTATCATCTTGTCTGAATACCCGGAGATGATGGCAAAGTATGACCTAGTCTTAAAGGTCGCTAGTAAATACCCATTGCTAATCCCCTACTTCCATCTTGAGACTATTGACGCAGATTATAGTATTAACTTAAAAGCTATAATCGGAGATGTACGTGTAGCTATTAAATTTGGTGTTGGGGGTGATGATCGACCCGATCTCAATAGCTATGTTAATATAGGCTATTACAATCAATTCAAATCTGGCATCTTGACTTTCTCAGAGAAGAGTCTAAACACCGGCTGCCAAGCTCTAATGGAAGCTTTGGAGAACTCTGAGGAAGCTATAAAAGCTAATAGCAGAGTTGAAGCATCAACCTCAGTAGAATCTCAAAATAGGAGTATTAGTAGCACCAATGACCATAGCAACATTTAATGACTTAATAGCAAGATGCTTTACAGTTCAAGTCTTTATCAATGAACATATCCGTTTCGGGGAATCAGTAGAAGAGTATATATTATCAATAAATGGAGACTTCCCTGATATTCCCCAAGATATTCAGAAGAGTATGATGCTCTCTGTTGAGAGAGGTTCTCCACAAACAGTTAGGATACAGGCTTTCCTAACTAATCCAGTATATTTCTTGAACTTTTATGGCAGTACTTTTGAAGAAGCTTTAGGGCAGGCTTGGGAGTGCGTCAAATTAAGGGAGGTTAAAAACGATGGGAACAGTATCGATTAATGGCAAGACTTATACCGGTAACAATATAAGCATCATAAATAATCAGGTATTTATTGATGGGGTTAGCCAAGAGAAAGGTCTACAAGGCATTTTAGAGGTCAGGATTGAAGGTAAGATGGAAACTGTGTCCTGTGATGCAGCATTAACTATAACTGGCGATGTTGGCCGTGCTAAAGCTGGTAATACTCTTACTATTCATGGCAATGTTCTGGGTGATGCAGAAGCTGGTAATACTCTAACCTGTAAGAATATTGGGGGAGATGCTAGAGCTGGCAATGTCGTGAGTGCCTCTGTTGTACAAGGGAAAACGAGAGTGCGGTAACTGTTAAAGGGGCTAATCTAATAGCCCCTTTTCTATCTTGGTTCTGGTACTGGGTTATATACAGATAAAACATGCATGACAATCACTAGTAATATGCTGGCTAGAAACAGTAACTTGCTAGCCTTATAGAAAAAGCCCATTTTCTTGATTTCATACTCCTGCCTTTTATCTATATCAACCGCTAATCTATCAGAGGAATCTATAAATGATGTCCATAGCATACTGAAATTAGTAAGGGCAGTATGTAGGGCTAAGACGAAGCCGATCATATTAAGGATTTGGTAATATTTCATTTTCACCCTCTCCCATGCATGTATCTAAACGATCGATTGCCGTCTTACATGCCTTGATAGTATCGGCACTAGAAGACGTGGTTTCAGCAGGATTAAACTTACTAGGTCTAGGCATTATAGCCTCTAATGCTGCGAGTACAGCATTATCGTTCACTATCTTAGCCGTAAGGTCTGTGCGACACGTTTCTAGTTGCAGTTTAATATTCGTCAAACTTTCAATATCTTTCTCTCTATCACAATTCAATTGGTATCCAAGAGATAACTTCTGTTCACAGATATTATATATTACTTCTAGATCCTCGATCTCTTGATCTAACTGAGTGCGTATCTTATCTTTTATAGCACGTATACCTGGTTGTAGCTGACCACGGACTTCTTCAGCAAACATCCATTGGTGTACTTTGCTCCGCATCTTTTTTAATCTAACTAGCCTATTTCCATGAGATAGAAGGAGTTCTTGATGAGTTTTCTGTTTAGCTATTTGCTGCTTTATCTTAATCTGGAAGTACTCCTCCTCAGACATAGCTAATAAATCATGGATATCCTTATCACACTGTTCTATTCGAGCATTATAATGAAGCACACCACTATTAGTATCAGCATCTTGCTGAGAGTTAGCATGAACAGCAAGGCAGTAAGTCCATAGTAGCTCGTCAAGGTTTACATCCTCATGACTAGCTTTAATTAAAATCTGTGTAGTTGGGTTAAGCTGTATCAAAGTTATTCTCCTGTTGTTTCGTTAATACGATCTACTTGCCGATCAATGTCAACTAATTGACTATCTAGATTTTCTTGGAATATCTTTCTTTGTTCTGCTAGTTCTAATTGGCTAGTTTTAAGTTTAAGGCGTAGTTTCCTTAGTTCTATCAAGCTAAAAACAATGCCCCATACTTGTTGCAGGAAGAAGATAGGGGTATATATTATTAGAGATACTATCATAGATAGAAGTAGCACCAAAGCCGCATGAGTAATGAACTCTTTTAAGTATTCGATTATATAGATCATCATAGCTGCATACTTTTAATTATTAATCTCTTACTGGGCAATGATGAAAAGCAAAGTTCTTAGTCTTGAAAGGCTTTGCTCCTTTCACATTAACAGGCAGGATTGTAAAGTAGCCACAGAGATATCTGGGCATATCTGGGGTTAGACCTGTAGGGTTTGGTGTGTTTGTCTCAACTATAGTGTGACCTAGAGATAGATGGCAACTAACACAAAGACCTTCTCGGCTTATACCTTTTTCGTCTATATACTCAACTATACGCCCGACGATATTAGGTGTAGGTTTAGATCGATTACTTTCTACTAGTCTTAACTGCATATTCCCTCCCCAGTTTCTCTATTTAGATAGTTATTTTCTAGTAGGAATATTAATACCATAACTCTAGCCTCGACTTCACATTGATCCTCAAATAAGGCTACCATCCGGTCGCCGTTGCTATCTTTACCTTTAAGGTAGATATCACTAGGAGATATTTTTTTATAACCAGTACCCCATAGTAGCTCAGTCTTATATGTATAGAAGTAAAAGATCTCCCCTGTTTTACGATTCCTAATAGCTGAAGGCAGTAATCGACCAAGCTCATCACTATTAAGGGCAGGAATAAGAGGCTCTAGACCAGGAGTATCCATAGTGAGGGGTAGTAATTGCATAGTAGGTGTATACCATCCTAGTATAGGCTTGTTACCTCTAACTGTTTGGCCATAATTAAGATCTTTGAGTATCTTAGAGCGTTCTAAGCTTACTACCATTGTTTGTTGGTAGATCTCAGGATTCATTGGTACGTAATTCTGCATTAAATTCAACCTCCGGGTTTAGTTTTAGTAGACCTTTCTCTACTAGTGTGATAATCATCTCGGCTTTAGCTTGCCGTAAATTGCTGGCCTCTATTGAACAAAGATTGCCATAGTAGATTCGATGGAACTCCCTTTCCCCATTACTGAACATACCTGTCATTTGCAAATAAACATGACCGTATGGGATATCTATTCTATGGGGTAGTATCTGATCTAACTCTGCATCTGTTGGGGCAGCTAGTAGATTTACTTTTCTACCATGAAACTCTTCATCATATAGATAGGGGCGTTCTTCAGGAAAAGGTGAGATAATAACAGATCTCTCTTCTTTAGTTTTCTCGTCTTGCCAAATATTATAATAGAAAACCAAACCTTTTTGAGGGAAGCCTAAATCTTTTAATTTCCGACTTGTAGCCCTATCTAGTACAAGTGTTGACTCGTACATAATTTCACCTCCAATAATATCTTTAAGTTGGTTGTATTTTATAGCCTTTGCTGATTAGAAAAGCTAGAGGGTTATCAGTATCTCTCTCGAATAGCCCTACGCCTTCATCGGCCTTCAGCGTCAAATATAGTTATCAATTCAATCACCATAAACACTCCTATGGGAGTCCTATCCCCTCCTACTCAAAGCTTCTAGCTCTAGCTAATAGCCTCCCGTTAAGGTAGGGGCATCCCTGTCGTAGTAACCTAATTGCTATAGATTAAATTATACTAGTATGGAGAGTGTAGGCATACTCGTTATAATCTACAATCTGACTTCTCATTATGGTTTTAGCTAGTTCACCCAAAGCTTCTTGAGTATCGATATGGTAGAAATTTACTGATTGGCCTCTAGCTAAAAGTAATGGATTACGGCCTTCCCCATCACCAAAGGCTCGGCACTCTTGGCCATGCGTAAGATATAATGGCATAGCGAAGCTTAAGGGCAGCCCAGAGCCTTCCACTATCCAATATCGCCATGCTCTGCTAAATGTCCAACCATTAAAAGTACCCATAATAGCTGTGGGTACTTCTTTGAAATGGTTATTGCCTTTATCAATCCAACGAAGCATATCATAGCTATGAATCTCAATAATAGTTTGAGCTAGTTCAGATCTCACTTGCTCATCTACAGAAGCAAAAATCTCTTCATGTTCTGTAGTAGGTCGGCGGTCTAATCTAACTGCCAGATTCTTAAAATGGTTGGACATAGGTATCACTCCACTCTAATTTAACTCCTAATAACTTAAACTTCTCCTTCATCTCTAGAAGCTCAGTAATAGGCTTAACTTTACCCTCATCAGTGAATTTAAGTAGTCTCATCTCTATTAAAAGTTTAGTAAAGGGCATCAGAGCTAGAGGCATTATATTAATACATTTAAGTACTTTAATATCAAGAGCAGAAAGACTCATTGCTTTAATCCTGAAATCTTCAAATGCCTCCCAAGTAAAGGGACACCACAATTCTATTAGCCCGCCGATAATATCAGCATATTGACGTATTTCAAGCTGGGCATGAAGGTCTTTCCTCAGACTTAGGAAGTGCAGTATATTGTGGACATCACACTTCCAGTATAACTCAGTATAGGTGGATAAGGGTAGATCTTTCCTGGCCTTCTCTCTAGCTACTCCAACCTTTAATCTTTCTTGATAAATCTCTTGTGCTAAAGCATGGAATTGGATCTCTTTAGTAGAAAGCATTGCACTAATAGCAGTATCTATTACCTTACCCTCACTGCCTTGCTTATTCGTAGTAGATTGTAACCTCCATTCACCGGGAGCTGTTTTTTGTTGAGAATCAATAGCCTCAGAATATCTTGTTGAATACTCGTTAATATTAGCAGTCCGATGCCGTACCATTTGACGGAAGTGATCCATAGGAATACGAATATGTAACTTCAATTCTGCCATCTCGAATACTGATGTGTGTCTATGCCTTATCAATCGGCGGATCAAACTTCTATCATCACTGCTATGCTTAGTGCCTTTACCATAAGAGATCCTGGCAGCTTGTACGAAGGCACTATCACTGCCCATATAATCTATAGCTCTAATAAAACCATCGTCTAACACGGGGAATTTAAGTCCTAATATTCTATCTAGTTCAGGTACACTCTCTCTTTCGAGGGGTACGAAATTATCTGGTATATTAATCTCTAACATTAATCTATATCTCCTTTATCATCCTTATCAGGGGTTATGTGAATTAAGTGGTTGAGGATGTCAAGGATAGCTTTCATTGCATCCTTCTTATGTTCAGTCGATAACTCAGTTTCTTCATCCAGAACTTGTTTAAGTTTATCCTCTAATAGGTTCTCTTGAGTCACTGCGACTTCTAAGGGAGTAACTTCCCATCTAATTAAGTGTTCTCGACCACGTACATCTAAGTCACTATAGATTGTGGCAATCCTATGCCAACCATCCTTATAATCTTTATAAGCCTGTGGATCTTCATCTTTATCGGGAATACTTGTATTAATAAATCTAGGCTTATTAATATTTAGCTTCTCTCGAAGATATTTCCGGTATACCTTAGTGACCTCATGTTCCAGAAGCCGACCAGCCTTATTTCTAACCTTTCTCTCTCCGATAACACCTATACCTTTAATTTCAATTATTGCCTTATATAGCTTATTCAATTTCTGCCTCCTACTGTTTGTTTGATAGTTTTTCATTATGTTCGAGGATTAATATAGTTAGCTCCGGGATGAAGTGCGTAGCAAAAAGGTACATCTCTGCATCTGAGAACTTGTTACCATCTGGGGCAAAGACACCCGGATCATTTATCGTTAGGAGATGAAGGATAGCTTGTGCTGGCAGGATAATATGAGGCACAGGAGTACCCTCAAGGCGTTGATCGGGTGCAGTACGGCTCTTTATGTTATTATAGGCAACCTTGGCCATCCTAGAGGCGTATACAGTAATTAAAGCTTCCCTATTTACCGGATCTTGATTATTCGATTTATCCGGTGTCTTATTAGACTGAGGCTGTTGGTTTGCATTCTTATTAGCCCATTGACTAATCTGTTTGAAATCTATCATTTTATTAATATCCATATAGACCTCCAAAGGGGACTGGCTGCTTTAGCTGCCAGGGGAATCTGGAATCGCACTTGTGCGATAGCATTTCCTCTGTTAAAGTCAATATTGACAAGTTTTTAACGGCGCTCATAGAGATGCCTCTTTTGTCTTACTTGTCAACAAGCTAGTGGTGGCAAGGTGACTAGCAATAGTCCCCAGGAGTGATGAACGTATCCTGGTCTGTCGCTAGTGGGCTGCCCTGGGTCTATGCCCAGCACTCTCGTTAAGTGTGTCAACCAGCCTAATATCGTCCGTCTCTTGCTCGTCTTTTCTTGCTCTTGGAACGGCAAGCTGTCTGCTTTAGCTGACAGTCGTTGACAGATATCTACCCAATAAATCCCTCTCCCTACTCCTATACGATCATAATAATAAAAGCCAGAACGACGATCTACTGTCAGGCATTTATCACTATTATCCTTATCAGCTAGTAGTATAGGGTCATGGAATATAGGCATTCTAAATATTACCTTCTAGCTTATCTCTTTTAATAGTAGCCTCAATAGCTCCTTTTAGTTCAGCTCTGAACGCCTTCTCGAAGGTGATTTTCTGCTCTATGTTCATAGCATTATAAGCATGTCCGTAATCTTGTTTGATAATTCTCATACCAATAGATAAATAGTTAGTTGGGATCTTATAAGCAAAATCAGCTCTAATAGCCCTAAAGATTAAGTCTGCCATATTGATGCCGTTATTATGGGCTACCATATTAAGGTTATCGGCTAAGGTCTTCTTAGCTAATTGAGCTAAGTCGGTATTAGGTGCAATCTTAATCTTGATATTACTACTAGTCATTGTGCTTATATATCCTTGGTTTAGATAGATTTGTAATAACTAGAATATATCATCTCTCCCTTGAGCTGTCAAGGCAGATCGTCGATACATTAATAATATGTTACTATTGTCATAGTAAGAGAGATAAGAGACTAGAATATAACCAACATCTCAATAGGAGGCTTTTGTTCATGCAAAACAACTATATAGATCTTGAAGGGGTCATGATATTACTAGCTGCTTACGTAGTGCTGTTGCTATCATTAGTATTAAATATATATTTTATGCGTGGTAGCCGTAAGCTAAAGAAAGATATTGATGAGGATTATGAGAAATACAAACACCTACTACAGCTATATGGCCAACTAGCGAAAGATGAGCAAATTAAAATAGCTGTAAAAGTTAGACTGCTTAATAAGATTAGAGAGGGTAAACTCCGACTACGTTCTTTGTATATTAGATATAGTTCTTTACTCAAAGAAAAAGAGAAGCCTTAGTTAATAAGCTTATCCATCTGAAGATGTTTATAGCCCACATAAATAGTAATGGCTCTTAGTAGGGCAGTATGGTCTTTCTTTGACCTAAAAGAGTCAGGGAGATAATCTGCTACTACTACTCTGCCCGCTACATCATAATAAAACGACTGAGCTACTTCATCTAAGAAGAGGGATAGGGCTGCCGTATTCCCGCCTTTCTCTAGGCATCGTAATAGTAAAATATAATTATGGGGCTGAGTTATTATGCTTAGGTGGTCAAACAGACCTTGAAAGCTCGACTTTTCTCTATCTGCCCAATAGTCAATTATGCACTCTACATGATCGGGCTTATATAATAATAATAATTGGAGCTTGATAATATGAAAGAATTTATCAGTGCTAATATCCTTTGAGAAAAGTATGGTCTTGAGCTGCTTTTCTATGTTGGTAATATAATCAGAGTCTTTAACTAGGTGCTTAATCTGGCTAGTAAAAGGCTTATTGAATGATACTTTTGGTGTTATATTAGGTTTGAGTGTTGGGGTATTAGGAAGCCCTGGGGTAGGGGTTACTAGGGCTTTATCATGTTCAAGCATACGGTGTAGTTTTTTATTTAATTTAGTCTCATCATTATATTTAGACATATTAATCCTTACCTATCTTGAGGCTTACCTCATCTACACCTAGCAGTTCAAGGGCTTCTTTAATGGTTGCCTCATCATAAGCCGGAGCTGCTTTGTGGGTAGGCTCTTTAGGTAGAAGTTTCGAGATAGCATAGTCTAACTTGTTAAGCTCTGCTTTTAATTGTTCTGGTGACATGCTGAGATTATTTATATCTAACTTAACAAGCTCTCCAACTTTATCGAGGTAATTTAATAGTTCTTCAGGCATATAATCACTCCCCATTACTATCCGATGTATCTAAATTAGTTATAGTTATACTTGCACCATATTTCTCATGTTTAGCCTTTATATATTTCTCTGTATTATCTAAACTAATCCCCAGAGTTGGTAGATACTTAAAGTCATAGGTGATATCGTACTCTATAATATTGGCCACCATTTTCTCGTAGTCTTTGATTTGTTTCTTTAGTTTATGCCTTTGATATTTATCGTAAAGCCCGACTCCGAAACCGATAAGCATTATTTGTAGTGCCTGCCATCCCGTTAAACCTAGCATCCTGTCTCCTCCATGTAGTCCAGCAGATCTGCTGAGTTTGGCAATGTCTTAGCTATCTCATAGCAGTCTATCATCTCATTTTGTTTAGTGCTATATTTCTTATAAATCTCATCATTATGTTCGAGTTCTATTAACTCTTTTTCGTTCATCTCTATACATTGCACAATTGCTATTTGTATAGCCTCTTTATCACTAATTGAAAGATGACCTATATCAGGCTCTCTTAAGCAGCTAATATTAAGGTAGTCCCTGACAGGAATACATCTAGGGGCAGATTGTAGTAGACCTATCCTTAGACCTTGTACAAGCTTGAAGGTCTTATACTTCAGTAGCTGTATACTATCTCTTATAGTAGTTGTTTGAAGCTTGTTGAGGTCAGGCTTAAATGCTTGTCTGGCATAAGCAATTAATTCATAGGCCAGGAAGCTCGTTATAGAGTCATTATGGATAAAGTAATCAGTATGTGCTAATAGTCTGCCATAATTAATCAGATGATATTTATCAGCTTGATATAAGATTTTATATAGAAAGAAATCGGTTGTATAGAGGTTTACATCATCTGGCAGTAGTATTGCGTTATCGAGAACCTTATTGATTTCTTTGAGGATAAATAAGATAACCTCTACCATCTTATCACTATCATGTTTACTGGTATTCTGATGAGCCATATAGTTACCTACCCCTTAGTCTTACCTTGAAAGAGTGTATTATGTTTCAGTGTAGCTAGCTCATCTTTCAACTTCTCGATCTCTACAAGGTGAGCTTTATTAATAGCCTCTTTAGAGTCTCTATCTTCCATTAGTTGAGCATGATTCTCTTGCAACTCTGAGAGCTGGCGTTGAGCCTGTTCTTTTACTGAAGTAATATTATACCTTTGTTCCTTTAATTCAGCTTCAGACTCTTTGAGAGTTTCTATCTGCTTACCTAGTGTATCAAATATGTGGAACACTTGGGAAGCTAGGCTCATGCTTATATGTTGGGCTTCAGGATATGCTCGGTTAATCTCATTGCTGATCATATCGCAGTCCACTCCATACGCTTGGAGAACTTTGATGGTTTTTAATAGCTCCTCATTCTTTTTAGTGAGGCTGGTTACTTGGCCAAATAAGTTATCATTCTTTTGGACTATTGCTTGGATTTCTTTATGGGTAGAATCTTTTAAATGGCCAAACTCAAGCTGTCTTCTAATGATCTCTTCCTTTAACTTACTAGCAAAGTCTTTTTCTGATAATAGCCTCTCCATAGTCCATTTTAATAATTCTTCCATAATCACTTCTCCTTTATAGAAAAACGGGCAGCCTTAACTGCCCTATAACCTAACCTAAACTTAATCCCATAAGTCCGGTCGTAACTAGTATTAGAAATAATGGGAAATTAATATTAAAGCAGCAAACGTGCTGCCCTGCTCCTATGCTTAAGTGGTAGGATTTAAACCTACGATTGTTCGAGTATTGGGTATCTGTCCCCACTTGCTCAAATTAGACAGTTATTGGGCTATTAATTCACCTATTCAGCATTAAGCCATGCTCTACCACGTTTGACATAAGCTTAGTCCAGTTGGTATCATGCTGGCCTTTCAGTTCACATATAAGTCCAACCTGAAGCCCGACAAGACTAAGCTACGGCTTACCAAGGAATCGAACCTAGCATCTCCCTATTACACAGGGTGTAGTCACCAGTCTACCAGTAAGCATTCAAAGTTCCTAGAAACAGGCCAAGCCAAGTTTAGGGATCGAACCTAACTCTCCTGCGTCTAACATGGAGGCGCACTACGAGGTGCTGACAGTGCTAAGTAGTGTGCCTCTTATTTGCCGTAACAGAATAAGAGTCTACTTAATAATATGTATAGGTTTCTCTGGCAGTCTCTGGTTTGTACCAAAATATGCCAAATATTGTGCAATAATCGCTGCATGTTTATAATTAAGTTCTCGGTAAATGATAATAAAAATATCTGACTTATTTTCTGAGTTTTCCTGGTATATATTGAATAACTTAATGATCTTCTCTTGTTCTTCTGGAGACTTACCATTAGTGGTGTCAAGCTTCCAGAAAACTATCTCAATTAATTGAGAGTCTTCATAGTGGTAAAAGGTCATGCCTAGCTGACTTTCAATATCTAAATATTGCGTCTTAATCTCGGACATGTTATCTCCTTAAGATAGTTAAGCCTGCTCTAGTGCTAGTCTCTCCGGTTGTTTTCATAATTACGTTCAGGAGTAGAACAGGCTCATTGGTAGTGATTATAGTAAAGGTCTATCAAGTTGTCAAGGCTCTATACCGGTAGAGTATTAGCTGAATCTGCTGACGAAAGCATTGATAGCAGCCTCTTTAGCATCTTCAGCTAAATAGTTAGTATAGGCAAATCCGCAACTTCTACATGTAAAGACTGGGTGCTGTACAGGTAGGTCTATAAGTTTACCTCTAAATAAATACTGGAAGGTAGTTTCGGTTGCCTTCATGCTGACTGGAGAAGACCAACAGCCATTAGGACAGTCAATAGTGTCCTTATTGTAGTCCCAGAGATACCGAGGTAATAATGCTGAGAAGTATGGCATTAGAGGGTCACTAGGATTATCCATAATATAATCCTTGATAAATAATAAACCCTCCTGATCAAGTAAGGCTAAGATAGAGGCTGCTAGCCCTTCTGCTCTAGCACGTTCTTTACTATAAGCTTTTCTGGTCATATTAGTAGCTCCTTAGCTGCTTGCAGCACCTTGGCGTATTCAGCCTTGCCATAACCCCATAAATCAGAAGTTTCTTCTGGCTCATCGTTATAGAAATGCCCAAAGTCTCTCCAATACTCTAGTATTGGCATGACCTCTTTTTGGGTGATAATATATCTAGACAAAGCCTTCACTAAACCTGCCATTGTGCCGCCACCAGTAAAGCCGCTAGGTAAGCCTTTGATACCATCAGGATCAAGCAGACCATTCATATGAAGGTAGAGTAACTCTTGGTTATAAACCGGTATATCTATCGTAAAGAAAGCTATCCGATTACTGGAACTTTTGAGGAACTCTCTACCTGAATTAGCTACTACTAATATAAAGTCATTCACTCTTTTTACTCGATCTTTATAAAGTTCTAATTTCTTGGGGTCGAGGATATACTTACTTGGCATACATCCCCTCCTTTTGAGTCTTATAGAAGTCAATAGATACATGAGTATATCTATTAGCTAGCTCTACCACTGTAGCATCGACGACAGCTCTAACTGAATCGGCAAGGACTCTAATTGGTATATTGGTGAAATTATTTCCCCTGAGAAATAGTGCTGTTGTTAAAGCTGCAATGTCATTATATTGTAAGCAAAGACTTACTTCTAGTTCTCTTATAATCTGGTCGAGACTGCTTAAATCTGTATGTAATTTATCGGTTGGAATCGGGGTATTAGCCAGTTTGTCGGCTGTATATCTACGTAATGCTATATTTTTATTAAGCCTACACCATAGACCTCTAAACTCGGCTAGTGCCTCTTCTTTCATTCTCACAATATCATCTAGTGATGTGTCTTTTGCAAATCTATCTAATATATCGTTATTCAAAGTAGTCTCTCCTGTAGCTGTAGAATACTCTATATTATATACAGAAATTCCGCATAGTCAACTTAATCCTCCACGTCGATCAGATTAGTCTGTCGTATTATTATGCTAAATAGAGGAGCTGCCTGTGTAGGTAATAAGTATCTACTAGATTTATAGTAACGATTAGATATGAGTAGCTGTGATTCAAGGTATTCTAGATAGCTTAATATCAGTGTCTCTTGTGATACTGGGATATCCTTACTGAAATACCGAACAAATCTTATCGTGACACCAATAAAAGCAGAGCTATACTCTTGTCGATCTATCTTATAAAAAGATGAGCCTATACCTCTCTCTAATCTACCCTCAATTTCTTTCTCTTTATAATTACAAGCTGTAGAGAACATACTATAATAATCCTGAGTGCTATCACATCGAACAAAGCCCATAGGATAAGTTTTACGATCTAGCCATATATTCAACTTATTCTCTAGCAATTTTCTAAACTCATTATAAGTGCCCTGTCTCATAAATCTAATATACTTCCACTCTAGTAAGGGTCGAAGAGTTACGCTTATCCTACGATATAATTGATCTCGTAACGTTCTATGAGAGAAATATGCTTTAACAACTTTATCAAGCAGGGTATTAACCTGTACCATCTCTTCTTGGGAGTATGGTATGTCTAGTAGAAATTCATCTAGCATACTGTTTTTAGATCTCGTAGTCTGTAGTGTTCTACCAGTCTCGATTATACGGGGTTTATTAAGAGACTTATGAATTATCATCTGATTAGAAAAACCACCCACCCATGCTCCAGGAGGGTCTTTGAACATATATTTAATATCACTAATAGATTCGATTATCTTCATTTGATCAATACTCAACTCCCTGATTGCTTAAGTTATTAGTTCATCTATAAGACTACGGCTAGGTGCGGTAAATTCTGTATTAGGTTTCAGCTCTTTGCGATATACCTCTCAGGATAGAATAGGCTGCCTATGACAAATTCTAAGCTGTAAGTGTTATGTCTAATAATATGATGTATATTAACCTTACCAGCCTCCATTAGCTCGATGAAATCTGTCAAACGGACTGCATTGCCAAGCATATCACTTAGCTTGGTATCTAAAGTAAATAACCTACTCAGGCTATCACCTAATTCTCCCCATTTAAATATATGAGACTTAATCACCTCATTATCAAAATCTATCTGACCGATGATATATTCCATTAATTTAATCAGTCTAATCTCATCAGCATTATATTTATCAGTAGGCAGAAGTATGCTATTAGCTGAAATTAAATTAAAACCTTGAAGAAGCTTTACTAATTTATCAGGATTATCCATGTTGAGTTTAATATAATTCTGCCCAGCAGCAGTCGTATCTAAACGCGGATACATTGTAACTTTCGTTGAATTATCGGTTAAGATGATACTACTTCCCTTATGGATCTTTTTATGCAATTTATAGCCTAGCTCTTTCTCTTTATTAATCTGGTATATTAGTAGCTGAATAGTTTCCTCGATAAAGATATCAATCACCTTTAGCAATTGTTGGTGTAGTATAAGTGGTAAGTTAGCTCTCTCAAGTCTTTGGGCAGCTAGAGCTATAACTCCAGTAGGTCGTTCACTCTCAATAATTCTGAAGCTACTATATAGGCATGTCATTAAAGATGGGGATATATGTAAAGTAAGATCTTTAGGTAAGCCCTTCATATATAATTTATTACACTCTCGACATGTCTCAGGTAAATATTTGGTAACTATAACAGCTTTATCATTTTCAACCTTTAATACTATACGTGGATTACAAATAAAACAACTCCCTCCGTTATTCAACTCTATACCATAGAACCTATGCCTATAGTAATAGTTGGCCATGCTAACTTTGCCTATTGGAGTGTCTGAATATCGGTTAGCTATCTGTACTTGCTGATATATTTTAGAACCTTGTTCTACACTATTATAAATATACTGCTTATGCTTAATCTGTCTCTTATTTTTATAAGCTTCATCAATTAATTCTCTAGTCAGGGTAAATGTATAAGGTGGCACTCCTGGATCATCTAGTGCTGGAGCTGAATGAGTATAGCGAAGCTCATTATAGGCAGTAGCCCAACTGATAATCTCACCGTAATCATTAAGTTTACAAGTTTCTACCATACAATCCTTTTGGGGTATTCAATGAATTAAAGTTTAATGCTATTAATATCTTCTCTACTGAATTATACCGAGCAGCCTCTACTGGTAGGAGATAGCGAATATCTAACTCCGTAATCATTGATTTATAGTTACCTTCTACTAATCTAATACCACCTAATTTCGCCATTAGGTGAGTTTCATAAATAACCCAAGAGAGTAGCTTTATCACCTGAGTCATATCTATTGTCACCTGAGTCCTATCTATTGACGGTATATATCGAGCCAACCTCCACACGATATGGGATAGCTCGTTTTCATGAGTAGGATGGTAACCCTTACCCTCTTGATAGCGATCAAGTTGTTGATTTCTATACCAATAGAACTGTTGTCTTAAGCTTTCTTGATAAGGTTCACCTGCCCGATCTTTAACTCTACTAACTGTCATGTTAATAAGTCTGAGGATTATCCTAGTCATCTGTAGAATTACATCATCAATCTCTCGCATGTTCTTCATACTATTTCTATCAATACCTAGCTCTGAGTTAAATTTAGCTTTAAGTTCAACTAGGGTAGTTATATGATCTTTAATGATTTCAACTAAAGCAGCACTGAGATTAGCTTGGAAATTAGGTACTTGAATCCTCTTCACTCTATTACTAGTGACAGCTTGTCTATATAGAATCAATATGTCCTCTATATTCTGCTGTGCTACTAAATATAAATCATCTTCTGGATTTTCCGGGGTTAGCTTAAACTGACATGGGGGACAGATATCGGTTATCTTTAGATGCTCAATCTTATCTCCCATCAACGCTAATCTTAAATTACAGAAGATACAACTCACTCTTTTCTGAGTTTTTGGTGAATCTAGTGGAATAGGTACGACTAACTTTGGCATAGAGGGTTTAATACTTTTATAAGTAGTGACAGGAGGTGGCTTTAAAGCCACCTTCTTATCTGTGAGATCGAAGTAAACAAGATTAGCAATAAGATCTAGATCCTTAGCTCTAGCCTCCTCTGCTACTTTTAGAGCGTCCTGCTTCATCTTTATAAGATCATGAGTCATCTTGCTATCACGATCACTACGTTTAGCTAGCTCTTCCTGTAGCTTACCAAGTATCTCTTCAATCTTTCGTCTTTTAATTTTATCTATTAGCATTAGCGAAGTCCTTTTTAATACCTCTCTCACTCTGTATGAAACTACTTAAGATCCTAACTAATGACACCTGGTCTAGCTTAGGATAGGCTCTGAGGTACACAGGAGCAGCAATCTCAGGGGCTTGGTTAGTGTCTATATCTTTAGGGTATATTAGACCAATATAGATACCATTAGGATAGCTTATTTTATTGGTAGCTAAAAAATCCTGAATATATCTGCTGAAGACTACCCGATTATGCTGGACTGCCTCACGATTAACTTTTAGATTAGCTGGACTCGAAGATCTAAAGAAGTAGTCACGCATAAACTCTCGGCCACCTGAAGGCAATTCACTATCAGGAAACTTGTTAAGTCTATCTATTATCCAGCTAATTGGCTCGAAATCTTTAGGTAAATTTAGAGTGTAAATAGAATGTTCCGTATCCCATACACACTCAGCTAGGGAAGGATCTCTAAAGACTACACAATTATTGATTATCACTGTAGGAGCATCGAAATTGTTAATCTTTTTGTGATAATTCAGAGATTTTGTGTGATCTTTAGGTATGGGTGTCTTTAATGTTAGGGGAGGGGCGGCTACCACATTAGTCACATTATTAACTGGTGCTGTGAGCTTTTTATTTATAACATCTAAGCAAGAAACTATTCCCTTCAAAGCTCCGCCGAGGTCTTTGAAGGTATCCTGAATAGCCTTCATACCTAGCTCATTACTATCAGCCGTCTTGCGTAGTACTGTAGAGATATCATTATAGGCTGTCATTAATCGCTCTACATTAGCCTCAATAGCTATCTCACGTTTTGTAGATCTAGTGATGTATTGCCAAATAGACATGACTCTACTATCTAAGTCCATCAATCTCTGGGTAAGATCTTTGAAACTTTCCTCAGTAGCCTTAGCAATAGCATCAATTATCCTAGTTGTACGGTCTTCATATTCACTCATAAAACATCTATGAGTCTCCGGTGTGATATCTTGAGAGACTATATCTTCAACTTTCTCAGCTTCCGGGACTGCTACCCCAGGGTCTTCATCACCAAATAGCTCTAATTGATTACTAGCTACTTCAGGGATGCTCTGAGCTTCTGAACCTGTATCCTCCAGGAGATCTATCAACTTAACCTGTGCAGCCGTTACTTTTTCGATTAGATCTGCCTTTTGTATACCTAGAAGGTTAGATATCTCTGCTCTGGCATCCTTAAAATCAGGATGAGAGAGATCAAGATGTTTTAAGCCTTCTGTTGGCAGACTTGCTGAATCGGATAAATGTGGCATTTCTAATGACTTATTCTCTACTCTAGGCACTGATGCTATGAAAGCTACCTGATTAGGATCGAGCTGCTTAGGTTGTAGTTGTGCTGGCTCTGGTATGGCTGACCCTGCACGATTTATATACTTATAATTCATGTAGTTTTCTGGTATCGTAATGCCATTTTTGCATAGTCGATCATATAGATCTTTATTAAAGAAGGGGGCATTAAATCTTATTTTGCTAAGTTCCTCGGCATGTTTATTGGGTGTGAAGGATGTATTACGTATTTGGTAATCTTTATCTTCTACTAATTTAAAGCCTTCAATAATCTTGTCGCCAAAGTATATCAACTCAGCTACAGAACTTGCTCGACCGCCATAAATAGCACGGTATAATTTAGATAAAGTGAGAGGGTAGTTACTTGGATGGGTAGTGTCTGACATTATTAGCTCCTAATAATTTCAAAGTTAAAAAGGGGGATTACTCTCCCCTTTTGGTTTAATTGTGGTGTAATTAATTTAGAGGTTTAAGCAGTCTTTTGTTCTGCTAACATCTTTGAGATTTTACCTATATAGCTATTCTCAGTAAATGCTGCATGTTTATTCACGAAACGGTATACACTTGATGCTGTCCAGGGTACATAGCCAGTACCAGGTTTATTTAAGCTGAATATATTCCATAACCCAGCAGCATTTAACGAGTCTGCTATTTGTACTAAACTAAGGTCATATTCGATATAGATAGACTTAAGGAAAAACATCAATTCTAAATGAGATATACGATCTGGACTGACTTTTGTTGCATCGGGAGTGGCTTTATTGCTGTTAATAAAGTCTATAATTGCACTCATAGCTTGTGGGTGAGCCTCTGGTAAATAGATAGGGTCTATCACTACATCAATAGGCAAATCAGGCTTTTCTGTCATAATATAGCGAGATTGAATCGTGCCTAGTCCTTGTGCTGCAATAGCAGCCTTCCTCTCCTCTATCTTCTTATTAACCTTTGCCGGTATGCCTGTATTTTTATTCTTAGTAGCTACACCCCGTACCCCAACCCTGTGGATAACCGCTTGACGATTAGCCAAAGCAGCTCTATCTACGGCTTCTGGTTTAATTAGGAGCTTAGGTATAAGAGATTGAGGTTGATCTGAGTTGGTATTTTCTTCAACCTCGGTTCTTCTAGGTGTAGAGGCTGTATTAGATGCAACTAAGTCTAGCTCCTTAGTGATTTGACTATTACTAACCGGGGTTGTAATACCATTACTGGTATTGAAAACATGTCTGAAATATTTCTCGATCAGATCTTCAGTTTCTCTTTGAGTTTTAGCTGTGAAGTTAGCAGCCTCTTCTTGTGAGTCAAATAATCTCAAGTACTCTCTACCTTTAAATGCTAAGGTAACTCTGATCTTAGTCTCAGTTTTGAATTTTAAGTCAAACATCTTATCGAACATTGCTTTCTCCTGTGTAATCAAATAAAAAATTCTTCTTATTT
>OFQY01000148.1_pt1 | contig 33563 bp, 32 predicted proteins | sample 1542991 | NCBI WGS metagenome assembly OFQY01 (sample SAMN07774224, study PRJEB24372) | wastewater metagenome | isolation source: Exp Tend VB 10WW | collected 2016-02 | reverse complement strand
GGTTTCGACGCAGGACAAGAAACCGCAATGGCGGGGAGTGAGATCGCATTGGCGAGCGCTTTCTTGCGCGCCGCTTCGGCAACTGCGGATATTCTCTCATCTAATGATAACTGCTTGTCAATATCCGCGTTGGTTTTCTCGATGGCCGCGTTGATGGACGCCCAGACTTTCGCTTCTCGCTGATCGCCGATGGCGTCCACAAGCCAGAACAAACCAATGGCGACTATTACCACTGCAACTGTCCGAATGACCACGGCCAGATCAAGAGGAAACGGGATCATTTTGAAGCCCCCCGTGGCTCATAGCGGTTATCTTGTACTGCGGTGACGAAATATTTTCGCAGCATCCACATGCCCATGTACTGGAGAACCAGAAGTGCCCCCACGAGACCGCCAGCAAACAAATACGGGTGTGCGGAGACCCACGCGTGGATGACAGCCGCCGTTCCGGTTTTGGAATCCACCGTGGTCTGGACGCCGCTGGCCACAGTGACGCCACCAAAAAGGAGTGTCCAGAACCAGCGGAAGACGCCCCGGAACGTCGCAGCTAGGCGGCTGCCTTCCTCGGCAAGGGCATTGATAGCGGATGTGGATGACGTGGTCGCCGTGATGTTGCCAAGGAGGCCAGAGACCGCTCCAGCACCAGAAGCACTAGCCGTTTCCACTTGAGCGGGCTTAACGGGCGCCGGGGCGGCGGCCAGCGCCGCCTTGGCCTTGACGAGATACCGGCCACGGTCGGCCAGACCATTGGTCCCGCCGTTGACCTTCCTCGTCACGCCCACCAGGTCATCTGCGTCGCACAAGGGGTTGATCTGTCTGTCGCGCCAGTAGACGCACGCAATGCGTAATGAGACCAGCGGCTCGGCCGCAATGTGCGGCTCGCCTTCAAGGTCAAGACCCAGGATTTTCCCGTAGCGGCGGTAGTTGGCTCGGCCCGTAAGCTGGAGCACTCCCCGGCCCTTGTAACGCTTGCCGTCACCTCGAACCGTATTACCCAAATCGACGCGGCCCTCGTAGGCAGCGCCGGACGCGAACTCCTCCGTCGTCTGCAGCCCGGCAGACTCATGGATGATCTGGGCGAGGAAGTGCGCCACTCGCAAATCGGTGTTGATCGCGTACTCGCCGAGGATGGACGTGAAGTCGCCGGCGATGGCCTCGATGATTTGGGATTGGCTTTTCGCTGCGGCGCCATAAAGACGCGGCGCGACGGCGCGCAGGACATCGGCAGTAACGGGGTTCATTTTATTTTTCGCTCCTGCGTCTTGCCGCCTTGACGGCGACCTATGGTGCGGATTTAATTTCCAAGACGCAGCGAACTAAGGGTAAGGTGTAACCTATGATGATAAAACCTCACAAGGCTTTCAGCTTTCTCACGCGGAAATTCGCTCATATCGAGCGGTTCGGCAACATGAAGGCAATGCGCGATTTCTTGGACAGCAAGGAATATCGCGACAACAATTCCGCGCTCGCGCCAATGCACGTCATGCCCGTCAGCAAGGCCATGGCGAAGGCGTTGACCGCCGTGGACAAGAAGCAGCCTCTTCCGATCCGCATCGAAAAAGGGTGGCGCACTTGGACCCCGGAGCGCATCGAATTGCTGAAGGCTGCCGACGCCAAACACGGCAACGATGAGGGCATCGCAAGAGAGCTAGGACTGTCCCTTGGGGCGGCCAGAGCCGCACGTTGGCGGTACGTTGGCAAGCGTGCGGGCCGGAACTTCGACTTTGCCATTACAACCAAAGACAGCATAGCGGCCTGAATTTTGGTCAATGAACCGTTTTTTGGCATGGGGGCTCTGCTCTCTGCCTTTGCGTGGCCGTCACGCTTCGAACATAGGTGAAAAGCTTGTGGTTGGGTGTCCTAGGGTCGGCCGGCGCTTCAATGGCGTTTCCTGGCCCTGGGAAGGCCTGACATTGGCCTAAAAGGCCATGGATGGCACCCCGAACCCCATGCGTTGTAACGCCTTGCCCCCTACCAGGAGCCCCGGCAAACGGCATCCCTTAGCGGTGCATAGCCACCACTTGAGGCCTAGCGAAGGGGGTCGAGAGGTCAGTCTTTGTTGTTGCGGTAGAGGTTCTGGCCAGCCGCAGCAATGCCCGCCAGCGAGCGCGGTGCTGGCGCAGGCGAACCCTGACCCGTGGCCACTCGCATGGCCGCGCGGCCCGCCGCCTTCTCAGCAATGTGGCTGGCGCCCGTCATGTTGTACGCGATCTTTAGTGGGATGGTGACCTTGTGCGCGCCGGGAACAAAATCCAATACCTTGCCGAGGAAGTCTTTTGCGAATTGGGCGATAGCGTAGCCAGAGCCGCTGGGGTTCGGGTCCTTGTAAGTAATCTGGCGCAATGAGGCCATGAGCTTGCGCATTTCCGCCTGCTCAGCGGGCGAGTAAAGTTTATTGATGATCGTACCCTGCCGCTCGAATGCCTTCTCCATCGAAGTCAGCATGCCCTGCGGGGTCATCATGCCGCCCTTGGCGTCGGTAACCATCTTGCTCCAATAGGCCGCGCGGATATCGTTCCAAACGCCCTGGCCTTCCGGGCCGCCGAACCGCTCCAACGCCGTCTTCATGCGGCCCAACGCGTCCGGGACGCCAACCTTGATCTTGGATGCGGGCGTGCCGATCAACGTATCGACAACTGCCTCAGGACTGTCCGCCTTGTTCATAACCTTCTGGATAAGGGTGCTAGCCGGCAGTTGCCGGCCGTCCGGCCCGCGCGGCTGGAACAAATCTTTGATGTCACGGCTGATTTGGCGGGCCCCCCGCAAGGCAGCGGCGGCGTCTGGATGACCGGATAGCAACTGCCGTTCGGCAGCCGCACCAATCCAATCGTTGAACGCGCGATAGACCTCGCCAGCGGCGCTCTTGTCCGCGCCCGGTGCTGCACTGCCGACCATCTCCCCCAACTGCCGGCGCATGCCGTCCACAGTCGGTCGCGATGCCGTCTGTCCAAGCGCGGAGAATGTTGCATTCTTGGTTTCGCCGGTCACATACCGGCTCAACGTCTCCGCCATTTGATAGGCCATGGGCGTAACCGTTGGGTTCAATTCTCTGGAATTGATAACGGGCCCGATGAACTGGGGCAGCAGTTCCATCGCCTCGGGTTGCGTGGTGATATTGCGCAGGCCCTGCCATAGCTGGCCCTCGGCCTCTTTCGCGGTCTGCTGCGTGGCGCGCAGCCCTTCTTGAATTCCTGTTCCAAGCTCCTGCGGGGTGAATTCCTGCAACGTGCGATCTGGATGCAAAGACGCGCCGATGCCCTGGCTCCCAGGGCGGTTCCCCGCGCCATTGAGATCGGGGTGGCCCATGGCCGCGTTGCGCACTTGGGCTAGCTGCTGTTCGTCGAAAGCCTGCATCGCACGTCGCGCTTCCTCGCCCCTCAAGCCCTTGCGAATAGCGCCCTCTTCCAACAACTGCGCCGGGTTCTTGGTGCGCTGCCCGAGGGTGGAATGAATGCCTAGGTCCGTGCTGGCGATCTCGCGCCCTGCCATGGCCGCATCGCCCGAGGTCGCGTAGCTCTTGGCCATCTTGCGGGCCATCTCGGCCGTGAACGTGGACGGGTCAAGCCCCGCCTCAATGGCGACGTTCATGCCGCGCTGGGTCAACTGGCCCTCAGAAGACACGAGGCCGGGAATGGTCACAAGCTTGCGCCACGCTGCTGCTATGGGGACGGAGAGCACTTCGCCCGCGCCTGCGGTCAAACCCATGATCGCAGCCTTTGCGGGGTCGACCCCCTGCTCCGATCCAAACTGCTGTGCGGCTACGTCCTGCCCTGCGCTCGTAAGCGCCGCCGCGCCGCCTTGCAGCACTGTGCGGCCCATCAATCCAGCCGCAGGCGCAGCCCCGCCCGTCAAGGCCGCAGCGCCCACGTAGGGCAGCGACTGCATGATGCCGCGCGCTACGTCCTCGCTGTCCAACCCCGGCCGGTTCACATAGGCCCGCCTCTCTCCTTCCGGTCCTTTGTAGACAATGATGGGATATCCGTACTTGTCCTTTTCGTGCCGGACGAACCTGTCGCCAATCGCCTTGGCCATTACGTCGCCGTAGGACTCGTCCGATACTGCGAACGGCGCGCTGGCGTTGATGTGGCGCATCTCCGGACCACGGAAGAACCCGCCCCGTTCTTTTTCCTCCTTTAGCAGTACTTCCTCCATCGTGGGGAGGTGGGCATGGGCTGGGTCCTGTCGCCCCACGACTGCGTCATACGCCCTGCGCATCATGCCACGCGTGTCGTGTTCGTCGGGGGCGAAACCCTCGGGGTGGGCAGCCCGCATCTTGGGTTGCGCGAAGGCTGCACCGGGGCCCTTGGCGTCCGGGAACGCATCCCAAGGCGACGCGGCAACTGCCGGGGCAGCGGCGGGTGCGTCAGGGAACTGCTCCCACGGGTCTTTCTCTCTGTCCGCCATTAGGGCACCACTTTCAAACGTCCGTCAGGCGTGTAGAAGAATGTGCCGCTTGGAAGTTCCGCTGCGGCCTGTGGCGTGCGTGGGTAAATAGGATTGGTGGCCGATCCTGGCGGCCCCCCGCGCTCGGTTCGCTCTGGTGAAGCGGGTGGCGCAGGTGGGCCAGACGCCGGAGACACGGGCGAGCGGGATGGCGGCGGTGGCCTCGCCCCTTCCTTCTTTTCCTTCTCGCGCAGTTCGCTAATCGGAATGTTGAGTGCGGCGGCCCGCTTGATGAGGTCGTATTCCTCCTTCGCCTTTCCGCTCAACGTCTCGCGCGGGGGTGGCTTGCCCATGGCGCGGAAGTAGTTGCTATCCAACTCCTCCATGCGGCCTTCAAGCAGCTTGACGGCGGCGGCCACGGACGCACGCAAGGCTTGCGGGGAATCCGCCGCTTGAAATTGTTTCTTCCACTCGTCCACCCCGGACACAGACGGACCGCCGTGGAAAGCCTTGGACAATTCCTCGGCAAGGGCGAGTTTCTTGTTCTCAAAGGTGTTGAGTTTGGCTTTGTACTCTGGATTATACGCTCCAAGAACTGGGTTTAGAGCGGCACGCGCCCAGCTCCCCAAAGGAATATCGGAGGTCCCGAGATTGTCGACAGCGCCATAAAGGTCCGCAGCATGCCGGGCGGCCGTGTTGATCGCTGCGATGTTCTTGGACGTAGGCCCAGCGTTCCAATCCTTACGCGTTGCTGCACGGACTTGGTAAGTCGTGGCATCAAGGGTTGGATCGTATTGCATGGCCTGCCGGCGCAGCGCGCGTTCTTGTGGGCTGCGGGGGTTCTCAGGGAACCGCTCGCGGCCTTCCGATATTGCCCGAAGCATATCTGCCCTCGGCTTTTGGCCGTTCTTCTCCAGCCATTCCAAGAAAGGCTCGCCTGAAAGCCCGGTCGTTTCTTCCGTGACTTCGGGCGTGCCGTAGCCTGCAACTGGCGTGACGCCCGGCGTTGAGCGCGCGGGCGCCCCAGGCGTACTGCGCTCGGACGGCCCCACCACGCCGCCACGCTCTGGCGCAGGCCGCGCAACTGGCGGGGCGGTGGGTTCTGCGCTTGGGGGCGGAGCCCCCGCAGAGGGCGGCGCGGGACGCAAAGTCCTTGCCGCTTCGGATGGGTTCGTCCATCCGTACATCGGAATTCCATCTTCCGTCTGGCCGATTTGGCGGAACTCCGGCAGGCGGTTCTTCCACTGGGTCTCTGCGAACTGCTGAGCATGTAGCGTTGGGCGCCCATTGTATTCGCCCAGCATTTGGGCGCGCTCCAACCCAATCCGTTCGGCGTCCCGGGCTGCTTGCAGCTTCTTAAGCCGGTTTTCTTCCAAGCCCATGACGGTCTCGCCGACCTTGCCCGGGCCCACGGGCCCAATCCCCATGCCAGCCACAATCATCCCCGCTCGGTTCATAGGGGTGAGGTCTTCCCCGGCGATTGCGCCCTTGCGCGAGCCGACAAAGTCCTTGAACGATTGCATCCAGCTCTTTTCAGGGCCAGCGGCCGGTTCGCGCTCGGCCGCGCCGACATAAGACGGCGGCTCCGCAGATGGCGATGCGTATGGCGCCACCGGGAACGATGGGGTTTCCGAACCTGGGCCCCATTCCGGCATGCCGCCATCTGCATACCCACGCGGCTGCATACCCTGGATGAATGCCGCCAGCTTCGCCCCGGGATCATCGATGGGTGCAGTCTTGGGCGGGGTTTGCGGCTGCTGTGCATGACCATTCTGGCCAGCAAGCCATGTCTTGAAGTCCGCAAGGGGCGCCTTCTGCGGCTCGCGCTCAACCATCGTTCCCCACGATGGATCGAACCTAGCAGGCATGGGGGGCGGACCGTCCTCCGAGCCGTTCGGTGCAGGGCTGCCCCAGTCACCATAAGGCACTACGCCCCCGCCGTCGTAATGCGGCTTGGCGTGATAGGGCTCGATCACGCCGCCCTTGGAGAAAGACTTCATGCGGTTGAGAACGTGGAACGCCTTCTCCACCTTGTCGTGGAACGCTTCACCACCGTCAGCATGGAAGGGTTTCAGGTCGCCAACTGCACCCCCATCGGCACGTTCCACGCGACCACCGTCCTTAAAGAAGGACATCGCGCCCCCGAGAATGTTGGTGCCGATGTTCCACGGAGAGTTGGTGCTTGTCGTGTTGCCAGACGACGCGCCTGTGGACTGCGTATTCTGCCCAGCGGCCCCATAGAGAGAGGGTAGGCCAGACGCGCCCTGAGACGTTAATTGGTATGGCGACAACACGTTCTGCCATTGGTTCGCCGTCTGCTGCTGGCCGATGCCGCTCAGTCCTGCATTGGCGGCGGTCTGTGCGTTCGTGAGGCTGCCCAGCGTTCCCGCCGCTTGGTTCTGCAAACCAGCCGATTGAGCCGCCGTATTCGTAGCCTGCGAGTACCCTTGATTATAGAGCCCCGCGATTATGGGGTCTTGCTGGCGCCGCTGGCTTTCCATGGCAAGGTTCTTGGCCACGGCGCCTTGAGAACCCGTCAACGCCCCAAGTTTCGACGCCTGCGCCTGTACGCCTGCATTGGCACGGGCGTTCTGCGTGTTGAAATCATTGCGCGTCGCATCCACCACGTTTTGTACGTACGGCGACATGAACCCTTGGATGGATGACGGCGTAATACCGTTGGTCGCGATGTTTCCTGCCGCCTGATATCCCGGCGCGAGGTTGGCCGTCGTGGTCTGCTGGTTAGCGCCAGCCGCCGAGGTTAGGGCGTTCGGCGCCACCTGCGCATTAGCAATATTTCCAGCGCTGTACTGCTGCAGGTACTGCTGCATGAACGGCTGGATTTGACTCCAAGCATTATTTTGGGTCGTGGACGTGCCAGACTGTTGGTTCTGTGTTTGCTGCTTGGAGCCGAAGATATCTTCAAACCAGCCCATAGCTCAGGCCCCCGTCGCTGTGTAGATGAAGATGGAACCCGTCCGCTCAACCCCGAACTTCCGGGTGTAGAACCGATCCTTGGCCTCGATCCGGTGCACCGAGGTCGGTTCCGCAATCAAGGTTCGTTCCAAGCATTCCGCGATGATCTTGGAGAACTCCGCCAGTGACGAGAAGTGCTGCGTCTTGCGGTAGTCCGGGGCAACGATGGCCCAGCGCTCCCGCAGAATGGGACGGTCCGAATACCCATAGTCCGTCCGCTCAAGGTAGACGCTCGCCTGCAATTCCCCGCGTGGTCCGATAACCCCGCAGACCGAATGCCCTGCATTGGGCTCGTTCCGGGACGGCATGACCGCGCGTTGAATGATCGCCCGCACCTTGTCCGGGGAGAACAGGTCCAACTGCCCGGCTCCATCGCGGATACCGTTTTCCTCGTGGTCCATGCGGCAGAGCGCAATGAGGTTGTCCTCATCCTCTGCTGTCGCGAGGCGCACGATGGGGGCGGTGTCTGGGCATGCGAGCATTGACGGTCCTTAACCTTGTGCCGGGCCTGGGAGCGACCTAAGCGTCTCGATATGTTGCGCCCTGATCTGCTTAACCAAGGCGTCAAGCATGCGGTGCCCCTCTTCCATGGAGCCGTTACCAAGGGCTGCAACCTGCGATGGGCTCACAACGATTTCACCGTCTGAGATCTTAATATCGACGGGGAGGGCCGATGCGTCATGGTGAGAGGGTGGCGGAAGCATTTTTTTGAATGCCTCAGCACCCGCAATTGTATTGCCCTCGCCAGTTGCCGACACAACGTCACTTGGAATGACGTAAGCTCCACTCGGGACCGAAATCGGCAGCTTGTCCGCACGCCCAGGGGTACCCCCCGCCATAAGCCCATGCGGAACTACCTTACCCCCCGTGGCGTATCTCCTTGCCAGTGCCATGGTTCTAGCAACGATGCCGCCTTGAGCGCGAAACCCAGGGTCTTCATCTGTAGGGACGCGCGGGGGCTTGCTCGGAACGTCGTCGGCGTAGACTTTATCGGATTTTTTACCTTTCTTAGGAATACTGTATATCGGAGCCGGGCCAAGAGTGCCATCGAGACGACGCACTCGTCCTGTAGCTTCATCAAGGTGGGCGTTTTTCGGAAGACGAACATTCTCTGGGGCAGGCATTGCCCACGAAGGTAGTTCGGGATTAGATTGCGATGCAACTTTGGAGGGTGACGGCGATGCGTTCGTTTGCGGTGGTACTGGCGGGGGTGTGTATCCCGCTCCATTGGGCGCTGATTGCGGCGGCGTGCCTGCCCCATTCATGGAACCGGACGGCCCTGTGGGCGGCGGGGGTCCCGCTACTGGCGGCGGCGTTGGGGGGGGCGGCCCTCCTTTTCCAGGAGCTTCAGAACCGTATCGCTGGGCCAGCAATTCGTTGATGCGAATGCGCTCGGCCTCGGCATTCGAGATATTCGGCCGCGTCGGCGTGCGCGTGTGGTGAATGCCGCTCCCCAGATAGGTCAGGCCAGCCGCACGCCCCGCGTTTGAGAAGAACTGCGCCGCAGACGCGGAATTGAGGGCCGCCTGCAAGCGGCCGATATTGGCTTCGCTCGGGTCTTCCTTGACCGCAGCGCGGGCCGAGGCGAGTTCCTTTTCCAACTCCGGTTTGATCAGATGTTCGACGGCGCCGTATTCCGCGCCGAACCCGCTCGCCACGCCTAGATCAGTTCCGATGTTGCGCGCACGGCTGGCATAGCTGGGGGTGTAGAGGTCCCCAGACGGCGTGACCTTGCTTGTATCTTTTGGCTGGAACCCAGGCGTGGTCGTGGTCACCTCATAGGGCATCGTGCGAGACCCGAACATGCGTGGCGCCTGCCCCTCGGACCAGAACTGATTGAGGTCGGCGGCGCGCTGCGCAACGTCCTTCCCCTCGCCGCCCGCAATCAGTGCGTTCGCGCGCGTGGCCTTGTTGTTCGATAGGATATCCGAGGCGCCGACGACGCCTCGCTTGCTGAGATAGCCGCCGAGTGCGCCGACCGCATACCCAGCCATGGGGCCGTAGTCGCGCAAGATACGATTGATCGGCCCAACGTTCTCCTCGGCTGCCTTCTGACGCTCGTTGCCCTCCTTGCGCCGCTGTTCGCTAAGACGTTCGGATTCGGATTTGTTCCTTTCCCTCTCCAATTCCGCCCGCGCGCGTTCCGCTTCAGCTTTAGCCCGCTCTGTGCCGGCCATGGCGTTCATGCGCTGCAGTTCGCGTTCCTCGCGCGCCGCTTGGGATGCGTCGTACATGCGTTGCGCTTCTTTGGTGGCAACGCCGTCGTCGCCGTCAATGGCGCCCTTGTAGAACCCGGCAGATGAAAGCTTCTCCTGCCGGGCCTTGATCTGTTCCTTGCTCTCGGCCCCGGCCTCAGTGGACCCCATGGCCGCAAACGCTGGGACGGCCCCCGCCAGTGGAACTGCCGCCCGCGTAGATGGCGACATGCGCGCAAGCTGGCTACCGACGAATTCAGCCCCAGCCCCAAGACCCGCGCGCAGCCCGCGCCCGATGCCAGGCATCGCGAATGGCAGCGCCTCGTTGGCAAACCGCCCCGCCGTCGCCCCCTCGTCCAGTTCGTTGGCCTTGAGTTCACGGCGGTGGGGAAGTCCAGCGAGATAGGTTTCGCGTTCTGCATCCTGTTGGGGGGACAGCGGGACGCCACGCATCAACTGGTCTTGCTGGCGACGGCGAATGTCCGGGCCTGCCCGTTCGGCGCCCTCACGAGGGACCAGCACGTCGGGGTTAGGCAGAAACGCCCGAGCGAGGGCCGCAGCGTTCGCGCCTTCGTCAAACGCCTCCATGCGGCGCCCTCGGATAATGGGCTCCATGGCCAGATAGTCCGCATAGCGGTCGGCCTCCATCGGCCGCATTTCCTGTCCCGCCAGCGCCCGGTTGGCCCGTACCCGCTTGTAATTCCGAGGCAGCACGCCCCGTTCGAGGTCGCGCACGACTTCGCCAGCCGCCCCGCCATCCTCATACCCCACGCGTCCGCCAGTGGCGTACCCCTTGGGAGCATACGCTTGGATCAGGGCTTGCTCGCGGTCTGGTTTTTGCTTGGACATTGGTTGCTTCGTGTCTCCGGCTTTGAGCCAGTGCTTGAAATCTTCCACACTCAGTTCGGTGATTTCCCCCAGACGGTCGCGCGCCTTTCCGTCCGAGAACGCCTTTTCATAGGTGGTTGTTACGGCCCGCTTATCCGGGAACCCGAGGAAGCATTTGTGCTCATCAAAGCGCCCGCTCTCGGCGTTCTTCTGGTCCACCACGAACACCTTGCGGCTGGCGTGGTCGTTCCCGAGGTAAACGTCTACAGGGTCGCCGTCGCGGCCTTCAGTGCGCAGCAACTCCCCGTAGGTCGCGGGCATTTCCACAAACCAACGCTTGCCATCCTTGCCGGTGCCCGTGCGGATTTCCCCCTTGGGGGTTTCCACGGCAATCTTGAGCCCTTTCCAGTCCAGAGTGCCCTTGGTGTACTTCCCAGACGCGCGCTGCGCATCGGTCAGAGACGTTTCCGTTTTCTGCTCGGCGCGGGACAAGGCTGCGGAAAGGGGATGGGCCATGGCGTCCGTCTGGGATTATTTTGGACGCGGGCACAGGACATGATTTTGCTAGCAGAGAATGCTGGGCATGTCTCTCGGAAATTGTTTGACAACCCGCAAATTACGCCCGCATGTGGCGTCAGGTCCGTGGTGAATGGAGAAAGCGTATGTTCTGGTTTGGTCTTGCAATCGGCGTCCCCCTCGGAATGGTTGGGCTAGCCGCATACTTTGAGATTCGTGGCTTTATGCAGTGGGTCAACCGCTATTCCTAGCGGCCTAGAGAGGATTAAAAACGGCGTAGCTCAGATTTTCAGTCCCAGCAGCCGCAGCCGCCGACGCGGTGCTCACCAAGAACGACCCCGCCGCCGTCGTCACGTACAGGCTTTTCGCCGACCCCATCAACGTTCCCGCCGCCGCGTTGGTCGGCATCAGCATAATGATGCTGGACGTGGTCACGTTCGCGTCCGTTACCGTCTTGGTCGCCGCTGCCGCCATTGTGAAGCTGCCCGTGCTTCTTGGAAAAAGGTTTGAGAAAATCGCCACCAGCTTTGCCATGAGCTGGTTGCTGGCCTGTAGCTTGTTGGCGATATCGTCAGTTCTGATGCTTTGATCCATTTATCAATCACCTTCTTCCGTCTGGCGCGTAGCGGAACCGCACGCGCCCTAGTCTAACAAAACTGTTCAAGTCCGTACCATACGCTCGGATAGCTAACTGCCGCGCTCGGATGCGGACATTCTGCTGAGTAGAATCGGAAGTAAATTGATAAGGCCCAAACGTTCTTGGCGTCTCTCCTGGGAAATTGGTAGCCAAGATCTCAAACTGAACTATTGCAGATGTGTCCCCATTGAACGTGCCGTATTTAAAATCAGGCACAATGAGGTCGATGAAGGCTAGATCTTCTCCTTCCATGATTGACCAATACCCGCTCTCGAACGACCACATAAGGGGCTGTCCGTCCGCATTCTCCCCCATCTCGTGTTGGTAGATGATGCCCTGTGGGGTCGCGCCGATTGGCATTCCAAGCACGGACTGATCAATCCATGCGGAACGCGCGAGAGACCCATAATCCCATGTGTTCTCCACGATGTTGTACTTCACATAGGAATCGTTCTCCCCGGTTCCCCCCGAAGAACTCGGGTATTCCCACATCATCTCATTGAATGGCGTATTGGGGCACGCACAGACCTTGTCTAGGTTGTCCGTGTCGATGTCCTGGAAGACCGCGTCCCATACCGTGCACGGGATTGGCTCTACCCCGCTGCCACCCAGGCGGAAGAAATTCGAACGTCCCATCCACATAACCTGTGAACCAAGTTGGCCGACAGCGTGGGCGCCAACCGTTCCACACGAACCGCCGATCTTGTTCTGTCCGAAGATGAGACCTGTTTCAGGCTGGCCAATGTATGAGATTGCCCAGAGGTCAAGATCTGTCCACAGCAGCACTTGCTGCGGGACCGTCAATCCAGCCTTGATGGCCGAACCCGTGGGGATGCGGTTGTTTCCAGCTTGGGACAATAGATTGGTGCTTGGATTAACAACCCCCGGCGTCCAGAACTCATAATCCAGTTGGTCGGACCAAGAGTACGTAAGCGGATCGGCATCGACGCCGATGGCGAGAGGAACGCTCGCCCCCCACGCGATCAAGATTTGTGCGGGCATCGCAACGAGAATGCCGCCGTTGTTGAGAGGGGCCGCCGCGATCAGCTGGGCGTTTTGAAACCCGGTGTCGGGGGTCCATTCATAGATGCCTCCACCCGCCGGGCAGGCAAGCAGTGTAGCCCCCCAGTTATCCAACGTGTATCCCGAACTGGATATGGGCGTGCCGGTTTGCGCAGAGCCCGTGGAGCCGGTGCCATACCCGCCGCTACCATAGGTGCCGATGCCGTATCCGGTGGCAGCCGGTTGGGGGCCAAGAGCGATGTAATACAGCAGTTCCACTTGGCCCGAGTTCATCATCACCGAAGCGGTTGATGTCGCAAGGGTCGCCACTGAAATGGTAAAAGCATTGACGCTACTGATCGTCGTGACGGTGTAGGTCCCATTAACGGTAACGCCGCCCACAGTTGTTGGAATTGGGAAGTTAACCCGGTCGCCAGCGCTGAGCGCATGCGCTTCCAACGTCGCTGTTACTACAGCACTGCCCGACGAAGTCGTCAGCATGGGAACGGCCGCAGGGGATGCAGTTCCCCCGGACGAATAGGCCGTGTAACCCGTTGAATTGATGCCTGTGAGTTGGAAGGTCGTGCCCGTGACGCCCGCTGCCGTGTAGAGATTGCCATTTAACTGCGTCATGCCAACGACGCCGTAGATGTAGATCAGTTGGCCGTTGGAAAACCCGTGCGCGCCACTGGTCGTAACCACACAAGGGTTCGCCTGCGTCGCCCCGGTAATGGTCGCATTGGCCTGCGTACTCGCGGCTGTGTCTGCAGCGATGATGTTGTACTGATGCGTGCCGAGAACGAGGTTGATTGGGTAAACGCCCGACAAGATCAGGCCACCGATAGAGACCGGCGTCTTGAACTCGATGGAGTCGTCGGTCGTCGGGTTGGTGACGTTGGCGTCTGTGATGACAACGGTGGCGGAACTGGCAGTTGTAGAAATGACGGGTTGGAAGTCGCTCGTGTATGTTTGCGGGGTTATTAGTGTCAGTTGCCCTTCTGTGATCACGCCAAGAATGGTCGTAGAGCCCACGGCAAGGCGCGGGACCTCATTAAAATCCTGCCAAGCATGCATGGCGCGGGGGATACCGCCGACCGCGAATGCATAAAACTTCACCCACCCGCCAATCTTCTGTGCGAGCGCGTTCTTGAACCGGATCAGATTGGAAATCGAATACCCCGCTTGATTCAAAGTGGGAGTTGTTTCCACGTTGACGCCAGGCTTTAGGAGAACGGAGCCCCACGGCATTTCAGTTCTCGATCAGTTTGGGCTGGGCGGCCGGAAGTACTGGCGCGTTCATGGCGTTGATCTGGTTATTGATGCCCATGAGCGTGCTGGCGATGCCAACGTCGTTGGCTTTCTGTACCTCTTCACGAAGCTTGTCCACGGTGGCCGTGGTCTGGCGTTCCGATTGCGTGGTTTCGATCTGCAGCATCGGCATGAAAGCAATTGAACAGCCCCATTCGCTGAGGTCTTGTCCGGTCTGCGGGTTCTTGCCGAGTACTTGGACGTACCAGGCACAGGTATGGCACACCTTGTGCCGTGCCTTCCGCCAGAGCGGGCAGAACGTGCCGTCATTGGCATGGGCTGGCTTCATCAGTTCCTCGTGGCCAAAAGCAGAGCGACCGTAGACACGCGCATATCAATGTCGTGGGTGTGGCCCGCACCGCCCCCAGTCGAACTCGACGTGTACGTGCCTTGGGCTGCGCCACCAATGTTACCAAGTTGCGCTCCGCTAGGGCCAGTAATGCCAGAGTAGGTGTGTGTATGCGCGGGCATTTCGCTCGTGGTCAGTGTATGACTGTCCGTTGCTGTGCGCCCAAACAACGTGGAGTAAGCTACTGAGCCAGAGGTCACTCCGCCGCTGCTTGATACGATCTTGAGTGCGTAATCATTAAGCGCCACGACCGTCCAACCTGTGGGCGCTGCGTTATTGTAGAACGGCTGCACCGATCCCGCTGGGATGATATCGGTCTGCGATGATCCAACGCTCCCCATCACGCGGGGGCCGTAAGTGGCGTCCACCCACAACATGCCACGGCGCCCTTGCGGAAGAACGACTGAACCCGCTGTATTAGTGAAGGTGACCGTGAAGGAGCCCGTTGTGAGATTTTCGAAGTAGAAAAACCCGCTCATCGTCACGCCCGCATCCGGACCAACAACGATGCTGGCCAGCAGCACGCCGGTCATTCGTAGCAAGCCGTTGTTGCATTGGGTCTGGGTCAGGGCGATTGGGGTAGTTGAGGCGAGACTGAGCGCGGTGATGCCGCCCATATTGGCGTCCATGATTTCCATGACGCCTTCGTTCAAAGAATTAACTGTGCCCGCGCCCCAGGCGCCCGCATTGGAGCCTGTGGATTGGACGCTGTAGAGCCTGTTCGTCGTGAATGGCACGGACTACACTCCTGCGATCCTATGTGCGGAGAGGAATACGCAGGATGCCACTTAAGAACATGATTGGTTTGAGGTTTACACGGCTACTTGTGGTGTCTCAAGCCGAAAGTGATCCGAACGGCAACGCCAGGTGGAATTGCCAGTGCGATTGCGGGAATACAACAACATCGTTCGGGTTTACCTTAAGAAACGGCACCGCCGCATCATGCGGGTGTCTCAACACAGAAAATCTAGTCCAACGGATCACCACTCACGACAGAAGCAAGACGCCTGAATATAAGGCGTGGGTGGCCATGCATGAGCGCTGCACCAAGCCAGCCAATAAATCGTATCCAAGGTACGGCGGTCGTGGCATACGCGTGTGTTCTGCATGGACAACGTTTGAGGCATTCTATGCTGATATGGGGGGTCGGCCTTCACCGAAGCATAGCATTGAACGCCGGAGCAATGATGGTAACTATGAACCATCCAACTGTTATTGGGCCACTGCGAGAGAACAGGCCAACAACACTTCCCAGAACAGAAAGGTTGTGTACCGGGGCGAAGAGATGAACTTGGTGCAGGCGATCCGAGCAGGTGGTGATGTAATAAGCTTTGGTGGCGCGCAGTGGCGTCTAGCGTCTGGCTGGTCTGTAGAAGAAACGGTTGAAACCCCTCCTGGGGGCTACCCGCGTTGATTCTGAGCCATCGGCTCAAGTGCTTTGGACGTCCACGACGCTCCACCAAATCGTGCGCGTGCCTGATACACGCCAGCACTCGCCATGAGCTTATCGTACTGACCTTGCCAGTGCCCTGGCATTTGGGGGTCGTCGGCGCTTCCTGCACCATAGTTGCGCATATAGCCGCTCAGCTCGATCATACCCGCATAGATAAGCAATTCCGGCATGTTGATGCTGAGCCACGTCGTCGGGTTCGTTGCCGACAAGGCAGCGGGTTGAACCTTCCCCACCACCTCGATCTGATACGTCGCATCCGGCCACGGCCCGAGAATGATCTTCGGCTGGTTTGCGGTCGTGGTGTCCTGGGTAACCCAAGAATAATACTGCGGCACGGTTGATCCAGTTGAACTGCCCCACGCCAGGTCAAGGAAAGCTTGCGATACGGGGATCAGCGGCGTGCGCGTGCCGCTTTCAGGCGGGGTCGATGCGGGGGTGATAACGTTCATGTCCGAGATGATCAGGAACGTGCCGTAGGTAGTCGGCAGCGTGAAGCGCCGCGATCCCGTAGATAGCGTCCCGGTGTCCGTGATATTCGCCGCCATCAAATCCAGTTCACGCGTAATCCGCCCCTCGGCGTAGGCGATGACGGTCGGCAAGTTGGATAGGAAGTCCGCATCCGTGAGCGGGATGTTGGTCAGGACTGACCATTCTGTGGTGATGTCGGTGTAGTTCACGGTCCAAAACCCTGTGCACAAAGGCACCGTGGACCGCTCTACATGCGCACGGGCAAGAGATTATTGCTTGGCGTACGGTGGGTTGGGTGTCAAGCGTTTGTTGGGCGTTTGCGGGAACGGATCAATCCCCGTTGCACGGGCGCCGATCTCACGCTACCAATTGCCCCCTTGGTAACGATTAAGGGGACCCTTCATGACACGTTTCATTGCCCGGATGCTTCCCGAGAAGCGCCAACTGTTCAACAGCGCCATCCTATGCCTGATGGGGGCGTCGGTGATCTGGGGCGCGGGCCACGTCTCGCACGCATCACTGCATTGGTTTATCCAAACAGGCGGCCTGTTTTTGGCATACTCCGGTCTCGCCCCGCTCATCACGCGCCCCGTTGGGGTCGTGACGGATGGCATCGCCGACGCCAGCCTCGGGGCTACAAAGCCCATGCGCGACCGATTGAAACTGTGGTGGATGCTGCAATGGCACTTCAACGGCGATAGGCAATCAATGGACCGCGTTATGCGGTATACGTCCCGCTAGACGTGAACGTGTGGATGGTATTTCCTCCCGAGGACGTGACCGTTCCACCTGTGCCGCGTTGGGCGCCAGCGTAGCTCAGATGCAAATGACGTGTACGTCTCACTAAGCTGCTGCTATGGTGGTTACTGTGCCGCCGCTGCCTCTGTATTTCAGTGCTCCGGCCTCCACGTATAACTGCCCCATACCTGCAGGTGACGTTGTTGGTGCGGTGCCGTTTTTAATGCCAATAACGTTAACTGCCGACGCTCCAAAGGAACTCGCACCAAATCCAACATTGCCATTAATGTCGGTTAGTATTGTGTAAGACGGTCCACGCATATCGATGTATAGCGGTGCCGCCTCGTAGGCGCCAAAATTTGCAGATCGCCGCTGAAACTGAATTACACCACCATCTAAGACAACATAACACCCCTTAGTGGCTCCATCGGTTTCGTTAAGCCAGACTCCTGGAGATGCTGATGATACCTGGTAGCATTCGGCAGACGATCCAGTGATCCTTATTGTGCTGTCGTAGAAGTACCCATTGGTACCGCCAGTAAAGGTAAGTTGGTGGGCGGCGTGCGTGATTGTCACATCACCAGCGTTAAAGTTGACAACGGCGCCGGATACTAGAAATAGGCCAGACCACATCAAGCTGGTCGTGCCAAGAGCGGCCCCACCATTTGCCGATGGAACCCAGTTATTTGTGACACCGTAGTTGCCGAAGATGTATTTGTCGCTAGTAGCGCTGCTGTCAGAAAACGGTGTGGTGTTATCGGATATATCATTGCCGACGATCATCAAACCTGATGCGCCGTTGTCAATTGTCAATCCGGTGGTGCAGGCATCTATATTGGTGCCAATTACTGTTATATTTGTAGCCCCTGCGCCAATGCGCACTCCGCAGGTTGCTATCGACGAACCATCAAGTTCACCTCCAGTGACTGTGACTTTATCGCACGCGGCCAAATAGATAAGGGTGCCTGTGTTATTTTTGAACACTCTGGGGGTTATGTTGATGTTCGTTGCTGTGGCATTAATCACGATACCGCCGCCGAGCGACCCTTCGACATTCAGATCTATGGAAACGTCTGTCACTGGCCCAGTAATGTTGATGCTTGGGATGGATGCAGTGCCCAACGCTATCTGGGAGGAAGTGCCGGACAGACGAATTTTGTGGACAATTTGCGTCCCATTAAGTAGGAATCCGTATCCGGAAGATATATCTAGGTATCCATCAAAAATAACATTATCGAGCGGCACCACGGCATTGGTGCGGGTGAGAGATAAATTAGCAAAGGCTGCACCTTGAATATGGGCATTTGCAAAGAACAGCCCGTCGCAGCAATCAACAAAAACTCCATAGTCCGCTTTTGGTGTAAGCGTACCTGATACAACACCCCCCTCGATGTCAATATTGGCAAAATATAGATTGCCCCCGTACTTAATAAATGCGCCAGCCTCTTCCGCGATACCTATATAAAGCAACTTGCGGCCAGCGGCGTACGACTTGGTTTGCGTCGTGATCACATTATTCGTAAAGGTGCCGTTGGCGCAAGCCTTGAACGCAACACATTCGTCAGCGGTCAGGCACCCTTCAAATACTGGGTTTACCACTAGGTTGAATATCAGACCAAAAGGAGAATTTGCTTGAGTGCCTTGATTGACAACTCCATTAAAGAAGATGTTGCGAACGCCGCTGCGCGCCTGATAACTAACGGATGGGTTAGGAGAGCGAAATGTTAGAATCGCGCCCGTATCGGCACCCCGTATGATACTGCCTGCGCCAGGGGTGGCGGCCCCAATAACTATGTTATTGCCAGTTATCGTGACCGTGCTGCTGATGAGAAAGTTGCCATTAGTAATATCAATGAGGCCCCCGCCGAACGCCGTAGTTAGGTATGTGGCCGCTGCCGAGAATGCGGCAGCGCTGTCTGAGTTCCCGCTTGGGTCAGCACCAAACCATTCTGGTCTGGCAACAGCGGCGTTAAAATCAACATCATTCGCCGTCCATTTTGACAACGTACCGTCGTAAACAATGCTTGTCGCTCGCGTTGGGGGAATGAGGATTGATTGATTCAGAGCGAAACGGTTGGCGGCAGAAGACGCCGAACTCGAATCTGTGAGCTGAATTGGGTAGGAACCTACATTTCTTAGGGTTATCTGCGTCCCAGCTGTTTGTGAGGCAATACCGGTGATCTGTCGGTACGCATCGCTGGAAATGCGCACGAAAGAGGATGTTGCGAGCCCTGTTGGATTATAGTCATTCTGGGAACTTGTGATCTGCGCTGGTGTGATAACACCGCTATAGACGATATTTTGTGCAAATGTGGTTGCTCCTCCCAAGGTGACAGCAGGAAGCGTCCACGTCCCGCTTGCCGTCCACGTGCCTTTTCCTACGGAGTTTGTCAGCGTCTTATTGGTGAGTTCGTCCGTAGTGGCTTTGCCGACCAGCGTATCCGTAGCGGCAGGGAGCGATAGGGTAACCGTTCCGAGCGCCCCTGCGACCGGGGACAACGTAATAGTCCCGGAGGTGGCATTCTGAAACCCAACGCTTCCAACTGTCGTCCCAGCAACGCCGAGGACAGGGGTTGGTGTAATGCTTGGGACACCGCTGGAGCTAGTGTTGAGAATTCCCCCGTTCGCCGTCGCCAAGCCAACCACGACGTTGGCCGATGACGAATATAGAATCTGATTAATTGTGGTGGTCGCCGGGTACGTCGCGCTAGACCAAGACGGTGCTGCAGAAGACCCGGAACGCAGAATTTGCCCAGCCGTTGCCGTACCAGAAATGATGGCCATGGCTGAAGCGGTCGAGTAGACGATCCCGCCGTTGGATGCGGTGAGAGACGCCGCCGTACCGCCGCGCGTCAACGCAAGCTGCCCAGTCCACCCAAGCGTAAGGGACGTGGCATTGACCAGCGCCGTGGTCGGGCTTCCCCCAAGGGTGAGCGTGACGTTCGTGTCATCGGTCTTGGTAAGGGCCACCCCGCCCGGTGAGATATCCGCATTGACCAGCGCGCGAAAGGATGGGGCCGCCGCCGCGCCAGAGGTCGGGCCCGAAAAGATCGTGTTTGCTGTTTGAACGGACTGCGGAACGCTCCCGTTCTGCATCACGAGGCCGAGTTGAAACTTTCTGGTTACTGCATTTGATCCAGTCCCCTGGACCGTAGGCGACCATTCGCTGCCATCAACTGCGACGGCAACGGGCAAACTCAGGATATCAGTGGTCAGGGTCATAGCATGGGCATCCGCAGTGTCAGGCTTAGTTGAGGTTGATCGACAAACCCAACGCACTGAACACAACCGGATTGCCCACGGTTACAAGCGGGCCATTCACATTCAGAGGCCCGCTCATTAGCAAAGTTCCGGCCGATGCGGAATTGTAAATCGCGCAGTAACTGACGTTTGTGGTCGAAGCGGCTTCCAACGCAACCACGATGGTATCAGTATTCGTCGCGATCCCCCGCGTGGTGGTCAGTTGCGAGGCGATATTTGTGCGGGTCGTGGACCCGGTAATCAGGGCCAGAACCGACGCGCCCGTGGTCAGGGGGTTCCCGTTGAAGATATCGATGTACGCGGTCGCCACCGACCCGCCCGACGCAACGATGCTGCTTTCAAGGTGCGCGGTGGCTGCAACAGCGTCCGGGTTTGGGATGGCGGTTCCCAAGTAGGTTCCATCCTGCGTGGTGATGATCTCGCCGTCTTGGGTGGTGAGCCAGCTCGACTCATCCAGCATATACGGCTCTGGGCGGGCATTGTAGACCGGCGGCGGGTCGGGCGGCAAAACGTATGGCATGTCCTGCGGATTGAGCGGGTCTAGGTGCTTAGGGCACACGAGAAAGTTCGTGTTGATAGGAAACGAGGAACCTTGGTAAGCATACTGCCACGTCAACTGGTCCAGCTGCCAAATCATGCCACAGCGGTCGCAGGACCCCCAAGCTTTTGGGTTATCCGAGTCGACTTCAGCGTTTTTTGGATGCCAGCGGTAGGCCATCTCAAGTCTTGCTCACTGGTAATAGTTGGCCATGCCCGTCTGATTTATGTAGAGGGGCACTTGCTCCTGATCTGTGGTTGCGAATACAGCCCACGCTTCTTCGGCATCCTGCTTGCGGATCATTTCAAGATCACGGGCATAGATGCGCGCCAACCGGTGCGCCAGCTTCGCCACCCACGCGTCTAGTGCGCGGTACGCTACATCAATTGTGTACCCGCTTTTGAGGCTGGCGTCTTGGAACTGGCGGAACATATAACACTGGAAGGTATATAGCGCGTTCCCATCCGGCACCGGCCAGAACGTAATCTCGGGCGGCACAATCGTGTTGAGGTAGTAGGCGGTTGGCGGACCTTGCTGTGTTTTGTTGGGCAACGCCCCGTAGTCGTACCCCGAATACGGAAGGATGGTGCGATCCGTTGACGTGGTGCCGCCGTCGTAAGACGTGGAAATCCACGCCACCTGGAAGGCCAGCAAGCGGCTAGGCAGCGTGTAGGTCGCCGTGCCCTCTGTTAAAACCTGCGTGTAGGTCTCCTTTGAGAAGAGGTTGGGCAAACGATTTCCCATCTCAACCTGGACAAGGTTGGATTCCTGTTCCGCATCGGCCATGTGCTGCGCCGTGATTTCGGTGCGGCGAATGCCAATCCGGGAGAACGCCGCCAGCGTGAGATTGGAAGCGGCCGGGTTCCACGAATAGGTAGACGAGGTTGTCATGCTGGTTGGTCCAATTTTTCCAGATATGCAAACCGTTTCCCGTAGATTGCTCCACGCGCCCCGCTACACACGCTGGCGACTGCTCGCCCGTCAAGACCATACGCCTTTGCCGCTTCTACGGCACTTTCATACACTGCACCATCGTTGAGACAGATGACGCGTTTCCTATTGGCGCGCCCGGCGGCCTGAACGTTGATAACGGACGCGGCCCTCATCGCGTCCGTTATGATTGGAGGCCCATTTTGTTTCTTCGTTGCCAGAATTTTGGCAATCGTTTCGGGATCACGACGCTTCCCAAGCCAATATCGAATAGGAGCCGCCAGCTTGGCTGCTTTCAATTTTGCAACCGTCTCTGGAGAACGTTTCTTTCCCAGCCATGGTCCGGGCTTACCTAGTTTCGCCAAGCGCATCCTGGTGAGTGTTTTAGCATCGTGCTTATAGCCAAGCGCGCCTTCGCCGCCGCGAGTGACATTGTAAGCAGGCTTAAGCGCCGCGATCTGTGCAACCTCTTCTGCTAGCGCATCGTAGTAGCTTGCGCACTCTTTAAGCAGAGTAAACTCAAAGGAACTGGGGCCATGCTTGCGAATGGCGTTGTAGAACCGTCCAGGTGTCCCCCGCGCGGCCTCACCCAAGTGTTTCTTCCGACGCTGCTCAACAGACCGCCGCGTCACCCCAATGTAGAGGTTGCCGTTCTTTGTGTTCCTAGCCATGTAAACGACGGCCGGGCGGGTCAACTCCGCATAGAGGAATAGGTCAGTCTTGTATTTCGGCGTCCTCTCACGCGCCATGCTCTTGGCCCCCATGATTGCTAGGGGGCTGATTTTACCCTCTAGCCATGAGGTTCCCAAGAGCACGTTGCGTTATCCACAGGTGTGGGGTTTAGCTCACCACGATGCTGTCACCCAGCGCCCAGTAGTACATGTGGTGCTCCCACGTTCCCGTGGTTGAGCCTGTACCGATGACCATCGTAATCGTACCTGCCGGGCAGAACAGCGGGGCTGTCATACTGAGGTTGGGGCCGTTGGCGTTGTAGCTTGCGGCGGTCGAAAGCGCCGTTCCGACAAGGGATACTGATGCGCCCGCCGTTGCGTTGGCGAGGGATGACGATGCCGCCGAGATGGTTTGCGCGCCAGCCCCAACGGTTGGGGTGACGCTGTATTGCAGCGTGGAGGCGGTGGCGCCGTTGCTAGTCACGCACAGGGAGATGAGGGCCTGAATAAGGATTGGGCCGCCCGTAACCGTGAAAATGGTATTGCCGTTGACCATGACGGCCGCCGCCTTGACGACATAGGCAGCGGTCGGTGGCGCGGCGGTAAGAAGACCCAAGCCCGGCATTCATGCCCCCTTATTAGCTGAGATAGGCTTGACGGAAGATGCCCGTGACCGTTCCCGTGCCGCTGTTCAAGACAACCTTGGCCCAAACCGGAGCATACCCGTAGTTGCCCTGCTTGGTGGCCGTCGCCGCGACAAGGGCCGTGTCGGGATGGTCAACCCAAGACACGGATGCAGGCGTCCACTGATAGGTCGGGGTGGGCAATTGGTTGGTGATGTAGTTGGGATCTTCCATAGTTTGCTGGACGGTGTAGTTGACCGTTCCTGAAACCGTGCACTGGATGGAGACCTGACTGTTCGCGGCAAAGTCGTCGAAGCGAACCCACTGGGAATCCGCAACCGTGTTGGTGCCCACGGTCAGCGTCGATGCGGCAGCAGCCGATGTCTTGATGCTGGTTACTGTGAGATAGGACAGCCGTGACGATGCCACGCCGTTGGCGCCCGTGATGACCTCGCTGATGGGGTTGTTGTTGCGGTCGGTTCCAGCCATCGTGAACGTGATGCCGCTATCATCACCGCCCGACGTGATGATCACACGCCGTGCGACATCCAGCGTCGCCGTGCCCGAATGCCCGACAGTCACGGCCCCTGTGGAAGCCCCGCTGATGCTGACGGAAATGATCGTGCTGTAGAGATTAGTTGAGGCAACGACGTTAGTGTTGGCACCCGTGACGGTCTCGGCTACGACGGCACCGGGGCCGAAGCTGGTCGGGCTCTGCACAGTGCCGACGATTGTGAACGTGCGCCCGGAATTGTCCCCCGCACAGGTGATGTAGACGCGTTGGGGTGTCGAAAACCGAACTGTCGCAGACCCCGCAGCAGCCGTACCGCCCGCGCCCGCAACCGCATTCGTCGTTGCCAAAGTCCCGTTGATGGTCAGCGCATCGGAGCCTGATGGGGTCTGCGAAGCACAGATGCTGGATGCCGAGAACGTCCCGGTTGCGCGGGCGCCATTGATGACAAGGTATTGCGAACCCGCCGCCGTTTGCGAAAGGCTCACTGCGTTGGCTGATGCCGTAGCCAGGCCGCCCACGCTCGCGATCATGATCTGGGCCATGTTACTTCTTGAACCCCTTCAGGGTCTTGGCGAGGTTTGCCCTGCGCGCAAGCGTTGGGTTGTCGGAATGGGCGGCTTTTTCCAGTTTCTTGGCCGGAATTTTCTCACCCTCGGGTACGTGCAAAGACCTGTGCAACGCACCCTTGTTCTTGGTGGCGCCCGCGATCCAGTTGTTTCCAGACGTGCGCCCCTTCATCACTTGCCCCCTTTGATGGGAACGCCGTTCTTGCCGATGCCCTTCATGCCAATGATGCCCGTGGTGGGCTTGCTGGCTTCCTTGATGATGCGGGTGCTGCAATCCTGGGCAGGGGCCTTGACGCCGCCGAGGTCGCGGACCTTGCAGCCCTGGCTTCCGTATTTCGCCATTGGGGAACCCCATGATTTGAGAAAAGCAGGCGGGGCGGCCAACACTGGCCGCCCCGGTTAGGCTTAGTCGGTACCGGCTGCCGGGAGCAGGTAGCCCGAGGTCGTGTTGCCACGATGCGCGTAGTAGTTGTTGAAGTAGCCATACTGGACCGCCGTGGCGGTAAACAGAATGGCCGCTGCCGTGTCCAACGCTGCCGCGTAGTTATTGGATACAATGCCAGACCCGGTTGTCGCGGTCGTCTTGATCAGCAGGGCGCCGGTTGCGGTGTCCGTGTTGACCGAGTAGACGCGATTGCCGGAGCAGAACAAGTGCGTCACCACCAAGGCGCCATGTTCCAACAGCGCCGAAACGTTGTTGGAAATGGTGCTGTGGGTGATGTTGTTGTCGTAGATGTAGAGGCGGTCCAACGTGTTCGCCACTACGATGGTCGGGCCGGGCGTGGTCGTCGCGTCCGACTGCACGACGTTGTTGGTGAAGGTCAACCCGTCGGAGTTTACAGATACCGTGGTGGTGATGATCGACAAGAACCCGTGCGTTGCGTCGGTATCCCTGAAGGCGCAGCTATCCACCCAGAAGTTGGGGGCCGTGGTCAGCGTGAAGCAGCTTGCAATCGACAGGAAGTTACCGACGAAGATGCAGTTGCTGATCTTGATGCTGGTGGCGCTGACCGCAATCGTCGCGGTGTTTGCCGTCGTGAACGTGAACGTCGGACGGTTGGCACCAGTGCCAAGCCCGACGATCTGGATGCCGGCCACATTGAAGGCCAGGGTTGTTGCGCTGGTAATGGTCTCCACATGACCAGCTTTGATAACGATGATGCAGCCGGTATTCGCGGTGCACGCGGCAATCGCCGTGCTGAGCAGGGCGAAAGGCTGGTCAAAGGTTCCGGGATTACCGGCAAGTCCGTTGACCGAGTCGACGTAGAAGTAGGTATTGCCCAAAGGCAATGCGCCTACCCCAAATGTCGGCACGCCTGCTACCTGCAGGCCGCTAAGGTGAGTCGTTCCCATGGTGCGCTTTGCGCTCCTCTTCTCTAGTTACAGGAGACGCAGCACCATTCGAAGAATTCATAGCATGACGCTCTAAATAGTCAGCAGCTTTTCGCAACAAATCTGGATCGTCGCGGAAGCGGCCGATGCCGTTGTTGCAGTTGCCGCACAACAGCCCGCGAATGGCCCCTGTAGAATGGCAGTGGTCAACCGCTAGCCAGCGGATTTTGCCATTTCGGCGATCCGTTTCAGGGCGCCCGCACGACGCGCATACCCCCTGCTGAGCATCGTGCATCTTGAAATAGTCATCCAACGTCAACCCGAAACGGTTGAGGTATTCATAGGCTCTGTGGCGAAGCGGGTTGCGGTCGCGGTTCGCCCGCTCATAGGCCATACGCCCTTCGTGGGTTGATTTGTCGAACTGGTAGAATAGGGACAGTTCCCACTTCCAATTCCCCGGGCCGACCAATCGCTCTGGATCAACGGGGACGATCTCTTGTCGGTCGTGCAGTGCCGTACCAACGTCAGCAATGAATGCGCTGAAGTCATCCCACCCCGTTTGGCCACCAGCACCTCTTTGCACCCGCTTCCACAACGACAACAGTCGCGCGTAGAGCCGCCCTTCCTCTCGCTTGGTTGCTAGTTCTTCTTGTGAATGGCCCGAATATGTTTCACGCGCGCTGAAGGCCGCCTGGTAGGCAATGGCCGCCTCTTCCTTAGTCTTGAAGTAACCAAGGTGGCGCCTTTTGTAGTTGATGGTTATGTACGCCACCCAACGGTTCCGCGATGACACCCAGCTAACGCCGGTCAACCCGGATGTCTCATTTTCACGCGGGCGGCGCGTTGTGCTGATCTCCTGGGCGGAGACTTCTTTCAGATTGTCAAACCGAAGGTCAAGATAGTTGCCATTGATGGGGATGACGCTCCCCTTTGGCCATTTCTTGGTGACGAACAACCACGCCAACCTATGCGCAGCATAACTTCTGCGGCGAATGTTGATGTATCTGCGCCCGTAGGTATCAATATACCCAACCTCGTCCTTGTAGCGTGCGTAATTAGGCACGTCAGGACGCCAGCTAAATTTGCCAGTCTCTGGTTGGTAGTCGAGCACTTTGATCAGTTTCTCGTAGGAAAGGTCTTTGCCCATTTCTCTCTCCAATCTGGGATAAGGCCATTAGCCCTACCACAGATTGGATACTAGAGAAAGTGTTCACTGCATACGATCAGCTAGGAAAGCTGGCGAACGCTGAACGCCAGTCAGTATACTGGGGTTGCCCACGTTGATAGGCCTTCACCAGGAGGTTGTCCGTGGTGTTGTCGACCCACATGTCCGTCTCATACGGATCACGCTCGAAGAACTTCAGCCCTTCCTCGTTCTGCGTCAGCACGAACCAAGCCGTGTTGGAGGTGAGGTAGTCGCAGACCATGTAATCCACGATACCGCCCTCTACGGTGCGATCCGCGTTGATGTCGTTGTCGGCCGTACCAGGGCGGAGTTCCGTCTTGGTGATACGCTCGGCAACGTCCATCAAGGCCACCGGAACCATGAGGCCGTTGCGCTTGGCGCGGCCCATGATCTTCAAGTTGCGCTCATCCACCCAGTTGGTGCGGATGTTCTTGATGGCCTGCATCAGCGATGCTTCGCTCAGGGTCGCGTCGGTCGTGTACCGATTGGCGGCCGTGGCGCCGTCCACGGGATGGTCCGTAGCGAAGAACGCCTTGCCGTCACCCACGATGCTCGAATCGTAGGTGGTGCCCGAGTTGAAGACGTTGAAGGAGTTGATTTCCCAGAACTCCTTGAACGCCTTGCCCAAGCCCAGAGCGGTGGGCTTGAACTCGGTCTTATAGAGATCATCGCGAATGGCCTTTCGCGTGATCGCGTAGGCGAGACCGACCTCATACGTCTCCGCATTGTAAACCCAGCGCTGGCCGGCCGCGTTGTCGAAGCCGGTTGCGCCGCCTTCCTGCTTCATCTGCGCCAGACCCATGTAGGCAACGTGGGCGGTGCGCTCGATCTGCATCGTGCTCTGGGTCGTCTTGAACACCTTCTTGTACTGGGTCGGGATGTTCGGATACTCGCCCGTGACCTCGCGAAGGCCGGGGCGCAGCAGGTCTCGGATCTGTGAGGTATTGATAGCCATGTGTTAGTTATCGGCCTTCTTGGCCGTCCTCTATTGAGAGTTCAGCCTTAGACGCCCTGAGAACCGAACGTGTTGATCGCAACCACGGCCCAGTTGTAAGCACCGGCCTGCGTGCCCGGCGCCAGCGTGGACGACGTGCCCGCGCCTTCCGGGCTGTTGCCCATGGACCAGTTGACCCAGAGATCAACGAGCTGGAGAGGAGCCGTAGTGGCCGTGGTGATCGACGACGTGTCGAGATAGGAACCCGAGCGGCCCGTGAGGGTCGAACCCGTGCCAACCACAACGTCGAAGTTCATGCCGATGTCGGTCAGCGCGACGCCGGTAGCGTCGGTCTGGATCACGTACAGAGCAGCCGGCGCCAGCGCACTATCTTCGTACTGGGCCAGGATCGACCCCGAGGCCGCGTCCGTGCCCGGGTAATACTTCTGCGGCACCGTGGTCTGCTGTGAATTGGAGGCGTAGCGGCAGCCCGCAAACACGCCCTGCACCAGATAGGCGCTGGAGCCCGAGGTCCACTGATACAGGTAGCCGTCAGACGACTTCTTGATCAGATCGCCGGTATAGATGGCGGTGGTGTTGGTGGAGAGAATGCCATTGCGGCGCTCGCGAATGGCAGCATTGGTCGGGGGCGAACCCTTGTAACCAATGAAGCGGAGACCGAACGGGGCCAAGGTGTTTGCCATGAAAGACGAACCTTTTTTTCAAAGGGCGCGTCTCGTAATGTCAGCACGTATGGGGGGTGCATGCATCGGAGATCAGCGCCGTTGATTAGACGGTGCGCCCAAACGCAAGATAATTGCGTCAGGTGCGGCTGCTGATCTCCACTCTGGCTTTCACCATTACTCACCCGGCGCGGCCGGGGGGAGATTTACATTCCTGTGGCGTGGCGCCATCCCGCCCCAGTTGTTGGGGGCAGTTCTTGTTCAGGTACGCCAAGAAACTTGATGACGATTTAATGCCGATTATTCGGTTAAGTTGTCAACAGGAAATCGCTCCATTTTTCCAGGTTCGATAATCATGTCGAGTTCCCTCAAATGTTCGGCAAAACACCCCGAGTAAGTCTTGCCGCCATGGTGGTGCAATTTCAGGTGCGGGTCCACCCAAACGTCGCCGCCGAGGTCGCGCCACTTGCGGCAGAAATTCATGTCCTCGCTGATGCGCTCGTGGTCGATGATGGAGAACTGAAACAAATCCCACGCCTTCTTGATCGGCTCTACTTGCGGCTGGCCGTACCATTCGTCAGCGTGTGCGGCGATCATTTTCTCTATGCAGGCCCGAGAGATGCGCATGAGGCCGCCGGGCCCACCCGCAATCTTGGCGATACCGTTTGGGTGGTACTTGCCCGTGCGCGGGTCCACGAACTCAATGGGGCCGGGGAGTTTCTTGATCGGGTAGCCCTCGCCTTCGCTGCGCTTGGGGTAGGCGCCGAGCACGAAGTCCACGGGATGGGACACGAGGCGTAGGATCGCGCCGGGTTCCCACGACACGTCGGCGTCTACAAACAAGGCATGCGTGTAGTCGGGGTTTGCGTAAAAATGCGCGGCGATTGTGTTTCGATTGTCACAGAGATCAGCCGACCCCGGCTTGGTGGCGGGGGTTACGAGCCAGCCGTTGCGGGACAGTTCAAAGCAGGCGGCCTCCACGGCATCCTTCACGCGGTAGTCAATCTCGGGTCGGTAGGTGACGACGGCGATGAACAGGTGGCCTTTGAATTTCGGGGTATTGCTGTTGGCGGGCGCGTTCATTTCTGCTCCAGGATTTGCCTGTAGGTTTCCGGGTCGCTCGGGGTATCCCGCAACTTGGCAACTGCGGAGACCGCCAGCATGGCAAGATCAAACGACCCCGAGACGTGATGCGCCACCATGGCTAGGTGCTTCCATTGCTCCAAGTCCATGGGCTTGGTGAAGTCCCGGACATACAGCATATCCGCCTCTAGCAGTTGGTGCGGGTCACAATGCGGAACGGGCGTTTCCGTGGCAATCGGCATGAGTGAGGCGCCGGCAAAACAGTGGGGGACAAACCCCATGGAGCGCAGTTCCAAGTCCACGTGGGCAAAAGTCGGCTGGTCCTTGTAAACAGGCATGAAGGACATTTCGACCTGTACGGCCACTGCCTTGGTGAGCTTGTAGCGCCCGGAGCGCAGTACCTCTATTTCAAAGCCCTGCACGTCCGCCTTGAGTAGGTCGATGGCTTGAACCTCGGCCACGTCATCTAACCGAATTGTGGGCAGCGGCTTGATCTGATTGACCTTGCCCCACTTGGAAGCGCCCGCGAAGGCGTCCAGCGCCTTCTGATCCGGCTCTAGAAAGCTGGTCATGCCCTGAAACTCGCACAGATGCAGCATGCGCATCTGCCCGTTGCCGATGGCGTGGGGCAGGTAGGTTTCGCTGGGGCCTTTGCCTTTGATCAGCCGTTCCAACGCCTCAGGCTGTGGTTCGAACCCGACAACCGTACACAAACCCTCATCCAGCATGCGCTGGTAAGGTGGTTTGGCGTCTAACTGATTGGCGCCGACATCGACAATTGCCGTGGGGCGGTCGGGCTGCAACAGGTCGCGCAAGGCATGCATTCAGCAATCCTTTTCGGGTGAAAGAAAGGGCGCCGAAGCGCCCTGTTCAATCTGTCTTTCGCACACGCGTCACGCATGTCATTCGTCAAGCGTGTATTGGTAGTTCTTGTTCGGATCACCCATGGGGGTTCGTCCAATCTTCACGCCCGTCTGGCTCTGTGCGTCGCGGTTGCTGAAGTCCATCATGTCGCCCGCAACGTTCGGAACTGCACGCTGCATCAGGCCCGTCATGGACCGGGAAATCTGGAGCTGCTCGGCGGCCGATTTCCCCTGCACCTTGCGGGAGATTTCAACAGCCATCGTCGGCCGTTCCATCAGCATCTGGCCGTCGTGCTCAATCGGCCCTTCAAACCCAACCGGCATGATCTTGCCCGGATGCCGCGATGCCGGAACCGGCGTCCAGCCCGCCTGATGGTCGGCAACGATGCCCTTGGTGTATTCGGCGTTCTTGATCTTGCGCGTACGCCATTCGTAGGTCCAGCCTGGCTCCGGGAAGATGCCCATCTTGGCAAGGTTGGTATAGTCGTCGTCTTGGCCCGCGACCTGAGCAAGATCAATCTTGCGGCCGTCGCGGGTATAGATGGCATGCGGATCGCGGTCGGGCGTGCGCGCTTCCATGCGGGGCGGCTCGGGGTCGCGCGTTGCGGTGCGGGGGGGCTTAGCAGCAGACTTAGCAACAGCCATGATGGCGGTTCCTTTCGGGGGGATGTGAACGCGGACTAAAACTGGTGATCATAGTCGGGGTCGAGGAAGTTCTTTGGGAGCTTCCCGGCCTTGATGTCTTCCACGGCGCCCAGTGCATACTTGACGGGGTCAAGACCAGAGGCACGGACGAACGCCGCCAGCTTGGGGGGCAATTTAACTTGCGCCGCATTCATGTTGCTGGACGAGAAGTAACTGCCGTTGCGGGAGACTGGCGCAGCCGATGGGGCCCGAGTTGCGGTCTTGGCAGACGCAGGCTTTGTTTCCTGCGGCTTGGCTTCATGCGTGGCATCATCTTCCGTGGCCATTGCAGTCTCGTCCTCTAGGAACTCTTTGTTGAGCGACCTAATGAAGGCGTCCGAATTGATCGGTTTGCCGCGCATGGTTTGATAGTTGATGAATGTCATTGCGGCCTGATGCAAGTTCGGGTTCGTAACAAACTCTCGGTTTTTCTCAAACCAATCACCGATCTTGTCCCCCGCCTTCGCGCGCGCATCTTTTACCCAATCGTCCGGCGTGATTTGCTTCGGCGCTGGGTCTTCGCGTTTCGGCTTCTCCGGTGCCGGCGCCGTAAGTGCCCGCTCTGCTTCCGCAATCGCTTGCTGGGCGCCGTGCCGGCTTTCCTCCAGTTTCGAAATGCTGTTCTCGGCACGCTGCATCTTGCGGATCGCTTCGCTTTCCGCAGCCGTATCCCCAGCCTCCCGCGCAAGGATCATTTCCCGTTTTGCTACTTCGGCCGCCGCTTCCCAGTTGGCAATCGTCGCTTCAATGGTCCCTTGATCCGCGCTTACTCGCGCATAGTGCGCACGCAAAAGCGCGTTGTCTTTCAGAGCCAATTCTTCTTCGGCTTTCAGGCGTGCCGCACGGGCTTCCTCAACTTCCTTGCGCGCGGCATCGGCCGCAGCCCGCAATTCTTCCGCTTGCTTTTGGGCGCGCGCGTAGTCCGCATCGGAAAACGTTGGTTCTGGTTTGGCTTCCTCAACAGCCTTTTCAGGCGGAGCCGGCTGTTCCTCGGCCAGCACCGTCTTGGGCAGGCCATCGGCGTCGTATCCGAGCGCGATAAGGTCGTTCGGGATTTCAACGATCATCTCTTCATCGGCCATGGGGTCGCCTTTACCAAATTGCGTCGGGGTGCGGAATGGTGCCGATGATGTCGCGCTCGCTCAGAACCCGGCAGAACACCTCGTTGACCTCGCAGGCCATGCCGTTGGAGGGCTGGAACCAAACCCAATCGCCGACCTTGTTCTTGGTGCCGTGGAACTTGACGTTTTCGTCGTCCACGTAGGCTTGCGCGCCCATGGCGACGATCAGGCCAACCTTGCCCTGCCAGTGGTATTCCTCGATGTCGTCGTCCGTCATGGCGTCGGTCATGATGATGCCGCCAGCCGTCTTGGTGACCATGGGCGGCTTGTAGATCGCCACCAAAATGCGGGAGAACTGCACGATATCATCGGGGATGGTGCCGATCTGCTTTTGGATGAGCGCCTTTGGGTCTTCCGTGTGCTCAACCGTCACCCAATGCTTATTGATCTTGCCGACTGGGGTGCGAAGATTGATTTTCCGGCGATGCTTGCCACTGAATGCTGCTGGTTTGATGATGCTTGCTGTCTTGGCCATTAGTCCCTCTTGGCTCTACCGCTCATCTCGCTCTCGATTTGCTCAATCAGCTTGAGAACGTCGTTGAATGCCTGAATTCGCCCCATGTAGCGCACGCAGTTCATGCCCGTGGCCGCCGCATCGCCGGAAACTATTTGTGTCCCTTTTCCCAGTTCCTCGTGCGCCCTTTGCAGTTCGGCAATGATGTCGCCGCGCAGTTTCTTTATAAAACGGGATTCATACGGGTCGTGCAAAGGATTACCTTGGCGCCCAAGCAGAACAGGATTGTCGATCCGTAGTTGACCTCGGCGTTGGTGCGCCGGCCCTGCTTGGCAGGCAATCCCCCCACATGGGGGCCATGTGGTAGCGCGCCCAGCCCTTACAGGTGGCGCAAACTTCGGGGATGGCAGGAGCGGGTGAAGGCGCTTGTTCTTCGGCTTCAGCCGGTTTCACGTTGGCGCGGGCCATGTATGCAGTCTCGGTTCACGCGCACTGAAAGTAAAAAAAACACTAGAAAGTGTTCGCCGCAATGGGCAACCGTTGCCGCCACGAATCCCCGATTTAAATGGGGCACTGTGGCGTGGCGGCAACGTGAGATTACTTGCCGTACTTCTTAATTTTCTCCAAGCGCCCGCGCGCACCGCCCGCACCGGCATCAAAGCCCTTGGGAGGGGAGGCAGGACCACCTACGGAGCGGCAGACAGAACCGCCCGACTTGCGCTTGACCTCATCGCCGTCTTCACGGCCAGACGTGGCGATACCGCGCTCCATGCGGTCAGCCGCCTCGTTTTTATCCTTGGCGTTGAGTAGATTGTTGGCGCCCAATCCAAGGTTTGGGACCGCAAATCCTGCATTAATTCCGCGCAATCCCTTTGGGGCAACGGCTGCTGCAATCGCATTAAGGGCTCCGAGAGAAGTACCCCCAATACCGAATGCTTTGTCCACTTTGGCAGATGAGCGCAGTTTCGCGGCTTCTTTCTTACTATCCTCGGAGAGGATTGAACCGCCCTCTGCCCGACGCTTCATAACCACGCGTCCACCAGCCTTGCGCATCATCGGGGGGGGACCGCCAGGCCCCGGAGGTGGCATGGGCGGCCCACCCATCGGGAGGCCGGGAGGAGGTCCATCGGAGCCCTTGCCGCCCGAGGCGATCACGACATTGACGGTGGTTCCTTTCTTACCGCCATCGTCCTTGTCGTCTTTCTTGCCGCCCTTCTTGGACAGCTTGCGGCCAGCGCGGGCGAGGTTCGGCTTGGCGGGTTCTCCCG
>OFQY01000147.1_pt1 | contig 33567 bp, 42 predicted proteins | sample 1542991 | NCBI WGS metagenome assembly OFQY01 (sample SAMN07774224, study PRJEB24372) | wastewater metagenome | isolation source: Exp Tend VB 10WW | collected 2016-02 | reverse complement strand
ATCTCGGGGGCGGGGGCCTCCGGGGCGGGCGGTGCCTCGGGGGGCGCGGGCATCTCCGGCGCGGGGGCGGGGGCCTCGGGCGCGGGCTCGACGAGGAGCTGACCCGCGGTGGCGAGGTCGAGCACCGTCTGGGCAGCGGCCTTGACCTGCGCGGCGAGGACGTCGGCCTCGACGATGACGGCGTTCACCTTGAGGGTCACGCGGGCCAGCCGGTCGCCCTCCTCATCGGCGACATAGGCGGCGTCCTCGGGGTCCACCAGCTCGGCCGGGATCGGCGCCTGCGCGGGGCTGGCGGCGCTGGTGAGCCACACGCGGACGCGGGCCTCCTTGGCGCGGACGGCCTCGAGACTGGCGGTGCGGATCGCGTCGAGGGCGGCGACAGCGGCGGGGTTGATGATCTTCATCGGGGGTCTCCTCTCAGTCGGTGGCCCGCATCCCCAGCGGGGCGCGGTTGTCCTGCAGGAAGTGTACGTATCTGCACAAGGTCTCTCCCGGGCAGGAGAGGCGCAGGTGGTCGGGCTGGTCCCGCCGGTCGTAGATCTCCCGGTGGGGGGTGATCTCCCGGGCCCGCAGGGGGTAGGTGTCCAGCAGGTGCGCCAGCAGCAAGAGCAGCGCCTCCCGCTGGGGGCCGGTGGGGATCTCTCCTGCCACGGCGATGTGGATGCGCCCGTAGTTCGGCGGGCACCCGAGGCCCATGACGTTGGGGGAGAGGGTCTGCACCACCACCAGCCGGCCCTCGCGCACCTCGGGCGCGGACGGGATGAAGTAGTGGCACCCGATGTGCGGCCACCCGCGGCGCGTCCTGTGCCAGCGGAGGACGTCGTAGACGGTGGCCCCGGCATGCGCCCCGGAGCACACCCCGTCATGCACCACGATCTGCCGCTGCACCGTCTGTGGGGTCGGGAGCGTGTGCGGGACCGTGCCCACGCCTGCGGCAGGATCGAGCAGCTCGGCGGACAGGTCCTCGATGAGGAGCCTCTCGCCGCGGTGGACGACGGGCGGGGTCATCCCGCCTGCGCCATGAGCCGCAGGGACACCAGCCCCACCCGGCTCTGCCCCACGGGACACGCTGCTCCTCCCTGGCATCGCTTCGAGCTCTCCGCCGCTTTCTCGGCAGCCTCGACCACGGCAGACTGCGCCCCGATGGTGGCCTTGCTGATCCGGGCCATGGCCTCGAGCGGAGAGCAGCGCCCCTCGCGCATGTCCCGAGCTACGCGCCAGAGGTCCTGTGCAGCACGTTCTACCTCACTCGCGATCGGATTCATCAGGGGGCTCCCAGGAAGTCAAGCGAACCGATCCCCACGAGCCGCGGGATGGCGGTCAGGGGACCGCGGTCCGTCAGGCGCAGGGCGGGGACCGAGGGGAGACAGAACAGGTGCTCGTTCGCGCCGAGGCCGACGAGGCGATCTCCCTTCACCTCCCGGACCATGTAGACGTGGCCGGGCTTCTCGTGATCCTTGCCCCGGTAGGTGAACACCGCATCCCCAGGCTGGGGCAGGTAGATGCAGGAGCCGACGACCGAGGGAGCCTCGCCCGCGCGCTCGTCGTCGAGCGGCACGCCCGAGCAGGCGCGCACATGGTCCGCAGCGTGGGCGCTCTCATGCTCGATGAAGGATGCCCACAGCACCGACGCTTGGAGCGTGTAGTGCCACGGGAGGGAGGCGCCTTGCTCGGCCAGGCACTGCTTGAGGAGCCAGAGATAGCCCCCGACGCAGAATGCGAGACGCTGATATTTGATCACGCCCGCCTTCTGGCCGCCGTTCAAGACCTTGTCGGCCCACGCCCCCTCGTTCCCCTCGGGCGGCTGGCCCGTCTCCTGGGGGTTGGCGCGGTACTCGGCCATGCCGAGCTCGACCATGCGCCGGCGGAGGCGGGGGAGGTCGATGGCCACGGCCTACTCGACTCCGCTGGGCTGGGGGCTGACGATGGGCGGGGTGGGCTGGACCGGCTGCGCAGGGGCGGCCGGCGCGGCAGCCGGCGCCAGCGGCTTGGCGAGGGCGGCCATCTCTGCGTCGTCGGCGGAGATGCCTGCCCAGAAGCCTTCGAGGCTGGCCTTGTATGCCTGCCATGCCGCTTCCGCATCGGCTCGGATGCGGGCCCGCTGCTCCTCGCTGGCGGTCATGGCCTCGGCGCCGAGCTTGCCGAAGGACCCGATGGCATCGAGTAGCGCCTGCATCACAGCCCCCCGTCGAGCAGCTTGCCGATCTGGTCCTTCATCGCAGCCGCGCAGGCCGTGGCGCTCTGCGCCGACGCGAGGCCCCGCTTGTCATCGGCGAGGAGGAGGTAGTCCGACCCCTCATCGAGGATCGCCTGGCAGCGGCGGATCGTCTCCTCGACGGGGGCCTTCTTGACCACCCACTCCCGCTGCCACGCGAAGGCGGCCGGGGTGTGCACCCCGATCCGCTCGATGTTCTTGCGCTGGTACTCTTTGTTCTGGAGCTTCCACCGGGACTGGATGGCCGTCGTCGCCTTGAGCGCGCGGGCGTACTCCACGCGGGCCTTGTCGATGCTGGAGGTCATGCACCCCGAGGAGAACGCCGTCAGGAAGCCCACCAGCAGCACGCACCCCACGATCCCGCTCCCCTGGGGCGGGACGGGCGGGGGGACTGCCTCGGCAGGGCCGCTGATCTTCGGGTGGGGCCCGGACAGGCGCTGGAAGTTGCCGCTGATCCGCGGGTCCGTGTCGCCCGAGCGGAAGCCGCCCTCGAAGGTGATCCGGCCCGTCGGCATCGGGCCGAGGATCGTCTTCACGCTCACCGGGGCATCGGCCCAGGCCGCGCCGGAGACGACGCCGAGGAGGGTCCACAGCTTGTAGAACCGCTCCCCCTCAACGGGACGCTTCCGCCGGCCGACGAGGGTGGACAGCCACCGATGGAGGACAGCGAGCACGAGCAAGGCGCCGTAGAGAGAGGGCTTGCTCGTGGCCAGCCACGAGACCAGATCGGCGGTCGGGTCCTGCATGCGGGGTACTACCTCTGTGTTGCTGGGAGGTAGATGGAGCGAGCGGGGGAGGGAAAGGCGCGGGCCGGGTGTCTCCAAACGTGCCCACCCTCCCACTACGAGAGGACAGGCCCCGGCCCGCGGAAGGCTAACGGACGGGCTCCGGCTTCCAGTCGTCCGGCGGCGGGGGAGGTGGGGGCGCGGGCTTCGGGTCGCTCGTGAGGCTCATGAGAGGGAGATGAGCAGCCGCGGGTGCACTGAACGCCCGGTCAACTTGTCGGACCCCTGATCCTGCGGGACGCTCCGCGGAAGGGAGGTCCCCATGGCCGAGCGCACACCGAAGGACGTCAAGAAGTGGATCCTCGTCGGATGGGTCCTGACCATCGCGGCGCTGGTCCTCGCCTTCGGCAACCCGGGCGCCGACGCTGACGCGCTCGCCCTGAAGCGGGCAGCGCCTGCGATCCTCTTGGCGGGGATCGGGGTGCTCGTCTGGGCCAAGGTCGGACACTGGTGGAGGGCGGGGTGATGCGGGCGGCGGCGCTGTGCCTCGTCGCCTTGCCGCTGCTGTCGTGCTCCTCCGGCCGCGGGGATGGGCTGCCCGGACCCCCCGGTGAGCAGGGGCCGCCGGGAGCGCCCGGGTCCCCCGAGGGGAGCGCCCAAAGCGGGACCCGGATCAAGAGCGTCACCCTCACCCGCACGACGCCTGACGGGCTGCGCGTCACCTACAACCACTCGTTGCGGGACAGCGTACTGGAGGCGGACTGCCTCCCGGGCAGTGCGGAGGACGGCGTGATCCGTTGCATTCCCTACCCACGGGCGCCCATCTCACCGGACTACTTCCTCAACAGCGCCTGCGCGGAGCAAGTCGCCACCGTCAACCACTCTTGCGACAGGGAGACCCCGAAGTACGCCTATGTGGAACTCCCTCCCGGTGAGGACGTCTGCATCGCCCCGACGCGCACCTACAGGCTTGGCGCGCAGGTCCAGCCCTCAACCTTCTACCGGAAGGATGGACCCGGTTGCGTCGTCATCGACAGGACCACGGCGGATGCGCTCGCCAAGGGCGGCCGGTGGTTCGCCGTCGGAGCGGCTCTGGCGCCCGGCGATCTTGTTCCTCTCACCGAAACGAAGACGGTCCAGTAGGAGTCCTCACCATGCGCGCCCTCATCCTCGCCTTGCCCCTCCTCATTGCCTGCCAGCCCGTCGAGGGACCCTCCGGCCCCGCTGGCCCTCCCGGCCCCATGGGGAGCATGGGCGCCATGGGAACTCCGGGACTCAACGGCGCCGGGGGCCTCGAACGGTCCGGATCCCGGATCAAGCTCCAGGTGGCCGTTTTCACGACGGAGGACGGCGCCCTCATGGAGAGAGGGCAGCCGTACAGCAGTACCATCGACGGAGACCCGCCGGGCATCCGGGGGCGCGGCTTCTGGGACTCGAAGCTCGAGGTGCCCTGCCTCATCGCCCATGCCGAGGACGGCGCGTTGCGGTGCCTGCCCTTCGAGGTCTCCGACGGATCGACCACCGGCTACGCGGACGGATCTTGCACGCGGGTGGTGGTGGGGCTCATGGCTGGGACCTCGCGGAAGTACTGGACCGCCCGGAAGACCGGAGCCAAGGGCTACACGGTCTACTCCATGGGCGCGAAGGTCGCGGCCCCGGCGAAGCTGTACCAGAAGGGCAGCGAGGGTTGCGCCGCAGACCCCGCACTGCCGCCGGGCCTAGACTGGTACGAGGCCCAGGGCAACCCCGTCGCGGCGACGGAGTTCGTTGCGGCCGCAGCGAAGACCCTCGTTCAGTAGCCTACTGCCGGCCGAACACGAAGAAGACGATCTCGTAGTTCGCGGCCGTCAGGTCGAGCGTATCGACGACGAGGCGAAAGGCGTTGGTCCCGGTCCGCGTGAAGCTGACGAGCTGCGGATCGATGGGGGCGCCGGCCGCGACGAGGTTGATCCGGAAGTCCACGGCGAACAGGGTGCTGGCCATGTTGCTGGCGAGCGTGACGTTGACCGTGGTCTTGGACGTGCCGCCGTTCCAGCTCACCGCGTAGGCCAGGAAGTTGGCGCCGTCGTCCACGGGCGACACAGGCGCCGTCTCGAAGATGCCCCACGCCCGGCAGGTGTTCAGCGGACGAAGATCGTTGGTCAGTGCCGTAGCCCGCGGCGGGTTGCCGCCCGTGCCGCCCGTGCCCACAGAGGTCCACAGAAGCCGCGCCCCGTTCAGCGAGCTGTCGCCGTTCTGGTGCGCTCGCAGGTCCGTCCCGGCGTCCACGTAGGTCCCGGCGGACACGTTGCCGGTGACGGCGCTGACGTTGTTCTGCGCGCTGACGTTGCCGCCGGTCGAGCGGATCGTGCCGCTCGCTTCGATGACGCCCGGCGTGGGCGTCGCCGGCTGCTGCCCGGTGCCGTCCACGGTGAGGGCGAGGAGCGTCACGATGCCGTCCGTGATCGCGGCGTCGCGGTCCATGAGCCCCTGGAAGCCGGGGTTGACCGGCCCGTCGCTGCCGCCGGCTGCGTCGGCGGTGATGCGGGCGCCGTCCTCGGGCACCGGGAGGGGCGTGACCCAGTCGGCGGTGGCGGTGATGTTCTGCGTCGATGGCATGGCTTATGGCACCGTGGCGGAGTGGTTGTAGTAGTTCTGGTAGGCGCCGTTCGGCTGCTTCTCCCAGGGCTCGTGCATGGGGATCGTGATGATGCTGCCGTCGGAGATCTCGATCTCGACGAAGCGGCAGGTATGGGTGAACGGCTTCCACTTCTGGATGGTGTAGATCAGCAACTCCAGGTCTTCGGGCGTGCCCCCCGAGAGGCCCCACAGGCCCCCACCGTCGTACAGCGCCCCCCCGTTGTAGAGGTTGCCCGGGTTCCAGATGTTGGGTTGATTCACTCTCACATAGAAGAAGTTGGAGTAGTTGTTGAAGGGGTTCATCACCGCCGCGATCTTCAGGTCGAGCGTTGACCAGATGATGGCGTCCGGGTACCCGATGCGCGTGAGCGCGTTGAGCATCCCCGTGTAGCCGCCCCCCTCGCGCCACGTCAGCCAGCGACGGTCCAGCACAGCCCGCTGCGTGGCGGACGTCTCGCCGGCGATGACCTGGAGGTTGCTATTCCGCAAGTGGAACGGCAGCGCGTCGGCGGTGCACTCGTTGATCATGGCCTCGGCGACGCCGAATCCTGCGTTGTCGCGTACCTCGTCGCCCACCTGGCCGAAGCCGGCCATGGTCCGCTGATACAGCTTGTTCCCGATCCTGACGAGCGGCCCCTTGCTCAACCACGGGGGCAAGAGCGACTGGATGTAGTTCAGCATCACCGACGGCATGGCGCTACGCCTCCGCCTTCGCGCACCGCAGGGTCACGCGGCAGATGCCATCCACCGGGGCCGCCGTGCGCTGCGGGCTCGGGAGCATGACCACGCGCCCGATGCCGGACATCGAGAGGAGCGGGTGGCTGATCTCGTGCGCGCCCGCGTCGAGACGGCCGGCGATGGCCATCCACGCGGCGAATTGCTCGGTGGTCCACAGGTCGCCGTGCAGACCGATGACGGGCCCGCCCTTCGGCCGCCGGTCGAGGCGCACGGACCACGACCCAGGCAGAGGCTTGCCGTCGAGAACCACCGTGGCCCACGGGCTATCGGTCACGAGTTCACCACCGTGTAGGCGAGGCCCGACAGCGAGAGGAGCGGGTACTGCGTCATGGTGCTCGGGATGCTCGCCGCCATGCCCGAGAGGTCCACGCGCTCGATGGCGTAGGCGAAGCCGTCGGCCTGCGAGATGACGCCCTCAAGCTTTTGCTGGGGGTAGATCGTCTGCCCCATCGTCAGCGTCGCCTGATAGGCCGCGATGGCGGACACCACCGCCGCCTGCACATCCCCCGTATCGGCGTTGGCGCTCCGTCGGATGTACACCGTCCCTGTCACCGTGATCGGGTTGTTCGCCGCTGACACGACACTGACGAGCTGCCCGATCGGGTACTTCTTGCCGAGCAGTTCCAGCCCGGGGATCGCGCTGTTCACCAGCGAGTCGATCGGGCTCTCGAAGTTCGCCTGCACCGCGGCCACGTCGCCGGAGCCCAGCGCCCCGTTGGGCCCGATGATCACGACGGTGGCCCCTTGCGCGTAAGTGCCCGAGAGGTAGCCCGCGAAGATCACCGCCTGAGACACAGGAGAGGCGCTGTAGCCGTTTGGGATGGCGAGGGCCCAGAAGACCCCGCCGTCCACGTTGCCGGCCACGCCGAGCGTTCCCCAGCGCGCGGCGCACCGCTGCTTGAGGCGCTGATCGCTCTCCTCGTCGGACCCCTGCGACGTGATCCAGGTCGAGTTGATCCAGTCCACCGCCGCGACGGCGACCCCTGCATACGAGGTCTTGAGCACGAGCGGGGACCCGCTGGCGATGTTCCACGCGGCGCCCGATGTCGTCGCCGAGAACTTGAGCAGCAGCGTGCCCACATCGAGGGACGTCACCGGCACCGCCCCGATGATGAAGGACCCGGCACCCTCGATGGTGGGGGTGACGAGTGCAGCCACGGTCCCCTGTGCGAGGATGGCCGTTCGGATCTGCGCTGCCGTGCTCGTCGGGTTGCCCACGCTGTCGGTCGCGACGTTGATCACGATGTCTTTGACGCCCACGCCGAGGGCTGGGACCGTGAGCGAAGTGGACAGGCCAGCGACGACGATCCGCACCGTGACGCCCGTGGACCGGCGCTCCAGCGTCAGCCCCTGCGCGCCGCCGGGGATGCTCAACTGCCCCACCTGCAGGGAGCCGGGCTCCGTGTTCGAGTAGAGCCGCAGGTTCGACGGGCCCGGCGTGCCGACGGTGAGATCCGACGCCGCGAAGTTGTACGGGGGCGCCGATGCCACCGACGTGAGGGTCAGGATGCCTTCGGTGAACTGGGCAGGCGTCCGCACAAGCTGGAACTGCGACGCGGCGAACAGGGTCAGGGGCGCCCCTGCGGCGTAGTCCAGGAACATGCCGCGGGTGGTGTCGATGATCGACGAGCGGAGGGCGGCGAAGAACTGCGCGGAGATCTGCGAGAGGCTCAGGCCCGTGTTGCGCGGGGACGTCCACGAGGCGACGGGCACGCCGTTCGCCTTCATGAAGTCCATGATCAGCGTGAAGTACTGGCTCTGCGTGAGAGGCGTGAGCAGGTCTGCGAGCGTCGCCATTAGCCGATCTGCTCCACGGTGATCTGGTTGCTGTTCGCCGTCAGCACGAGCCGCAGGGGGACCCCGCTCGCCTGCCCGTCCACCCTCGCCACGATGGTCCGCCCCTCCCCGTTGAAGGCCAGGAAGGACACCAGCCACTGGAAGCGGAGGTCCTGGAGGTAGATCCGCTCAATCAGCGCCCGCATGTAGGCGATGTCCGCCGGGCTCACGCTGTCGTTGAGGCGGTCGCGCAGGTCCCACGAGACGGAGGGGTTCTCCCAGAACAGCAGCGGGAACAGCGTCGGCGGTGCCGGGGCAAGCAGGGCAAGCTCATCCGTGGTCAGGACGGTGGCCGCGGCGTAGGCGTCCTCGATGACGAGCACGACGGGATTTGAGGGGGAGGAGAGGGCCTTGTAGACGTCCTGGCCGAGCACCTCGATGCCGTTGATCTCGTTGAACGTGTCGTCGAGGACCTGATCGGTCCCGTCGAGCACGCTCGTATCGATGCCGTAGCCGAGGTCAACAGCCATCGCCAGTAGATGGCCGGGGCGGGGCTACGGGGCTTTGAGCTTGGCCGTCCCGACGAGCTTGCCCTTGAGGGGGATCGGGGTGTTGAGTGCGATCGTGGTCGTTGTCCCGAAGGGGTCCACGTAGGTGCCGACGAACACGCCGTTAGCCACGGCGGTGATCGTCATCGTCCCGCAGTTCACTGTGTCCCCGTCGATGCCCAGGGGCTTGGTCCCCTGCCCGTTGCCGTAGAGCTGCACGAAGGGCTGGCGCGGGTCCCCGCTGGCGAACGTCACTTCACAGCGCGCCCCGGCGGACACCTCGAGCGCCGCCCCGGGGAGCGCCACGAGGTACGGGACGCTCGTCAGAGGCGGGAGCCGCCGGTCGTCGAGCTGCACGTCCAGCGTCCCGTCTCCGCGCTGCTGCACCACCTTGCCGCCGAAGTGGGGGTGGAACGCCGTCGGCTTCAGCTCCTCTCGGATGATGGTCCGCAGGCCGGCGATCACGAGGTCGTCAGTCCCCCCCTCGGAGAGGTACCAGACCCGAGCGGTGAAGTTCTCTCCGTCGTCATAGTAGTGGACGCGGGAGATCGTCCCGAGGCTGAAGCGGAAGCCAGGGAGCATGCCTGCGCGCGTGAGGGGGGCGATCTCCTGCATGCGCCACTCGGGCTCTGTCGAGAGGAGCTGCCAGTCCACGTCCTCTTGCCAGTTCTGGAGGGGCAACAGGGGCTGATCGTTCCCGAAGTAGACGTCCCCGTCCGGCAGCGTGCGCCAGATGGCCCCTGTGGCCTCTGCCAGCGCGTCAAGGAGGTTCCCGGCCACGTCCTGGCGCCGGGGCCAGGAGGGCAGCACCTGCGTCAGGATGGACTGCGTAGACTCGCTGCTGAGGGTCTCCCCGCCCGCGGTCAGGACTTCATTGACCGGGAGCCGCACCTGCGGCTGGTTGGCGTAGTACTTCGCCTCGATCACCTTCCACAGGCCGCCGCGCCCGCCGACGATGATCGCCGTGGTCTGCCCTTCGCTGGTGCCGATGCGGAGGATGTAGCCGTTGCAGACGAGCTGGTGGAAGGTCAGCGTGACGCGCCCGCTCGGGAGGGTGTCCGGGACGGTGGCGAAGGTGAGGTGTGCGGTCCAGTTGCCCCGGTAGGGGAAGAAGAGATCCCCCTCCCGGCAGGCGAGATCCTCGCCGCCCGACGTGCGCAGGACGATGTCCGCCATCTACCGCGCTGCCCCCGGTGGGACGATGTCCGTCAGCTTCGGGGCGGTGGCCGACTTGTCGAGGCCGATGGCCGGAACCTGCGTCTTGGACGTGGCCGACGGGACGGGCTTGTTCTTGGGGGTCTTCGTCGCCCCGTCCTGCTCGCTGACGCCGAGGAGCCCCAGCGTGATCCCGAGGGGCCCGCCGTTCATCGGGGGCGAGTACTCGAGCTCCAGGATCACCACCGCGGAGATGTTGCAGAGCTTCGCCAGCGGGTGGTCGAACAGGTGCTGGCTGCGCGTCTTCGGGTCCTTGGCGATCACGTCCATGATCGAGAGGATCGAGAGCCAGTCCTGCAGGTGCTGGGGGGTGTAGAGCTGCCCCTTGAGGGTGAACTGGGGGTTGAGCAGACCGCGGATCGTGGCGCTGCCACCGTCGGCGCCGGACTTCTTGTTGACCTGCGCGGACAACTTCCGCTTCATCTTGTCCACGGTCCACACCCCCGGCAGGGGCTGCTCGTCGATGAGCACCCGCTGCCACGGGTTCTTGTTGAGCTGCGCATCGGTGAGCTTGCTGGACCACCGGCTGTTGAGCAGTTCCCCAAGCGTGGTGGTCCCGCCGCTGCCGTCGGAGATCGGCCGGTCGATGCCGAGGACCCAGTAGGGCACCGTCCCCGAGGGGCCGAACTTCGCAAGCCCACTCGTCGCCATCAGGTGTTCCCCGGCGCCGGGGTGCGCGCGTAGCGGCCGTAACTCTGGAGCACCTCGGCGATCTTGGCCGCGACGTCGCCGGGGCTCATGTCGCCCGTGACCACGATCTCCACGTCGTCGATCTTCACCACCGCCGGGACGGGCTTGCGCTCGGCCATGCCGGCGGTCAGTTCGCGGTTGAGGTCCTGCTGGTAGGCGATCTGGGGCGTGACCATGCCGCGCAGGCCCGGCACGAGAGGCACGGAGACGGCCCCGGCCATCAGATCCTTTTCGATGATGCCGCGGAGGCCCGCCACGGCGAAGATCTCGCCGATGCCACCACCCCCACCGCCGGAGCCCTTGCCGCTGGCAGCCTCGGCCTTCTTCTTCGCCTCCTCCTTGAACGTGGCGCCCTTGACCTCTTTGACACGATCCTTGGCGTCCTGCGCCTCGCGCTCCTGCCGGCGCTTCTCGGCCAACTCGCGCGGGGACTGCCCTGGATCGAAGCCCCCGTTGAGCGCAGCGGCGCCAAGTTCATTGATGCGCTTGCCGGCGCTCAGGAAGGCGTCCGTGTTGCTGCGCCCCGTCAGCTTCTCCGCGAAGGGGATCAGGCTCCACACCAAGTCCGCCGCGGACATGATGATGGTGGTGAACGTCTTCCACAGCAGGTTGAGCGTGCCGCTGACCACCTCGACGACGGGGGCGAGGGTCTCGAAGGCGTGGGTGATCTGGAAGACGGCATCCCCGACCTTGCCAAGCTCGGCGCCCATGGCGCGGGCGTTGGCGGACAGGTCGGTCATCCCGTCCTTGCCGATGCCCATGGCGCGGGCGGCCTCGGCGTAGCTCTCGGCGAAGCTCTCGACGAGGCCCGTGACGAAGTCGGTCCACACGCTCTTGAGGCCGATCGAGGTGTCGGCGAAGCCCTGGAGCGTGATCGAGAGGTTCTGCCCCTTCTGCGTCGCCAGATCGAACGCCTTGCTCTGCTCGGTCAGGGCGAGCTTGTACTCTTTGACCGACGGGAGCGCCTCGCTGTCGATGGCGCGCATCTGGTTCTGGAACTGCTCATCTCGGTTGGAGAGCAGGCCCGAGAGCGACCCCGCCGCGCCGACAGAGTACTGACCCAGCTTGCTGGTGCCGAACTGCGACAGGGCCGCGCGCTGGATGGCCGCGATGCCGATGTCATCGGTGACACCGCCGCCGCTGATCAGCTTCTCCACCGCGGCGTTCCCGCCCTTGATCTTGAGGAGCTTGCCCACTTCCTCGACGATCAGTCGGCGCGAGAGCCCGCCCTCGGATAGCTGCTTCAGCTCCTCGCCCTGAAGCTTGCCCTTGCTCTTGACGTCGGCGAACGCCTTCCCGAGGCGCTCCATGGCGAGGCCGCGATCCTCCGGCGAAGCCATGGAAGCGACGTCCGAGACGGTGAGCAGGGCACGGTCTAGCGCGTTGTCCTTGCCCTCATTTCTGAAGCCTGCCACGGCAAGTTTCTTCTGGGCGCGAAGAGTGTCCTCGAAGGTCAGGTCTGTGCGCGCCGCGAAGGCCCCCGCCTTGCCGAACTCCTCCTCGGCTTTGCTCTCGCTGCCAAAAAGCGTTCGGTAGGCCCTCAACGCCCCCTGGCGCTCACCGAACGCCTTGAGCGCCATATCCCCGAACTGGTCCAGCTTCGAGAAGCCGTAGGCCAGCGCCCCGCCAAGCGCCGTGACTGCGCCGATCGCAGCCCAGTTGGTCTTGGCGAACTCCTTGAGGCTGTCCCGCATCTTGTCGAGCTTGGGGACGGCCTTCTCTGCCTTCTCGCCGATGCCCTGGATCTCGACCTGGACCTTCTTGCCGGCGATCTCGAACTCGACCATGGCCTTCTGGCCCTTCGAGAGAGACCGCTGCATGGACTCCATCTGCGAGCGGGCCTCTTGGAGGCCGTTGCCGACGAGATCGAACTGGAGCTGCCAGGATAGCTTTTCGTCGGCCATGCGTCGGTAGATGGCCCCTGCGAGGGGCTACCCCTTCTTGCGATGGGCCTCTACCCATGCGTGCAGATCGGCGAGGCCCCGGGCCTTGAGCAAGTAGCCAGCCATGCCCGCAGGGCCCACCCTCCGCCGCCACCGCTTGCCGTGGTCCGACTCTGCCAGGTTCTCCGCCGCTACAAAGAGGTCCCTGTCTGCCTCCTCGTAGCGGCGAATTATTTTCCCTGCTCCTCCTGGAGCGCCACCGTGGCCGCGTTGAACAGTTGGACCCCCAGGTTTGCGGCCAGGAGGGGCGCGGAGGCGAGGAGATCCCGCACCTGCTCTTTGTGCCCGGGGCGGCCGGCGAGCGTGGCCACGTGGGCCTTGGCGAGCTTGGCGAGGGCGCTTGGCTGGGGGCGCGTCCGCTCGGCCTGCCGCGTCTCGTACTCGAGGGCCTTGATCTCGAAGCGGGTCAGCTTCTTGAGGACGATCGCGGCCTCTTTCTGGGCCTGCTCCCACGCGGCCACGCGGGCGGTGTAGACGTCCTCGGCCTCATCATCGCCGCGCACGGGCTGGGGAGCCCCGTCGTAGAGGAAGGCGATGAGCCGGGCCCCGCTCGTGCGGTACTCGGGGAGGATCAGCGAGTCGTCCCGGCGGCAGGTCTTCTCCCCGCCGGCCAGCTCCATGAAGACCGCGCGCAGGGTGCGGTTGAGGAGCGGGTAGTCCTCGAAGAGGTCCGCCAGCGCCTCCCGGTCGGGGGACGTGACGCAGGCTTCAAGCTGCTTGTCGCCGTCGTCGTAGGCGTCCATGGACGGCCGGATCCCCATCTCCACATCGGCCCGGCGGTCGAGGTAGGCGAGCACTTCCGCCTCGGTGGGCGAGCGCATCGTGATCGACTGGCCCGAGGCCAGCGTGAAGGTCTTTTCTGCCATGGGGGGAGATGGGCCCGGAGAGGGCCGAGGGTGGTCAGGCGGCGACGGGCAGGGCAGCGGCAGCGAGGAGGGCGACGAGGGCAGGGGACTGGACGTAAGTGCCCTTCTCGCGGTCGAAGATGACCAGCCCGGCCTTGACCAGCTCGTAGCCGATCTTCTCCAGCTCGTAGTGCGCCTTCTTGTGCACGACGGTATCGAGGACCACGAGGTTGCTCAGGTCGTTGTTGTGGCGGTCCCCGTCGATGTGGTGGACGTGCTCGCGGGGCTGCATCTCGCGCCCGAGATGGTCCTCCATGATGGCCACGTACTCGTAGACGTAGGGGTAGGAGCGTCGCGCGGAGGGCTTGTGGACCATCACAACACCATCGTGCATCTTCTTCCGGCCGCCCTTCCACCTGCCATGATCCGACCCGGACCGATAGCGACCAGCCTTTATGGCGCATGGCCTGCAACGCGCTTTCCCCGCTATCTTGGCTGAACGCTGATAGCTAAAGAACCGCGTCTCATACTCGCCCTCACAGAAGCCGCAGCGAGCGACGATGGGGGTCTTGGTGTGTCTTCTCAGGGATTCGATAGGGGAACCGTCAGCGACGCGCAGAATCATGCTTCCTCCCGACGAGAGGAACCATTGATCTGATCGGACGTTCAGGTCAAGTGGAAAGTTGAGTTAGATGCCGAGGGCGATCCCGCCGGTGTTCTCGGTGGTGAGGTCTTGATCGAGATCAAGGGGGTACGCACAAACGCCATTTGTTAATACATAACGGACATATAGCGGTACGGTAATGGTCAATCCATCGGTCCCACCGCGCGCCCACCCCGCCGACGGCCCGAGGAAGCTGCACTCCACGAGCTCCACCTGCGACGTCACGCCCTGGGTGACGAGCTGGATCAGGAGGTTGAAGTCGAGGTCCGTGTAGCCCGTGATCTGGCTCTGCGCGAGGCTCTTGGTGAACACGTCCCACGCCTCGAAGACCATCTCCAGCGACGCGCTCGCGCTGTAGAAGCCGCGCCCGCGGGGCAGCGGGATGCCGTGGACGCCGGTCGGGACGCTGGGGGTGATGCTCTCGGAGAAGTTCACCCCGCGCAGGTAGGCGGTGAACAGCGAGGAGTCGAAGCCGTTCGGCAGGCCCGACGGCCGGATGCTGGTGAAGTCGTAGGTGCGGCCGTTGATCTGGATCGGGTTCGTCGCCATGCCCGGTAGATGGGGCGGCGGGGAGGGACGGAGATCAGCCCGGGATCGTCGTGTTCACCGTGATGATGATGAACTGAGCGAGGCCGAGCGGGATCCACTTCACGTCCTCGTAGATCGTCCGATCGTTGAGGAAGTTGTTGTCCTGCCGCACGGTGCAGTACTGCTCGTTCGGAGGCAGCGGGGAGGCGCTGGCCTTGCCGTCGCTCTTGCGCGAGAAGAGGAAGGTCTGGATGGCCTTGCCGGTCTTGCTCTCGATGTCGCCCTTGGCGGTGTTGTCGATGGCCCCGGGGACCACGCCCCGCGCCGCATCGCCGCGGGCGAGGCCCGGCAGCGAGTCGTTGAGGTAGCCGAGCGCGATGATCTGCGCGATGCGCGCGACCTGGTTGGCGATGGCCACCCGCTCGTACAGCGTGTAGCCCGCATCGGAGGGAGCGACGGCATCGGCCATCGTGGGCGAGCCGGCGAGGTAGCTGAAGCCCGGCCGCTGGGGGTACGTCAGCGGGCAGATGAAGCGCGCATCGAAGAGGCCCGGGTTCTTGCCCTCGTCGTAGTAGAGGTAGAGCACCGTGGCCAGCGGGCCGCTCCCGACCTTGCCGAAGTTCTCGTGGATGGGGATCGACGCCTTGCGCGAGGCCGCGGGCCAGATCGTCGGGCGCCGGTACTGCCGCAGGGTGTAGGGGCTGATCTGGAGCACGCCGCCCGCGCAGATCGAGGTCCGCCCGCGGGTCGAGACGTAGCCGAGGAAGTCGGCCTCGAGCGCCGTCTGGTACTGGTCGTAGGTCTCGCCGGGGACGCCCTCGCCGATGTCGCGGGCGCTCATGAGGGCCTGCACCTGGCGCTTGCCCTCGTCGAAGGCGGCCTGGACCTTGCCGTTGATGATGACGGCCTCGGCGCGGCTCGTGGAGTCGGGGCCGGTGATGAAGCCCCACTCGAAGCGCCTCTCCTCGATCGCGGCATCGATGGCCGCGCCCACGGCGGTGATGTTGCTCGTCGGCGCGCTCGTGTCCGCAGTGAACAGCGTGCCGAGGGCCAGATCCCCCGAGAAGGTGACGGTGATCCCCGTGTCGAGGCTGCCGTCCGCGATGAGGTAGGCCCCCGTCGAGGGGATGAGGATCTCGCCGCTCCAGTTGGGGGTCAGCGACTCCCCGGCGAGGGTGTCCACCGCCCACCGGAACGTGGGGTAGGGCGTCGTCCCCACGGTGCCCGCGCGGAGGATCTCCAGCTGCAGGTGGTAGACGTCGTTCGGGGTGCCGGACAGCGCCACGGAGCCATCGGCGGTTGTCCAGGTGAGGTCCGTGGCCGCCTGCGCGCCCCCGAGGCCCGTCCCGTCGCCGAGGAGGGCGGCGGTCAGGACCGCGGAGACGTTGGCGCTGGCCGCGATGAGGGCGAGCACCGCGGAGGCCGTGCTGATGGGCTCGCTGGCGGCATCGGTGCCACCCGTGACCGTGACGGTGCGGCCGGAGAGCGCCACCGCTGCGGCCGTGCTGGCGCCGCTGATGACGTAGGCGATGCGGATCGGGTCGAGGTCCGTGGCCGCGATGGCCGCGACGACACCCGCGCCTGTCCCGGTGGCAGTGACCGTGACGAGCTCCGCGCAGGCCACGTCTGCGCTGACCGCGGTCTTGACCTCGGTGGCGGTAGACACCTCGGTGCCGCCGCTGTTCGTCTCGACGTTGACCACCACCTTGTTGCCGACGCGAGCGACGGTGAGGGGGGTGTTCGTCCCGGCGACGATCTGCTCGACCTGGACGTCCGACGCCTTGGCGACGTAGATCACGCCCCCGTTGGCGTCCGCACCGGGGACGAGGTAGCCGCCGGGACCCTTCGCCGAGTAGGAGATCGAGCCCTTGTCGAAGGCGGTCTGCGTGAACGCCTGCCCGCAGATCGCGGTGCCGGGCCCCTCGGCGATGGGGGTCTTGATCAGGGTCGCTGCCGCGCCGAGGGCGAGGGCTGCGACGTTCGCCGCCGTCGTCGTCGCGGCCACCGTGAGGGTGATCGCCGAGTTGATCACGGAGTAGGCGAGCGCACCCGCCGACACCGTGAGCGTCACGCCCGGGGCGATGGCCTGGAAGCGCACGTCCCCGAACAGCGTCGCCGCGGTGGCCTGCTTCACGACGCTGGCGCCGGTACCCTGTGCCACGGGCTGGAGCATGAGCGCGGCCACGTCGGTGGGCAGCGCGAGAGCGGCCACCTGCGTCGCGGTCGTCGTGTTCACGACCTGCAGCGAGATCGCCTTGCCGGTGACCGCGCTGTACGCGAGGGACCCGCCCACGGTGATCGTCAGCGTGACGCCCGGGACCTTCGCCTTGTAGAGCACGTCACCGTTGACATCGACGGCGCTTGCCAGCAGCAGCGACCCGGGGACGATGATGTCCCCGTAGATCTCCTCCGCCACGGCCTCGCCGCCCGAGACCACCACGTCGCCCACGACGGCACCGGCCGTGGTGGTCTCCGAGCGCGTGTAGTAGACGGGGAAGCCCGCGACGCCGACGATCTCGCCGACCAGCTCGGGGCCGGGGCCGTACTTGAACACGCTGCGGAGCTGGGTGTAGTTGTTGATCCGCGCCGGGACGTTGAGCGGGCCATCACTCGACGGACCCACCACCATCGCGAAGGCGCTGAGATCCTGGGTGTTCGGCGCCGGGGCGCTGCTCGTCAGGAACGTCTGAACGGAAGGTAGGGCCACGCGGCTACTCCTCAGGGGTTGCGGGCAGCGGGGTAGACCGGCGGCTGCCCATGGTGTCCACGGTCCCCAGTAGTTGGGCCGGCTGGGCGGACCAGATCGGGACCGCCACCACGAGGGGCTGAACGACCATGATCGAGTCGGTGAAGATGTCGTTCCGCGAGAACCACTGCGCGGTGCCGATCTGGTAGTTCGGGCCCGGTGCGCCGATGACCTCGTACAGGGCCATCTGGAACTCGTTGATCAGCTGCTCCATCGCGCGCAGGCCGCGGTCTTGCGAGGCGAAGTCGGTGAACAGGTACACGTCGCAGCCGGCAAACCGGCACCAGCGCGAGGTCTCGATCACGCGCGCCCCGTTGACGAACGCCTCTTGGCGAAAGAGCGTGTCCGGCGGGCCGAAGGTGTCTTTCGTCGGCACCCAGATCACGCGCGGGTTGGCGCCGGGTGACGTGAGGGTCGAGGGGTCCCCGTACCACTTCACCTTGACGCCGCTCAGGCGCTCCGACGCCATGACGTCGTTGTAGGCGTCGATCAGCATGTGCCCGGTAGATGGCCGGGCGCGGGGTGCTAGATGGGGAGGCTACCGGCGGGGCACATGGACAGCGGGTCCACCTGCACCACGAGGTCAGGGAACAGCGTTGCGCCCGGGGGCGACTGCACCACGCCGGGGCGGATCTGCCCGTTGGCGATGCCGTTCAAGTAGACCTGGCCGTCCTCGAACAGCGACGGGTTGTAGATCTTGAAGTCCTGTTCCCGGTCGAGCCCTCGACGGCGAATGAGGATCCACCGCGCATAGATGCACTCGCAGGTCTTGATCCCCGTGTCCCACTCCAGCAAGGGGAGGTTGAACGAGGACCGCAGCCGCGAGTTCATGAAGTCGAAGGCGCTCTGCTGCGCGATCAGCACGTCCGGAGACGGCGCCGTGTTGAAGGTCCACGTGTCGTTCGCGGTGAAGCTCTGGAACGGCAGGGCCGTGAGCGCAGCCGCCTGCACGACGCCCGCCCCGGTCCCCCCGGCCGCGGTGGTGAAGTACGAGTAGACGGCGCTCTTGGTGGCGAGGTAGGCCGCGACCTGATTCGCTGTCGTCGCGTTTGTCACCGTGAGGAGGAGCGCCCCATCAAAGAAGGTGTGCGTCAGCTCGGAGCCGACGACGATCCGCACGCTCGCCCCAGCGCGGACCGGGGTGCAGATCAGCGAGGCGTTGCCGCTGCCGATGGTCACGGGGGCCCCGGCGGTCCCGTTGGCCATCAGGATCGAGAACCCGCCCTTCACCACTTTGAGCACGGCGGTTCCCGTGTCGAGGGTCTCCGTGGTCTGCGTGGCCTCGAGGATTTGCCACCAGAAGTCGGTCCCCCCGTTGTAGCTGACGACGAACTGCGGGACGGGTCCCGGGTTGACGTAGTTCGAGTTCAGCTCGCCGCCCCGGACGCACTTGACCACGATGGTCCACGTATCGCGGGGGTTGCTCTGCGGGCTGACGGCGAAGGCCCCGAGGCCCGACCCCGCGAACGTCACCGCACCGACGGCGCCGCACTCGGTGCCATGGTCCTCAAAGAGGCTGTCCGGCGGAAGGGCGAGGGCCCACAGCTCAGACGGAGTGGCGTAGGTGGGGCCGGGCATGGGGATCCTTACGGGGCGATGGCGGCCTGGAGCAGGGCGATCTCCTGCGCGACCGCCTCATCGGCCTTGGCGATCAGCGCCACGTCCGCGGCGGCCGGCGCGGCGGTCTTGGCCGCGTCGAGCAGGGCCTGTGCCTCGGAGAGGGGCGAGGTCACGCCCGCCAGCAGGTTCGGCGCCTCGTCGGCGGCGGCGGCGGCCTGGTAGAGGATGCTGGCCACGTTGTGCCAGTGGTACGCCTTCTGAAGGGCATCGATCTTCTCGGCGACGGTCATGGGCATCGGGGGTTCTCCTACTTGCAGATCTTGCCGGGGGGCCGGCTGTTCGACTGCGGGTCCACCACGCAGGTCTGTCCGGCGGGGCAGTCCGCATTCTTGGTGCAGGACCGGACGGGGTTGCCGGCGAGTTCTCCGCCGCAGCCCGAGAGCAAGGCGATGAGCAGGAAAGCGCGCATCAGTAGAACTCCGCCCCGACGGTGATGGGCCCCGCAGCGGTGCCGCCTGAGGAAACGGACTTGATCGCGATCCAGTCGTACTGCGCCACGGCCGGCGTGTTCACGGCGTCGGTGGCCGTCTTCGCGGCCCCGGTGACGGTACAGGTGAGCGTGGTGTCGCTCCACGTCGCTCCGAAGTCGCTCGACTTCTGCACCGTCGTGATCACGGTGTCGCTGCCGCCGGGCGCGGTGCGGAACGAAACGACGAGGTTGCGCAGGTTCCCGTCCCGCGGGGCGATGAACAGCACGCGCTGCGCGCCGGCGAGGTTCGCCGCGCCCAGCACCGGGATGTAGTTCGTCGCCGCGCCGAAGCTGCCCGTGTCGGGGGTGCCGCCGAGTACGACGCCGACGTTGGCCTTGCCGTCCACGTACGTCTTGTTGGTCGCATCGAACGACGTTGTTGGCGCCCCGAGGCCCGTGATCTTCTGCCCGTTGACGCCGATCGTGGAGGTGCTCTGCCCAAGGTTCGCCGCGACGGCCGTGGCCGAGTCGCTGTCCGGCCCCCCGATGATGATCGCGCCCGTGCTCGGGTTGACGTAGGCCAGCGCGTTGCCCGTCAGGCCCGTGGAGACGTTGGCCCCGAAGCCACCGAGGGTCTTCGGGACGATCCCCGTGACACCCGCTGGCCCCTGCGCCCCTTGCGCGCCCGCCGCCCCTTGCGCACCGGCTGCACCTTGGGCGCCCTGTGCCCCGGAGGCTCCCTGCGGGCCCTGTGCTCCCGCTGCGGCTTCTTGTGCGGGGTTGAGCGAGGTCTGAAGCTCTGCCCGGAACGACATCAGACCCTCCGCGAGGAGGCGTAGAGGTGATCGAAGGTCGCGGTCCCGATCTGCAGGACCACGTAGGTCCCGCCCGACCCCTCCCGCGCATCCCCTGCAAGCCACGACCCCGAGAAGAAGCCGGCGAGGTTGCCCGTGGGCTTGGTGGTATCGACGCTGATCTTCTTGACGTCGTTCGCGTCGAGGTCCACCGGGTACCACTGGCTGGTCTTGCCGGTGGCGTCGGAGAAGTTCCGCAGCAGGTACAGCGACCCGCTGTTGGCGTTGCAGTGGCCGAAGATCTCGATCAGGTTCCCGCCCTCTGCCTGGAAGACCTTGCCGACGAGGGAGACGTCATCCGGATCCACGGCCGGAGGGGTGGTGACCGTGGTGATCGGGATAGGCCCAGTCGCCAGCGAGACAGGGAACGGCATGCCGGTAGATGGGGCGAGGCGGGGGCTTGCAGAGCGAGGGGCCGCGCGCGTATGACGGGGGCATGGAGCGGGCCGAAGTCGAACAGATGATCGCCGCCGCGGTCGCCGCGGAGCGCAAGCGCATCGCCGAGGATCTGCGCGAGCATGGGGCCCGGGAGCGGCGGAACTACTACAGCAACCCCAGCCCCGAGGAGTTGTGCGAGCAGATCGCCGACGTCATCGACCCGGGGCCGCGATGAACCCGCCGGCACCGTCCCGAGTCCTCGACTTCGAGACGTTCTGGCAGCGCCTGCCGCCGGAGTTGTCGCCCCGGTGTCAGTGGTGGGTCGAGCGGATCAGTGCAGGCTGGCGCCCCAACAAGCGGATCCGCACCATGGGCTACTACTCGTCAGCGTGGTACTTCGGCGTCTACATCGCCGAGTACCTACAGGTGCTGTCCCCGCTGCTGAACGGCGGCCGGTGCGATGTCGAGCGGCGCCCGCCCGTGACCCAGCAGGAGATCGACGATCACCGCGGACTGGTCCGCTTCTAGCCGCAGGAGTACCCATGCCACACCCCGACGTTGACCCGAGCGATCCCTGGATGGCCGTAGAGCAGGCCCTCGACGCCGCAGACCGCGGCTACGCCGACGACAAGGATCTGTCGCCACTGCTCGCGGAGATCGCCAACGGCCTACAGGCGGAGGGCGTCCCGCAAGAGAAGATCGTCGCAGCGACGGTCCGGGCCATCCGGGCACTGCTGGGGCCGTTCTACCCGCAATACCCCTCCTCCAGATCGTAGGCCCCCGGTAGCCGGGCCCCCTCCTTGATCGCGCTCAGGTGCGCCCGCACATAGCCGATCCCGTGCTTCTTGTGCCACTCGCTGGGGTGGTACGTCTTCAGGTCCCAGCACTGGAACCGAGGCACGGCGGGGTAGCCCGGGAGGAACTGCCGGCTCGCCTCGCGCGTCCAGTACCAGAACGCCTGCGCGTTCCACCGGCTGACGTGCGTCGGGTCCATGTCGGCGCCGGCCCCGTCCGCCGAGGGGGTCTCGCTGAACAGCCAGCCCCCGTGCGCGAGCACGCGGTGCGCCTCGGCCATGGTGTGCCGCTTGTCCCGTAGGTGCTCGAGCGCATCCTGTGCACGCAGGACCCCAACGGAGCCATCGACGAAGGGCCAGGGTCCATCGAGGTCCGCCTGCACGTAGCCGTCTCGGCGCTCGAGGTCCGTCCCGAGGTAGCCGGCCGGCGCGTTGCCGTGGCTGCACAGGTCCACGAGCAAGAGGCCCTCGCGCTGCGCCCACGTCTCGGCGATGCGCTGGCGGTATTCGTCGGACAGGGCCGCTTGCATGGTCTGGATCTGCGCGTTGCGCGGGCCGGCGCTGGTGTTGGCCCCGACGCGGTACAGGTAGAGGGGCTCCGGGATGTGGACGAAGGGGGCGATCAGGTACGACCGCAGCAAGAGGGAGTAGTCATCGCAGACCGCCTCCTCCGGGTTGTGGCCACCGGCCGCGGCGTAGGTCGAGCGACGCCACGCGCGCAGGTGATCGGGGGCGTACCAGATCCGGGCGAGGGCTTGCGGCGTCGGCGCGAAGCTCGGGGTGTACGTCCCCTTGAGCTCGAAGTCCCCGGTGATGAACGCCTCCACTGCCGGGGGCCAGCCGTAGTACGTGCCGTAGTTCTCCGGCATCTGCCCGTCGTCCCGGAAGCGGATCAGGTCCGAGTAGACGAAGCCCGCCTCCGGGTGGCGCTCGAAGGCGGCGCGCACCTTGGCGAGTGCCTCGGGGAAGAGGAGATCATCATGGTCGAGCTCCAAGAGGTACTCGCCGCGCGCCTCCCAGCAGGCCAACGCCTTGAGCGCGCCGATGGACCGGAACGCCCCGGGCGCGCGCAGGATCTTGACACGCGAGTCGGTGCAGGGCGGGCACCAGTCCGGGCCCCCCCCGTTGAGGACCACGATCCACTCCCACGCCGGATCGGTTTGCGCTCGAAGGGACTGGTAGCACGCGGTCAGGTGCCGCACATCGTGCGAGGGGGTGAAGACAGAGATCACGCGGGGTAGGTGACGTAGAACGGGCCCCGCCCGCTGCGACGGGGAGGGAACGCAGCAGACGGGGCCCGGATCGGAGAGAGAGGATCAGCCGGCGGCGCCTTGGGGGCCCTGCGTGCCGCGGGCGCCCTGGGCACCCTGGGCACCCTGGGCACCCTGGGCACCCTGGGCACCCTGGGCACCCGTCGAGGGGCTGAACTGCACCCCCTGGTTCGGGTTGACCTTGCCGTACTCGAGGCCCATGGTCAGCGGCCCCAGCCCGGCTGCGTGCCGTCGATGGTCACCTGCCCGTCGGCGGTGATCTCCCACAGCGCGACGCCCTGGTAGTACTGGCCGTACTGCAGGGGCGGGGCGTTGTAGGTGTCGTTGGCGACGAGGTGGACCCAGCCCGCCGCGGCCTCGGCGCCGGCCGCGGGGAGCGGCGTGGCGACCGGAGCGGTGGGGGCCGTGTACACGTCCTGCGGCCCGTAGACGGGGATCTGGATCCAGCACTCGCCCGTGGTGGTGATGCGGACCGCGGTGCTGGGGAAGGGCAGCGACACGACGTCGCCCGCCCCGCCGCCGGTCATGCGGTGGAGGAGGATGTTGTTCTGCGTGGCAGCCATCGTCATGCCTCCTAGTTCTCGTCCACCGCGACCACGGAGCGGTACTCCCCGTAGCCGGTCATGCAGTAGGCGCGGCCGAAGATCACGTCCGCGTTGAACTCGTACGCCGGCTGCGCCTGCGCGCCCGTGTTCTGGATCTTCGGCGTCTGCTCCTCGCGGAAGATGATCGGGCGGCGCCCCGACCGGGAGAAGACGTAGGACCGCTTCTCCGGGTTGAAGGCGAGGCCCGACTCCGCCAGCGTGACGAGGTAGGGGAAGATCATGATCTCCGCCCGGCCCACGAGGACGCTGGTGATCGCGGCGTTGTTCGCCTGCTGGAACAGCTCCTTCGGGATCTGCGGACCGCCGAGGACGTGGGCCCACCGCACCGCCGTCGCCTCGCTGGGGGCGAGGATGAGCGGGCGGCTCGTGGTCATGGCGTTCGGCAGGGTCACGCCGTCCACGTCGGGGAAGCGGAGCAGCCGGTCCGAGACGGCGGTGAAGGCCGACTCGTCGATGGCGCCCGGGAGCTGGACGATGTTGTTGAGCGTCCCGCTGCTCGGCCCGACCTTCGAGGTCGGGTTGATCGCGTGGGTCGTCGAGAACAGCGGCAGGCCGTCGTAGCAGGTGGTCACCGGGAACCCGGTGGACACGCGCCCGTTGACGAGCTGCTTGGTGAACAGCGTCAGCGGGAGGAACTCCGCCCACTGCTTGTACTTCTCCATGATGACCTGGCGGATCAAGCCCGTCGGGTCCTCACCGGGGCGCAGTTCGATCGGCTGGTTGGGGCCGTCGAGGCGCTGCGCGGTGATGGGGCCCGCCATGATCGCGCCCGTGACCTCCATGAGGTTCCAGGGCTCGAAGCGGGCCTTGAAGTCGTAGCTGATGCCGTCGTTGGCGAGCATCAGGTACCAGCCGTCCTTGTACTGGATGGGGCACGGCGCGGCCATCTTCGCGACGGTGTCGCGGTAGATCACCTGGCCGAACTTCTCCCAGAACTCGGGGAAGCCGGAGCCCACCAGACCCCACGTGGTGTTCGTCTGGCTGATGAGCAGGTTCTGCGCCGAATTCGGCGCGACTGGGAACGGAGCGACTCCCGGCGGCATGACTAGCGGGCCTCCTGCAGGTTGACGTACGCCTGGCCCCGGCTGTCGAGGAGGCCGTAGGGTGCGGTGAAGGCGAGCGGGTCAGCGGAGCCGCTGACCGTCGCGTCGTCGATGATGTAGGCGACGGAGTTGAGGACGGGCGGCGTGGCCGTGTCGGGGATCGCGCCCCACTGGCCGACCTGGAAGCCGTCGCAGACGTTGAGCGTCAGGGCCCCGGCCAGCGCGTTGTACTCGTACTGCGCGACGCCGAGCATGGTGATGAACTTGATCGGGGTGGCCGCGGCGGTGGCGGTGAGGCCCGCGCCCGAGCCCGTGGGCTTGCAGCGCAGCAGCCGATCCGTCTCGCCGTTGCTGCGGATCAGGTTGCACATCTCGGCGGCGGTGTTGGTCGTCGCGCCGCCGCCGTCCGTCGCCTGCTGGATCAGGATGGCGATGGTCGAGCCGTAGGTGATGCTCGTGACCCCGAGGGTCTTCGAGTTGCCCGCGGCGAACTGGACCGTGACTGCGGCCTGGCGGGCGGAGAGGACCACGCCGCCATTGGCATCGGCGCCCGGGATGGTGGTGCAGACGGCGGCCATGGCGGTCCCGCTGACGACGGGACGGGCCACGCCGTCCACGCTCATCGTCATCGAGCCGAGCCAGCCGTGGGCGCCGTTCGCGTACTGGGAGGCCGCGGCGCGGTTCGTGGACTTGATGAAGCCGTGGGCCCACGCGAGCGGCTGAAGGTTTGCGGAAAGAGCGGTCATGTGCTCATGTCTCCTTGCTCAGCAGATGGGGGCCTAGAGGGCCGACGCCTTGGCCGGGCCCATGCCCTGGCCGGGCTTGAGCCACGCGCTGTCCGGGGGGATGCCGAGGAGCTGGAGCGCCTCGGCGCCGACCTGCTCCGACAGGACCACCTGGCCGGCGTCGTCCATGGGCGGCGCGTTGCCGTTGAGCTGGCGGGCGCCCTGATCGGCCTGCGCCGGCTTCGGGCCCACGACCGGGGCCGCGGCCTTGAACGCCTCGAGCTCCGACAGGGTGAACGTCTCGAAGAGGGCGCGCTTGGTGGGGAGGATCTGCTGCGTGCCGCCCTCGGCCACGGTCTTGACCATGGAGTCGAGGAGGGTCAGGCGCTGCTGCTCGGCGTTCACCACGCTCTGCTGGGCCACCTGCTCCGCGCGCTCGGAGAGCAGCACGAGGCCGCCCTTCAGCTCGGCGCCCTTCTTGCCGGTCAGCGTCTCGGCGAGCAGCACGACGCCGCGGAGGCTCTCCACCTCGGCGGAGAGGGCGGCCATCTTCTCGTCCTTCGCCTTGGCGTCGGCGACGGACATGACCACCTCGTCCCCGTCGGGCTCGCCCATGCCCGGGAACGCGGCCTTGTAGGCGCCGAGCATCTTGGCGCACTGCTCCGCGATGGGGGCAGCCATCGCCTGGAGGGCGGGGTCATCGCTCTCCGCGGCGGACTGGGCCACGCTCATCATCCGCGTGCACTGCCGGGCCAGCGCGAGGGCCTGGGCGTGCTGCTTCATCTGGGTCATGTCGGCCATGGGTGGCTGCTCCGTAGAACTCGTGGTGGTTCTGCTGCTCGGTAGTTGGGAGGGGGAGGGGACACCTGCCGGGTAGGCCGCTTCCACGTCGGCGCTTGGGGGTGCAGCCGTCTCGGTCGGGGCCTCTTCCTCCCAGGGCGCCCGGCGGTCGAACTGGTGGTAGTGCTTGGCGAGGTGCTCGCGGACCGCCGCCCGATCGCTCTCCGGAATGTCCACCCCGCCGCGCGCCCCCTGCATCGCAGCGCCCGCCGCTTCGGTGCCCTTGAGGCTCGTCACCAGCGCGCCGTCGATGACGCGGTGGTGGGGAAGCGAAAAATCCCCGAGCTTGTCCCCCTCGCCAGCGACGTAGGCGAAGCCCTGCGCGTACTTCTGCCACGCATCGGCCGGGGGGTCCTCGTCCTCGACGCCGGCCCACTTCCGCAGTTCGCTGACCGCGGCGTCCGCGTCCCACGTCTCGTCCACGTGCGTGGGGTAGGCGTGGAACGGCACCGGCCCGGCCGTCGCGGCGGTGAGCGTCGCGCGCTTCTTGGGGGCGTCCACCTGCGAGTCGATGAGCGGGGCAGCTGCGCCCGGCGTGGTGGGGATCGCTGGACCCGCAAGGGTCACGGGCCCCACCGGCTGCGCGTCATCGACGCGGGCCACTGCGGGGAGGGACTGCTCTTGCGCGTCGGCGAGGATGGCCCGGCCGAGGTCGAGCAGGTGCAGGCCGAGAGCGACCCCCTCGAGCTGGGGCCCGTCGCCGTCCGCGAGCAGGATCGGGCGGGCGTTCAGCGTCGCGGGGAAGTTGGTCAGGGCGACGTTCTTCGCGTTGAGGATCTCGCCCGTTGCGCTGTCCGCGTCGAAGGCCGGCGAGTGGTAGCGAAGCTCCCGGTTCGCCACCTTCTGCGCGGCCTCGGGGGTCCACTGGATCTGCGAGATCCAGAAGCTGCCATCGGCGCGGATATCGACCTTGCCCCAGCCGGCCGCGATCCGATCCTTCTCCGGCATCCCGGGCTTGAACGCCTCGTGGCCGTAGTCGAAGCCGATGTCCCGCCCGAGCATCTGCCACTGCGCCTTGATCAGCGCCGCGGACTTCTGCGTGTAGAGGAAGACCCCTTTCAGCGTCGGGACGGGCCCGAGCTTCCAGATCAGGATCTCCCGCGGGGCCTGCTGCGCCCCGTCGAGGACGATGGACCGGCTAGACAGCCCTTCGGCCGCGATCAGGTGCGGGGGGATCTCACAGGGGGCGGTCGTCTGGGAGGAGGAGGCCGTTTCCACCTTCAGCAGATGGGAGCCTCCGGGCCTCCTCGGCTGCGGGGAGTCCGTCCTCGGCGTGGTCCGGGTACAGCGTCCGATCCGTGGGGGCCGTGCGCGGGTCCTGCTCGCCGGGCTCGATCAGGGGGATGTGCGCGCCCTCGAGCAGGCCCTTCCAGTCCACAGCGGCGGTGGGGTCCTGCCCTTTCAGCTTCGCTTCCAGCGCCTCCAAGACGCTCGGGGCCCCATCCTTCCCGGGCGTGGCCAGCCGCTGGAGGCTGTCCGCGTACTTGACCCGCACCTCGGCAAGGGCGCCCTGGTCCTCGGGGGGGTCGGTGACGAAGTGCGCCTTGGGGGCCCAGGTGATGGGCCAGCGGTTGAGCTCGCACCACTTCCGCGAGATGCGGTTGAGGGTGCGCTCCGTCAACCTGCCGTCGGCGCCGAGGTACTTGCTGGTTTGCTTCTGGTGAACGTCGGCGCGGGCCCTGCTGCCGTCGCGGCCACCCTGCGTGTTGTCGATGGCCCCGAGAAGCTTCAGGGTCATGTTGGTGTCCGCACGATCGATGATCATGTCGAACACCTTGTGCGCCTCGCCCTTCGCCTCCAGGAACTCGAGGTCAAAGCCCTTCTCCCAGTCGGGCGGGAACTTCAGCGCCTCGAACACCCCGTTGCCGAGGAGGGTCTGCGCCATCTTGACGAGGCGCTGGTAGTCGTTGCGGCTGTCCGTCGGGGCCCGCTGCTCGACGGGGGCGATCACCTTCCAGATCGGATTGCCGCAGCGCCGCCCGTACAGCGACTCCAGGCGCGTCGCTTCGCTCTTGCACCACCAGTCGAAGGCTAGCGAGCGAGCGGCCCCGTAGAGGTGTGGGTAGCTGGCCGCCCGATCCTTGAACAGCACCCACGGGTCGCAGTCATCGTCGATGTTCTGCATCCCCGAGAGCATCAGGACGATCTTGTACCGCCGGTCCATCGGGAACCATGTGCAGTTACCCGTGTCGAAGACGTGGCAGCGACGGAGCCAGTAGGACGTGCCCGCCGCGGTCCAGATGCATTGAGCGGGCGCCAGCCCAAGCCCGATGCGCAGCCGCACCGCCGACGCCAGCTCGTTCTCGTCGAAGGCATCGGGCCAGCGAGCCACCCACTCATCGAAGATCGCTTGCGGCAAATCGGGGGGCTTGCGCCACTCGAAGTCCGCGTCCACCAGCGCCGTCACGCGCCCCTCCACGCCGTGGCTGAACACGGGGTCCCGCAACATGGCGATGAACATCTGGTGGGGGTAGATCATCGCCCCCACCTCGAAGCCGTCGAGGGCCGCTTGCACCTGCGGCTGTCGCCACCCGCTGAAGGAGTAGAGGGGGATCTCCTCGAAGGGGTTGACGCTGATCGGGTAGTCGAGGCCGGCGATGGGCTCGGGCATGACGTGCCGCTTGCCGTCGCTCGCGATCAACTCGACGGAGCGCCCCACAGCGGGCGGGGCCTCCTCAGCATCGGCAGACGAGAGGAGAGAGGGCCAGCGTTGCGCGTTCGGGCGAAGGAAGTCGAAGAGTCCCACGCCGGTAGATGGCCGCCCCGTGGCCCGTCGGCAGATGGCTACCCCGGCGCCCCCCACCCTCCATCTCCACCACCCCCACCGAAGCCCCAGTCCCCACCATCGCCATCCTCCCGGGTGCTCTCTTTCTGCTCGGCGAAGATCTCCGCTGCGGTCCGCTGGGCAGGACGGCCACCACCCCGGGGACGCTCGGTGCTCCCGCCGAGGGCAGCGGCGAGGGGGGAGAGCGACGAATGGCTGGCCTCGATCTGGTCCGGATGAAGGATGCCGCCCTCGCTCTCGATGACGTGCAGGAACGCGCCGGCCAGCGCGTCGAGCTGGTCGTCCGGCTTCTTGGGGTAGCGGGCGATCTCGTCGAGGAACGGGTGGTTCCACTCCCCCGCGACGAGCTTGATCCGGCGGGCCTCAGCGGGGCTCTGCAAGGTGGCGATGCGGACGTGCTTCTCGCCGTGCTCGCGTTGGTCGATGACCTGATAGCCCTCGAGCAGGTTGCGGAGGTCGCTGATCACCACCTTGCCGGCGGAGAAGTCCACCGGGGCCAGCACCGGCACATGGATCCCGTCAGACAGCGCCGTCCGCTTGACGAGCGGCATGATCTTGTTGGGGTCGCCCTGCTCCCGGACGATGTGCAAGATGTACCAGTCCCGGCCGAGCTGCGGGTGGCGCTGCGTCCAGCCGAGGAGCACACGCACCGTCCAGGGGCTGCGCTCCGCGGCCTTGCCGCCGCGCTCGTGCCGGCTCCACGCGAAGTCCCAGCGAGCGACGACGCCAGCCAGGTGGGGCACCGACTCGCGGGGCACCACCTCGAACATCTCTCGACGGAAGAAGCCTTCCCCGGGCTCCTCGGCGTCCCAGTCGTCGTTGGACAACTGCCGGTAGAGAAGCGACCCAGCGACGCGTGTGCGCACGCTGTACTGCGCGTCCTTCCGCATGGCCACGTTGTCCTCGGTGCGTGTCCGCAGGCAGGCCCGGGAGAGGAGTTCCCGCCGCTTCGCCTCGTCGGGGTCCTTCGGGGGCGGCTCCCATGTCTCGCTGCCGTCGGTGTTCGGGTGGTACCAGAGCACCGATCCCGACGGGATGAGGTTCTGTCCGTCGCGGGGCTCGGGCGCGTGGCCCGATTCGATCAGGCGCCTGTAGCTCTCTGCGGCGTCGCGGTGACTCGTCGGTGCACCCTCTGCCGGGTTCAGGTACTGGAGCCCTTGAAGCCATGGCCCCCACCGACGAGCAACCCACTTCTTGCCGGGGCCGATGGCGTTCGTCCCTGCGCGCACGCGACAGGGGAGCCCCGCCGCCGAGCGCACGCGGGTGAAGTTCACGAACAGGTACTCCGCGGGGGGATCGGCATCCATCCAGCCGGTCCCCTTCCAGTGCGTCAGCTCGTCCCACCAGACGTAGGCGAACTCGGGGCCGTGCAGCCCCGAGAGGCGCTTGGCGTGAGAGAAGACGATGTGTCCCCCCGCCCGCGTCGTCCACACCATCAGGGTGGTGTTGAGGCTCCCCCCGGTGTACCGCTGATACATGCCCGGCCGAGCGACGAGGGGCATGATGTGCTTGTGGAGGTCCTTCTCGTCATGCCGGAGGATGAGGCCGGCGAAGGCGGGAGACTTCTGGTACGGCGCGTAGATTGCCGCGCCCATGACCCCAGCGTCGGTCTTGCCGCTGCCCACGCTGCCGGCGTTGAGCACCTCGAAGACGTGCTTCATGCCCTCCAGAAACTGACGCTGCGGGCCTCCCTCCTGCCCCTTGTCGGGGAGCCAGGGCTTGCTCCCTCTCATTCGATGCTCAGATCCTCGTCAATGTCGTCGTCGCCCCAGTCCCGCTCCATCTCGCGCGCTCGAGCGATGGCCTCGGCAAGGCCCTTCATCTCGCCCATGATCTTGGCGGCTGCGTTGGGGTCGAGCTGCGGATCAGCGAGTCGGGTATGCGCTGCAGTGACGGCTGCTGTCAGCGCATCGGAGAGCTTGATCTTGGGCAGGGAGATCAAGCCTGTCACCGTCGCCTGCACCTGGGCCTGGACCGAATCGATCCGCGCCTGGAGCTCCATCACCAGCTCGGCCACCTCCTCGAGCGTGGCTGGAGCCTGACGGACTGCCCCGGCCCCATCGCGCATGCGGGACCGCTCGTCCTTGAGGAGCTGCCCGAGCTTGGCCCGGGACACCTCCCAGCCCTTTTTCTCGACGAAGGCCAGGAGGCCGGGGAGGTCTGCCCCCTTCCGCACCTGCTGGCGGATCTGCTTCTCTTGGGCGGGGGTGAAGATGGCGGCGGGCATCTACGCGATCTCCTCTGCCGTCGCCGCGCGTACGCTGATCTCCAGCACGATCGGGACGCGGAAGTCCTTGCCGCAGCCCGGCTCACACGTCCACGTGATCCACTCCAGCGCGTTCGCCTGCGGATAGTTGAGGTAGTCGCCCCCAGAGTGCTCGCCCTCGTGCTTGACCCCGCAGTGAGGGCAGGCGCAGGCCACGGAGAAGGGCACATGGAACCGCTTCACATCGACGGTGAACGGGCTCCGTTCGCTGGAGACTTGCACGTCTTTGGCATAGGGCGCGGGCATCTACTTCACCTCCGGGACAGCGCCCGCCGAGATCTCGATCAGCACCTCGCCAGGGACCGGGGCATCCTCTGCCACACCAGCCGCACGACGGGCGAAGGCGTCCACCCTGCGGCGCCACTCCTCGACGGGGAGGACAGCCACCGGGGAGCCATCGGACTGGACCACGATATGACCATCGAGGGCCCCGATGGAGACGCGCCCCATGGGCCAGCAGCGGTTCATGATGAGCATGGCCGCCAGCGTCTCCCCGGGGCCCACGTAGGCCAGAGCCTCCCCCGGGACGTGCTCACGCGCCAAGAGGTAGCGCAGGTTCACCAGCAGCCGGATCGACGGCTGCGCTGGCTTGGGCGGGGTCACGCCTACGTCAACGCGGGCACCGTCGGGCATGGGGCGCGCGAACCGGGCCGCAACAGCCGCCGCGCAGTCCATGCAGTAGATCTCCATGGAGAGGCTGTCGGCGCGACCCTCTCCGCTGATCATCCTGCCGCAGGATCGACAGGGCAGCGTGAAGGAGACGGCTGCGCCGGTCAGCGGAGTCACGTGGCCGATGAGTGGAGACGGAACAGAGGGGCTCGACATACCCAGTAGATGGACCCGATCTAGACCATCTGGACTGGACGGGCGGCGCTACTCCAGTCCCAGCTTCCGCAGGCGCTCCACGTCTCGCTTGGAGTCGCGCGGCGCTCGAGGCTTCCGCGGGGCAGGGGCTGGCTTCGGGATCGGCGTCTTCGAGAGCACGGCCTGCTTGCCCCGCCCGTAGCGCCCGACGCCAAGGGCGCTCTTGGCCTCGCGCAGGGCCCGCGCGCTGACACCCGCCTGGCGGGCCACCTTGTTGAAGCCGTAGGCGCTCACCGGCCCCCCGGCGAGCTGCTCCGACAGGAACGCGCTGGCCTTGTTGAAGGCGAGCGTCCGCCGGACCTGCCCGGTGATCACCTGGTAGATCGCCCCTCGCCACTTCAGCGGCAGGTGGTCCACGGGCGTCAGAGGCCGCAGGTGCGGGTTGTCTCCGCCGGTCGTCACGTCGATCGCGGCCATGCCCGAGCGGGCCCTGACCACGCCCACCACGGTGTTGCTGTCGATGCGCTCCTGCAGGTCAGCCGGGATGTTGTACCGTCGCTTCGGGGCGTTGTTCGCCTCCCGCTCGACGGGGCTTGACGTGCTCGCGTGGGAGAGCAGCACCTGCATCGTCGGCACGGCTGCCGCGATCATCTGGGGGATGGCGTCGGGGAGTTCCTGAAGCTTCTTCAGGACGAAGTTCATGTGGTCCGAGGCGTTCCCGATCTGACGGAGGGGCACTCCGGGAGATGGGGCTACGCCGGCTGCGTGCGCTTCGGCGGCCGTCCCCGCTTCGCCGCAAGCCCGGCCGCGGCGAGCACCTGCCGCACCCGCCGAGGCGTCACCCCCACAGCCTCGGCGATCTCTTCCACGGACAGCGACCCCCCCCGGAGAGCAACGATCCGCAGAGCAGCAGACCACGCCTGACCACAGGTCGGGCACTGCTCGCATACTGCGTTTGCTCGGCCAGATACAGTACTCACAGGGCCACCGCCACCGGCCGCAGCGCCCGCAGGGCCTCCGTCTCCCGCGCCAGAATGTCCGCCCCGCCCGAGCGGACCATCGCCAGCCCCGTCCCCGTCAGTAGAACCTTGGCCTCCGGCAGGCACCCGCAGTCATTCGAGCGACCGGCCGCACCGATGACGCGGATCCACCCCTCGCCCGCCCCATGGCGCCAGTAGCGCACGCGCCCCTCCATCACGCGCCCGAGGTCGATCCCCTCGGCCAGATCCTCCCCGAGGCTCGCCCGGCACCACCGACGGCAGGCCCGCAGGAGCGCCCGCAGCGCCCGCCCGCGGTAGATGGCCATCACGTCCCGCTTGACCTGCGCCAGCGTCCGCCCGGCGGGGGTGATGTCCGGCACGGGGTCTGCCAGCACGCGCCGCGACTCCTCGGCCCGCGCCACTTCCCGCGTCGGCAGCCGCACCACCACCGGGCACAGCGCCTGCGCTCCCGCTGCGGTCAGGCGAACAGCGGCCCCGTCCACGACCAGCCCACCCCCGACGACAGCTCCCCGGTAGAAGCGCGGCGAGCCCAGGAACGGCGCAAGGTCGTCACCGACGGCCGGAGACTGCCCACGAGCAGCACGGTACGCAGCGGCGGCGGCGCGGAGAGTGGCGAGAGCCATCGAGTGCATGCAGACAGGATAGGGACGCGCAGCGGCGGGCGCAAGGGAAATGGAAACGAGATTGCCGTTTTCTATGCGGGGGCGTCTACGGGACCCAGACGACGGGCGGGGCTGGAGGAGGGACGGGTCCAGGCTGCGCAAGCCACGCGGCGGCCGGTGGGTCGCCCTGCGGTCTGGGGCCCAGGCTGCGTGGCCTGTTCAGTGTAATCGCGTGGTCATGGGGTTTGCTGGCCGCAAATCGCGTCCGGTTGGGGGCTTTGGTCTAGACCCGTGAGGGGTCTGGCCCTCTCTCCTGAC
>OFQY01000144.1_pt1 | contig 33779 bp, 48 predicted proteins | sample 1542991 | NCBI WGS metagenome assembly OFQY01 (sample SAMN07774224, study PRJEB24372) | wastewater metagenome | isolation source: Exp Tend VB 10WW | collected 2016-02 | reverse complement strand
CCAGCGAAGTGCTTGGCCTTGCGAGCGCGGCGGAAGGGAATGCCTGCGTCGGAAAGCATCTGCGCCACCGGGGCGGCGTTCTGAGGCTCATCACCGCAAATCAGAACCGCGACGCCCTCTTCGTGGTCCGTCACGAGGCGGCCCGTGGCTTCAGAGATCAGGGCTTTGGCTTGGTGAAGTTTCATCTGCGTCACTCCGTTGATGACCCTGTGTAGGGTATCCTACATGCGCTGTCAACCCCATTCTTCCTCATCCCGCTCCCCTGCCCCTCTCTGCTGGGCTTGGGGAGGGGTTAGGGGCGGAACACGAGATCAACGCGATCTGGCCTAAGAACGATTGGCGCGAGATCGAGCGTAAGCACGCGCGAGCGCAGCACTGGGCCGGTTGGGCGATGCCTTTCCGGGATACGCTCCAGATCGGCGCCCGCCAGTTCGACCTCCATTGTGCGCCGCGCGAAGTAACGGCCAAGCCGGTGGCCTATCGGGTAGTCGCTCATGGCGACGCCCCGCTCCGCGAGCATCGTTTCCAGAACATCGCACGAGCGCCCATGCATCTGCTTGGGCGAGAAATGCGCTTGCGCCACCGCCTGAACGGCATTGCGTGACGCGTCTAGCTCACGCCAGACTAGAGCGTTGACCGCCTCCACGCGCGACGGGACGCCGAATGCGCGGCAATCAAACATCGGCACGGAGCGCGCGACACGTTCCGGCCACACGGTAGCGGCGAGGAGCGCGAACCTTGCCGACGCCATCCCCGCCAGTAGAGAGATTACCTTGAACAGCCGGCCGCCGAAAATTGGCTGCGCTTCCTCTCGCGAACGGTCGAAGATCAGGGTAATCTCGTCACTCTGCGTGTAGCCAATAACCGCATGGTTTGCGTCAACAAGGGCAGCGGTTACCTCGTCCATGACCGCAATCAAGCGGTCATCGAAAGGCTTGTTCATGCCGCGCGTGAACGTGGAAAATGCGCGACCGTCGAGGCGAACAACAAGCGGGCGCGATGCGTCAAACACACGATCCGTTTCCTCGGACTCGTATGCCTTCATGCGGTCGCCAAGATTGTCTTCGCTCACCGTTCTTTCCCTTCCCTGCTAGCCTTGGGGCGGGGGTTCTGGAAGTGGCATCCAGTGGGTGGGGTCGCCTTTGAGGTCAAAGCCAAAGAGGCCACCGATGATTCCGCGCGGCATGTTCGGTGCGAACTGCGCGGTGTGAACGTGCGAGTTTTGATGCGGCACCGAAAGCCAGACAAGCACTGGCGTCATGTCCCTCGGCGCGCTTTCAATCGCTCTCCACTCACTCATCCTCTTTCCCTTCCCTGCTAGATTACGAGGTTTGGGGGTTAGCCGACGCGAAGCACGTCGTCGCCGTATGTGCGCTCTAGTTCTGCCGCGCGCAGGCGAAACGTGGACGACGCAACCATGTAAGTAGCGCATGCTGCGGGACTGCCCGATGGCTCGGCCTGCGCGCGCGCGAGTTCAGCATAACGATCCGCTTCATGCACATACTGAGCGCGAAGATGGGCGATGTCGCGTTGCTTCATTTCCGGTTCGCCTTTCCTGAAAGATTACGAAGGGGTGGCTCTCAACGAAAAGCACAATGGACCACACTACGGTCAAATGGTTGCGTCGCACCGCAAGGAACCTGTCCCGCATCAACGAGAGGCTAGTCATCCTTATCATCAATCCCGCTCAATGACGCTTTGGCGCGCATAGCGACGTAAACGGCTCGTACTAGGTCGCCTATGTCTTCATGACGGCGGTCTAGCTCTCGCTCTTTCCACTGAAAGTAGGCCCCGATACCAACGAAGATCATATCCATTGTGACTTCGTTCGACTCCTCATTCGGCAATTGCCGCGCGCTCATGAGTTCGATCCTTCCATGCGCTCATTGAGCAACCGCCGCAGCAGCGCGGGGATTGTCTCGCCCCGCTTGCGCAGCCGGTTGGCGCCCTTCACCTCGTCTTCGGATAGCCGAACGAGCGCCGCCCTCTTCTGACGCGAGGCGTCGTGGGCGGCTTTGCTCTCAACGTTCTGAACACGCTTCTTTGGCATGCGTCGTGTGTACTGGATATCCGAACGCTTGACAAGCCTGTTCGGATATCCGACAATGATGTTGTCGAAGCGGTCCCTGGCCGGACCGCAACGACTGCTCTTTAGAAAATCGGAGAATGAAATGAACGTAGCCTACGAATGGGTGAAGCGCAATCTGCTTCGCCTCGTAGCGGCGGGAGCGCTGGTAGCGCTGTCCGCCGTGATGGCGGCCTACAACGCTGGGGGGTTCCTGGCTCGTGGGCTGCCGCTTCTGGCGGCGCTGGCGATCATCACTGAGGCTCTGGCCTTTGTGATGGCCGTGAACGCTGAGGGCGCTTTTCGAGCCGGTACGTGGCTCAAGGGCGCGGCGTGCGTGGCGGTGCTGATTGGCTGCGAAGCCTTCAATGCCGCTGGATCGCACCTAGCCTGGGACGCCGATCAAGCCCCCAAGCTGGCCCAGGAGCAAAACGCGGCTCAGCGCGCGCTCGATGCGCGCCGGGCGGCTCTGCAAGTCGAGATCGCGGCGGTCCCGCTCCCTGATCCGGAGCACGGCCCGCAGCGGCAGGCGGCAGAGCAACGCACCTGGGAAGCCGCAACGGCCACGGCCCGGCGTCAGCTTGACGCCCTGCCCCTGGTCGCTGAGGTCCGCCCGGCCTTCTCCCCGGAGGTCGTGTGGGGGTTCCTGGCCTTCCTTGGCTTTGCCAAAAGCCTTGGGCTCTGGGCGGTAGGCATGTCGGTGGGCGGATCGAGCCGCAAACCTGACAACGTGGTCGGCTTCAATGCAGGCCGCGAACTGGTGAACAAACGTTGGGCCAATCGCAAGACAGCCTAACAAAGAACGAAGCCCCGGCGTAAAAACCGGGGCTTTTTCTTTGCGCCGGTAACGCGAATACGTATCGGCGGTCATCTGTCTTACGTGCGCGTTCAGATCAGCTAAGGAAACCTGTTTCTGAACATGGTGTTTACTGCCCGACCTGCTGAGCACTCTGCGCTGCCGCCGTGACGCCCGCACGCGCGAGGCCAGAGACCGTGCCGACCACCGGCTGCATCAGTGCGAAGCCGAACGCGACGAGCAGCCCGGCGACGATGAGGCCGGTCGTGTTCGCGCCGGCCGGGTATTGGGGTTTCAGGTTCATGCTTACGCCTCCTCAAGCTGGCGCACTGGCGCCGGGGGTCCGTATTGCTCTGGCTCTTCGTCTTGAACGATCACGCCGTCCTTGCCGTCAGCGCCGACGCCTAGGCCTTCAGGAGCCGAGAATTTCGCCGCGATCTCGGGAAACAGGTCTTCGTCTGTGTAGAGGGGCGTGGGGGTGATTCCCTCTGGCTCCAAATCCGGGTGCACGTCGTTGTTTTCGTTGCTCGAAACGCTGATTTCCTCACTGTGAGGACTGGTTTCGAATCCGGGTGCCTCCGCGGCCGCTGACTCCCCAAACACCATCGCCCCACCAGACGCTAGCGCCGCTGCCGTGGCCTGACGATCGCCGCCGTCGTAAGCGACGCCCGTTTCGTCAGGGAGCGATGCGCCCTCAAACGTCGCCTGAGCTTTCTTGCCCTTCGTCGGCTTGCGCGCGAACGTCGCCCGGCGCTTCACCAGCTCGTTGCCGTCTTCGTCGTACATCTTCGTTTGAAGCTCATACGCGGGCTCTGGCTTTTGCTTGGGCTGGTCGCGAAGATCTGGAATAGCGCGGGATTCATCGAACTCGCGCGGCTCAGCGAACGCCATCTGCCGGTTGCGCGTCTGCTCTAAGCGGAGCGCGATCCACGGCATGATAAGACACACGATGTCCATCACGAGGCTTAGGAGGATCGCGCGAGCGCCCTCTAGCCAGCCGAGCGTGTCCGCTATCCAGCCGTTCGAGGTGTTGGTGACGCGGCCGGCGACGGCTGACGTGACGGTCTGGCGCGCTTGCTGTGCGCGAAGCTCGCTGATCTGGTTGCGGAGCGCCTCTGCGTCGATCGATGTCTGCCGGTAGGCGCGGAAGCGCTCGTACTGCCAGTCGTTGCGCCGCTCCGCCATCCACGCCTCGTAGGCCGTTGGCGACATAGACGCGGCCGTCTGAACGTAAACGCTGGTGCTTCGCGTCATCTCGTCTAGGCGATGCTGCACGTCCTCGATGCGCGCAGCGAGCACCGCCGCTTCCTGCGCGACCGTATCGACAGCAACAGCGCTTTCCCGATCCCGCTCAAGCAGCGTGTCGCCCTGCACCGTGAACGTGCCCGCGATCACCACAAGCGACACTGCAGCAGCAATGAACAGCGCCCACAGCTTCGGCCAGAAGTTCATGCGCCAGTCGAGAGACATGAACGTCGGGATCGAGATTTTCGCGACGTACGGGATGCCGATGGCGACGATGAAGAAGCCAACCAAGTAAGGCGCGTAGACGCGCACATCACCGGTCCAGAAGCCAACGTGCGTGAAGTGCGCGGTACCAGCGCGGTCGCGCGCAATGTCGAAAGTGTAGAGGAGCAGGAAATACACGAGCGCGAAGTACGCCATCCACGCCGCGAGCTTTGCGCTGCGCACGAGTGAGAGCGGCACCGTGACTTCCGGCGGATCGGCCGGAGCCGGTGCGCGTCTCGGCAGAGCCGCGCACGCTTCGCGCCAGCGTTCCTGTACCCAGGTGATTGCGGTCATAAGATGCCTATCAGTTTCGCGCCGCCAATCGCCAGTGCGGCGGCGCCGATGAGAGCAAAGAACAGGAGGAACGTCGGCGGCCGACTGGACTCTGTCGGCGCGGGAAACCGCCGCTCCACCATGTCGAGAAAGCGCTGATTCACGAGCGCGCCGTGGTCCACGGCTACTGGCGCGGGCAGGTTCTGGCCCTGGCGGATCAGATCGCGAATCTCGCGCAGATCGTGGTGAATCTGCGTGTGCTTATCCTCTAGGGACGTAAGCCGCGCAGTATGTTCGCCTTGCTTTTCTGCAAAAACCATCTGTTGCTGACGCAAAATTTCGAGATCGTTTCTTCCAACTTCCATTCATCACCCCAGCCCACGCGCGAAAGCGCCCATCAACATCACCAAGATCGCACCGAGGATGCAGAGCATGACGGCGCGGTCGCTGATCATTCGCCGCCGGTCCTAGCGCGCTTGTCGAATACGAGGATGACCGGCACGATGAGCAGAAGTAGCGGCCAGTGCAGCGCCGTGAAAAACCGGCCGACCCAGTAGAAAACCGGGTCATCCGTCAGCCGGTAAGCAAGGTTTCCTTTTGTGCGCGGCATGAACACCGCGATCGCGAGCGCCACGCCGAGCCATGTCGCTAGAAGCGCGTAATATAGTTCCGGCGTCATTGTTGCTCACCCCGCTGCCGCGCAGCCCACGCTTCGGAATCAGCCGCGATCGCACGCGCGTCTTCCGCGCACGTCTGGCGGTCATCCATCAGGTCGGTGGCGTAGTTCTGCCAGGTCTGCGCGACGCCCTCGAAAGCGAGCGCCGCGGCGCGGTAGTGGCGCACTTGTGAGAGCGGATCGGCGCCAAGCGGCGGCAGCGCATCCACCACGATCTCGGGCGGGGCTTCCGGGTCAGCCTGGCAGCGGGCCATCGGGATCGGCGCCGGGCGCGTCTCCGTCACCACCACCGGCGGCGCTGGCCGGCTCCACAAGGTTTGGCAGGCGCTCGCCAAAGTCGATAGGGCCAAGGCTAGGATCATTTTCAAGCGCATTTCGCTCTCTCCGTTGTGCTGCGCGGCTCGCAGCGCGGGCCTGTTCCTGTGCGGTCGCTTCCATCTCGGCGCGGGCCTGCGCGATGCGGCGCTCGGTGTCCGTGGCGTGGGCGCGGGATGCGTCCCCAAGCGCCTCGGTCAGCCGCTGGTTTGACGCCGCCATCTGCTCGGCGGCTTCGATGGCTTCGTCGCGTTCGTGTGTGGCCTTGCCGAAGAACCAGCCCTGGACGGCGAAGGCGATCGCGGCGACGGCCGCCACGATCCAGCCCAGGGGCAGCGAGGGCGCGGATACGCCCCAAAGGGCTAGCGGGCGCGCTGGAGCCGGTTCAGGCGTCCACAGGGCTGCTGAGGGCTCGAAACTCTGCCGCCGCGCCTGTAGCGCCGCCTGGATCGCGTCACGCTCGCGCTTCTCGGCTAAGCTGAGCTTTGGCTTGTCGATCAGCACGCCAAGCCGCGCCTCCATGCCGTGCTCGATGTCGGACGCCATGCGGGTCTGCGTCGGGTCGTCCGGCGCGGCCCCCGCCATCAAGCCGAGCGAAATGGTCGTTTCGCGGGCTTGTTCCTCGTGCGCAGAGCGTTCGCCCTCGTAGCGATAGCTACGCAGTGTTCGCCGTGAAACAGTGACGTGAAACCACTCTTTCGCCGCCTCGCCCCAGCGATCCCAAGCGCGCACGCCCCACATGATCAGCACCGCCACGCCAGCCAGCGAGAACAGCACGCCCACGAAGGGCAGCTTCGACAGCCAGAACAGCGGAAACAGCGCCAGCGGGTACGGGAACACCGCCCAATGAAAAAGGGCCCGAAGGCCCTCGCGTGTGTTCTGCTCTAGTGCGGTTTCCTCGGGACTGAGCGCCTGAGGCTGGAAAGGCGTTTCGTCCATCAGGGCCACCCGTCGCTAAGCCCGGCGTGCATCGCCGAAAGCCGATCCATGTCGCCGTCCAGAGCGGACTGCTCTAGCTGCATGGCGAAGTAGTAAATGGCCTGTTGCCGATCGCGCATGTCGAGATAGGCTTGGCGGTCAGCGTTGAGCGCTTCGTCAATGTCGAGCCCAAGAGCGCCGCGATTTTGGTACTCAGCAAAGCGCTCGGAGAGAAACGCCGCCTGCGAAGGATCCATTGCGATCTTGAGACGCGTCAGCTTTTCGGTGGCGATGGCGGCGAGGACGGCGTTGCGTCGGGCGCCGAGTTCGTCCGGGAGGATGGCGATGCCGGGGTAAGCGGCACCATCGTTTGCGTGGTCCACGTCCTCGCTTGGGGCGTTGGTCGAGGAGTCATGAAGCGTACCAGGCTCGCTGGCTTCCAGTTCGGCATTGTCCTCTCCCGCTTCGTCTTCCGCCGCAAGCATCTCAGCGCCAAGGTCGTCCTGCTCGCCGGGGTCTTCGTCTTCGCGCCACACCGGCACAGGATCGCCCGGCGCGCCATCGTCCCACGGGTCAAACGCGGCCATCACGGCGCGCGCTGCGGCGATCTCCGCTTCCGAGGCTTCCGGCGCATGGTCGAGACGCCACGTAGAGCGGTCATCCCAACGGCCAACGCTTACGCCATCGGCTAGGCACACGGCGCTGATTGCGCTCATAAGCCGGGCGCTCGCTTGCCCCGGCGGGTACCCCCGTGCGTATACTGTGCCATCCATCAGATTGGGCTCCCGTAATGACGACCGTTCGTGAACTGATCCGCCTGCTGAACGATCTGCCTCCAGATACTGAGGTGTTCGTCCCGTTCAGCGATGGTCCAGCCGCTGTTAATTCCGTGACGCTGCGCACCGCCGATCAAGCCGCAAGCGATCAAGCCGCGCGCGTCGGCGCCGATCTCAGCGTCGGCAACTGGTTCGTGCTGATCGACAGCGGCGAGCCAAATCATTGGCGGCGTCAGCACGGCTTCGGCTTTCAAACCGCGAGCGCGCGACGCTGGCTCTAGGGCCACGCGGTCGTAACCTTCGATCCGTTCGGCGTCGGGTAAGACACCGCGCCAACATGGCCGAACACCGCGTTGTTGTGATCGGTCGGGCTAATCGAAAGGTCCGCCATCACCGCGGTCAGCATGTTCCTATAGCTATACGTGTCAGCGAACCATGCGCCCGCGCCGCCAAGCGGGGCGTGGCCAGAGATGCCGACGAAGTTGTTGCTTGAACTATAGAACGACATGGCAAAACCCGTGTAGAGCGGCGCGATGTTCATTAGATGGCCGCCGATGTTGAGGTGGCTTCCGTTGAACTTCTGCCCGCGCCCTTGAGGCCGACAAGCCACATGGTCCGCGATCACTGACTGATTCACTGCCCACCAGCATTGACCAAAGCCCGTCGCGCGATAGCTCCGCGATCCGATGTCAACCGCGAGCGTCTGCCCCCACAGGTAGATGTCACTGTACGGGTTGTTCTTGCCGGACTTGCTCGCGCCGTTGAACGGGAACGTGTTGTTGATCCCGCACCCTGCGCTGATCGCGCGCCCCTCCGAAAAGCCGTGACCGACGACGCCTTCAACCACACTGTCGCGAAAGCAGTTGAGGTGCAGGCCGTGAACGTGCTGCGCGCCGCTCTCGTTCCAGATCGAAAAGTTGGCGAAGCGCAGATTTTTGCGAGGCGCGATCTTGAAGATACGCATGTCCGCGTAAGCTGCGCCGGCGCCGAAGGCCAACGGCGCTGCGAGCCCGAGCGTCGAACCTGCTTTGCTGATGATCTGGTTCGTGTGCCATTGATTGTAGCCCGCGCTGCTCGGTGGCGGGGGATTGCTCTTCCATCGCGCTTGAATGACGACATAATCTTCCGCGTTGAAGCCGCTCGCGTCTTGAGCCTGAACAGAATGATCGTTCTGGAGAAAGTCCGCCGTGATCGCTACAGCGCTGTCAGCCCATTCGTGAATGTTCTGCGGAATGTTCGTGGCGCCGGGATACTCGCCGAGCACGCGCAGCCCGCCCGTGGTGTTTCCGCTCGTGACGATGAAGCCGCAACCGGGGCCGTGACCCACAACAGAGACATCATCGAAGTCGATCAACACGTCCGAAGCGAGCTGGTATTTGCCTGTCAGTTCGAGGCATCCACCGCCCTCTGCTTTGATCGCGGCAATCGCCGCAGCAACGCTTGCGTGATCTTCCGGGCGCGTGCGGATCATGCGAACACCGTGCCGTGGATACCGGCCTGGATGATCGTGGGAACAGCAAGATCGCCGTGCCACGTCTGGGTGTCGCCGCCGTTGCTGTACTCAAGGGCGGACAGAAAATGATACCCTAAGCCCGGATATCCCTTCCATTCCGCGCGAGGAGAGCCGGCAATGGTGTCGCTGACAGAACAGCTTGCGGTCAAGCACCCCGCCGCGATCGCGTTCGTGGCGTCGAGCCCAATGCCAGACCGCACATACCGAACTGTAGATGCCGACGAAATGGCAGAGGCTGTGACGTGCGCCACGGCGGCGTCCTCGTTTAGCCCGCGCACAAACGCCATTTGGTTTGCGGCGCTGTTGTTCATCTGCCTCCAAGTTGCGGTCGAGTAAGCCCAGCTATCCGTCGCCTCCAGCACCCTCATCGCACGCGCGCGCCGATTGTAGCAGTTCCACACCATGCGCTTCGCAAGTGAGTCTTCCGTCTGCCCGTTCGCCGTGCAGTAGATCGTGCCGAGATACGTACCGCGCGATGCGGCGACCGTGACCGTGTTGCCCGACGCAGAGCCGAACCGCACCGTCATGCTCGACGTGTTCACCCACACGCCGTTGAGCCGCGAGATCGCAGAGGCGCGTGTCGTGTCGTTCGTCCACGCCGGGCCGGTGCCAATGCGCTTTGTGCCGGCGTCGTCGAAGTAGAACACGTCGAAGATTTTGCCGGACTGGTGATAGCCGGTGTGGCCGCTGTCGCTGTCGAGGGCCATGCTGAGTTCGGCTTGGGTGAACACCTCCCAGATCGAACCGTTGTAAAGTGCAATGCTCGCGCCCTTGTCGGGCGTGCTGTAGAGCGTCGCGATAGCCGTCACGTCTGCCGTTGTGACCGCCAACGCCGTTGTGCCGGTAAGACGGTGCCCGCTCGGGCAGAGCAAAGCGAGCGCGCCGAGCTGCTCATACCGCACGCTCTCGCCTGCAGCATCGCCAGCGCCAAGCCCGGTATGCACGAACCCGCCCATCGGCTGGTTTGCCGCGAACGCTTTCGTGCCGCTCTTGTTGATGCTGTCGGAGAGCGCCGTGGCGATGTCGTCCAGTTCGGCGTTGACCTCGTCAGCGTCAGCTACTTGCCCGTTGATATATGGGCCTTCAACGCGAGCGTAGTCCCCGCTTCCATCGCGCGCCATTTAGCGGGCCTCCAAAAGAGAAGGGCGCCCTGAGGCGCCCCTGTTTCGTGTGCGTTGTGTTTGCTCGCGTGATGCGAGCGCTGCTGCGCCTATAGGGATAGGAGCGAGAGAGGTAAGGCCTGCAAGGAGGTCCGGGTCGTTGCGGCGAGCGGGATCGAATTGCGCCCACGGCAAGCGAATGTTTGCCGGGTCAAAAACCACGTGCCAGTCGTTCGCTGGGTCGCTGACGCCAACGTATCCTTGTCGCTCCAAGATCGGCTGAGCATTGGCCCCGCTCTCATATCCGTTGTGCCCGCCCGCCTCGTCGAGCGCCGCCATCCATGCGTTGCGATCCGCCATGCGGCCGCGCACATGCAGTGGCAAAACGTTGCTGCCAGCGGTTAGGTCGATCTCTTCTCCGGCGTTTCTTCCGCTCCACGTTCCAGCGTACGTATTTGTCGTTTCCGGGCGGCGCGCCATGTAGACACCAGGCCCCATCGCGCCAGAGCCAGAGCGGCGTATTGGCCCCTGAATTTCCTGACGCGTGCCATGATAGTATGGCGTAGCGTCGTACCCCTGATCCGCCATTCGCTGCTGACGCGCTGTCGTCTCCGTTGGACGACCGAATAGGTAGCGGTCTTCGCTTCCCGGCGGCCGCAGTCGCGGCCCCTCCGCATCTGCCAATCCGCGCAGCGCCGCGGCTCGCGAGATCATAGGGTCTGCAGCCGGATCATTTGTAAGCGCCAGCAGATCGCTCTCCCCGCTCCGGGAAGGGTCGAAGGCGGCGAAGCGGGAGCGGGCGTGCGTTGGGCGCACGCTTGCAAAGTAGTGCCCGTTAGGAGATTGCGAAACCACGGCGTCGTCAGCCGCTGAGCCCGCCCACATCTCGTCATACGCCCCGCGCGGACCTTCCATTTCTCCCCATGGCACTTGTCGCGCGCCGCGCGTCCTAAGCATCGCAGGCACGACATTGCCGCCCTCGCCGCCTGCGAACGCGTTCGCGTATCGCGGGTCGGTCGTGTAGAGAGCGACGTTTGCTTGCGCATCGTCGTATGGCTGCGAAAGCCCACGATACCATGGGCCCGTATACCCTTGTTCTCTCGCCCGCTGCATCGCTTCAGGCGTTCCACCGCGAAGCGGCTCCCTGGCCCTCTGCATCCGCGATGCTTCGTCCATGGGTAAGGCGGGGGGAGGTGTGCTGGTCGTGCGCTCCAGTTGCATCTGCCCGCTAGGCGTCTCAGAAAATCTGTAGCCCTGCGGGGGATTGCGCATCGCTCGACGGTAGACATCCGCCTGACGCGCACCGTCAGGTCTCCAGCGATATACCGGCCGCTGATTTTCTGCGATGTCGGTCAGAAGCGCTCGCTGCGCCGCACGAAAAACGGGCACCGCCTCCGCGCCCGTGCCGCGGCCGGCGCGTGCGTTGTTGTTGTACGTAAACAGCGTCTGCCCGCCAGGGCGTATCTCCATCTCGACGCCCGGTGCGGGCTCGTAAATCGTAGTCCCGGAATCGAATTGCCCTGCGCGGCGCGGCATGCCCATCCGCGCCGCCTCACGCAGATCACCACTCCCTCCCCGGAACGAGTTACGTGTCGGCTGCGCTTGCGCGATCGGCATGCCGTTGGGGCCGATCTCGCGCGCCATGTTCGGGATGCGTGCTGCGGGTTCTGTTGCTGCTTCCGGCGCACGCAACGCACCACGCGGCGCGCCGCGTCCGAACGCGCCCGTTCCCACAAACGGCGCTGCAGCAAAGATCGTGTTTGCCACCGCATTGCCCAGGTCTTGGCCTGAGCGCGGCGAGCCCCAGTTATCGACGGTGTCGCGCCAATGTACGCCAGCGCGCGCGGCTGAGGGCAAGCCGGTTGCTTCGGCAAGGAAGCCAGGAAGCGCGCGCCCGATCTCCCGGCGAAGCTCCGGTGCACTGCGCGGGAGGCGAACCTGCGAGAGTGCGCGAGCGCCATCCGCGATCGCGCGACCAGGGCCGGACATGCCTTCATTGAGAGTGCGCTGAGCTTGGCGTTGGCGCGTAGGCTGAGCGGCCGCGCGAAAGCGGCGCAGTGACTCGGGAAGGTCGCTCATTGGCCCAAAGAAAAGGCCCCGCAAGGGGCCTGATTAGTCAACATGCTTCCAACCTCGTCGGTTCTTCACCCGCAGCACGACCGTTTTCGACACCTCAAACTTCCGCCCCAACCATCGACTGCTCTCAGTGCTCCCGCGAATTTCACGTACCGCGTCGTCGGACAGCTTTGCGAATGGACTGGCGACGCCAAGGGCTGTTCTGTGCCGCCCCTTTACGAGCATGTCCTGCGTGTTTTGCTTATGTGAGCCAAGAAAGAGGTGCCGCGGATTGCAACATTGAGGATTGTCGCAACGATGACAGACGAGCATCCCCGCCGGCACAGGACCGTGGTGAATCTCGTACGACACGACGTGCGATCGCCTAGTCTTGTTGTCGATCTTCATGGCTCCGTAGCCGTCGCTCTTTCGCTTTGCCCCGCTCCACCCCCAGCAGTCGTCGGGCGCCACCCCTTTCACGACCTTTGCCCAGAAACGCTGCTCTGGCGGAGTAATCGTGCCGCTGCCCTTTGGCCGAGCCATTAAACCCGCCTCGCAAACGAAGTGCGCACGCCTTGATCGTGCATTGCACGGATTACGAGTTCGGCTGGGATCGAGACGTAGTAGTAGTTCTTTCCCTTGCGACTCGGGTGCGAGATCAGCAGCTTCCATCCCTCTGTTTCGGCCACGAAGGTCACGTCCTTCGGTTCCGTGATGGACATCAGTCGGACGATTTGAGACATGGCGCTCTCCACTACGTCCGTACATAGTGGCGCGCTTGTGTCCGGTGTCAACGGTTTGTACGTACATTCTCATGAATGACGAGCGCTTCGAAATGCGCGCCTCCGCCGAGTGGCTAAAGGCGTTGGACGATTGGCGGCGGAAGCAGGCGGGGGCGATCCCGTCGCGGGCCGAGGCCATCAGAACGCTCGTCACGCTAGCTCTCGCCAAAAAGCGCTAGTCACGGCGTCTGCTTGCGCCCTGCTGCCCAGCCCCAGCCCCAGCCGCGCGCGAGGCCAAGTCGCTAGCGGTTCTCGTGGCCTCTCGCTGGCGCATCACGCGCACAACCTCTGCGACGAACGCTTGCGCCTCATCTGCCGTCGCCGGTCGAAGAAGCTCTTCCCCGAAGGCGTTATTGGAGCGCTCCACGATATTGTTCATCGCGAGATTACCGATCTGACGGCCTGTCCGGTTTAAGGCCTGCCCCCATCGGCCAGCGATCAGATCGCCGCCAAGGTCCGCCGCTGCGGCCAGCACGTTGTTCGCTTCGTACGCCTGGTTTCCTTGAGTCTGCGACCCAGCCCCCCACGCGTGCGCGCTTCGTAGCAGGCGATTCGTGTCGTTGACCGTGCCTAGAAACTCAGCCGCCTGCTCTGGCGTATCGAAGGCATTCGCGATCGCCATCTGCATATCGCGTCCGTTAAGCGCATTCGCCACGTTGCGATGACCAACGGCAACACCAGCAGTCATCCGGCTGATTTCGTCCGCAAGACCGATGCGCGCATGCTGTAGTTCGAATGGCGTCATCTGCGCGCGGGACGCGGCGACTTCATCGGGAAGCATCTTCACCCAGGCAGCGCCAGTGTCGAGCGCGTCCTCCGCATCTGCGAGCCCGGCCCATTGAGAACGCGCTTCTCGGTAGCCCGGAACAACGGCGTCAACGCCTTTGCGGAAACGGGCCCGGAGCGCATTCACGCCCGCCAGTTCTGTCGCCTGAATGCCTTGCGGGTTCCGCTTCCCGGACTGCACAGCGGCGTCCAGGCCCATTTTGATCAGGTGCAGATAGCGGCCAAGGTGGTCGTCAATATTGCCGGTCATCCTGCCTAGGCGAACTTCGCGCGCAAATATCTGTTCTGCGCGCTGCGCGGCATCCTTGAGCAACGGGTCGTCAAACAGCGGCACAATTTGCTGTTCGTAAATCGCTCGCTGCTCATCCGTTGTCGGATTCCGCCATAACGGATTGTAGAGATTCGCCGCTGCGGTTTCGTACTCGGCTTCCAGCCGCTGCAACGCCTGCGTTCGTGACTCTCCCACCTGAAGTCTCTTGCGCAGAGCGCTGATGATCCGGGCTGGCGCCTCTGCAAAGCGCCGCTCCGCCACGTCCGCAGCGAGATCTCCGGTTCTACCTGGCGCCTGGACCATAGGTCTAAGCGTACGCACGCCTGCGTCACCGAACAAGTCCACCACGGCCGATTGCTCGGGCGCGCTCCCCGCTCGCTGTGAAAGCGCCTCCGGAGTGAGCCGTGCACGATCCGCAAGAGTCAATGCGCGCCCCAATGGACCACTCGGCGGGCGCGGCGGTTGCCGGCGCGGCTGGATGCGCAAATTGCCACCGGCCGTGCCCAGACGATTGGGATCCACACTGATGCGCGGCAGTCGCTCGCCGGCTGCACGAACCGCCAACTGCGCGCCCGTGACCAATGGCGGCGCAGCCGCGCCGAATGCCGCGCCGTAGCCCGCGCCGCGATTGGCGGAGCCCAGCCTGTCCCGAAGCGAGCCTTGGTCGGCCGCACCGTAACCGTATCCAAATGCAGCGCCCGTCAAGCCGCCGCGCCCGATCTGCTCCATCATCCGCGGCGCGGCTCTTTGACCTGCACCGGGCGCCTGCGTCGCGCGCAGCATGCCCAGCCCCATCGTGGGCACGGCGCCAGCCAACTCGTCCGCTACCGCGCCAACGGGCTGCTGGCGCTGATAATCTTCCGTGAGGCCGCGAATGCGCTGCGCCTGTGTGTCGTACGCGCTGCGCGCGCGCGGCGCCATGTTCTGGATGTCGCCCTCAAGCGCGGCCCGCCCGCCCTCCAGCAAGCCCGCTGTGGCGCCGCCCGCTTCATCGTTCAGATTGAACATCAGCCCGCGCAGCATCGTGGAGGCGCGTTGAACCGGCGTGACGCCAGGCGACGGCGATGGCTGAACGCGAGCGGCGGGCTGAGGCGCTGGCGCTTCCTGTACGCTCGTCATCAGCGACGCGCTAATCTCGTCATCCGTGAAATCATCCGGGAACTCGTGAATACGCCCCTCGTACTCCACACGCTTTGTCATTGGGCGCGTCTCGGGCGGCCGTCAGGACCGCGCTCGTAGCGGATCACGTCACCGGCAGGCGCCGCGTCTGAAACGTAGCCTTGCCGCTGATCTTTCGTGGGATCGTCAACGCCGCTGCCTTCGCCGTACCACTCATCATAAGCGCCCTGCGATGTGTTCACGAGGCCCTGAATGGAGCGCTGCCGCGCTTGGCGTTTCTGCTCGATCACCTCCGGCGGATCGCCGGGCTGCGGGAAGTATTGTTGCGCCGCGGACTGGAACTCACTGTCGGCAATCACCGCGCCAGATTCTCTGCGCAAGATCGAGTTTACGAACTCGCGTTGCGCTTGACGGACGCGCCGCTGTTCGGTGGTGCCGCCACCTGACATCGCGCCCCACACCCCCACCGGGTCTGTGACCGTCTCAAGCTCGCGCAGCGTTGCATCAGCGGCCGTCATGCGACTTGCGAACTGCGCGCTCTGCCCCGCGAACTCCGTGTACTGCCCGCGCACGCGCCCAATCGGCATGATCTGGCCGGTGCTCTCGTTCATCTGATAGCTGCCGGGCGGCAAGCCCTGCGCGTTCACCTCGCCCGGCGTAAGCACGCGGAAAGATCGATTGGCGCCCGCACCGGCTCGGCTCACCCCGATCTGGATCGGCGCAAGTTGCCGCGCTCGATCAACGGCGATGCTCGTTTCCGTCTGTCCACGCATCGGCGCGCGACGGTCGGCGTCGTCCTGCTCGAACATATAATCTGCGCGCCGTCCCTCACGCTCCTGCGCCTGCCCGATCTGCGCCGTCGCCATCGGCAGCGCCACATCGGGCGCATCATTCGCAAGCGCGGCGATCATGGCGCGCTGCGATGTTTCAGGATCTGACGGGTAGTAATTCGCAAGCGCATTGGAAAGCGCGCTTTCGCGGTTGTAGCCGCGCTGCTCCTCGCGCAACGCTTCGTTCATCTCGCGCGAGCGATCGTCACGCGCGGATCGTGCGCGAAAGAACGCTTCGCCGCCGAGCGCGAGCGCTTCTGCAAGCGAGCCGCCCTGCATCTGCGGCGTGTTGTCGAGCGCATCGCCGATGGCTCCGGAACGCGGCGAGCCTTCTGCGATCGCTTGACGCGGTGAGCGCTGCACCGGCGCAAGCGCAGCCACCTGCGACGGCGGGAGCAAGCCCACGCTCATTGCTTGCTGACTGAGATTAAGCGGGCGCAGCGCCATTTACATTGCTCCGAACGCGGCGCCGCCCAGTCGCGCAAGCGCGCCGAGTGTCGCGTTTCTAGACTGCATCTGCGTGTTGTAGCCGCTCATGCGGTTTGCGTAGCCCTGGTTCGTGATCCCAGCCACGTCCGTCCCGGCCACGTTCGTTTGCGCCGCCTGGCCTGGATTGATCGGCGTCGTCTGCGTGGCGCCCATCAGCGCGATAATCTCGTTCAGCGGGTTCTGCCGGTCAGCAAGGTCTGCGGTGGAATCGATGCCGTACTGCCCCAGCGCCTCACTCATCGCGCTCGATCGATCCGTGCGCGCCGTGTCGCGCGCGTTCAGCATGGCATTGGAGAACGCATCGCCTTTGCCTTCGTTGAACGAGCGCATCTCCGCATCGAACGCATCCGTGCCAGCGTTGATGCCCTGATTGGCGAGCCGCGTGCGCAGACTTTCTTCTGACCGGTCGAACTCGCGATCCAGCCCCTTGGTGGCGAGGTCGAACGTGCGGTTCTCAACGTCTTCGCCGTAGTTGCCGAGCGCACCGGCAAGATCGATGCGCCGCGACTCGTAGGGCTTGCTGAGGATGTTGGAGACGCGGTTCGTCTGATCGATGCCAAGCTGCCCGAGCGCGGCGCCCTGCTGCTCGTTGAGCGAACGCAATTGCGCCTGCGCCGGGCTCTCCGTGACCGTCTGGCTCCACGTATCGCCTTCGTTGCCATACGTAACGCTGCCGAAGGGTGTGTATTGATTGACCCGGTTGAGCTGCGCGTTCGTGCGCGCGGTCTGCTCATTGCTCGCGGTCTGCGCGTTGATCGTTTGCGACGGATCAGGCGGCGGCGGCGCTTGTGGTTTGCTCATAATAATCCCACCGGAAACAACTCGACAGCACGGCGTCTTCGTCGCCGAATTGGCGTGTCAGGATCGCCTCAGCCTTAAAGCCAAGCCCCCACACGAACCGCAGCGCGCGCTCATTGCTGCGCGGCGTCAGGCTGTAAATCTTGTCCACGCCACACACCTCGAAGCAGTAGCGGAACATCTCGCGAAACGCGTCGCGCGCCTGCATCCAGCGCGGATCGATCGACACCGCGCTGACCTGAATCGTGCGGTAGTACGGATGGTGATCGTGAAACACGACGGCGCCGACGATCTCGCCACGCGCGTTCTCCACGCCAATCGCCGATGCTGGCTCAGGAAACGGCCGGCCGTGCATCAGCGTGATCTGCCGAGCCGCCCACGCCACGATCTCGGCGGAGCGATCGAGCACTGCTCTCACACCCCGCCCCCGATGTCGTACCGCAGATTGACGCCGTTCAAGCCGAACGTGCTCTGGCTCGACTTCGCCTCCAGCGCCAGCGAGACGGCGTGCCCTTCGCCCGAGATCGCGCGCCATTGCCGCGTGGTGGCGTCTTCGCCTCCCCACAACGCGGTGCCCCAGATGCCCGAACCCCAGATCAGCGCATTGGTGATCGTGGCGAACGGAAATGGCGGCAACGGCGGCGCGTCGCGATAGTCCGTGCGCGCCACCATGCGCAACGCCGCCCGCGTCGCGGTCGTCACGATCGGGCGCGCCTCCAGCATGGTCTTGATGCCCGGATAGCCAAGCGTCGTCCAAGCCGTCTCCAGCGCCGCCGTGATGTCGGCGTCGTCGTCGTCGTGGCCGGTCAGGCATCGATAAACCGTGCCGCCCGAGGCGCCGGCGTAAAGCTCGCCGCCGAACACCTCGAACGTCTCGAAATTCCAGCCCGTGAACCGGCCCCAGCCGCCGGTGACGCGGTGACGAACGAATTGCTGCGCCGTCTCCGTGCCGGTCGGGGCGTTGACGATCACCAGATCGGCCGACGAAACGAACAGCCCCTCCCAGCCGGTGAAGCCCGATCCTGTGCCCGCAGCATCGCGGAACGGCGTGTTGATGCGCGCCGTCAGAATGTGGTCGAGGTTGCCGTCCTGCGAGCCCGCGCCCTGCATGATGTGGCTGACGGACAACAGGCCGTTGCGCGTGATGACGCCGAGATCGTCGCCCAGATCGACCAGCGGCCGATCGCCCACCGGCTCGCCGACGTACCAATGCCCAACGAGCGCCCACTCACTCGCGCTGCCTGGGTTTGTGCCGGCGTAGACGGCGATCTCGCCTTCGCTGGTCAGGAACACCGCGTAATCGTTCAGGCCGTTCCCGGCGTCCTTGGAAAGCGTGCCCCCGGCAATGAGCCGGCCGCCATAGCTGAACACCGCGCCGAGCGGGAAATTTGCGATCGTCCCGGCGACGCTCTGGATCGGCAGATAGCCGAACGTGAGCGTGTTCTTGAACAGGAAGAACAGCCGCTCCTTGTGCGCGAACACCACCAGAATATCGTTGTCGGTGTAAGTCGTGATCGAAAGCGAAGGCGTCGCCCACGCTGAACCGTTGTAGTGCAGCGGATTGTCGGCGCCGTTGCATATCCAAAGATATGAGCCGCCCGACGTCGTGATGTTGGTTTTCGACCAGCGCGCATTGGAGAGCCCGCTCTGCACCGCAGCGCCCACTGCGCCGGCGGCCGTCACGTTGTAAATCGCGCTCCCGGCCGCTGCGAACAGCGTGGACGAGGCTCCGGCGTTGTAAGCCATCAGCGTCTCAACCGGCGCGGCGATGCCCGTCACATGATCCACCGTGCCCTTGCGCATTTCGAGTTGGACGCCTTTGGGGATCCAATTGTCGAACACGCGCGCCCTGGTCTGGGGCAATTCCGCCACCAGCGTTTCTGTGTCCCAGCCGCCGGTGGGCGCCGGGAGAAAAACGTCGCGGCCGAACGTGACCGGCTGAAGCCGCGCCCGCGGCGTGAGCTTGCGGGCGAGCGCTTGTCTCACGCGCCGTACCCGCTATCTGGCGCGATCCCGTCCGGGGGCCACTCGCTCTCAGTCTGCGCAATGGAGAGCACGCGCGGCGCGCCGCGTTGCGAGCCCATCACGCGCTCGATCGCCAAGCCATAGTCGCGCAGCGCTTCGGCGTAGTCGCGGCCCTTGTCGGCAAGGTATCGCCAGCGCACGCCCAGCACGAGGAGATCGTCACCCAGCACGAAGCTGTCGGAATCGACCGTGAACCCAGTCTTGTAAGTCGCGCCGTCCACCGCCAGCACCGGCGTGTTGATGATGTAATCATATGTCACCGTCTCCGCGACGGTCGGGGCCGGGAAGATGTGCAGCCCGTCATAGCGGAACATCGCGTTTTGCCACGTCGCCGACGTGACAGATGCGCCGTTCGCAATCGCCCATTCCTGCTCGTTCAGAGGGCCGAGCACTTTGCGGTCGCTCGATGTGTTCCAGAACGTCTCCGGGATGGCGCGATAGAAGTTTGACGGCTTGCCGCTCGCTTGCAGTGAGGCGAGCGAGGTCGTGAAGCTCTGCGTGCGGCGCAGCAGCGGCCAATCGTGCTCCAGCACATCGCCTGCAACCACGTTCGCCAGTTCGTAGAGCAGGTTCTGCGTTTCCTGCCCGTCGGCGATGATCGTGCTCGTCACTGCCAGCGAGAGCCGGCGCTGCGCGCGGTTGATCGCCGTCAGAAGCGTCAATTCAACACCCTCACCCGCACTGGACCGAGACGGCATTCCTGCCCGCCAACACACAACGCTGTAAGCCAATTGCTGGCGTGCATCCCGCGCGGACTCGCTTCCTTCAGGCCAAGCTCTACAGCGAGCGCTACCGCCTGCTCAAAGTCGATAACGGCCTCATACAGCCCCCTCTCGGCAGTCTGTGAAAAGAACTCCGCGAGCGTCACAGGCGCGCGTCGCCCGCATCGACGGAGACGAGATCGACGCTCACCGGCTCGTCCTCGCCTTTCCGGGCGCGCGCCTTTGGCTTGTCGAAGCCCATGCCATTCTGCCGCTGAAGCAATTGCTTCACTTGGCCCTTCAGCTCATCGATCTCTTCTTGCTGGCGCGCGATCGTCGCCCGCGCTTCCGCGTCGCCCGCGGCCGTGCGCGATTCTTCCAGCCACGCTTGCGCCTTGGCGCGCCACTCGCGCCCACCGCGCCGGATCGCGCTATCGAGCGCGCCGTCATGCACCTGCGCGAGCTGCTGGACTGTGTAGACATGCGCCGCCTTGAACGCCGCGACCATGGCCACGTCCATCAGTGGCCATTGCTCCAGCGGCGTGCCGGCGTCCGCAACAGCCCTGCCCTCTTTCCAGTCTTCGTAGGGCTTGCCGAAACGCTTATAGGCGGCTTGGTCCAGCTTCCACGTCTCGTCCGAGCGCTTGCGCGCGATCTCATAGATCGGCCCCTCGCCACTCTTGGAGCCCGCCACGACGACGCGCACGAAATGCACTGGCTCGAACACCGGCGGGCCGTCGCGGCTCGCACGATCGTTCTTCACCGCCTCTTCGTAGAAGAACAGCAGCAGCGGCGGCGTGCCGGGCGGCGCGTTGGGTTCTCGAAACGGAATCGCGTTGACGCTGTTCATTGCTTCTCCACGTAGAACATTGACTGCATTTCTTGCCGCTCCTCGAACGCGATGCGACCGAAGCGAGACAGCACGTCGCGCCATGCCGCATGGTCCATGACGTTGACGTGCAGCGTCTGCTGAATGAGCGCGCCGCCGGTGTCCGGCGTCGTGCCGATGCTGAAGAAGCAGCGCGGGACCGCCGCGAAAATGTTGCTCAGCACCTTCTCCGCATCCTCTGGCGGGATGTGCTCCATGACGTCCGTGCAAAATCCATAGGGCGCCGACAGGCCCATCGGGCACGGCTCGGTCATGTCCCACTCCATGAACGGCAGGCGGTTCGCTTCCGGGTCGCGGCAATTGCCGGCGAAGTCCGTCAGGAACACCTTCACCCCTGCCCGTTCCAGCGCCAGTGCGCCACGGCCAGTGCCGCAGCCAAAGTCGATCACCACGCCATCGGGCTTGGCGACCTCAAGAAACAGCGGCGCCACGTCTTCGCCCGGCGCGATCGTGCGGTAAGACTCGATTCCCCACATGACGCGGTATTTGTCGCGCTCCGTCAGCACGTCTGGCGGCGTGTTGAACATGGCCGGCAGCAGGCCGTCGCCATGCACATGGATCTCCGCACCCACCTCGATCAGCGAGCGCGCGAGGATCAGGAACATCTCCGCTTGCGCCTTCATGGCGACAGACGAAACGTAAGTGCGCCCGCCCCACACCGTCGCCAGCGTTGGAATGATGTCGTTCATCGGCTGCGCATAAGCGTGGCTCGCGCCGTCAGCGTGGCTGCTGTCGTAGCCGTAGCAATGAAGCTCGCGATGGCCGAGCACATAGGCCAAGCACGTCGCCGACAGCCCCACAGACGCCCCACCGCCGATCAGCGGCACGTTTTCGCGGCGATGCTCCGGGAGCAAGTCCCAGATGTCGTCCATCAGCGTGTGGAAGAGCATCGCGCGCGGCGCGGCGTCGAACAGCGCCGGGTTAACTTGCGAGGCCAGGAAGTGGCCCGGCGTCTCCGTGTCCAGCAGCGGCAGGCTCTCGATGCGCGCGTCAACCATGATCTGCGCGTCCGGCGTCACGCCATGATCGCGCAGGAATTTCGCCGCGCCGTTGAGCGCGTAGACCGCCGCGCCGTTCGCTTGGCGCTCGCGAATCTCGTCAATGCAATCGCCAAGCGACGGGCCGCCGCCGCAGAGCACCGCTGGGGTGCCTCGCGGCTGTTGCACCTTCACCCATGCGTTGTTCCGCGCGCTGTTGGTGCGGATGTTGTCGTTGATCACCGCGCGCGTTGTGTTGCGAAACACGGCGATTGGGACGATCAGCGGCGCGCTTGCGTCCGGGTTGTTTATGACCTCTTGGCACATATACCCGGCCGCAATGTCATACCGCTGATCGTCCATTTTCGCTTCCTTACGACAGGTCAGACGGGCCGGTGGGCCGCCCGAGCATCACGTAGACATACGGGCGCGCAGTGCCCGTGACCGAGGCGTGAACCGCCACGATCGCGCCAGCGATGATGTTGCCGGTCGCAGCAACGACCGCCGCGCCTGCCGTGGCGCCCATGCGGGCGCCCTTGAGCAAGCACAACGCCGTCGCTTTGTAGACGTAGGCCAAGCCGCTGATTTGATACCAGCCGTACTTGTTCGCCACGTTGGCCCCGACCGCGACCGCGAGAGAGCGCGGTTCGTCGAGCGCTGTCGTGGTGAGCGCCGTCGTGAACGAGTCGTTGTAGTGAACGATCGAGCCCGCCACCGTCGAGCCAATGCCCTTCAGGTAGATGAACTCGCCTTCGCCATAGGTCGGATCGCGCGCACGAATGATCGTGCCGAGCGGATGCTGCGCCGTGGCCGAAATCTCGGTCAGCGGCTGCAGGCCCAGTTGAGGGCTGGATACACGAAACACCATCGCCCTTACTCCTTACCTTTGCCTTGCAGCGCACGGTTGGAGCAGGCCATGTTGCCTGCCCACAACATGAGCTGCACCGTCGCGTCTTGGTTCACGCTCATGCGTTCGCCGCCGACGACTTCGACGTCACGATCACTGTGCGTGATGTGCGCGATGTAGTCGGTGTTAAGCATGAACATGGTGGACGCAGCCATCGAGCCGCCCTGCCCGCCGTCCAGCACCGCATCCGCGGTGACGAACTTCAGACCAGCAAAGCCCGCTTTCGCGTCGCCGTCGTCCGTGATGCGCTGGATCGCCGTCAGCGAACCCCAGAACTTCTCGTAATAGAGATCGTCCATCGGGATCAGGTCGGGGCGGTCGTTGTTGCGCGTGCAGTCAATCCAGAGCGCGCGCATAGCGTTCTGAATGTTGCTCACGGTCGTCGCGCCGGAGTTGGTGTCGGAGAAGTCCAGCACCTGGTTGCGCCAGAACGGGTACGTGTTGGCGTCGATGCCACCGGCGGTGTTGGTGTTCGTGGTCGGGACAAGAAGCCCCAGCCCGCCGATTTCCTTACCGCCTGAGCCCGTGCCGTCCGCGTACACCTGCGCGCCCATCTGATTGACGAACGTGCGGCGCGCGTTGTTGATCTTGGACGCCAAGAGCTTGATGACGGCGTGCCGCCCCGCGTTCCTGATCTGCTCCAGACCCGAAATCGACACCGCGCAGGACGCCTGTTTCCAGTCGTACACCGCCGCGTCGATGATGTCGTTGACGCTGATGTCCAGCGTTTCGTAGCCCTGGTAGAACTGGAACGAACCGTTTTCGGCGTATTCCAGCGGGAACACGATGTCACGACCGCCGTCGAGCATCATGCGGGCTTTCTTGCGCAGTCGATTGTAGAGGGCGACGTTATCGCTCATGTTGTCGCGCAACTCGGAACGCCGGTTGCGGAGCGTGGTGGCGAGCGTCTGCCCGATATTAATATCGGCCATAGCTTAGAGCTTTCGGTTACACCCCGCCGTCGAGATGCATTGCGATCTCGTCTTCGAGGCTCATGGTGGGTTTGGCGTGCGCGGCGCCGTTGGAATACGGAACGCCCCGCGGCGATTGAGCACCGGCCGCTCTTGTCCGCTTCAGGTCCGCTAAGCGCTTGTCCTCCTGCTCTTGGAGAGTGCGCGCGCGAATCTGGGGATGAGCCCAAGTCGCTTGCTCGTACAGATCGTCCAACGATGCCTCGGGCTGGTTCGCCGCGAGCGCCTGCATGTGCTGGCGAACGTCGGCGAAGTGAGGCTTGTCTTTGGCCCACTCTGCAATCTGGGTTTGAAGCGCAGCGGTTTGCTGCTGCTTCGGTAGCTGCGCGAGCTGCTGAACTTGCTGCTCTAACGCTGCGATTTTCTGCTGCACCGGATCGGGAGCCTGATAGCCCCCGCCCTTGTCGCGCATGTGCTCGGCGACCGCGATCAGGTCCGCGCCGAGATAGCTTTGCGCCAGCCAATCAAGCGCGGCGATCGGGTCGCGGCGCAGATATTTGTCAGCCTCGATCAGGTTGCCGACATACTGCGTCGGCGAAACACCCGCTTGCTGAAGCTCCTGCATGTGCGGCGCGAGCGCTTGCTCGACCGGCGCCCACGCCTTGGCTTTCGTGGAGTGCTGCTCGATCGCTTGGGCCGCGTTGCGCTCCTGCTCGCGCAGCGCGTTGCGCAAAGGCTCGCCGAGCGCATCCCACGGGCCGAACTCGTCTTTGTACCAGACAGGTTTCCACACCTTCGCGGCGGGCTGCGCCTGCGCTGGCTCTTCCTTTGCGCCAGCCGCGGACGGCGCGTCCTTCTTGTCCTTGTCTTCAACAGCAGCGAAGCGCCGGCCGTCGCGGCGATAGAGCCGCTCGTCGGCTTGCTCTGCGGTTTCGCCTTCGACAGCCGCGGGCTCTTGCTGCTTGGCGGGCTGGCCCGCGTCTAGCGCTGCGTCGAGATCGGCCAGCAGGCCGTCGTCCAGTTCACCGTCATCCATCTACACGAACTCCCCGACGTCGCTCTCAGAGCTGACGCCTTGCATGTGCAGCGCCTCGTTGACGGCGCTCTCGATCACGTTGGGCTTGAACGGCGTATCGGGCCGCCGCTTGGTCGCGGCCATCTCGTTGCCGACTTCGATGCAGCCGCTCTCTTTGGTGGCGCGCCGGAAGCCCGCTTTGTTGTCGATCTTCTTGGCGACGCCGTGGTGATAAAGGCCGTTGATGCCGCCCGGCAGATAGTCGCTGATCACGAATGGCGACGGGTAGTCGCTGCGTGCGGCGGCGGGCTCCAGACAATTGTGCGGCCAGGCGCCCATCTCGTGAAGGTCGCCGCAATACTTACACAGCCGATAGCGCGCCATTATTCGGGCGGACGCTCCAAAGCGTCGAGCCGCTCGCTCTGGCGCTTGTTCTGCGCCTTGAGCGCGTCGATCTGCACCGCCTGCTCCTCGAGCACATCAAGCAAGTGCCGGATCATGTCTGGCTGCATGTTGCCGATCTTCACGTCAGCGCCGCGCGCCACGAAGCGCTCGACAAGATCGAGCCAGCGATCGGGGTGCTCGTCAGCGCTTGCTGGCACGCCGCGCATCCACGCGATCAAGCGCGCGCTCAAGGGCAGCCATGCCGCCCTCTTCCCTCAGGTACAGCATGAAATTGAAGCCATCCAACCAGTTGAGGCCAGTGAGCACTTCGCACAGCCGATTCATTAGGCGAACGTCTTGCGTTTCGGCTTCGCTCATTTGGTTGCTCAATTCGTCGGCCCCATCGGGCGATTGAGGACGCGAAGCATCTGCGCCTTGTTGATCGACGACTTAAACACCTGATGAATCATCGCGTTCGTCGGGTTGCTCGTTGAGAGAACAGCCTCAAGCACGCCCTCAAACGCATCCCAGTCGATATACTCGACCGCTTCAGGATCGACCTCCATCACGTTGCGGCGCAACTGCTCCTTGGCTGCCTTCATGTCCATGCGGGTGATCATTCCGGCGGGCTCCCCTCTTGCATCGCTAGCTTCGCTTTCGCGGCGCGATCCGCAATGGTCATCTTCTGCTCGCCTTGTTTCAAGGCTTGCTGGCCCTGCGCGGCGCTCAATTGCAGCGCCTGCTCGCCCTCCTGCGCACGCTGTGTGGCCTCTTGCTGCTTGATCGCCATATCAGCCTGCGCGGTCACGACTTTCGTCTTGAGTTCAACGTCCGCCATGCGCTCTTTGTGCTCGATCTCTTTGTCAGCCTTGCGCGCATCAATCATCAGCCCAGCTTCCTTGGCTTTGATGTCGGCTTGCGCTTTCATCATCTCCGGGTCCGGCTGCGGCGGGCGCGGCTTGGCGGCCGCTTCCACGGCCTGCTCGATCACCTGCTCAAGCTCGTCCACCTTGTCGAAGCGGCGCACGCCGAACAGCAGAATCTCCCCAACCAGCTTGGCCGCCTCCGGCCCCTGCGCCGCCATCGGCGCGGCTTCCTTCATGAACGCCGTCATCGCCGTCATGAACTCGACCGCGACTTGCTTCTCCTCCTGTAGATCGGGCTCCAGTGTTGAGTCCGTCTCCACGTCGATGCGGAAGCTGCGCGCCGTGTCGTCCTTCAACAGCGCAAACACCCGCTTCAGAAACTGAGCAATCGCCGCGTCATGCTGCGCCTTAGCCTGTATCTGCGCGACGCGCGGGTCCATGCCCTGCTGCGGCATCTGCCCAGGTTGTGGCTGGGGCTGCTCCTGCGGCGGTGGCGGCGGCACGTATTTCGCCAGCAATTCCTGATCGACGCCGGCCATCTGCAGGATCGTGCGCTCGCTGAACTGCTCGGCAATCACCTCAGCCTTGAGGCGCATGATGTCCTTGGCGAAGCGCTGCACGTCTTTCTGGATGCGGCGGACACGCAGCGAGCCCCACTTGGCTTTGATGCCCTGCGCCGTCGCTGTCTCGTCCGGGTCCGTCGCGCCGCGCAGGATGTCGCCGATGCCGCTCACTTCGTAGAGCGTCTGCTTGGCCTGCTCGCGAATCTCGTAGAGGCCCTTGAGCACTTCGGCCACGACATCCACCGGGAACCACTCGATGCGGTTCTTAGCTCCCCCGCCCTCCGCGAACATCGCCCAGTCCTTCACCGGGATCATCTGATTGTCAGTGGCCTCGATCATCTGCGCCAGTTCGGCGCTCTCCGAGGCATAGACGCCGACAACCTTCAGCGCCTTCTGCAGCACGCCGATGCGCTCGGTGACGCGGTTCAGTTCTTCGGCCTGATCCTGATACAGCGCATAGTCTGGCGTCGGGATCAGGCTCTTGGCCGTCGTGGTCGCGAGCAATGGGCGTGGGCACGGGAAGAAGTCCCGGAACTTCACCGCCGGCGGTTTGACGCCGATCACCGCGTGATCGTTCGAGCCCGGCGCGATGTAGAGCACCTGCCCGTCTTCCTTGCTATGCACTTCCCAAATCTGGCACTTGGCCCGCTCGTCTTTCAGGCCCTCGTCCGTCTTCTCGTTCTCGGCGCCGTAGTCCATCTGGAGCGACGCTGCTTTGATCTTCGCGGCCTTCTTGTCTGGAGCAAGCTCAGCCTCGACCAGCCAGCCCACAAGCTCCCTGCGGCTCTTGTAGAAGCGGCGCGCGACCCAGCGAACCTCCTCCCATGTCCGCGCCACGCTGTGCAGAAAGTCCTGCCACGGCACATAGGACGCCAGCACCATCTCGTAGGTCAGCACGTCGTTTGTGATCTCGGGCGCGTAGGACACCCACACTTGGCCACGGCCCGGCAGCAATCGATCGCGCGCCGCCTGGTCCATCGTGTCGTCAAAGTCGTACATCTCGCACGACGTCTGCAGCCCGCGCTCCAGCAGCATGGAGGCAAGCCGCGCCACCGGATCGCGGTCGCGATAGCGGCGCTGCGCCTGCGGCTTCGGGGTCTGCATGTAGACCGCCGGCCGCAACGTCTCCACGTTGCTCCAGAGGATGTTGAACTTGCGCGAGCGATCGGAGCGCAGGTCGCGCTCGTCCGCGTAAATCTTCTCGATCTTCTTGCCGCGCTCGACCCACTTGGCTTGCGCCTTCTCCGCTGCGCTGATCTCGGCGCGCCATTTACGCGCAAGCGCTGCTTCGTTCGTCGCGGGCGCGTCGGCTTCTTGCTCGACGCTGTCTTCGGTCGCGGCGTCAGCCATGCTACGCAGCACGCCAATCGTTCACGGCGCGATCGATGGCGCCTTCAATTGCTCGCAGCGCCCAGTGCTCTTGGCGCCCCGGCCGATACTCCATCGAAGCGGACAGCGCCTCCCAATCCATGTGCGCGAATGCTGACTCCTGGTTGCGGGCGCGTAGCACCGTCTTGACGGTCTCGTGGATGTCTATGTCAGCCATGCACTAGACCCGCTCATCTGCACCTCGTCTTTGGCCAAGTGTCCCTGCTATGTCGTTGAACGTCGCTGTTGATGGGCGGCCGATCTGAAGGCGGCGTTCCTCCGGCTTGCGTGCCGGCGCAACCGCCATTTCCCGCCATGCCATCGCGAGATAGCGAAACGCGTCCGCGCTGTGGCTTGTCCAATCGTGTCGCGGCGCGTCCTTGAACGCCCGCGTCTTCTCATCGAAGTCCGCGCGGTACTGGCGCAGCGCCTCGACGCCTTCCGCGCACTTAGCGCGATCGAACCAGCACGCCTGCAGCGAAAGCCGCGCCGCGTTGATGCCGTCGCCGATCTTGTGCATCGGCACCAGCTTCGGGTTGCGGCCAAGCTGCTGCAGCGTCTCAATCCGCGTGCGCCCGGTGCCCAACTCGCGCACCTTGGCGTCGTGCGGCACGAAGTCGTCGCCGTAGCGATAGCGCTTGGCCTCCAGCACGCTCGCGTAGTGCGGCAGGCCGTGACCGTGCGCCTCGTAATGGTCAATCACGCGAATCTCGGAGCCGACCACCTGGAAGAACCAGATCGCCGTCGAGTCGCCGATGCCCAAATCCCACGCCGTGTGCACGGGCAGGTTCGGCTCGTACGGCAATTCGCAGATGCGCCCTGCCCGCTCTGCGTCGGCGATCTCCTTGCCGAAATAAGCGCCCGTGATCGCGGCCTCAAAGCTGCACTCGAACTCTTGCGCGTACTGCTCCGGCGTCATGTCCGAGCGCGCTTCGTCTAGTTCGCTCTGCGGCAGCACGCCCGTCTCTGACGCCTTCAGCATCATTGCGAACCACGCCGGGTTGGCCTGCGCCCGGTCCCACACGTCGTGAAACTCGTTGTGGCCTTTCGGCGTGCCGATGAACGTGGCCCAGCCTTGGCGATCCGCCAACATGGGCCGGATCACCTCGCCCCACACGCTCGGGCGCATGTCGGCGTACTCATCGAGCACCACGCCATCGAGATATGCGCCACGCAACCGGTCCGGGTTGTCCGCGCCGTGAATGCGGATGCGCGACCCATTCAGCAGCTCGACCCACAGTTCGCTCTCGTTCTTGTCGGCGATGATCGGGCCCGCGAACCGCTTCAGATACTCCCACGCCACTTCCTTGGCCTGAGAGAGAAACGGGGCGACGTAGGCGTAGCGGCCATGTGGCCGGGCCAACGTGATCGCCCGCTTCACCTTGTCGTTGATCGTCGCGACTGTCTTGCCGCCGCGCCGGTGCACCACCAGGCACGCCCAGCGCTGCGTGCGCGCATGGTACGGCTTGAAGATTTCCCGCGGCGCGTACGGAAGGACTACTCGCCGGTCTGCCACGTAACGACGAGCTTACCGCCTTCGTTGTCGGCGTGATTGATCTGCACGGGCAGCAGCTTGGGAAACAGCAGCTTGTAGAAGTCGCCCGCGTTGTCTTCCGCCCAGGATTTAAAGTCCTTGCGGTCTTTCTTTAGCCCCTGGAGGTGATCGAACGCATCCTCGATCGCCACCCGAGCTAGAGCAGTCGTCTTGTTCGGCACGCCCTTCTGGCGTCCGCCAGTCTTGGGCGCGCCCTTTGGCTTAGCCATTCTACATCAATCTACTATGGATTACCGCGCATCCCGCGGCTCACGCCCTGGCCGCACATAGCCGCTGTCACGGTCGTTCGTGTCGGGTAGGCATTGTTCCGTTGCCGGATCGCAAAGCGTTGGAGCGGGAAGCACGCTTGCGCCGCCGCGTTGCTCGATACCGCGCGCTGCTGCGCTGGTAAGCTGCGCGTCCTTGAACACGTACGCGATGCCGGCGCTCGCGGCCAATGAGCCAATCACGATGCCAATACACATGCCAAGCGCTAAGCGGCCCTCACGAACGGCCTTGAGGTGCGCCGCTGCGTGCTTCGTCTCTCTTGCGGTCTGATCCTTGTGTGCGGCCTCCATAGCAGCCTGCTGGCGCTGGAGCGCCGCGCTGGATGCGTTGACGGCCTCCTGTACGATCGTGGCCCGAACCTCATCCCTGCCCTCTTCACGAAGCGCTTCGCGTCCCGCCTCAATGGCGGCGCGCTTGGCTTCGTCTTGGGAGAGTTGGTGGACGGTGGTCACTCAGCGGCTACCTGGCTGGGTTCGCCGAATGGGGAGACAACGGCGGCACAATCAACGCAGCGCGCCTCGCTGCCGGGACCATCGTAAAGCACGCCGTGCTCGTGTCCGCAGGGCGCGACGTCTTCCAGACGCGCGATCGGTTCAGCAATGGCCGCGAACGCTTTCTGCGCAGCATCCCGAAGCACGCCCACGCGATCGAGCGCTGTCGTTAGCTCGCCTTCGTGGCGCTCTAGGCGCTCCTTGTCTGTGAGTATCACGGAGCGGAGGTCGCGGATCGTGGCGCGAAGGCTCTGCGCTTCCGTGACGATGCTGGGGAGGTCCATGCATTCTCCTGAAACAGATTCAGCCAGCCACTCGCCCTGCCGAAGTAGGTCACTAGGACTGCTTGGGGGCTGGTTCGGGGACTGGGCTGGCTGAAACGCGAAAGCCCGGCTCAGCGGGAGGGCTGGCCGGGCGCATTTTGCGAAACTACCGAATTCGTGGTCGAATTCCTTTGTCCCGTCAAGTAGGACACGACGAGAGCGTCTTCGTATTCTTGCGCCGACGCCATAGCGCGTTGCACGAGCGCCACAGCGTAGCCGTACGATCCCGCCTTCAATCGCATCTCGCTCAGAAGGTCGTTCATCGTGCCTCCTTCCCACAAGCAGCGAAGCGCGTGCGCGCACCGTGCGCCTGATCTTGTGAGCACGGCCTGCGCGTAGCCCTCTAGCGCGCGCATCGCGTCAACGGCCGCGTCCTGCTTGATCGCTTGGCCGTTCGCGCAATCGACCCGCTCACCGCCGGCAGAGGCGACCATCTGCGCCGCGGCGTAGAGATCGAGCAGCTTGTGCGCGAGCGTCAGGTTCTCCTTGGTGAGGCGATTGCGCAACGTCACGGCCATCCAGTTGGAAATGTAGAACTGGCGGCGCTGCCCCTGCGACCAGGCCGCTTCTTCTACGCGTTCAACGTATCTCATCGGGTCGGTCCCCCTGGTTGCGGAAACTTCTCTCGCAGCCATGCGCGGCCTGCGTCGGTCAGGTAGTGGCCTTCACAGCGGGCGCAGCGGATCGCCTCCACTGCGCAGCCAGCGGCCCTCAGCGCCGCGCGCAGGCTCGCTGCGATAGAGGCCTGTGAGCGCGCGCTGTAGTGGTCGTCGTAACGAACGATGCGGGTGTCGATCAGGCGTTCAAGCAGGATCAGTTCGCCGTGCACGACCTTGGGCGGGAGAAGCGCACGCAAGGCGCGGCGGCGCTCCTCGCCGGTGATGTCCATCACCTCGCTTTTGAGCCAAGCGTTCTCCTCCTCCAGCTTCTCGCAGCGGCGGACGACGCGGTCGTAATCGGCGCGGGGGACAAGGGAGGTCATGGCTTGCTGCGCCGTGCTTCTTGATGAAGCAACCAAATCAAAACAACGCCCAGAGGCGGGCAAATAACCGCCAGCACAGCAAGCGCGCCAAAGGCCACACGTAGCTGCGCCGCTTCTTCCTTTGTCAAACTCACCGCCCCACCTCCCGCGCCTTCTCCGGCGCTTTCAGCGTCCAAGCGCAGCGGCAATGCGCGCACCACGCTACGTCGCTCTCGACCTTGAAGTTTGCGAATGCCGCCGGCCGCTGCTGAAGCGTTGAGCCTGGGCATTGCGGGCACGGAGCGCCGTGCGCGTAGGCTGGCGTGGCTTTGCGTTTTGTGGCTCTCATGGCCGCTCACGCTTCACGACGTGACCGCAGCGCACGCAAATGTCGTGCACATAGGTCAATTTGCAGAACGACTCGATTGAGTGCCCGCTCATGCCCTCGATGCGAAGCGGCGGCATCTCCCCCTTGTCAAAACGAGCCTCGTACTTGTGCCCCCACATTGACTGACACTTTGGCGCTTCCATCACCGCCCCCTCCCCTTCACCACGCCCATGTTGCTGAGGGCGGAAATAACCGCGTCGAGATCGCGGGCGATGAGCACCGGGAAGCCGAACGTTGCGAGCAGCGGGAAAACCTCGTCTTGCCCATCCGTCGTCGCTGGCTTGGCTTTCGAGAGCTTCCCGCTCTTGAGGCGCTTCGGCGGAGCCTTCACCTCGATCAGCACCGTCACGCCGCCGCGCGCATGCACGATCAGATCGGGATAGCCCGCGACCATGCCCATCTCTTTGAAGCGTGCGCCCTCACGCGGTGATCTGCGCGCGGTGTTTGGGACGTGCGTCACGAATAGGCCTTGAAGGCGAAGCCACTGCACGATGGATTTTTGGAGGGCGTCTTCAGCGCGGTTCATTGGTTGCACCGCAGCCAGTAGATGAGCGCCTCACCTTTCGTCAGCAGCGTGCGCTCATCGAGTCGCCACGAAAGATCGCTGAGCACCTCGCGCCGCTTGCGCAGGTACCTTTCCGCCGCCGCGCAAGCCGTCTCCCAATCAACGGCCACACCCCGATCTTGCGTGTAAGCCTCGAACTGCGCGCGATCCGACTCGCAACCGTATGAGCGCTCGCAACCAAGGCCAACACGCTCGCCAGCTGCGCCCGCCGCCAACATCATCGCATACATGCGAGCGGCGGACTCAGCGTTTTCATTTGCAACATCAAGGACGCCCCTAACGCTTACCCTGCCGCTACTTCCAGCAAAGTGCCGGGGAGAAAGAAGCGGATACACCCATGCCTCAAATGGAAACTCATTCACGGCCAGCGCCGCCAACGGCGCAAACGCAAGCACATGCCCGGCCTCATGCACTGATGGTCGGTGCGGGCTCATCACTCGCCTCCCCGCTGGCGCTTCGGCTTCGCTGACTTCTCCGCTGCGAGGCGCTCGAAAATCTCGGTTTGCTTCTGGAAGTGCGCGCGGCTCTGTTCGTCGCTCTCGATGCGGATGCCCATGTCGAAGCGAAGCACGCTCCAATCGTTGTTCAGACGCCCGCAGCCGAACTGGCTTGTCCAAATCACCGCGTCCTCAAACTGGCATGTCGTGCCAGTGAGCCAGGACTTCACGTAGCCCTCGCCGCGAATCTCGCGCACCTTCGCGACGAACGCTGCCGTCTTGCCGAACGGCTCAGTGCGGCGCGGCGCGCGCGGGTCGCTCTGCGCTGCGTGGTGGCGAACGTGATCGCGAAGCCGCGTGCGCGTCGCGCTGCGCTTGTCGGCCACGGCGCGCAGCTCGTTCTCGGTTGGCCACCACTTGCCGCCTTCAGCCTTGGGCCAATCCTTCACGGCGCCGAGAGCTGCGTCAGCGGGATACTCGCGCAGAGCAGAGACGAGCGCGCGGGCGCTGGCGCGCATCATGTCGGGATCACGGAGCTTGTCGCCGGTCGTGACGCTCGCGAGCCAGATGAGCGCCATGAGCAGATCATCCTCGCTCGCGGGCTCGACGTGCGGCGCGATGATGCGCTGCAGCCGCTGCGCTTCGTCAGGGCGAAGGAACGGGAGCGCATCGTCACTTTCCAGAGAACCGGCCAAGATCGGATGCCATCGCTGCAAGGACGCTGCGAGGTCTGCCGTTGGCGGTGCGGGCGTATGGCTGAGATCGTTGGCCATCGAAGGCCTCCACGGTGATCGGGATTGCTTGGGAGTCGGCTGCGGCCTGACGCACAGCGGCGTCGAAGTACCGCCACGAGCCGATGGGCTTGGCTTCGCGCTCGCAGATCGCGGCGATGGTTTCGACGATCAGGGGCTCGGGAATGCCGCTGGCGAGCCAGCCGGCCACGATGGCGCCTCGGGTCACGAGGCTGTGGGATTTGTCGGGGTCGAGGAACGGCGAAGCGACCGCGGTGGCGATCCGCTTGGCCATCGAGGTCGCGCGCGGCTGCGCGGCTACGCTTCCGCCTAGCTCCAACGGTTCAGGATAAATCTCCGGGGGGGGTTTGATATTTTCTTTGG
>OFQY01000139.1_pt1 | contig 34200 bp, 45 predicted proteins | sample 1542991 | NCBI WGS metagenome assembly OFQY01 (sample SAMN07774224, study PRJEB24372) | wastewater metagenome | isolation source: Exp Tend VB 10WW | collected 2016-02 | reverse complement strand
CCGTGTTCGCTGCCGGTGAACCCCGTCTTGTCGTGGAACACGATGACCCTGATCACACCGCAGGAGGCGGATGCGACGTCCTCCAACGTCCAGCCGGCGACATGGTCGGAGATCAACGCCACCTCCGGCGGGGTGAGCGCCGTCCGGTTCGATGTGAGGTCATCGAGCCAGAGCCGGCGGTACCGTGCGTCGACGATGCCGGATCGTTGGATGGCGTCACGAACGAACGGGCGGACACCGTCGGCGTCCGGTTTCTGGTATTCGGGGTCGAGGTCGATTTGGCGTCCCATCGTGGTGGTGTCCTTCGGTGTTGGGTGTGCGGCTTCCCGGATCTGGGATGGTTGTGGCCGGACGGTGCGTTCACGGATCAACTGGTCGATGGCACGTTCCAGTTGGTCTGGTGGGATGTCGTCGACGGCTGCGGCGTATTCCTGGATGAGGCGTGGCGTCCACCCTGTTGGCCAGATGACGCCGAGACGGTTGAGGGCGCGTCGTCTGGCTGCCTGGTCGTCGGTGAGCTGTTGGTGTGTCACTGGTTCATGCCTCCTGATTCCGCTCTCGCATTGTCGGCTGCCAGTTGTAGGTGTACGTAGACGAGTGTGTGTTTTTCTTTATTGGTTAAAAGGTGGAGGTGGGACGCGGGCGCCCGCCCGTACGCGCGGGCGTTACGTTTTCCGTTGCTATTGACGTCACTCAACCGTGACGGTGCCGTTACGTTTACCGTTACGTTGGCGTTACTCATTGCGTTACGTTTTCGGTGCGTTTTTTGGTGGCGCGAAACTTGCTTTGCCGACGTCGAGCGAACCATGCGTCACGCTCAGGACCTGGCTCCGATGGCGGGTTGTGTTCCAGCCAGTCGTGTGCGATCCATCCTGTGCCGTTCCGGTCAAGCCACGCTGCCTTCCCGGGTGTCGCCGGAGTTGACAGGGCTTCCAGGTCAGCTTTCTTGATGCCGAATTCCTTGACCATGAAGTCAGGGATGTGGCCGTCTGTGCCTTGCTCGTCGATCCACATCCACAGTTCGACGAGGAGGCCGCGTTGCGCTGGTGTGAGAGCCTTCCATTTCGTGCTGCTTCGCAACAGGTAGTCGATCGTGACGCTCACCGGTGCACGTCCCTCTCGTGGTGTTGGATTGGTCCGGCTTCGGTGCCTTCCCCTGTATTAGTGCTGACGACTGGGATGCCGAGGATGCGACGAGCCTCGGGCACCGGGTGACGGACCTCGCCGCGAGCGACACGCTCCACGAACTCCCTGAGCGCGTCCTGGTTCATGTGACGTATGAGGAGGTCACCGATAACCTGTTCGGGTGTATGCGTGACATCGCCTCCGGTATCCTCGTCGAGAGTCACTCCGCTACCGCCACTTCATCGACCACCATCTCGAACTGCTCGAGCTCGTCATCAGCCGATGCGAGGTTCTTCAACGCCTGCCGGTAGTAGCTGGCTTTCAGTTCCACCCCCACGCCGTACCGGCTGTTCCTGACAGCACCGTATACCTCAGAACCGACACCCATGAACGGGGTCAGGACACGGTCTCCGGGGTTGGACCACAGGACGACGCATCGTTCGATCACGTCGAGTTGCAGGGGATGGACGTGTTTCTCGTCTTCCTGGTCACGGGCCGGACGGTACGGCAATACGCGGTCGATTCTGATGTCGTCCCAGAACGCGGACGCGTACTGCCGCCACACCCAATGCGAGTACCGGTTTTCGATCTGGTTTCCTGTCCAGCCACGGTACCCGAGGAGTTCCGCCGGCGGGTTGCGTTCACCGGCGTACGACATCAACCCGATTGGATGGGTGATCGGTTCCGGGTTGTCACCGGGTTTACGGAACACGAGGAGGTAGTCAGCGGATGCGTTGCTGCACCGCGATGAATCATCGACGATCGTTTTGTGGGCGAGGGACTTCATCATTGTGCGGTTGCGGACTGCGAGCGGTTCTTTCCAGATCGCGTATCGTGCGACGTACCCGAAACCGGCGGCCTGGTGGGCGCGGATGATGTCACCGGAGAAGTCGAGGATCGTGTCGCCGCGACCGGTGTTCGACAACGGGATGTCCATGCAATGCACGGCGGTCACCCGGCCTGGCATCGTCACGCGGTGGATGTCACGGATGACGTACCCGTAATGCTCCATGAACTCCGCGTAGTCCCGGCTGTTCGATAGGTCACGTTCGTTGCTGCTGTACTGGTAGAGGCCGGCGAACGGTGGGCTGTACACGGACAGGTGGATGGATTCGCCGGGGAGGGTGGCGATCACTTCGACGCAATCCCCGTTGTACACCGCCCACCGGTCGGTGACCTGTTGATCTGCTACGCCCATGCCGGAACCTCGATTTCTTTCGTGTAGTTGGTTGGCGCCCGGTTGATTATGGTCGCCGCGTTCATGTGCGCGACAAGGCGGGCGAACATATCGTCCGCCTGCCGAGACTTGCGTTGCAGGTTCTCGAGGGCCCCGTTACCGCCCTCAGTGGTGACGATGTCGATGCGGACTGGTTCGGTTTGGCCGTACCGCCAGGACCGGCGGACAGCCTGGTAGTACTGCTCGTAGCTGTGCGACGGGAAGAACGTCATGTGCCGGCAGTGCTGCCAGTTCAATCCCCACGCCCCGATCACTGGTTTCGTCACGAGCACACGGATATCCCCGGTACTGAACGCTGCGAGGATCTCCTCTTTCCGTTCGATGGAGTCCCCGCCTTTGAGTTGGACGGCTCCGGGGATCATTTTGGTGAGGAGGTCGCCTTCCGCGTTCAGTTGGCACCACGCCACGGCGGCGGCGTCATGCGTGACCATGGCGGCTGCCGCTTCGCACCGTTCGTTGATCGTGCGGCGCTGTTCCTCACGTTCCTCAGACAGCCCTGATGCGACGACGTCGAACAGGCGGTCTGGGTGGGGTTGCGTCGCGTTGATGACGAGCTGGTCGACCACCAGGTCGGGGAGGATGAACCGGTCATCGGGGTATCCGACGTCGGATGGTTTCCGGCACGCGATCGCCCATGACGCCACCCACCGCCAGAACGCCTCCTCGGCGTGACCCTTGAACCGCCATTTCGCTGCTTGCCCGTACCCTCGTTGCCCAGTGCTGTTGTTCATGTTGTTCACGAAGAACCGGCCGAGCATGTCCGTGTACCCGAGTTCGCCGAGCGCCTCCGATGACGTCCCGAGTTCTATGTAGTCGTTCGGCGCGGCGGTCGCGGTGCACAGCAACCGGTACCGGTGCTTGCGCATAAATCTCGTGACTTCGTGGCGGCGTTCACCGTCGAACGCTTTGATCGCACTTGACTCATCGCACACAATCCCGCCGAACGCTGTGGTGTCGAAATGGTGCAGGCGTTCGTAGTTCGTCACCACGATCGCGGCAGGCACCGAACCATCACGGGACTGCGCCGCATCAAACCCGAACTTCGCGGCTTCCGTCACAGTTTGCTGGGCGACCGCGAGCGGCGTCATGATGAGCACCGGTTTCCCGGTGTGGCGGTACACCTGCTCGGCCCACGCCAACTGCATCGGCGTTTTCCCGAGACCACAATCAGCGAGGATCGCGCCGCGCCCTTTCCGGGTCGCCCACTCCACGAGATGCCGTTGAAACGGGTAAAGCCACTCAGGGAGGTCAACCGTAGCGAATCCGTGGTCACCACCTTCCTGCGTTTTCCGGGTGATGAACTCCGCGTACCCGTTCACGGTGTCCCCCTTCTGGCGTCGTGCAGGCGCATGAAGACGGCGGCTTCCCGGTTCGCTTGAATGATGAGGCCAGCCATCACGCGGCCCTCCCGTTGCTGGTGCAGTGCCGCTCGAGGATGCCGGCGGCGATCGCGCGTTGCTCGAGGGTGAGGTCGCAGAGGCGGGGGTTGAGCCAGACTCTGCCGTCGGTGACGTTGAAGAGGAGTGTGCTGGCTTTCGCGGTGCCGAATGACCGGATGGCGCGGGCGAGCCTGTCGAGGGGGAGTCCCATGAGTTCGGGTGTGGGGTGGCGCATGATGTCGAGGGCGACTGCTGCGCCTTCACGTGCTGGGAGCCCCCGGATTTCGTGGAGGACTGCAGCGCGCGTGGAGCGGATGTGGTTGGCGGCGGCGAGCGCGGCGAGGCGCTGTTGGTGAACGGCTGTCGTGTCACACACAGCGGTGCTCATGCCTCACCGCCTTCGACATGCAGCTCTACGCGGAAGTCGCAGGAGTCGCACACAACGTCGCACCCTGGCTCGACCACCTGGATCTCACGGATGTCGTGACCGTCAACGTCGTGGAGCTGGTAGAACAGGCTGATTGCAGCGGTCTCGCAATCCTGCTGCACTCTCTTGCGAGCAAGGTCGCTCATTCCCCCACCTGCGCTTCCGTGCGGCGAAAGCGTTCACGAACGAGGAAACGCCTCGCTTCCTTCAGATCAGCGATCAACCGGTCGATGTCGAAGACCGTGAGCATGAAGTCAGGGCCTCGCAACTCGACTGACTCGATGCCGGCGTCCTCGTTGTACAGCCACCACCGGCCGTTGGCTTTGCTGGTGTGATGGCCGCTCATCTCCCAACCTGCGCTTCCGTTGCGCGCCGGTAGAGGTCGAGCAGCCACTCGCGGTCGACGCTGACGCGGTCCACCTGATACGTGCGGGTACCGATGTCTACCCGTGCATTCGCCTCGGGTGGAAGGATGCGGATGGACGTTTCCGTTTCATTCCGGAAGCGCTCGCGCAGGGAAAAGCGTTCACGGCTGGCAGCCCTTAGCGCATCGCCGCGTGCCTTCGCTGACCGGCAGCGGTTGCACAGGCCGTCTTCTCCGGTCGCTTCACGATCACACCGCGATCGGTACCCGTCACGCAGGGGACTGTTGCTGCACCTGGCGGCGTTCATCTCCCCACCTGCGCGATCTGTGGCCGCTCATAGCGGGCGTCCACCGTCAGGTGCGGGGAGACGTCCCTGCACAATGTTTCCTTGCTATGGTGCGGAGCACGCGGGCTCGACGCACAAAGCTTGTTAGATGTAGTCCATCTGACGGACACTTCAGAACCCCTTACGTTTACTGGGTTTACGGGGCATACCTTCTCCCCGCTGCTAGTATTTCTCCCGGTTACAACACGACAACGGGAGAGAACATGTTCGTGAACATCGCCGTTGGCCAGACCGCTACCGCAAGTCATGGGGCGTACTAGATGGCCATCCGAAAGCGGTGCAAACACGCGTACGGACTCACCGGCCAGGGAAAGATGCGGGCGTGGCGGCAGTGTGGGTGCGTGTGGGGCACCGACATCTACGTGGACGGCGTCCGCTGCTGGAAGAACCTCGGCCGCGACGAACACGCCGCGAAGATCGCCGACGCGCAGTTGCGCCTGGACGTCATGCAGGGGAAACGTCCGACACGTGGTGCCGGCCACGGGTTCGCGACGCTCGCGGACGAATGGCTTGTGGAGAAGGAAGCCGCCATCGACGCACGCCCCGGCAGTGTGAGCGTGTGGCGTACCCGCGTCAACCATGCGAAACGGTTCCTGGGGGACATCCCGGTCAGCGACCTCCGCCAACACCACGTGAATAGCCTCGTCGAAGCGTTCACCCGTGAGATCGGCGCACCAACCGCCGCGAACGTCGCCGTGACGGTGAGCGCGATCATCAAGTGGGCTGCCGCCCGCCATGGCATCGACCCGCCGCAAGTCACGTTCCGGGGCGTCGTCCAACACTCCCGACGGCACGGGGAGCAGTCCCACACCGTTGCTGAACTCAAGGCCGTTATCGCTTTGCTCGCGGAGCCGTACCAATCGTTGGGTTGGTTCGCGTTGCTCACCGGGATGCGGCGCGGTGAACTGCTCGCACTCACCGTCGACGACGTCGAACCCAACGGCATCCGCGTGCACGGCAACCTCGATGTGTCCGGGCAGATCGGCCCGACGAAAACCCGTGCGGGCAAACGGTTGGTGACCTTGTCGCCGCATGCGCTCGAGGTCGTCAAAGCCCGCGCGAAGGCTGTTGGGGCCGGGAGGTTGTGGCCGGTGACCCTGCATGCCGCTGGGGACGCGTTGCGTGACGCGATGCGGGCCGCCGGCGTCTACAAGCAGGGGAAGGGTTGGCACCAGTTCCGGCACGCCCACATGGCGCTCCTCAACGAATCGAACATCAGCATCCGTGACGCCGCTGCCCGTGTTGGCCACGGCGCGAACTACGCGCAGTCCCTGGCGTACGGGTGGGCGTCCGAACAGGTGGATGCAACCGCCGTCGATGCAGCCGTCAAACGACATGAGAAGAAGAAGCGAGCTGGTCACGAGTGAATCCGAACATTCCCGGAAGTCGACACGTGGAGTGCTCCGCCCTTCGCTGTGACGTACACCTCAACGTATCCTCCTGGAGCGACTATCCGAAGCACCTTGCCGCGACCCGGAATGTCAGCGATCCGCTTGACCACAAGATGCTCACCCCAAGCAAAACCGTAGATATCCGCGTCGGCTTGCGCGTTCGCCCACGCTCTCCGCTTATCCGTGGTGGCCTTCACGCTGCGCCTACCAGACGAGTACGAAACCGGCCGATTCCAACAACCTCACGGGCGATATCACCAGCGGTGAGCTTCACCCACATATACCGCATCTGTCGAGCGTCGGCGCCGAGATCCCATTCGATGGTGTGTTGCCACACCTCGGTGACGTCGTCCTGGGTGGCGTGCGCAACGATCTCTTCAAAAGTCGGATGCTCTGAAGCTGACCGGAACCTCACATGGTCCAGGAGGCATGGCTTCCCGCCGTTTGTCTCATCCCATGTCGTGGTTGACAGGTGGAGGAGGTCGACGCAGTAGTCGCACGCCTGGCCTGGTGGTTCACCGAACAGCCAGTGACCGTTGTCGTCGTCGAGTACTTCCTCCCCGATGCTCATCGACCACCCGGCGTAGAACGCCTGTCGGTTCTCCGGGGACGCCACCAGGTCGAGGACAGGGGCTAGGTTGACTTCGACGCGGCCGCAGACGTCGCACCGCATACAAGGACCGACGTTCATGCTGCTGCCTTCCTTCCGTTCACAACGCCGGGGATCACATACCCAGGGTCCGGCCGTGTGGGTTCCACCGCACCGGCGACCACCCACCCATCCAACGAGTCGGCGGACACGTACCAGCGGCCCCGGTACTTCCGGGCGACCACCTGGGTGTCGGCGATCAGGAGGCGCACGAATGCTTGGGAACGTCCGATGTGGGCTGCCGCCTCCCGGACCGTGAACACCCGGGCAGTCACGAGCACCCCCACGCCGAGTTCCTGCGAGCAATCCCAGCCGCTCCTGCCATGATGACGAAACGCAGCTCGGAGTCGGCCCCCATGCCCCGCAACCAGAGTCCGTGCCTAACACCATCCCACCCGACGATCTCCGCGCCTGTACGTGCGAGGAGCATTGCGTGCGCACGCGAGAAGTGTTTGGCGCGGATGCGTGCATGCCGATCCGGATTCACGGCATGCGGGACCGGTCGGATCATGTTGTACCGGATACCATCCACACCACACGCCAACACAAGGCGACGGCCTAACGAGCCGTACAGGGGATCGCCGGGTGCAAGGAAGCGGCTCACCGGTTGCCTCCTTCGATCCTGCGTGCTTCCGCCATCGCGTATTCGGCAAGCTCACGGGGCGACAACCCCGCCGGAATGAACACGGGCTCACTCCTGGCGTCGTAGTGCAGGCAGTAATCATGGTGACGGGTCGCGTGCTGGTCAGATGGAAGGAACCCGCCCTCATCGACCGCAATCAGCTGCCACCACCGGAACCTCGCTGTCGTCTGGAACTCCAGCACTGGCCCGCAGACTTCTACTGCAATGCACTCCGTGGCGCGGATCCAGCCTGCCGTCATCTCCAGGTGCATGGCGTCGGGCCGGTCACTGTACGTGACGATGGCACGGACCACGTCAGGTGGAAGATCAACCGCATCGGCGATCGCCTGCAACGACTCCACACTCATGCTGCCTCCTCCTTGGCCGTGTCAGGCCCGTTCAGTGTCGCGACGACGATCGGCCAGTCACTTGGCCGCCACACACGCACCAGGTGCCCCGCCCCCTCGAGCAGGACGTGCACACGACGCTGCGCGGGCGTCACCCGCCCGCCCTCACGTTTCAACTCCGCGAACACCAGTCGGGTACCACGAACCAGTGTGAGGTCCGGGAACCCTGGTTCCGACCTCCGGCTGTCATGCGTGTGGTACGTCCACCACCCCAACTGTTCCGCGACGGTGGTGACGTGTACCTGGAACTCTCGTTCCGTCATTACGTTCGCGACGGCATCAGGGAACGGGCGTATCGCGCTCTTGAGGTTCTTGCCGGTGATCCTCACGCCGGCCATTCCTGGACGCGCAGGTCCTCAGGCCACTCGGACGGGTCAGCGCCCGCGCGGTGTTTCAGGTTGAGCGGTAAGTCACTGCCAAAATCCCAAACGACCGGGTTCGCACCGAGCTGCTTGACGAAGCAGGCGACACCAGCCTCCCGGCACTGCGCGATCGTGTCCCTCGCCCACTGCACATCGAACGTCCTGGCGTTCGGACCTGACTCGCCGCCAACGATTACCCAATCGATCGTGCAGTGATTGTCACCCCAATCGCACGCTCTGTCCTCACGCACGCGATTCTCACCGCATTCGCCGCACGTCGCGTAGTCGGTGAAGTCCACCGGCCCGAGCGCGGGCTCATACGACACGCCACGAACAGCGGCGGGGGTGGCGAGCAGTTCCGGGATACGCAGATCGGCTGATGATTGGTCCTCGACGGACGTCAACAACCACACGTTCGGCAGCGGCCATTCCCGCAATGCACGCCAGCTGGCATCTTCGTCGCCTGCCATTGCCGCGACCGCCACGCGAAACGCCTCCATGAATCCGAGATTGAACAGGATGCCGCGCATCCGCTCCGGCCGTTTCGTCAGGATCTGGAACGTGTGGTGCGGAGCGAGCGCCATGACGGCGAACACCTGCGCGACGAACTCGACGGGCACGTCGTCGTGAAACAGGTCGCTCATCGAGTTGACGAACAACCCGGGGATAGACGCCCACTCACGGTCAAGAGACGTAACTGGGTTCCATGTTGCGTCGGTCCAGGCGATACCTGTCTTATCGCCCATGGCGATGCTCCTTCGCGGTTGTCACGGTCGCCGGCGATACCCTTGACCAGGACCGTGGCTGGCCTGAAAGGAGGAACGCCTGAGCGTTCTCGTCGGGTGTCGCTACTCCACCGGCTGGTAGCCCCCGCCGCTGCTTGCAGTCAGGTGCGGGGTCACACGACAGCTCGTACGCACAGCAGCGTGTGAGGAACCTCATCACTTCACCACCACGTTGATCTTCAACCCCGGCTGCCGGGGTTCCGGGACGAGGCGGTCCCATGCGACGATGTACACGGGCTCCGGGTTCGTGACATCCCCCAACCCCAAGGTCAGGAGCTGGACTGAGACGTACTCAGCGGCGACGGCACGCACCTGGGCGGTGTCAAGTTCGAGGACTTCACCAGTCGCCGGATCAAATGTGACGGCCATCGTTCAGTCCTGCACGCGTCGGATTTCGTCGGCAAGCTCCCGCTTACCGTGCAGGCGGTATCGGCCGGGGCCGATACCGTTCACGCCATGCTCATCCGTGTGGATCAGCCACGCCTCACCACCATCGGGGACGGTGAGGTATCCGAGCAGCACCCCTGCTCCGGACGGGTCTCCAGGCGTCCATGTGCCGTCGCCCATCAGCAGGTGCGTGTTGCCGGTCGCCTCACCACGCACCACGGCGACACCGTTGGCGGGGATCGGTGATGCCTCGCCGAACACGTCGGCAGTCGGGATGACAAGGACATCGCCCTGCCGTTGCGGCCCAGACAGCACGGGGACCGCCAAGTCAGCCAACGCGGTATCCGGGCATGTCACACCTGCGGTACCAAGAATCTCAGTGAACGTCGCCATCATCGTCTCCTAGGTTGCGCGCTCAAGAGCGCGGTACGTGATCTCATCTGTGTCGTACGCCCATGCCTGCGCGGCAACCGGGCTGTGAATGTCGGCTGGGACGGTTTCCGCGAATGTGCGGCGGCCACCGTCCCGATCCAGTGACGCGTTGCGCATCACCACCACACGCACACGATCGCCGTAGACCTGCTGGTCCTCTGGCAGGTCGTACAGATCAAGGGTGTGTCCGGGGTTACCCGGGTCGGCTTCAGATGCGACGGGTGTGACGCCGAGGTCGTTGAGGTATCTGTCCCACCCGTAGTTCTCGATCGCGCACCGGCGGATCTCGGTGTTCGCTTCCGCGCGGATCGCCTCGACTGTTGGGGCGGTGATCACCCACTCCGGTACCCGCAGTCCGCGCCATGCGAACACTTCGAAACCGTCGCGACATTTGATCGCCGGACCGTCCGCGCGGTGCAGAACGCCGCGCTCCAACGACTGCACTTCCTGGCGGTCAGCGACCAGGCACACGTTTTCACGCGGAGTGAACCACCCGCACGTCTCCGTGACTGACATCCAAGCATCAGCAGCGGCATCGTCAATGTCTGCGTACTTGACGCCGAGCAGCCTCGCGAATGCATAGTGAGCAACCCAATACCTCTCATGCTGGCCCCAGAGCTGGTCCCCGAGCTGGTCCCTGAGCTGGCCCCTGAGCTGGCCCCCGAGCTGGCCCCCGAGCTGGCCCACGAGCTGTTCCAGCATAGCTCCTGCGACGGTGAGTGCTGCTGGTCCGTCAACGAAGACGCACACGGGGGCCTGGTACCCGCGGGACGCGTATAGGCTGGAGATCGCTGCGCGTGCCTGGTCACGGTCGATGGGGTCGCAGCACATGCCGATGCGTAGCGACCTGGTGAGTTCTTCGCGGCACGCGTCAAGTTCATCAGCCGTCATGAGTGCAGTGCGCTTACTCATGCTGCTTCACCGGCTTCATCGGCTGCTGCCATGCGGGTACTGGTTCCGCGTACGGCCAGCCGTTCGGCATACGTCAACGAACCAGACTCCGACTCATCGGCGTCGTCGGTGACGTCCTCGAACTCGGCGACCTCCGGTTCATCCGCGTCGTCGGACGGTGTGTCGACGTCGGCGATGATCGCCGCGACGGCGTCCTCATCCATCGCGTCGTCGACGATGTTGCCGTGACGGTCCGTGTCCGCGCCAAGCTCATCCGGCGTGTAGGTGGACGCCCCGCCGAACACGTCCGCGCAGAACCGGCGGGCACCACGACCCAGGGCACGGGCGAACAACATGTCCGCCGGATAACCATTCCAGTTGTTCTTCCCGACGAGTCCTGCGGCCTTCGCCTCATCGATGGTGAACGACACCTCACCGTTCGACACCCACGTGCCGTCGTCATCACGGAAGAAGAACTCCAGGGTGCAGACGGTCGCGTCTGACTGGACTTGCCGGAACCGGTAGCGGCCGGACCGTTGGATCAGCGCTGCGACGAGGGTAGCGCCGGGTGACAGTTTCCCGTCGATCACATGGATTTGTGTCATCGCGGCGAACGCCCCGATGCCGTACTCGACGCCCGCAACGATTTTCGCCATTGCCTGCGCTGGTTGGTGAGCGTCTTTGAATAACCCGGATTGGGCGAGGGCTTTCGCGATGCGGTATGCGTGCTCGAGACCGGCCCCGGATGCGATCGACAACCTGGCTTCCACTGTCGTGGTGGTGAGTTCTTTCCCTGTCTGTGTCATTGTCCCCCGCCTTCCTAGAGTGTGCTGCCGCGGGCTTCGAAGAGCCCCCACATGATTTCGTGTTCGTGTTCCCGTTCCCATGTGCAGTCCGGGCAGGTGCAGTCCGGGTCGTGCGGGTCGTCCACGGTCCTAGTCCTCGCAGCCTTTCCCGGTGATGCAGGCGGTCAGGAGGCGGTGGCCACGCCACCACACGCGGGTGCTGCCGTCCTCCCACACGCGGACACGCCAACCCCGAAGGCCGGTGCGTACCCGCAACGCGGCGGAACCCGCCGCCGTCGTCCCGGACTCCACGTACAGCCACCCTTTCGGGCCGAGGCGCATGAACCCGCCGGGCGTCAACATCATCTGCATGGCGGTGAACACGTCGCCGTCAGCGCCGCTGCTGTGACGCAACATGGTGATCGTCCGGGCTTGCCGGTTGACGCGGCGTTGCAGGCCTGCCAGCTGCCATTCCAATGCTTCCCGGTACTGCGCGTCACTCACGTGTTGGGCGTGGGCTCCAGCCATGTAGCCGGTGAGGTCACGGACTTGGTTGCGGAGCCCGTCGATCTCCTGGTGGAGGGCGATGTTCTCCTGGTACACGTCCGGTGTGGTCGTGGTGGTGGTGTTTTGTGCGGCGGCGGGGCCTGCCAGGATTGCGGCTGCGGCGAGTGCGGCTGCCGACTGTGTGCGCCACGGCATCACCGGACCACCAGTCCGACAACCGCATGCACGGCGGCGATCGTGGTTGTGAACCCGGCTGCGAAAGCGATGAGTCCATTCCACGGTTTGCGGCTGTACCACTTCCACCCTGTGCGCGTGTTCACGGCGGCGGGACATTTCATTGTTCGGTGACGTGTTCGCGTGTCAACTGCGTACCCAGGACGTGTTCCAACGCCTGACGTACTGACGGTCGCGTATCTGTCCGCCCCGATTCGAGGCGGTGGATGGTCGCTGGCGAGACGTTTGCCTTCACCGCGAGTTCCGCTTGCGTCAACCCGAGGGCGTGACGCGCGGTCCGGACTTGGTCTGCGAGCTTCATGCAGGCAGTATCGTCGTCACACCGTGACTAGTCAAGGGCAGACTAACGACTTTACAACTACTTGAAGTATCAGTAGGAACACTGCAAGCATCTACCCAGATATGACTAGTCACACGGATCGTTGTGAGGGTGGCGCGCACACGGTGGGTGCACAACTGGTGTGCGGTACGGCATCACCATGACACCGAGTGAAGCGACCGCCCTCATGGGGAACCGACACGCCAACGCCTCGACGGACCCAGCCCGCGCCGTCGGGTGCGCCACCTCCAGACGACAGCCCTAGACGTCGTCCGGTGTCACACGTTCAGCGTTCGGCGTCATGTACACGGTCACCCCGGACACGACAGCCATGAACACGCCCTTCAACAAGGCGTCACGACTGAACAACGCGTCACCCGACACCCACTCGGCGATCGGCATTGACAACAACCCCAACACGAACGCTGCAACCGCTTTCCTGATGTGCTGCATCACTGCTCCTTGATGTTCGTGGTCACCGTGACCACATCGTTGATGACAACCTGGTGGCCGAGGCGTGCGAACGCGGCGACCTTCCCCGCGAACCACGACGCCCGCCCATACCGCCACAACCGTCCACCCGCAACCCTGCGGCCCTTCACACGCGCAGTGAACGGACGGCGCTTCCCATACCCGGCGAGTACCTTCCCGAGACGACCCACGCCACCCGGCGACGACAAGTCACCGACCCACTCCTCACCGTCACGTGTGCGGAACACGAACTCCTTCGGTTTCACGGCTGCCAACGCGATCTGCTTGTTGACCATCCCGATGAACGACTTCACCGGGAAATCTGGTCCAGGGTCAGTGTGGGTGCGGCCAGGACCGGGGTACGCCCTCGTGATCACGTCATGGCTGGTGATGCCCTCCAGCCCTGCCAGAACTTCTTCGACACCCAGCCACCGCGCCGGAATCCTGTTCCGCCGGCAGATGTCCGCTGCGAGTCGCGCACTGTTTTCGACGACGTGTCGTGAGTAGTCGTCCGCCCACCCCGACGCCCCTTGGCCTGCACGACCGGCCTGCTCGATCTGGATTCCGTCATGGTTCGCGCCGGGTGCGGCATACGCGACGTCCTTCTCCTGGACGCATTGGACGATGGTGTCGGCGTCCACGGCGTAATGCCATGACGCTTTCCCTGTCGGCGGGAGGGTTTGCGCCCACCGTGAGACGTCCTCCGCCGTCGTCGGTTTCTCCGGTGATTCCATGGTGTGCATCACGATGAGACGTCGTGTGCGTCCACCGGTCGGCGTGAACCACCTGGCGGGGATGACGGACGTGACGAGTTTGCTGTCTGCTTTGAACATGGGTGAGCCTCCCGACTCCGGGTACCAATCGTGTTTGCGACGAGTTGCTGCTAGTGGGTGGTGACGAGTACGGCGAGGACGATGATCAACGTCCACATCGCGGACAGCCACAGCGCCCAAATCACCGTTTTCGTGAGATGGCGACGGTGGTGGGAGCGCCGAGGATCAGGCCGATCGCCATCGCCGCGAACTCCTTGTCGTGGCCGTACGTCACCTCGTAAATCAAGACCGCCGACCCCAAAAAAAGTGAGGTCATTGCGGTGATCAGGGCCAGCCACTGCTGGCGCCACCTCTCCGGATCGAACACCATTCATTCCGAACCTTTCTGGCCATTACCGGCCTGCGCCACAGTGGGGTGTGCTACTTGCCTTGCAGGAGCGCGAGACGTGACAGCCACGCCTCCAAGCTCACGTTGTTGTTGTCAAGTGTCACCGTCGCGGACTGCGTGTCCGCCTGGTAGGACACCGCGACAATCGTGCCGTTCCGGCCAACCGCCCCGGATGCCGGGTCGACCCGGTCGTTCAACCGAATCAACTTCCCGACCGCCGTCAACAACACGGACGGGTGGACGGCCGTCCCGTCAACGGCTTTCAATTCACCAGGCATGACGGTGACGGAACCTTGCAGTGGTGCGGTTGTGCGGCGCGCCAACCACGTCTCCCCAAGCAGTTGGGCGGCGGGCTGCGTGATCGCCGCCGGACTGTCGACAACCATCGTTTTCGTGATTCCCTGCCGCGTCAAAATGTTCGCGTCCGCCGTCACCGTTTCCACAGCCGGCGTCCCCGTCTGATCGACGTACTGGACGTTCACCTTGTTGTACAAGGCGTCGAGGTTCCCGAGAGACGCGTCCCCGAAGTTCCCGGCAGACCGTTGGAGCTCGTACGCCGGTGTCGTGGGACGTTGGTTGAACCAGACACGCCGGTCGGGGGTGACGCCCCACGTGTAGTCGTGGTACGCGTTGACACCGTCGATGAGTGCACGCCCAGTCATGAAACCGTCTGGCCACAAGTCCGGGATCGTGAACGTCGACGGGTCGATGAGGGACGTGTCCCCCTGAATGAACGGGGTGTTTTCACTGGTGGCGACGGCGGTCACGACTTGGGATGCGGTGAGGATTGAGGTGGAACCCGACCGGTATGTGCCGCTGGCGAACACGTTGATGTTGCGGAACGTGAACGCGTTGTGCGCCGTCGTCGTCAGGTACGTGCTCCCGGACGGGTTCCACAGCAGGAGGGTGAAGTACCGCATCCCTGCCCCGGACCCTGCGTTCGACACGACTGACCCACTGTTCGCAAGCGTGTTCGTGACCGTCGCATTCCACGTCGTGTCCAACGTCCCCGTGCCAAGGCAGTTGTCCGTCGGATGATGCCGGGTGAAACACACGAGGCTCAGGTTCTTCCCGACGATCGTGTAGTCAAAGGTGACGACCTCAACCGTCCGGCCGGGACCGGCGTCGAACGTGACCGCCACCCCGTTCTGCGCGTCAAGCCCCACACCCTTCGGGAAACCGACGATCACACTGCCGGTGGACTCCTCCACGACGACTTCACCGGCGACCGGGAGGCTCGCCGTCGAACCGTAGAACGCCCGTGAGTCCTTCCACCCGCGGGCCCCGGCACTGACCCACCCCTGGTTCACCGGGTCGTCATCCAAGTGGTACTGCCACCCTTGCGCACCCACATTGATCTCAGACCCGCCGCCACCGGTCGACGGTGTTTGGTTGATGCGCCCACCCCACACGGGGATACCGGCGACGTCCACCATCACTTGCGCCCCGGCTTGGAGGTCACCCCACGGGATAGTGTCGTCACGTCGCATTACGAACGACAACGCTTGCGACCCGTGTTCGTCACTGCTCATGGACACGGATTCAGGTACGACTCCCGGCGTGTTGTCGGTGCCGAGCGTCACCCAGTTACCGTCGAGGCGGCGGACACGGATCGTTGTCGCAGGTGTGTCACCCACCCTACTGGTCCCTCATGAACGCCCACCGTGGCGTGACATGGAACTTGACGTCAGCGGTGATCGCCGTCGTGTCCGCCTGAAACGGGATGGGGACGGTGCCGGGGATCATGTCCGACAGTTTCACGACGACGTCAGTCGACCCGGATGGGAACTCGATGGTGGACCCGCCGACACCGGGTGACGGGAACATGCCTCCCGTGTCCTGCGACATGACGTTGTTGCCGATCAACGCTGACCCATCCGACCGGATGCGTTTCACCAGGCCGCCGCCAGTTGGTGCCGGGAGCCACGCGTCAGTGGGAAACGACGTCAACCCAGTAGCGGTGCTCACCCGCTGCCGGGACGGCACAAGGATCACATGATCGATCTTCAAAGTGTCAGGTGGCGGCAGGTACTCCACCGTCACTTGCAGGCGGTCCAACGCGATACCGGCGTAAATGCGGGACGCGATGATGCCGAACAGGAAGTTCGCGTCACTGAGCGCCGTGTCCGTCCAATTCGCTTCCGTCGCCTGCCACCATCCGCGGCTACCGGACAGGGTAACCGTGTTGCTCGTCGGGATCGTCAAAGCCCCGGACGCAACCCCGAGACTCGGAAGACTCACCCAGAACTGCATCCCGGTGGATCCCACGAAGGTCAGTGTGGCGGTGATACGGCTGATCTGCGATCCGGCGGGGATCCCGAACCCGAATGTCTTCCAGTACCAGCCGCCAGCGTTCGGCGACGTTGACGGTGACGTCGTCGACCCGTCGAGTGCGGCCGCGTTCCCAGGTGTCGTCCATGACGCGTACCCTGGCATCGACTGGTTCGCGGTCGGTGTTTTCGCACCCGTCGACGTCGTCGACCCGTCCGTGTTACCGGACGCTTTCGCGAACACCACCGCCCGAGACCGTCCACCCGTCACCGGCAAATCAATGACACCGAAGCGCTGCAACTGCCATGACTGCGACGGCGTCGAAATCGTCTGTCCGTCAGGGCCGAAATCGACGCTGTACACGGCGGCGGGCTGCGGAGTTTCCAACGGGTACCAGCCGCACGTCAGCGTCGCCGAAGCATTGTTCGCACCAGGGTAGACGCGCCCCCACACTTCCACCGGCACGGATTGGAACGGGCGTCCGGCGGGGACGAGGAGGTTCGGGTCGACGGTCAGGAACGCTGACGTCGTCGCCGTCGCCCCCGACGTCGCAGTCGCATCCGCGTTCGCCGTCTGGTTCGCACTGTTCTCCGCCTCGAGCACACCGAACGGTGGGGGGCCGCCTCGCCCAGCGGTTTGGCTTGGGAGTGACGGTGCGGTGGTGCCTTGGTACACGGTTTCCCCGTCGATGCGGAACACGTCGGCGGCACCGGATGTGACGCGGACGACGCCGAGGTACGCTTCCGCGTAGTCCGTGGTCGGCGTCCACGTCACGGACACCTGCTGCCATGACGTCGACAGCGCCGTCGTCGCACTAGTCGCCATGTCACCAACATTGTTGCCGAGTTTCACGGTGACGTTCGCGACGGATGACGGGGCCTGCACCCACACGGACGCGGTGTACTTCACCCCTGCGACGAACTTCCCGTAGATCCGGATGGACGGTCCACTGTTCGCGTTCCCGGACGTCGCGGTCGCCTCGATGCTGTACTGCCCGTACTTTGATGTGGTGGTCACACGTGTGATTGACGTGCACGCGTTCGTGACCGATGACGCGGCGGTCGTAACCCAGTTCCCGGTCGGGTCGGCGTCGAACACCGTCCCCATCTCCAACATGTTGAACGGTGCGGGGGACTGCGACCATCCAACCAACGCGAAGTCGATGGCGGTGCCGGATGGGCTGATGTTCCCGATCGACACGTCAGCGGTCGCGGTCGCGACCTTGTCGCCGGGGATGCCTTGCAGGCGGAACACGTCTGGGAGGACGCGGCCGACATAGGTGAACGGTTCGACTGCGAACTGGGTGATGGTGGCGGAGGCGTGTTGCGGCGTCCACGACACCCCGCACGTCCCGGCCGCGTTCACGCCGAACAGTGCGGCGTCACTCGTGGACAGTGTGACGGTGACCGTCTGGGTGGCGGTGGCGGTGACGTCGGGGGCGGCGTAGTAGTCGACTGCGACGCGGTTGCGTTCCACACGGACCCTGACGGTCACCGATTGGCCGGCTGTGAGGCGTGCCGCGAGGTTCGCCGTCCCGAGGTTGGTGGTGACGCCGGCGACGACCTTGTCGATGCGGAGGCGACTGTTCGTGCCGTTGTCGTCGACGTACCCGATGAGGCATTGCGTGGCGGAGGCGCGTTCGGTGACGCACCCGAGTCGGTACGACGTGATCGTCGAACCGACCGTCCCGGACACTGAGGCGGCGACGTCATAGTACGTGTACCCGAGCGCCGTGTGGATCAACCGGTTCTCAGTCGTGAGGTTCGCGACCGCCGTCAACCCATTCGCTGACACGGCGACGTTCCCTAACGCCCCAGCATCCGCCCCATAGCTCGCCAGGTTGGTGGTGAACGTGTCGTAGATGTCCATCGGGTCGCCTGACACGTACGGCGCGCACGTGAACACTGCGACCGTGTCGGCGGCGTACCGGTTCTCCGCACGTTTCCCCCACGACGTCACCTGGAACCCTTGGGTGCCGAGGACTTCCGCGTACTGCGTGTACGTCTGCGCCTGCGACTTGTACGCGATCCTGCCGCCGAACCGCCGCATCAAATCGACGATGAGTTCAAGTGACCGGATGTTCTGCAACATCACGTCTTTCGACGTGCCGTACACGCGGAGTGGGATGGTGACCGTGCGGTTCGCGACTTGTTGGGTGGCGGTCACCTGGCCGAGCGTGCCGCGTACACCTGACTGCTGTTGATCCCACACGGCGTTCCCCCAATCCAACCCGGAGAGGAGGGTGGTGGACGTCAACGCTGGCGGGTTGTCGGAGTCATAGACGGTGTAGGTGGTTGCCGCCTGGTCGTATGCTTCGAACCGGAGGAGGAACGCCATCAGACCGCCAGTCTCATTCGGGTTGCTGGGACGGATGCCTGCATGGTTCCCGCGCGGGCGATCGTGTCGCTGATCGCCTGCAACGTCCGTGAATCACCGGGGTGCAGGGTCTGGATGATGAACGTCACGCCGGAGGCGGCGGACAACGCGTTCGGTGCCCCGGCTCCGAGGTCACCGGGCCCTGTCGCAGCCTGGAGGAACGCGCGGTCACCTGCGGCGGCGGCACGGGTCGTGGTGGCGCGTTGCGTTTGGATCGCCCGGTTCGCTTCGAGGCGGCGTTGCGCCGACGCTGCACGGGCAGCCACCAACGCATTCTTGATCGGCGACGGTTTCGTCGGGGCGGACCCGGGTGCGGGGTTCCCACCCAGGATGTCACCCACCGCGTACGTCTTCTCCGACAAGTACTCCAACCCTGGTGGAATCCACAACCCTGACGGCCAGTTCGACCGTCCGTGGATGACGCCGCGGCCACCGCCGGCAGCCTCATACCACTGGCCGTTGATGCGGATACCCATGTGTTGGTGCGCTGGGTCGGATTGGTTCATGCCGAGCATCCCGAACACGACTGGTTCGTTGCCTTTCGCACGCCGCATCCGACCCCACAACCCCATGGTGGTGCTGATACCACCTGTGTAGCCGGGGACGCGGGCGGCGACGTTCGTTGCGAAACCGCTGCAGTCCCATCCGCGGCTGTCGCCGTAACTGTGACCGGCACCCCATACGTACGGTTCCCCGAGTTGTTGGCGGGCGAACGCCAACGCCCCGGCGGTTGCCGCCATGCCGCCCTGCGCGAACCTGCCGCCTCCGATCTTCCCACCAGTTGAGGCGAGGACACCCATGATCCGTCCGACGCCGAGGCGGGCCTGCTGCGCACGGTTCAGCACGACTTCGCCGGGGGTGAGCATCGCGGGGACAACGTCGCCAGCTCCGCGGGGTCCGGGGACGATGCCGCCGGACGCGAGGCCGACACCCGCACCATTGTTGTATGGGGTTGTCCCACTGCTCGACGTATTCGCACTACCCAGACTGATGTGTCCGACCTGGCCGACTGGGTCTCCGAACGGGATGACTGAGTTCAGGAACCCGCCCGCCTTATTGATCCCGTCGATCGCCTTGTTCACCGCCCATTCCACCATGGCGAGGAACGCGTTCGCTAACCCGGTGCCCAATGCTTTTCCGAGCGCCAACCCGGCTTTCAACGCGACCCCCGCCAGGACTTTCAACCCGCCGAGCGCGTTGCTCACCACCTGTTTCAAGTTCCCCCATGCGGCAGGCCAATCACCGCGCAGGAAGTTCACGATCACGAGGAACGCGTTCTTCCACACGGCGATCACCCTGGGGATGTACTGGCGAAGGAAGTCCATCACCGGTTGGACGGCGGACTTGACGCGCGCCCAAATCTGCGGCCAGTTCTTCCCCAACCAATCAAGCCACTCAGCGAGCCTTGTGAACAACCTGGTGAGTACCGGCATCAACTTCTGGCCGACCTGTTCCTGCAGGTTGCCCCACGCCACCTTCATCCGGTCTGTCGCACCCGCCTGCGTCTTCGCGTACGCGTCAGCCTGCCCCGCGTACTTCTTCTGGATGGCGGCGAGGACGTCCTGCGCTTTCGCCCCCTTCTCCACCTCGACGCCAAGGGTCTTCGCGACCCTGACGTTCCCCAACTGCGCTTTCGACAGCATCTGCGTCGCAGCGTCAAGGCTGACACCCTTGTTCCTGGCGATGTCCATCGCCACACCGTGGAGCTCGACAGCTTTGGTGACGTCACCTGTGACGCGTGCGAGGTCGGCGATCGACTTCGCCGCCTCCTCATCATCGAACCCCTTCTTCGTCGCAGCCTGCGCGGCCTTCTCGATCTGGGCTCCGTACTTCGCCCACTGGAAACCTGACGCCTCCACCTCCTTGCGGACAAGCGCCATCGCCGCTTCGGATTCACCAGCGGCCTTCACGGAATCGAACCCAAACCGGACGATTGCCTTCCCAGCAGCTTCAACTGCATCGGCAGCAAGAACACCCTTAAACACATCACCGATGCGTGAAGTCCTACGGCCGACGTCCTCCGCGGTATCGCCCATCCGCTTAATCGCCAGTTCGGCGTCGCGTGCTGCGCGTTTCACACCGGACGCGTCACCCTTGATTTCAATCCTGGGGGCAGCCACCTAGTCACTCACCTTCGAACGGTAGGTCCATGAGCCCCGCCGGGACAACACCCCAATCCGACCCGTCACCGAAGTCGTCATCCGGCGTGGTGGTTGCGCGTTGTTCCTCGTCGCTGAGTTCGACGGCGAGTGAGGCGTCAACGATCCCCGCCTGCACCGACCCCGCCGGCAACCCCAGCAGGATGCTCGGCGTCGTCCCCCAATACTTCGCCGTCCTGGCGACCTGCATCCTGTTGTCCGATTCCAGGAAACCCGGCGATGTCGCGGACCCCGCCAGCCGCCAGCTCGAGGAGTTCCGACAACTCGTCATCCGTGAAGTCGTTGATCCAACACCACCCGGACCCGTACTCGTCGGCTGGTCCGGGGTCGTCGACTTCCGGGATGCGGACGTGTGGTTCCCGGACGAGTTCCTGAATGATGGCGTCCTGCATCCGGAGTGCGTCCAGGGCGTTCGGTGACCCGTCCATCGGATCAATGCCGCCAGCGAGGGCGGCGAGTGCCGCTTCCGTCTGATCCTGGCGGCGGGACATTTGGCCCATCACCCACATGTACGACAGTGAGTCGTTGACCACCACCGCACGCCCCGACTGGAACGTGTGGTGGTGGGATGCGCGCGCGAAGTTACTGACCTTCGGTCGGCCTCCTTTGGCTTTACCCATCAGGCGTACGACGAGGTCGCGTTGACGAGGGTGACCGTCTGATGCCCGGCAGTGCCGGACGCGTTTGTCGCCTTCCAGTTGAACGACCCGCCGATCCGGCGCTGGTTCACGAGGTCGGCCTGTCCGCCGTCCGTGTACTGGCTGTTCGTCGTCTCCACGAACAACTTGTACGGGTACGCCGACGCGATGATGCTGTCGGACACCCACTGCGTTTTCGTCGCGAACCCGGTCGCGTTGATCAACGCGTCGAAGTCGTCGAGGTCGATGAGGCGTTTCGGTGCGGACCCGGCGAGGGTGACGGGGGTGTCCGTCTTTTCCAACTGGTCAGGCCACTTCGACGCGATCGCCCCGGACGCGTACGTTTCCATCGGGTTCGTCCACCCGATCTGGAATCCGGACCGCTCCAGGTTCGCGGAACCCGTCAACCACGTCGGAATCGTGAACCCACCACCGACAAACGGGCGGATCGCCAGGGACTCGTAGGCGGGGGTGAGCGCCGGATCGGCGATCCGCGCCTGATACAGGTACGGGCCTGACGCCTTCACACGAACGCCGCCACGGTCCGGGGACTCAATCGACAGGGAGGACACGCCGGCACCCTTGACGCGGTAGAACACGGACTGGTCCTTGTATGCGGCGATCCACTCGATCGTCCTGGGGTTGATGCCCGACGGTCCGAACGGTGCGGTCCACACGTGCCGTGTCGCACCGACCGGGATCGTCGCGCCACTCGGATCGGTGATCACACCGTTACCCGCCGTGGTCGTCGGGCTGCCGAACAGGACGTTCAGCAGGAAACCCATGGTGTCCGGGTACATGCGGGTTTCGAGTGACCATTGGCCGCTGTATGCCTCCGGGATGACTGCGACTGGTTCGTCGAGGTTCCGGATTTCGTCGTCACGGGTGAGGTGTTCGACGTTCGGTGTCGCGTTGAACGACAACCCTGGAATGTAGATCACCTTGGTTGACAGGGTGGGGGTGTTCGTTTCGTTGCCGGGGATCGACTCGACGGCCCCCTTCACGTATCCAGTAGCCATCAGTCACCCTCCTTGGGGGATGTTGCTTCGAGTGCGTCGGTGATGACGTCTCGTTCCATCGGGGTCGTCGTCGTCTCCACCGCATGCTTCGCCGCGTCACGCACCGCCAGGCGCGCGTCGTCCAGCCATCCGGCCGCAATGTCACGCGCACCAGCCGGGTCCGTGACGTCGACGAGCTCAAGCGGCACCGACACGTCGTCGTGCAGTGCCTGCGCCTCCTCAACGGTGAGTTCACCGTCACCACCGACCGGTGTCGGCTGAGTCGGCGAGTACATGCCCTGGACGCCCGGCACGAAATGTGGGACGTCGGGGGCACCGGGCAGCGTAAATCGAAGGCCCTTCACAGCCCCTTGCTTTCCCATGATTGCAATCCCCTTGCTAGTAGTCGGCGACGAGAAGCAGCGCTTCCACGTCGAGCTCCATCACCGCCATCTGGCGGCCCTGCTCATTCGGGTCGGTGAACCCGACGTCACTCCGGACGACTGTCTGATCCACTGCGCCGGACGCGACACCCCGGTCCCGCTCGATCTCACGGATCACGACGGGGAGTAGTGACCGGACGTCGGTGTACGCGGTCTCCGGGTCGTCGCACCGGAGGTACACCATCACCTTCGTCGTGACCCTCCAGTCCAGTGACCCCAACTCCGATTCGATCTCATCCGGTGCGGTGCGTTCCACCGTCTGCGCCCCAACCGTCGCGGCAGGGAGTTCGTCGAGGTCGCGGGGTTCGTACCCGTACACCTTCAACCCCGACACCCTGGCGAGTGACGACGCGATGCCGGCTGCCACAGTGGTGAGTGCGGTCGCGGCAGTCGTTGTGCTCACCGGCCACGCTCCAGGCGGCGCTCAACAGCGGCTTCAAGGTCACGGGCGACGCGGCGTTCGAACGCCGGGAACCTCGCCTGAATCGACTTCCGCATCCGGTGAGAACCCTTGTACCGGCGGGGGCCACGCGTCGCCGCGGAAAACCGGCCGTTCGCATACCTGAGGGCCTTCGCGTGCTTCGGCACGATCGGAGCTTTCACCACGCCACCGAACTCCGTCAACGCGAAGATCGCACGCCGCCGGTCATCCCTCGCGAGCGTCGTGACATACGCCACCCTCGTCGTGGACTTCGCCACCAACGATGCCCGGATGACCTTCGGTGCGACGGACCGGGCGGCGGGGAGGGCGACCATGTCGCCGGCATCCTTCAACGCCGTCTTGAAGTCCTGGTTCATCTGCTTGCGGGACGCTTTCAACGCCGCCACCGTCGCGGCGACATCCGCATCCACTGTGACGGCGACGGTCACGACACCAACGTCCTGTACTGGTTCAGTAGCCCCTTGACCTGGGATGGGAGGGCTTCCGGCCGCTCGAGGCGTGCTTCATCCATGTTGAATGTTTGGGTGAATGCCTGCACGTCGCGGCGCGCCCAGATCCCGACGGTGGTGATGCACGCCTGCCGGACATCCTCCGGGACCGTCGGGAACCCCCAGTCACCGACGACGGTCACCGACTTGAACGCTTGTTCGAACCGGATGTTCTGGTAGACGCCGTCGTAGGCGGGGAGCGGCCCGAGCGTGTACCCGCCCGCCCCGGCGGTCAGCGCGGTGCCGTCGGCGGTCACTGACGTGACGGTCCGCAGATCGTATGGGGTGAGGCTGATCGTCCTACCAACGGGCCGGAACTCACGGGTCGCACCCGTGGTCGGCGTGAATTCCCGTTCCGTGTACCGGGTGATGAGGCGGGATGCCCTGCTGATCAGGGACCTGATGACCTGGTCCTGTTGCGTGTCTGCCGTCGGTTTCTGCAAGTATTCGCGGACGTCACCGAGGGTGCAGAGGTTCCCGGCGGGGAGTGCGTGGTCCACGATGTAGACCGCGAACTCCTGTGTGTCCTGCGCTTTGCCGGCGGTGGTGACCCGCCACCATGCGACGTAGTCCCCGGTGGTGTCGACGTTCCCCGCCACCCAGTCGTACCGTACTTCCCCGTTCGGGGCGGCGGTAACGGTGGCTGCCGCATCGACCTTGAGGGTCGCGGACCCTTCCGCACGCATCTGGAACTTCACGGTGCTTGACGTCAAGTCGAACGGGGCACCGTTGATTTGGATGGTGTCGATGACGGACGGGGCGGTGTTGTCCTTGTAGATGCGGATGTCAGCCAAGGCGGGGCTCCGGCGGATCGAAGGGGAGGTAGCGGGGTGCCCCGGTTGTTGTGCCGGTCGCGTTGTTGCGCAGCACGACGGCTGACGGGTTCGCGGGGTCGAATGCCCGGTGAACGAACGGGCCGCCTGTGGACACGATCCATTCGATGATGGCGGTGACTGTCGCGGTGGCGGTGAGGGTTTTCTGGGTGGTGCGGGTGATGGTGGGGGTGGCGGTGCTGGCGGCCGCGATCGTCTTTAGGGGGCGTCGGACGATCGCGGCCGCACCGGTCGATGTCGCTGCGACCGACTTCGAGACCCTGCGCGTAATGGTGGCGGTGCCGGTGGCTGTCGCCGTCAACGTCCGCAGGAACACTTTCGTTACCGACAGGACCGCGGTGCCGGCGGCGGTCGCGGTGACCGTCTTCCCGACACGTTTCACGATTGATGCGGTGGCGGTGGCGGTGGCGGTGACAAGCTTCCGGGGGTTCAGGATCATGGATGCGGTGCCGGACGCAGTGGCGACCAGCGTCCTCAGAATGACCTTGATGGCGGTGAGCGACGGGGTTCCTGTCGCCGTCGCGGTGAGTGTCTTCCCTGCCATCAACTGGATGGCGGGTGACACGGTGCTTGACGTGGTGAGGGTTTTGCGGGCTTGCCGGATGATGGTCGCGGCCGCTGTTGACGTGGCGGTGAGTGTCCGCCGGTACGCCGCCTGCACAGTGACCGTAGCCGCACCGGATGCCGTGGCCGTAAGTGTCCGCAGGAACGCGCGAGCCGTCGTGAGAGCCGCCGTACCGGTCGCGGTCGCGGTGACAAGCTTCCCGGTCATGCGGGTGACGCTCGTGGCGGCAGACGCCGTTACAGCAAGAGTTTTCCCGGTGAACCTGGTGATCGACGGTGAACCGGTCGCCGTGGCGGCCCGTGTCAGTCGTGGTTGCAGGATGACGGCTGCCGACCCTGTCGCCGTCGCAGTCAACGTGACAGGGAACATGGTGCCACCCGCCGCGATGAGCCCTTCGGCGATGACCATGGGCGTGTAGTTACCGAACCGTGGGTGTGATCCCGTGACTGCCCCGGTCGTGTCACCGGGCCCACGGAAACCGGGGGTCACCTGTCGGCCACGCCTCCGGACATACGCGTACTGGTCGACGGTGACCATGAAGTCAGGCACCGCTCGTTGCGGGTCGGGGCGGAGTGCGACAACGGCGTTCGCGAACGCGAGGCTGCCCGAACACGTCCACGTGATCGTGCCGGTCGCGCCGGGCGACGCGACAGTGAGAGTGCCGCCGGTCTGCGCCTTCTGCGCGCCTGTGTCCCATCGTTCCGTCAGTGACGCGGTCGTGAACGTCGCCGTGGAGCTGTTCGCCGCGTTGATACCGACGACGAGGGCGTTCGCGGTCACTGTCGTGATGCCCGTGTTCGTGTGCGACGTGTTCACTGTCGCTGAACCACCCGTGACCGGGGTCGCGTCCATCGGGGTGACCGGGTCGACGCCACTGAAACACGCACACACAATCGACGCGGCGACAGCTGTCGTCGACGTGACGACGACGGTCATCGGGTCACCCTCACGCCACACCCTGCCGAACACCTGCAACTGCGGGTTCGGCGCCACCGTGATCAACGACGTAACCGCCGTCCACCCGGTCGGGGTAGTGACAGTCCCCGGCCCACCGTTGAACGCCACCGCGCACAGGACGTAATCACCGTCCTGAACATTCGCAGGAAGCTCACCGGACTTCGCGAGAAGCGCAACCGTCTGACTCGTGACCTTGACGCCACGGTATGCGGGGACCAACGCCACGGCTAGTTCACGGACTCCAACAAGGCGAAGTGGTTCGTGTACGACGCGGTGCCGAGGGAAGGCGTGTACGTCGGGCTGAGCGCCTTACCAGTCGTCGTGTCCATCGTGAACGTCGCTGGAGCCGACGTCGGAGCCATCATCATGTTCAGGTTCCCGGTGATCGTCGTCACCGTCGCGTCGTCGAAGTCACTCCACCAGATCCGGCCGAACCCGATACCCGTGCCAGTCGCACCGGGGGTGCGGCAGATGACGTACCAGTCGACCGACACCGTGAGGTTCGTTGCCGCCGCCGTCGGGTCAGGTGCGAACGCGCCGGAGCTCGCGATCAACGTGCCGGCGACACCACCCCACCGGAGTGAGAACGTGAACGTACCCGGCGTCGTGATCGCCGACGACAACCTGCCCATCAACGTGTACGTGAACACGCTTCCCGCCGAACACACTCCCGCCGGGATCGTGTAGTCCGACGTCATCAACGCTTCCGCCGCGGCGGTGATCGCCGAACCATCAGACACATCCACCTTCAATGTTTCACGCCACCCCTGGCGAGACGCAACGATTCCACGGCGCTGCGCCGCAAGCGCGAGGTGCCGTTCAATGGAATCCAAACCGTCTTTTTCGTCACGGCTCAACGCTGTTGCACGGGCCTTCTCCAACTCGTTGTCGAGGAGGACCGCCCCGTTGAACCGTGAGACATGGTCGGGGATCACGCGAACACCGTCTTGCATGTGAGCTGGATGCTGTCACCGGTCGACAGGTTCACCGTCGCGAAGTCACCCTTCATGAACAGGTTCCCCGCAGACGACGCGTCGAACAACCCGGCGTTCGTCACGGCACGAGCCGCCGTCGCCGTGATCGTCCCCACCGACTGGTACGTATCACTCGTCACCGTCGTTGTCTGCTGCGTCGACGTCCCCAACGTCCGGGTCTCCACCTCAGTGAACAAGGTGGTATCGGTGGCCGCCGCGGTACCGGCACCAGTGCCGATCGCGACGTACGCCGGTTCAGTACCGCCACCCTTCAACCGGTTCGTCGTGATCGCCTTCCCAGCATTCGTGTACACCGTTGCCATCAGGCACGACCCTTCTTCTTGAACCGCCACGCCAGACGGCGCAGCGGGTTGCGATGCCAATACGCGATGACACCCAGATCCTCAACCGTCCCGTCAGCCCTGGTGACGACCGCACTGATGCTCTGCTCAATCGGACGTCCTGTTGCGGTGAGGTCACCCATCAGAACCCGCCTTCACACGCGTCTGCTTCCCACGCCCAGCGGGACGACGCTCCGTCCCCTCACCAGACCACCGTTCGATCTCCGCGTCGACCGCATCCAAGCGGTCCTGCAACACGGCAGCTGCTTCCTTATCGCCGGCCGCCTTCGCACGGGTCAGGCGGTTCGCGTACCCGCGGCGCTCCTCACTCAACGCGGCGACCCTCCCCGCAACCATCTGATCAGTCATCACCTCAGTACCTCCATCATCCGAACAACATGATCTGCTCGTTACGAGCACGAGCACCTTTCTGCGTGTTGCAGCGCGAATGCGCAACACGCAGATTTCCAACATCATGCGATCCGCCAAGAGACAGAGGGATCACATGGTCTAGATGGACATCGCTGTACTTGACGAGACCACCGCACAGATGGCAACGCATCCGGTCACGAGCCAAGACATACGCTCGCTCCACCTCACGCCGACGCCCTACTCCTCTCCGCTCAGGCACACGTTTCAGATGGTGCGCAGCACTGTTGCACTTCTCGGAACAGAACCTTGCATCAGCACGCATTGTCTTCGGGAGAACCACACCGCAGTGCACGCAGAATCGCTCCGGGCGTGCAACAGCTGCTTTCCTGCGCGCTTCCTTCGCGACAGCGCACTTGTACTTGTTCTTGCAAGTTTCACGACAGAACACCCGCGGCTCTGCCGCGCGGCGTGCTGTAACCACCATGGTTGTTCCACAGAAATCACAGTCCCGCCGCACAGCAGGGCCGCACTTTTGAATCCGATGGCAAGCACGACACCATGCCCCGCTCTTACCGCGACAAGATGGTGGGAACGCGTCCAAGGCGAGATCCTCACCGCACTTCGGGCAATGTTGCGTACTAGCCACTTAGATCAAAAAGTTGGGGCGATCAAGCCCGTTCCCGAGATGATCGAGATGGACGCGGGCTGGCGGGCCGATGCGAACGCGCTGTACGCCCACAGGCGGAGGCGAGCCTCACCCGTACCCGACAGGACGTCACGGAACACCTCGAACCGCGGGGTGTCCTCCATCAGGATGAAGTCCGGCATGTACACCGCGTAGATCTCATCCTCCGTACCGGCTCCCAACAGGGTGCCGACCATCGGGTCGTCGATCCACTCGAGACCGGCGACCGCCTTCGTGAACCCGCCGTCCTGCTGGCCAACGGCCTGCATGAGCCCGCCCTGCTGCAGCAGCGGGAACGATGTCGACAGGTTCGACGCGATCCACGCGGACCGGCGCGGATGGCCGATGAAGTGGGTCGCCTGCTTCTTCCGGTTCGTCGCGATCTTCTGGATCGCGTCGTACAGCTTCGGGTGAAGCTCCGCCGCGGTCGGTGTGTCGTCCGTGTACGCCACCGTGTTGACGCTCGACACCGCACGGATACCGAGGTACTGGCCTGCGGCACCGGTCCCGTTCAGGACCTGGCGCTCCAACTCCTCATCGTACGCGGCGCGGAGGTCATCCGCGACGATCATGTCCCAGCCGGGGGCGGTCCGTTCGAACGCCTGCAACGACATGTCGTTCATACCGGCGAGGGTGCGGACCGGGACCGTGATGGTCTGGGAATCCGCGTCCGTCTCACTGATCGCCGTGTTTTCCCCGTTCTGGGATGCGACCGTGACACCGGACTGGACCTTCGGGATGCTGATCGACGTGCCGTACTGCGGAAGCGGCATCTTCCGTACCTTGTCGGCGACGGGACGTGCTGCACGCGGCAGCTCCGCCCACGCCTGCGACATGTAGATCGGCGGGACGAACCCTGCCGCACCGGGGTCACTGGTCGTGACATCGCGCTCTTCCCGCCCTGCGATGTTGAAGCCGTGGTCCCGCATCTGCAGGTTGTGGCGGTGCAGCCGCTCCAGCGCAGTCGGAACTCCGCGGTATGCGCGGACAACGTCGGCGAGGAACCCCTGCTGGTCCTCACGGTAGATCAGTTCCTCACGTGTGACACGCGTCTCGGAACGCACCTCGACGCTACCCGCCGAAGCGGTAGTCGTGGCCTGCGGAGCGGTGTTGCGCTGCTCCACGACGATGGGGGTTTCCGACGTCGACCGTGCGAGACGGTCGGCGTCCTCAAGGTTGCGCTTGCAACGCTCAACCTCGGCGACCGCCTCATCGAGCTCGGCCTGCAGGGTGTCCAACGTGTCGTCGGACTCCAGTTCCTGGATCGCGGTGTTCGCCGCGTTCATCCGCTCCAGGGCGGCGTCATACTGCGCCTGACGGCGCTCAACAATGGAAGCCATTACCGGCTGCTCCTTGTGATGTGGGTGGTTCGGGCTGTTGCCGCTGCCTTCGCTTTCGCGAGACGCCGGCGGCCCGTGTCATCCACAACGCCCACCACTGGTGCGACGTCGATCACGCCCCCCTCATCGGGGCGACGCTGCTGGCCCTCACCCACACTGGGGGAGCGACCGACGTACGCAGCATGAATGCTGCGCACGAAACTCTCGGTTTGCGGGTACGCACCCTGCGGGCACACACACACGTCAAACAAATCCCTGACCTTCTCGATCGTGACGTCCTCAAGTTCCCGGCCATCGGGGGCGGTACCGTACGTCACGGATTCCTGGTCGACGGTGAACGCGAACGACGCCTGCCGGACAATGCCGTGCCGCATCTTCGCGACCATCCGCTGCACATCCGGGTCATCCGCCGCCACCCTTGACGTGAACCACAACCCCGTCTGATCTTCACGCAGTGCGAGGCGGCCGATCGGTCCGGGAGCATCCGTCGACGCGACCGCCGACATCATGTCGTGCCCGTAATTCAAGTGCACGAGCGTGCGTTCCACCGGGTCGGACACGGTGATCCGTGACAATGCGTCGGTGAACGCGCCGTGCTGGATCTGTTCCGTGACGACGAACGACCGACCGTTCCACAAGCGGGTGCGTTGACCGAACACGGCCCCATATCCCTCGATGATCCAGGAACCGTCACCGGACTGCGACGGGTCAACGACACGCCATTCGGTGACGGGGACGTCAGCGACAACCAGTGCGGTGTCACCCATTCTGTGCTCCATCTGTCGTTTCCGTGTCGCCAGGGTCCACGGCATCCACCGGGACGAAATTCTTGTTTGGTGCGGCACCTACCGGCGTGACCTGCGGGATCTTCCCCAAACCATCCGGCAGGTCAGGCAGGCCGTTCCTGCTGCGCCACTCATCCACGAGGAGGCGGCCGTCCTGCACCTGCTGATGCGCGATCGCATCCTCAGCCGTCAAATCGCCGCGCAGGAACCGTGCCGTGTCGAACATCGGGTAGTCACGCGCCCCCGCACCGAACAAATCGGGTTCCGCACGGAACGCGGACTCCACACGGTTGAACCTGGGTGCCATCCCGTACGTCGACCACCGTTGCCGCTCATGCTCCGGTGACAACGGCTCCGAACCCTGCCTGCCATCCAATAGGGATACGGGGACGCCGAACACACGGCCGATCTCATCCACCGACATTTGCACGGACTCGATGTACTGGGCGTCCGCCTGCGTCAACGTGATCGTCGACAACTCCGCGCCATGCCCCACAACCTTCACGCGCCCCGCGTTCTCCGGCCCCGTGTACTTCGCCTCGAAGTTTTCACGCCACGCCTCCGCCTGCGTCACCCCGACACCCTCCGGGAACTTCACGACAAACGACGACGTCCCACCATTTTCATAGAACCCGTTCTCGAACTGCTGTTTCGCCAGAGCTGCACCGAACGTCGCCCGATGCAACGTCAACGGTGTCGGCGCGACGATCTGCCCGCCGGCACCGAACCCACGGATGTGGAGGATGACGTCCCGGCCGACACGCGTGAACCCGCGACCCGCGTTGACCGGATCAACGAACCCGTCCGCGAACCCGACGTCGTACTGCACGCCACCCGCGGTCCGGAACACGTACACCTGATCCGGGTGCAACGCCCACAACGACGAGACACGCCCGTCCACCACGGTTTTCCACAGGTACGCGTTCCCCCGCAAATCAAGGGATTCGGACACGGTTTCCCAGAAGTCGACGCGGGACTGCTGCGGGTTGTACTCACCGTCAAGGAACCGGGCCTGCCACGTCGTCGTCACCGACTTGCGTTGCTCAGCGACGCCACGCCACACACGGAACGGGTGGGACGCCATCTCACCGGCAGCCAACCGGACCGCCGCATACACGGCCGGGATGCCGTACACCGTGTCCGGCGTCACCGACATGCCAGCGGACATCCCCCCGGTGATCCGTGACATCGACGGTGACGTGAACGCAACCCGCGTGTTCACATCCCCGTTATGGCGGGTCCGGAGGATCACTTCAGCACCTGGATGAACAAGACGCGTTCCTTCGGGATATGGACTGCCGGGCCGTCGAGCTGCACCGTCGTGTCCTTCTCCATCACCACACCCGCGTTGCGGAGCACAAGGTGCCCGGCTTCACGCCCCACAAGGATTCCGTCCAACGTGGATTCCTGAATGTGTGGGGCCGCCTCAAGGTGGATTCGGACCATGCGTTTACGTGTCGGCCTCATACCCAAAGCTCCCCGGTTCGTTCCCCCCACAACCTGGATGCAGCCACCGTCACGGCGACCAGCGGCGTGATGTCCGCCGCGCTCGAGCGACGCGACCACGCCCACGAATCCACCAGCGGACGTTTCACACCCGCCCTGACGGCGGCCGCCAACACCCGGTCACCGAGGTGCACGAGCGACGCGTCGTCGACGGCGTCGTAGAACTGTCCGCACGCCGACACGTACTCCCGCGTCGACAACGTCTCCACGAACACTTCACGTGCCCGCAACCCATCCACCAAGGCGGCCGCTGGGGATGCGCCGTCACACACCACGCCACGCGGACCATGCTTCGCCACCAACTCCACCAACCGGGGGATCACCCACGACGACCCCTCCCGCCGGTCCACGATCTCAACATGCACCCGGCCGTCGTCACGGCGGCACGCCGCGACAATAGACGCGACCGACCGGTCCGGGGCGACATCGAACCCGAACCACGGATCACCGGTGAACACCGACTTGCGGTCCGCCAGTCCCTCCCACGCCTCCATGTCAATGACGCCGCCAGCATCAGTCGTCGCGGGCCAGTCACCAACACCGAGGCGTTCCACCGCAAACGAACGCGGGTCCATCGACCGGCGCTCATTGTCGACGTACTCCTCAGCGATCCGGATACCCAACGCCGGGTTCGCCTCAGCCCACGACACCGGATCAGCCGCCCGATCCGCCGACACCTGCGACGGGTCATCCGCATCAATCGACCATTCGAAAAACGCCAACGACTTATCCCCGGAGAGGCCGCGTTCACGGACACGGGCGAACACCTGGCCGTCATGGTGAATCATCTGGTCAACCGCACTACCCGTGTACCACAACTGCGGGTTCGGGCGCGCGGACATCGTCGGCATCAACGCACCATGCGCAGTCGTCGGCAAAATCATCGCCTCATCCAGGATCACGCAATCACCCGAGAAGCCACGACCACCAGACTTCGTCCTGGTACGGAACCGAATGCGCTGACGGCCCTTCAACTCGATGCCTTCCTCACCATGAGCCTTCGACACACGCTGCACCCGAGCCTCGAGCTCCGGCGTCTCCTCAATCAACTGCAGCAGGCGGCGGAACGCCTCGAGCGAGGTGTCGAACTGGTGCGCCGAATGGATGATCAAACGCTCACCCAGCAGGAACAGGCCGGCGAGCTCCCGGCCCTCAAGGATCCCGCCCTTCCCGTTCTGACGCGGCACTACCAGGCCAACCTCGAACGCAGCCCACTGGCCGTCCGCGCGTTCACGCAACGCGTGCTCCAGCACAAACGCCTGCCACGCATCAAGGTGCAGGCCGGCGGTGCGGGCAAGGTCAACGGCCTCGGCACCAGCGGAACCAACACCATCCGGCGCTGACCACAACCGCGGCCGCACCAACTCCAATGTCGCCAACCTAGCCGGCAGCCTTCCGCTTCCGAGCAGCACGCACCGGCTTCACCGGCTTCACCCTTGCAGCCTCCAACCGCGCCAACCGCCGAGCCCGCAACTCATCCACCACATCCGACTGCCGCTCAGCAGGCACCATGCCATGCAACCTCACCAGAGCCTCCAACATCACCTTCCCACACGACGCCTTCGCCGACGCAACCGCATCACCCTCAATCTCCCGCGCCATCGACACCGCCAACTCAGCAGCAGCCGACGCCTCAGCCCCAACCACAGCACCAACCACCGACACCTCCTCCACAACCGCCTCCACAAGCGCCCCCACCCCTACCACACCCTCGAACTCTCAGCCGCAGGGAGAGAAAAACCAAC
>OFQY01000138.1_pt1 | contig 34311 bp, 48 predicted proteins | sample 1542991 | NCBI WGS metagenome assembly OFQY01 (sample SAMN07774224, study PRJEB24372) | wastewater metagenome | isolation source: Exp Tend VB 10WW | collected 2016-02 | reverse complement strand
GAAGACGTTTTTGCGTTCGATGGAGAAACTTGGCACAAGGCGCGGCATTACGGCTATCGCTCCACCGAGAACGACTTCCTTTGCGAGAACGATGACTACGATGATCGTGACGGCGAAGGAATCGCATGGATACAAGAGGGGTGGTATGCGACAAATCAGGTTGACCGGGCGGACTACGACGTGGAGTTCTCTCGCATCAAAAACCCCGTCACGCACTGGATGCCGCCGCCGCCCGCGCCCGCGAGGACCGCAAGTGACGCCGCGAGATAGCGGCAGGGAATGACACGATAAGCAATGTTCCACGTGAAACATAAACGTATAACGTTTAAGGAAACAGCATGACCACAACACAGGCAGGGGATAGGCACGCTTCGCGATTTAGCGCAGATAAAACGAACGCGCCAAGCAAACGCAGGCGAACACTCGTGCGAGCGCGGCGACTGCTTGAAATCGACCGAATCAGCCATGCGCGTTCTTGGAAGGAAATCAGCGCGAAGTATGGCAATTTCGCGCCGGGCTACCTTTCGCAAGTGCTGAGCGGCAAGCGCGACGCGTCGAAGGCGCTTCTTCGCGCAATGGGGCTACTGAAAGTCGAGCCGCACAACTTGCGCCCGCGCATGACATACGCGCAAGCTGTCGCGCTCGAAACGCTGCTGCGTGAGAATGCAGGCGACGCAGAGCGCCGCGGGCTGCTTCCTTATATGTCGCGCCTAAGCGACGCTATCAGCGCTCGCGCTGCTGAAAGCTCGCACGCTGAGCAGATGGCGAAGGCGATGCGCCGTGGCCGCGCACTCGGCAAGACGCAGCAGAGCGCAGCGATTCGGCAGGCACTCGAACAGGCAGCGCAGGAAATGCAAGACGCGCCGACCGAAGAAGCGCGGCAGGCGATAGCGCAGGCAATCTTCGGCAAGCGCGATACTGCGACCCTATGAACCCTTCCGCGTCTGATATCCAAGTCTTCCTTTCTTGTCTTGGCGTGCTCGCAATGCTCGCGCTTGTGCTTGCGCTCGCGCTTGTCTTCCTGTCGAAGAAATGAACCAGCCCAACACGAACGAACGCCCGCGCCCTTACTATGGCATTTCGACCATCTTTTGGATTGCGCTTGCAGTGCTCGCCGTAATCGGCACAGTGCTTGCCTTCCTATATACCGCCTTCTTGACTTCGCCCGCGCTCTCGGCTGCGTTCGTCTTGCTGTCATTCGTGCGCGAAGCTGTTGGGCTGTTTTGGAATAATCGACAGCTTCGCGACTTCGCGCAACACTTGACACAAGCGCACGTGGCCGCGAGCGCTGCGCATTACGCGCCCTTCGCCTTCGAGCAGCAGCAGCCTTCGCCAAGCGTCATGCTGCCGCCGCGACAATTGCCGCCGCCTACGCCGACCATGCCGCGCAGCTTCGAAGGCAATCTGCCGAAGGGCGCATCAGGAAACGTACGCACGTATCAGCAGGGCGACAATGCGCCGATTGAAGCGACCGCCGAAAGCATCGCAGCAGCTATCGCGATTCTTGCTGCTCGCGAGCAGCCAACGCGAAGCGCCTTCCACAATCAGGGCATTCACGCGTCCGAGCATGTCGCGGCGTGCGTCGCTGTGCTCAGTGCGCAAGGTTACGCAGTCGCGCCGAAGTCGAAAGGCAGCAGCGCGACTTGGGCACAGGGCGTCAATCCCGAAGACGCGCCCGAAATCGCAGCGCACTTCCGAAAGGCAATCCCTTGGCTGCCCGTCCCTACTGTCGCGCCCGCGCCCGCCCCTGTGCGTGATACGCCACTTTCGCCGGCAGCAGGCAGGCAGGCAGCAGGGCAGGCAGGCAGGAAGGCGAAGAAATGACGCAGGCAGGCGACGCACGTGCGCGGGCAGACAGGCGCAAGGAAGCGCGACGCGCCGCCCGGGCAGGCAGGCGAGCAGCGCGAGCGCTCGCAGGCAGGCGCCCAGAGAGCAGGGCAGGCGCTTTGCGCCCGGTTCGAGCGCCTGAGCAGGCACTCAGGCAGGCAGAAGGCGAAAGCACGCAGGAAACGCACGCCCTGAGCGCTCAGGCAGGCAGGCAGGCGCTCGAAGCGCTCAGGCAGGCAGAGCAGGCAGCGAAGCGCAGATATCAGGCAGCAGAAGAAGCAATCGAAGGGCTGCGCTGCGAATGGGTCGACGCGTCGCACGCTGTTCGCTCATTCGAAAGGAAGACCAAGAAGCATGGCACGCAGGCGCGGAAGGATTGACACGACACAGGGCCCGATTCGGCAGGCGCTCGAAGATGTCGGCGCTTTCGTCTTTTCGACCGCCGACACAGGCGACGGATTCCCCGATTTAATCGTCGGCTTTCGCGGTCGGCTGTTCCTGCTCGAATGCAAGACAGGCGAAGGCAAGCTGCGAGAGAAGCAGAAAGCTTTTGCGGCCAAGCTTTGGGCGCTCGCGGGCGTGTGCGTAACAGTCGCACGCACGCCGAGCGAAGCGCTATACCTTATCGGCGCGACTGCGCAGCGATAACCGCGAGCGCGGTTTTATAACCCTTTGCGTTATAGATTCGCGCTTCCGATAACTAAATGTTATCGGAAACGAGTGCGCAGAAGTGCCCATAATCAGGGCGCTTCCTGCCTTACAGCTTGCCGCGCATCGCATAAAGAATCCCCGCGCTGAGCATTCCCAAAACGAACGCGCCGAGAATTATCTCGGCGCGGCCCTTGTGAATGTCGCCTATCGAAATCGCTGCAATGCAGAGCGCGAGCACTTGAAACGCAAGCACGCGGGCAGCGATTCGAGCAAGCATTACGGCGAAGGCGCTTCGACTGACAACACAGCAGGCGGCACAGTCGCAGCCTTCTTCGCTTCTTCCTGCGACTGCACAAGCGCAACCCTCGCAGCATCCAGCAGCCTATGCACGTGTTCGGCGGTTACTGCTGCGCCTGTGCTGTTGCTGGCGCTTACTGTCGTGCGCTGCGTGCGTTCGTCATGCGTAATCAGCAGAGAGAAAACGGGCGCTTGCGAGAGTGCGGCGAGCTTTTCGATTGTCGCCTTTTGTTCTGCGAAGCTCTCAGAGCCGAGCAGCGAACCGATGGGGCTTGGCGGGCGTTTCCATTTCATAATGCCGCAAGTCTAATTCAGAGCTTCGAGCGTGCCGTTAGTCGCCGTTATCGTGTTCGTCGCTGCTGCTGTTCCCCATGTCCATTTTAGGCCGATGGCGCTGCTTGCTGTCGTGTCAATCGCGACCGTCGCAGAAGTCATCAGCGCATAGGTTCGCGAATCTGCGCCCGCATCGCCTGTGAGAGTGATAAGCCCCTGCGTGTATACCGTTCCTGCTGCGCCAAGCGTGCGGGCCGTAATCGTCACGTCAAGCGTCCAACCCTTCGGGCTTGTAACAGCCGTGGCGAAGACAGGAAGCGCGATATTCGCCAACACGGTCGCGCCGTAATATATCTTGATTGTCCGCGCAGGGCTTGCGTTCGTCTGCCCCCAATAGCCGCTTATTTTAAGTCGAAGCGTTTTGCCGATTGCAAAGAAGTTGGCTGCGAGCGTGCGCGAGCCAATGCCTGTGCCGAACAGCGATGTTTCGGTAACGGTGTTATTCGCTGAGCTATCGGCTGTCGCCGTGAATAAACAGCCAATTAAATTCTGTGTGTTGCCCGCAAGTCGGCTGCTAAGTGTCTTCTGTGTCGAATCCTGCCACGTTTCGCCCGCGAGCGGCGACCCAGGCGCAGCGCTCGCAATATGAACCGTGGACGTTTTGACCGACACGCTGCCTTCCACCTCAACCATGCCGAGAGCATCGGTTAGCACGCTCGCTGTCGTGCGACCAATCCACAGCGCCCTATTCGCAGAGTATCGAAACACTTCCGCGCCGCCCGTTTTGAAAATCAACGGGTAAGCGCTAACGAAACTTGCCGTAAATGTTTGAGCGTTGATATACGCTTCGGTGGTCGACACGAGCATTTGGACAAGGTTCGAGTTTTCCGTATCTGCTTGGCTGAAGCTTGTAAAGGCTGAGTTTGTCCCCGCGCCATTCGGAATTGTGCCCACGTTTGTCGCGCCGCCGACTGTCGATGATTGAAACAGGACGCGCGACGTTCGCGGCGTGCTTGAGAAATCGCCAATAATCCTGCGTGCCGTTCCCTTAAACCCTGCATTACCGTTAATCTCGACATTCCCGACAGCATCGGTTACGACAGTTGGCACGCCTGCGCCGCCGATGACAAGTGCGCCTGTAGTCGTGGCTCTGAATGATTCGACTGCGCCCATTACCAACCGAAACGGCAGCGCCACACCCGCATTCGTCTTCGTCGATTGCACGTATGCATAGGAAGCATCGACGCCCATTTGGACAACACCCGCATTGGTCAAGTCTGCCGCGTTATGCGCCCGCCAATTTGAGCTGCCGCCCGTTCCGTTGGGTGCCACGTTAATGGTCGAAACGCTGTTAACTGTCGAGCCGACGAACGCAAGCCGATTCGCGTGCGTCGCATGATCCATGTCGGCAATGATGCGCCGCGCAAGCCCTGTGATTTTCAAGTCGCCGCCGACAGTGACCGCGCCCGCCGTGTCGCTCGAAATAACCTTATTCGGTTCGCCTGTGTTCGTGCGCTCGATTCGTCGCACGAATTCGCCGCTTAGCCGCTGCACAAGATTCCACAGCCCGTTTCCTTCGAAGATATCGCCTGCCATTTCAGCCCCCGATTGCGGAAAGACCCATACGCGCAAGCGTAAGCGCCGAAGGGTTATTAACCATCGGCGTTAGCTTTACGCTCATGGGCGAAGTGAATTCGACCGAATCAATTAAGAACGTGCGAGCGCTCAGCAGCGCAGCCGTTAGCACTACTTCATCCGGCATGAGGTCGAGCACTGATATCAACACGCCCGGGCGCAACAGCCAAGGGCGTATAGGCTGCTGCGTGCTCGCGTCATAAACAGTGTTCGACGCGTCATTGCGATAGGTGTAATAACCGACCGCCGAGGGTTCGACAGTGTAAGCGGCGACGCGGTTTTCATACACGCCGAAGAAGCGCCTTCGCGAAGTCGCGCCATCGCCCATTGCGCAGAGTCCATCGAAATACGTTCGAAAGGTTATCTGGTCGACGGTGTATTCAGAGCGTGTAAGCGTGTTAGCGACAATGCCGCTAATGCCGGTCGCGATGCCCTGCAAGTCGCCCGCGGCGATTCGGTTGGATATCAAAACGTCAAGCGCTCGCACAGTCGTTCCGGTAACGTTCGGGAATTTTACGTTCGCTTCTTCGAAGAAGCCGACGCATTCAACCGTCACTAGATATCCTGTGTCTTTGCTCGCTGCGCCACGTTCGAGCGACACAGGCGCAGATATCGGCCAAGCGTACTGCGCGAGCAGCGCATCACGCAGTACTGCCGCATCGGTCGCATTGCTGCCGCCGATGCTGTATGCCAAGTCACGAATGCCATAAGCTGCCTGCGATGCTGCATTGCTCGCGCTCGCTGTCGACGCACGCAGCCCAACCGTAGGCGGCGAAGTCGTGTTATCGGTCACTGAATAATGAACCGTAACGCGGTTGAATACTTGGTCGAGCGTGCGCATGAGAGCAGCCGAACCCATTTCGACAGTGACGGAAGACAGTACACCTTCCCAAACGATAAGGCTTGCTGTCGGCGCTTCGTCATTCAGGAAAACGATTCGCTTGCCGACACGTTCGAGCATTTGAAAGGCGCTCGCCGCGTCAAGCTGCATTTGAAGATGAGCGCTCGCGAAGCCGCCCTGCGCTTCGATGAGAAAGGAATATCCGGGCAACACGTTCGCCGTAATGTTGCTGATATACGTCATAGACGCATCCACAATCGGATGCTCAGTAAGAAGGATATCAATTCGAGTGCTCATAGCTTGACAGGCGCAAGGAAGCGCGAAACGGCCGTAAGGTATACAAGCGGGTCGATTGCCGAAATTGAAGGGCTGATATAGCCGCTTACTTCGTCGCCGAGCAGCCAATACAAGCGACCATTCCCCGGCTGCAAGTTTAGGGCGCCCGACCACGACGAATTGCGGACGCGCATAAGTGTTCCTGCTGCGCTAACGTACACCCATGCGGCATTGCCATTGAACCCGATTTCGTCGAATGACCATGCGTAACCGTTCGCGAATGTGAGATTAAGCCCTGCCGCTTGCACGCAACCTTCTGTCGGCATAATGAAGACGTAATCCATATTCAGATTGCCCGCGCCTGCCGAGCGCGACGCGAAGATGGACCACCCGCCCGTTGTGCCATCTTTCAGCGCAAGCGAACCAGTGCCACCGCCGAAACGAATTAGCCCCAAGTCATACACAAGAAATGCGCTGTTCGTAATCGTAAGCGCAGGATTCGAGGTGTAATCGCCGCTAGTCCATGCGTTCGGGTCATCTTGATACGCCACATTCACAAGCGCCGTAGTGCCTGCGTCGACCTTCATGCGAACGAATACGCGATGCGTGCCATGCGGCACATTTGCGCCTGATAGCCGCTTCTGCAGGGTCGCCGTTGCGAATGTGCAGCGAGCGACATTCCCGCCGCTCGCTGCTGCGTCGGCCACTGCTGTCGTATCAGTGCCGAGCGTCGCGCTCTCTGCTTCGGTCTTGCCAAGCGAAGCGTAATTGGCCCCGCCGAGCGCCTGCGACCGATAGCCGAATACGGCACGCTGTAGCGTGGTTAGAGGCGCAGAAATCTTCAAATAGCCCAGCGCTTTCGTGTCGCCGCCGATGTTCGCAATCGCTGCGCTGTTCGCCCATCCTGTAGCGCCGTTAACGTATGTGCTTCCGATTGCAGGATAAGCCGCGCCCTGGGCGAGCGTCGGCGCTGTGTCGCGCCACAATTCGCGCTCGATTGTGAGCGTTACATTTTGTATCGTGTTCGTGGCGTCGACATGCTTGCCCCACGTTTCGGGCAATTCGAGCCGAGCATCGAAGATGGCTGCGTATAGCGTTTCGCCTGCCCCGGCGTTTCCTGTCTTAAATTCAAGATAAGCAGGCGAGCGGGCGTATGGGTTTTCCATTGCAAGCCGCGCATATTCTCCGAGCCGCGCCAGTTGGTGAAGCTGCGTGAAAAGTTGGGTGTAATTCGTCCCTTGCACTTGCAGCGTTAGCGTTTCGACGACTGTTTCATGCTTCGAATATGTCAAGCGCGGATTGTCGGCTGCTGCTGATGAGCTTCGAGCAGCCACAACACCGGGCATCCCCATCCCGTAACCGTCGAGCGCCACGCCTGTCGTATTCGGCACAAGCGCCGAAAGGAAATCAATCGTAACCGCCGACGCAGTAAGCGCCGACGCAGGAAAGTAATACGCTTTCAGAGTGTGTGCCATCGTGTTATCCCCTCATGTTCGCACGTGCTCGCGCTCGCTGCGCTGCGTCTTTCTGCGCTCGGTTGATTTCCTTCGCGAATTCGATGCCCCCGCTATTGATGGCAATGGGCGAGCCGTTGACGATAAACGAATCGCCTGCGCTCTGCTGAGCGCTCGCGCTTGCCGACAAAGGGCTTTTGCTCTGCGCTCGGTTGCCGCCTTGGTCTTCTTCCACGCCCCATTGAACGGTAACTGTTACTGTGCGGTCATGCAGTGCGTTGTACGCGTCATACGTTGCATAGGCGCTTCCTGTCGTGCTTCCATATGTGTAAAGCGTAACGCCGCGATTCAAGTGCGAATAGTAATTCCCGATGGCTTGCTGGTACGAATTGTCGCCGCTGTAACCGTAGGTCGAAAGCGTAACGCCGCGATTCGGCACGCCCGCGTAATCCGAGATTACGTTATCGTAAGAATCATTCTTCGCGCCGTATGCAGTAAGCGTAACGGCTTTGTTGTGCCTGTCGGAAAAGTCTTGTGTCGTGTCGCGATAGCTTTGCTCGGTCGACCCTTCGAGCGTAAGCGTTACCGAGCGATTCGGGATGGCATACAGCGCTCCCGCCATTTCGTTTGCTGTTCCTGCTGCTGCTCTCGAAACGGCGATGACCCTTTCCGTTTCGCTGCGCAGCTTCGCGCCTTTGTCGCCTGCCTTGCCGAAGGCGTCCGCTGCGCTCAGCGTGCCGCCCTTAAGCGCGATGAGCGCTTCTAGTGCGTCTTTGTCGCTCAGCGTGCCATCGGCCTGGGCTGCCGTGATTGCTTCGATTGCCTGCTGCTCGACTAGCTGCGCTTCGGTAATTTGTCCAGTGGCGAGCTTCCATTCCGTTGTGATTCGCTCGCTTGTGCTCATCTCGGAATAATTGCGACCGATAGCAGCCGTGAAAGTGTTTAGCGTTTCGGTCTGCCGCTTCGTCGCTTCTTCTGCTGCCCGCAATGCTGCCGCTGCGTCATTCGTCTTCTCTGCTACCTTCTTCGTGTCTTCTGCGGCAGTGATTAACTCAGGGTGTAGCAACAGCCACGCTTGGCGAAGACCGACAAGCGGCCCCGCCTGATTATTATTCTCTCGCTGCGCCTGCTGCCCTGCTGTTATGAGGTCGGCAAACGCAGGGACAACCGTTTGCGTAATGCGCCTGCCCATACCCTCGAACGTGTCATTCAGTTGGTCTTGCGACTGCTTAAGCTTCGTTACAGCTTCGGAAGTTTTTGTCGTGAATACAAGCCCCATATCTTCGGCTGATTTCCGCATTTCGTTAATGCCTTCTTTGCCTTTATTCAGGATGGGCAGTAACTCCATGCCCTGCTTGCCGAATAGCTGTACCGCAAGGGCAGACTTCGCAGGGCCATCGGGCATCGCTGCGAACGTGTCGGACACTTCGAGCAGGATTTCTTCGAACGGTCGCGCTTTGCCGTCCGCGCCCTTCATTGCTATTCCAAGCTCATCGAATTTCGCGCCCAGCCCCTTCGCGGGGCCGATGCCATCGTTCGCTGCGTCTTCGACGCCGCCCAGCTTCTTCGCGAAGATGCCAAGCGCTGCCGAAACGGAATCGCTCGAAACGAAAACATCATCGGCAGCTTCGGTAAAGCCCGAAAGAAATTCGATGCTTGCGCCTGTCTTCTCTGAGAGCTTGCGGAATCCTTCGCTCGCTTCGAAGGTCTTTTGCAGCATGACGCCGAACGCATTGCCGACAGCTTGCGCGACTTGCCCAACAGGGCCGGGGATAGCTGCGAACATATCCCCGAATCGTGTAAGGTCGCCTGTCGCGACCGAAAACGCTGCGCTTGCTGTTCCTTGCAGCGCAGCGATGCCAACGCCTATGCCGAGCGCAGCATCGCTCACCTTGCCCGCAACAGCGGTAAAGGAATCTTTCAGTGAAACGCCGTATTCAAGTAGGTTTGGCATACAACCGTTTTCCTTCGCCTGCGAGCATGTCGATTGCGATAATCATTTCTTCAAGCGCAATCACTTCCATGGATAAGATTTCGTCGGGCTTGTAAGCTGTGCCGTAGAAGCTGTTAATTCGTCGCGCATATAGCGCCGCCTGTAGCCGTTCGTCCAATGCGACACGCTCAGCGTTTCCGCTGCGCAGTGCTATGAGCGAACGGCGTAGGCTTTTCGTCGCGCTATCGCGTAAGTGTCCCAGAAATGCAGAATGTGCGCTTGGCTGAGATTGCGATACTCCCCTGCTTCTTTGTCGTAACCCTCATGCGCGTGCGCGAAGATGGCTGCGAAGATTGCGTGCTCGACATTGCCCGCTTTGTCTTCGTCCAAAATGTGCTCCGTTGTCGTGTCAAGAATCTGCGCGACCAATTCGAGCCACCTATCAGAAGGAACGGCGAACGCCGCCCGGGTGAATTCGCCGCGCAGCTTAAGCGTTGGATTGAGAAGCACGCGCAGCGTTTGCCCCTTGCGCTCAGGGTCAAGCTCGCCCAAGTCAAGCGGGCCGTATATCGGTCGGTCGAGCGTCAATTGTGCCAAGTGTGTTTCCTTTCGTTGTGCTGCGCTCTCGCTGCGCCCTCGAGGTCGAGCGGCAGCGAGAGCGCAGCAGCGTTCGCCTTACGCGTCGGGGTTGGCGATGATGGATGCGGTCTTGACAATCCACTTGGCATAGTTGGCATAGGTCGCGTTATAGCGCGGCGACCACGTAACCTTTACGCCGGTGTTTCCGTCGCGCTCGCTCCACAATTCGTCGATGCTTTCAACATCGCCCGCCATTTCCATGTCAAGAACGGTGTTGCTCGCGTCCGCGTTAATGCCTGCGATGCGGATAAGCTTTCCTGTCGCCGCAAGAAAGTCATCCGTAATCGCGACGCCCGACGCATTGAATTCCAGCGTGGCGCTAAGTCGGATCTTCGGCTTGCCGTAGCCGTAGCTGCTCGGCGCGAGCTGCCCATCTTGGAAAGCTTTGTGATGCGTCATATTCGAAACAGCCATCTGCCACGAAATGAGCGTGCCCGCAATGTTCGTGCTCGCAGGCCCCGCGCCGAGCGTGTCGCGGTAAAGCTTCATGTAAGAAGTCGGCATGTGTGTCGGCACTCGCAGCGTGCTATACGCTGTGCCTGCAATCTTCGTGATATCGGAAGCTCGCCAATCTGCTTCCCACCGAACAACACCCTGCGGCCCTTCGCCTGAGATGCGCAGCGAATCGACCAAGCAGCCGACAGCCTGATATGTCGTGCTCGCCTGCCCATCAGTAAGCTCGAACGTGCGCGATTTCAACGAGGGCGCCGACGCAACAGGGAAAGGATAAGTCCACACAGCAGGCGGGCCCGCCACGCCTGCCACGTTTGCAATCAGCGACGAAAGAACCATGCCGATATCGTCTAGGCAGAGCACGCCGCCGATGGTAAACATCCCGCCCGCGCCGACCTTCAAGATTGACTGAGCGGGCGAATACGTGCCATCGTAAAAGGAAAGCTGTTCGATGTTGTCGTTTCGCGGTTTGATTTTCAGCGTTTCGATTCCGTTCCAGATACACGCGACGGGCGTGCCTGCTGTGCCGAAAGTCGTTTCGACCTTCGACATGACCTTATAGCCGACTGTATTTCCCATGTCTACTTTCTCCCTTTCTTCGTGTTCGTCGGTTCTTCCACTGCGTTCGCAGCAGGAAGCTCGACAGCTTCGACCTTCTGATAAACGCCGGTCGCGGCGAGCGTGTCGGCGTCAAGCTGCAAGCTCTGCATGTCTTCTTCCGTGAGGTCGCGAGCAGGCACAGCAGGCAGATAAGCATTCGGGTTTACGTAACGCATGACGATTGTTTGCATATCAATTCTTCGTTATTAGCACAGTGATTTCGGCGCGGAAGCCGAAAGTAAGCTGCGCAGCCCACTCCATGTTTACGACACGCGCCGTAATCATGCTTTCGCCTATGATGGAAGCGACAGCCCCGCCGAGCGTTGGGTCATCCAGCACAGCATCGACGAACGCATCCATCAACGGCTGTATCGTTTCAACATCGCGGCCCAGGTCTTGCCGCGCTATGTGCACTTCGGTCGCGAGCACGTGCGTTTTGGTCGCGTGCGAATACGAATGCCTGCGGCCATCCGTTTGGGCAACATACGTAATCGCGACAGGATAAGCGGTGAAGCTTTCCGGTATTCGCGAAGGCGCTTCGCGCACGCCTGAGAGCGCGAGCGCTTTTGCTTGAAGGGATAGCCGCGCTGCTTCAATTGTCATTGAAGGAAACAGGCATCACGAATCCATTGGACAAGATAAGCTCGACTGTGTTATCAAGCGTCCCTGTCATCATGATTAACTGCCCGAACGACGAAGCGCCTGCCACGCCGAGCGGCGAATCCTTCCGCTTGAAAAGCACTGTCGCCTGTATCAGTGTCGCTTGCTTGATAGCAGGCGGCACAGTCGCAGCGAAGCCCCATGAGCCGACGATTTCGATATCGTCGCGACGAACGGCGAAGGATTTCGTACCGTTGCGAGTGCAGCGGATTTCCGAATACGGCGCGGGCGGCACGTGGTTCGCAGCGTTTCGCGGGTGTAGGCTGTAATCAGTCGCAGCCCATAGCGTTTCGAAGACGCCATCCCCGTCGAGGTCTTGCTTAAGCGTCGTGATGCTCAGCAAGTCATCCACGAAACACACTTCCGGATTAAACGTGCGCATGATGCGCGTCTCAGTCGCAGCGTAGAAGCGCCGACCGCACCGATTGTCAATCAAGCGCGAAGCAGCTTCGACAGCGAGCGCCACGGCTGTATCGTCGACAACATCCGCGACGCCAATGCGCATCCACACTTTCAATTCGGCAGAAGTCGCGTATTCGTTAGCCATCTTTTGATTGCGAGCGCTGCGCCTGCTCAGCCATGCAACAGGCGCAGCGCTCGCGCTCAATCAGTCAACCAGAGCATTGACCGGCGACGCGCTCGCGTAGGCGGGAACGCCGAAGTAGAAAACGCTTGTGATGTTCGCGGCGTTGCTTGCGCCCGTTGTCATCTTCAAGCAGTCGAAGCTGTTGGACGCGTCCAGCGCCGAGCCGGGGATAGCGAAGACAACGATTTTGTCTTTCAGCGCTGCGGAAGTCGTGAAGGTAACCGCGTCGGTCGCCTTCGTGAAGACCGTCTGCGCTGCCGCATCTTGATTCGCCCAGATCGGCACGTTGGTCGCAAGCGCCTTCGCGCCTGTGCCGGCCACTGCGGTCGCCTGCAAGATGGAAAGCAGGATGGTAGCGGCGTTCGCCTGATTGATATAGGCGACCGCGTAGATTTTGGCGTAACCCTTCATGCTGATATAGGCAGCGCTACGGCCGCCCGCATCAGCAGCAGGCGAAGCCCCGCCGATGAAGATTGCGCCTTCGGGGATAAGGGGGTCTTGCATTTTGAGTGTCCTCCATGATGCGCAGAGCGTTCGCTCTGCGCTGTCGATTAACGCGCCGCCAGCGCAATGAACGGCGAAACGGTGTTGCTGCCGTTCTTCGGCGTAAGCGCAGAATTCCAGACCGGCTTGCCGTCGACGCGATAGGTAAACCGATAGGCCATCTCATCCGTGAGAAAGGCGACATGCATGGAAGCTGCCTGCTGAATGTTGCCCTTGTCAATGACCTTGTACTGGCTCATGTCGGCAAGCACGATATCACCAACATCGCCCACCGTTTGGCAGTATTCGACTTCCACGATGGGCCGACCGAACAGCGTTCCCATCGGCGCATTCGGAAGCCCCCCGGGCGCGACAAACAGCGGTTGCCCCGCGCCGGTCGCGATGCTGTTAAGCAGGAACAATTGCGGCGTGGCATCCTGATTGACGAACCACACCGAATTGAGCTTCGAGCGCGACCACATGCGGCCCCACATTTTGGTAACGTTCGCAGCATTGATCGTGTCGGCAGTCTGCCCGCCTTCCGCCGCAACGGTAACGAGAGCAGGCGCGGCGAGCACGCCGAGCGGCATTCCGACGCCGGTGCCGTTGAAGAAGGCGTCTTCGGTGCGGAAGCTCAATTCGAGCGGGGCCACTTTGTTGATTAGGTCTTCGAGCGCAACCACGTCCGCGATAACTTCGTCGGTCGCGTACACCAGCGCATGAACTTTGTTGGCTTTCAGATTGACCTGCTGAAAGGTCGGCTTGCTGCCCGTGAGCGTGCCGCCTTCGATGCCCCAGTACGAAGTGACGCCGCCAAAGCGCGAGCCGTTCGCCCGCGATGTTTCCTGCAAGCCGTTGTAGGTCATCGCGTTTGTGTTCGGGCCCACGATAGCTTTGTCGACACGCGAAAGAACCGAGCCGACTTCGTACGCCCGCATCAGGATTCCGCTTGCGACTTCGGGCGCGACCAAGAAGCCGCCTTCGCTCGCGACCGCTTCATTTAGGCCGGTCGACTTAATCGCCGCCTTCGTGTTCGCCTGCAAGCGGTTCGACTGCTCAGCCGTGAGATTGCCATCGGCTGCGGCTTTCACAGCCAAGAAGAAGTCGCCCTTCGACTTGAAGGGCGCTTCGCTGTCGGTAACGCGCACGCTCGCGAGCGTCGCGCCTTCGACCACGAACCCGGGCGCGGCAGCAGCCTTCGCCGCAGTCGCCTTCGCGAAGCCCTCGAAGCTCGCCGCAAGTGCGTCGATGCTCGACTTAAGCGCGGCGATTTCGAGCGCCTGCGCATTCTGAGTGTCCGGCATTTTGATTGCCTCCGATTGAGTGTTTACGTTCGTTTTGACTGCATCGCCGCCCGCGCTCGCTTTGTTCGTCGCAGCGTCGCCCGCCGCCTTTAGAACCTCATCGAACGGAACGGATTGCAGCCCCTTAATCGGCAGCGCACGCGCTCGCGTGTCTGCCGGTGTCGGCGTGATTGAAGCATCCAAGCCAAGCGGCCACTTCGTTATTCGCACAGCCCCGCCCTTGACTGTTTCGCGCTCGACCAAGTGCGAAGCGCTGCCGCTCGACCATCCCATTTTGCCAAGCTCGCACATGCGGTAAAGCTGCGCTTGCAATGGGTCGGCCATGTTTAGCTGCGCTTCGATGGGGATGCCATACGAATCCTTCGAGAGCTTCGCGGCACTGTCAAGCACGATGCGCCGAAATGCCTTATCGAAGCCATGATGATAGAAGACAAGCGAAGTCACGTGCGGGCCGAAGTCGGTTTCGGCGTCGAAGTATTCGCCCTGCGAATCTGCTTCCTGCGGCGAGCCGAAGCGCACAAGATAACCGCCGACACGCCCATCGCCAAGCGCCTTAATCGCGTCGCCTGCGAACGCGAGCGCTTCGCTGTCGAATGTGTCGCTGTCAGCTGCGCCCGCCTTCGTCGACGCGTCGGGCTTGACCTCGACAGGCAGCGGGGCATCCGCGGGCTGCGCAGGCTGTCGCGGCATTGCGCCCAAGTCAAGCGCCGAATCGTGGATGACTTGGATAAGCTTCGAATCGGCTGCGCTGTGCCGAGCGCCTGCCTTTATGTTTTCGCTCATGCTTTCCCTCCGTCGCTGTGGCTGTCGCCGCGCATTATAGGCCCGCCGTTTTGGGCGCTCAATCGCGAAGCGAAAGCGCCTTCGAAATCGCTATACGTAAAGCTTCCTGCACTTTGGGTTTGGCCCGTTGTGCGTCGCTCTGAATTGTCGACCATCCAAGCGCTGCCAAGTATGGGGATTGCAAGCTCTCATCTTTCACGAAACGCGCATAGGTTACCTGTGTTCCCACAACGGCGAGCGTGCTGCTTCGCGTTTCGACTGCCCAGCTACGGCCGAGCCGCTGCGAATTGCCTGCGCCACGGCGATAAGGCACAGTGATTCTTCCTGCGGCCAATGCGCCGAAGAACCAATAGCGCTGCTTCGCTGATACGAACGCTTCGCCGTAGACACTCGCCCGCGATGGGTGCTTCGTCGCAGCAGGATATGGCTTGACATACGCGAGTAGTTGGATTGCGCCTGCTGTAACGCCCGCACGCATGAGCGCAGGCGAGCGAGCGATGGCGAGCGCGACCGCCCACGGTTCGACATTTAAGGGCTTGATTGAGAAATCCATATCAGTCGCTCGCGGCTAAGTCATGCGTAACGAAACAACGGCACCGGGGATGCGCCGGCGGCATGTCGTATTCGTTCCCATCGTCATCAGTGAAAACGCCATCGACTGCTTCTTGCGTGTCTAGGCCGCTGCATATCGGGCATACGAATTCGTCTTCATTCGTGTTCCATATCGCGACCATTTCGAAGCCCTGCTTGGCAAGCTCTGCCACGATTGCCGCTTCGCCCTGTGCTGCTGCGCGTGTTGTTTCAGTGACCGCAATCATTTCGGCACGCACAACACCGAAAGACGGTTCGAGCAAGTCGGCCAAGTCTTCTGTGCTCAGGCTGTCGGTTATGCCCTGCGCAATCGTGTCGCGCAATTCGTCGCGAATCGCTCGCGTGATATCGCTCTCGGTTGTGTCTTTAATTCCTTTTACGAGGTCGAATGTGTATTGCTCTGCCCATTGCGCGGCGTCGACATTTACAAGCTTCCAATCGACGCCCTCGACCGCGACGCTCTCGCGCATCGCTTCGGACTGGGCTGCGTATACCTTCTGCAAGAAAGGAAGCAAGATCTTCGAAAGCTCTGCCGAATATCCTTTCCAGAAGGCGGCGGGGATGTTCGAGGGATTCGGCGGCGTGCCGAGCGCCTGCGTAATCGCTTCAAGCTGCTTCGCGCTCAGCTTCGCAAGCTCTTTGCTTAATTCGCCTTCGAGCTTGCCCCTGTTCCTGATATCTGCCATGCTGTGCCTTCCTTGCGCTTAGGGCGCCTGCCCGGGCGCTCTGCTGCCTTCTGCCTGCTTCCTGCCTGAGCGCCTGAGCGCCTGAGCGCCTGCCTGAGCGCTCAGGGCGTGCGATTCTTGCCCGGTTGGGCGCTTTCTGTGCCTTCCTGCCTGCCTGAGCGCCTGAGCGCCTGCCTGAGCGCACGCCCGCGAGCGCCTGAGCGTGTCTAGGGATATCCTGCCCAGCGGCGAGCGCCTGCGAACGCTCTGCGCACTTTCGCCGCGCTGTCCGCGCCCTCGAGCACGCCCGCGAGCGCAGCAGCGAGCGCAGGCGCAATCGCTGCGCTCTCGAAGTCGCAAGCAGCATTCCCCTTAGCAGTCAGTCGCTTCATTGCCTTTCGCTGCCATTTCTCCAAGTCCTCCGCGAGTGCTTGCGCTGCCTTCGTCGGCGTGCTTGTAATCGCGGGCAGTGGCGCAGCAGCAGGAAGCGCGACCGACATGCGCGGGCCGATAGCGTCAAGAATCGGCGTGATACGTTCGAGCCGTTCGCCTGCGCTCGCAAGGATAAGCGCTCGCGATGTTTCGAAGTCGAACCCTTCCGAAGACAGCGCACGCAGGCGCAGCCGTAGCCAATGCTCAGTGTCCAAGTTATAGCCGAGCGTCGCCGTGGCAATGTCGATCGGCATACCGGAAGCTGTAAGCGCCTGCAATGATGCGGCCCTGTCCTTTTCGTCGGCTTGAAAGCACGCCAATTCTTCGGGCGCGAAATACAATTCAAGCCCCAGCGCTTCGAAGACCTGAGCATTAAGCGCTTCCGCAATCAGCTTCGCATCAGGCTTAATCGCCAAGTCGTAAAAGTTTTGCTTGTCTTTCTCTGCTGTCGCGAAGTTGGCTGCGTCGCTGAAAAGCAAGCTGTAAGGGATGCCCATGCCGGTCGCCAAGTCTTCTTTATTTTGCTTCGATAGCTCAGGCATGGCGAGCGACTTTGTATCGCCCGTCAATGTCGTGGCTTTCACCGCGCCGCCTGTAAGAACCTGCGTAGTAAAAGCGTTTCGAATCCCGCTTACGACTTGCCCCCACCACTCGCGAAGCTTCTTCTTATCGTCGGGTGATGGATTGCCTTCGATGCTAAGGATGGTCGGATTGATTGCGCCACGCTCGAAGAAGGCTGCGCTATACGCAGCGATATTCGCAATCACGCCCGCATGGATAAGGCACGTGGCAGCGGGCGCGATGCCCGGGCCCTTTTCGACGAACGGCGAAGACAGGAAGACCGAAGCGATTTCTTCTTCTGTGTAGTCTTGCGTTTGCAAGCCCTGCCCGCTTCGCTCGAAGACCATTCCGCCTGTCTTCGGGTTGGTCTTTGTCTTAATCGACGCGGAAGCGAACCAACGCAATTGAAGAAGGCTGCTGCCTGCCATCATGCGCCACACATACGCCGCGCCTGCGACACACAGCGAAGCTTCGATGCGGCTAAGGATATCGGTAAAGCTCTCTGCCCAGGGCAATTCGCTTTCCGATACTTCTTCGCCTGTCTTCCTGTACCAGTGGCGCGGCATATCGGCCATTGCGCTCGCACGCATGTCGATTGCGCGGCGCAAGTGCGGCACGATGCCATAGGCTTTGCGAACGTCGAAGGCTGCGCTTCCTGCGCTCAGCGGTTCATTCGACCACTGCCAAGCCGACTGCGGATTGTCGGCGTCGATTACGCTTGCTTTTGTGCCGTTTACGAATAGATAACGCTGCTTCATGCGAATATGCCTCCAGTGGTTGCCGCTCGGTATGATAACGCTGTCGCGATGACCGTATCATCGTGGATGCCCTTCGGGGCGTTATACGTTATCTTTCCGGTCGGCGTCTTCTGTTCTTCGTATGCTTCCATCTCGGCGGTCAAGACCGCATCATTAAGCAGGCGAATCGAACCGACTTCGAGCGCGAGCGCGAAGTCGGAAATTAGCTGCGTCTTGCTGTCATTGCTCATCCAATACGGCTGCACAGGCAAGCCGAGCGCTTGCATTTGTTCGATGAGTGGCCCGCCCATGCTGTTCGCTTCCGCAAGGATTGCGGACGGATTGAAACGCTCGAAGGCTGCTCGGAGTCTTCCTGTTTGCAATTCGTAACCGATATCGGTAAAGCGGTCTAAATAAACTTGCTGCTGTGTCGCGATATCGAACGCCGAAATTACAGTGCTATCGTCGGTTCGGCCCCAGTCAACACCGAAGACATACCGCCCGCCTTCGCGCACGATTTCTTCGATGGGCGCGAGCGTGCAACGGTCGCGCACATTGCGGAAGACTTCGCCGCCATCTTCGACGAATTGCGCTTGCCACTCTTGCCGATATGTCTTCGCAGGAACACGCGAAGCAGCGAGCAGATAAGCGGCGCGGATGTTCGGATTTGGATTCGCGTAAGAAGAAGCATTCCACGCCTTAGCAGCTGTGCCGTTTCCTGTGCTCGCCTTCGTGTATTCGACGTAAAACCAATTCTTTCGTTTCGGTGTGCTGATGAGCATGGCACGCCCTGCGCGGTCGGCTAGTGTCGGCTGTATCGCGTCTTGCCATGCTTCTTCTGTGATTCGCGCTGCTTCGTCGACGACTGCCAAGTCGAACGCTTCGCCGCGCACGCCATCGGGCGCATCGGCGCTAAATATGCCCAGCCATCCCCCCGATGGAAAGGCGATAACTTTGTCACTCTTGCGAATGTCGACCACGTTGCCGACAGGCGCGACAATGCTTTCAGCGAAGCGCCACAAAGCACGCGTGTTCTTGTATGTCGGCGCAATCCATGCGACAGCAGCCCCAGCGTTAGCAGCAGCAAGCGCGACTGTTCCCGCCATGATGCTTTTACCCCAACGGCGGCCCATGCATACCACTTGCAGCTTCGCCGGGTGGCTCGCTATCGTCCACTGGTCTTGGCGCAAGCGGGGCAATAGCAGCTTGGTAATCGAAGGCGGCGACTGCGAGCGGCCCGCCATCCTTGCCAGTGACTTCTGAAATGGTCTTGCTTGAATACGTGTCTGCTTCGACATGCTCGCACCACCACTTATCGGCAAGCCAATTCGGCTCGACCGTCCACACTCGGCGCGTCGTGTCTTGCAGTGTGTCGAAAGCTTTTGTTACAGGATTCCATACGCGATAGGTTCTTTCAACCACTTCCGTGGCGTGTCCGCCGCCCTTCGCAGCAGCTTCGATTCGCTTAAGCCGTTCGTATGTTCCTTGCGCGCGTGCGCGTTCGATGCTCTCTGATAACTTCGTATAACGCCGGTCGCCTTCGTCGGCAAGCTGCATCCAAACGTTATACGTGGCGGGGCTAATTCCTGCGACATGGCACGCATTCTTAATCGTCGTGCCTGCTGCAAACGCATCGCAGAGCGCCTTCTCAATCGCATCATTAAGCTTTGTCGGTCTTGCCATGTGTCGCCTTCTTCGAGCTTGCTGCTTGCAGAGCAAGAAGCGCCGCGCTTGGATTCGAACCAGCTTCCCCCGAATGGTCTTCGGGCGCATCGCCATCAATGCTTGCGGCGCATACTTCGCGCTTCGGATATTCTTTTGCGAGAGCTTCGCAGCGCTCGCGCATTTCAGCATCCAGCGGCAGAAGATAACGATGCTTTCCCGGCGTCTTCGTTACCGTTCCCTCACTGAGCTTCGGCACTCGCTTTAGTTGGCCGTATACGACTTTCGTGCCTGTCTTCGATACCATGCGCGAATGCCACTTGCGGCCCGCCTTGTCGGTTAGATAAAAGCTCTCGGCGCTCAGGCCGGAGTATATCCAACCCATCGCCTGATATATCCCGCCGTGATGCTTCTGCACAGGGTCGGCAAAGCTGATGAGCAGGCGCAGCCCTGGGCTCTGCTTGCGAAGCATCTTGATTGCGATGGCGACGATTCGCGAAACGGGCGCACTGTGCTTCGAGAGCGCCACGCGTGTAAGCTCTGCAATCTCAGTGACTTCTAGGCCGTAGGGCTTGCCGATTGTCGCGCTCGCGCCGCGACCGAAAATGACGCAGCCGATAAACTTGCCATCCTCCCAAACGCCGACTTTTACAAGCGGCGGCGTAGGAAGCGAGCGCGAATAGTGCCAGTGCTCGACAGCGAATAGCGCTGCTTCGTGTGCGCACCAATCAAGCTTAAGCGTCGATTTCATACTGTGAATTCTTCGCCGCAGTGCGGGCAGCGAATCGCCTTCTTCTTATCTAATTTCCCTTGGTCTTCTTCGCTCGCGGGCGCGAATTCGGGCGCCCGCACGTTGGCAAGCAGCCCTTCGATTTCCTGATGCGAAAACAAAGAAGACAAGTCTACGCCTTTATTCATGTCGGCCAGAAGGCGCTCAGCATTCCACGCCAAGCCGACTTCTGCGCTTCGATTGTCTGCATACGCGAGCTTCCGCGCTCGCCCATCGTCATCGTCGGCCAAGTCGAGGTCGACACGCTGCACGACTACAAGCCGCGTGCCATCAGTGCGAACTACTTGGATTTCGCTGTCGGGCATCGCAGCCCAGGCCGCGGCCGTTTTGTTGCCCGCGATTGTGCGGCCATTCCTGTCCACAAGAATGCTTCGCCCTGCGCCTGCTTCGTGTAAGCTCTGCGCGACCATCGCCGCGCCGCGTGGCGTGCCTGCGTTCGCATTCTCTGCGTCGGCGTGAATGTCCGCGATGGTTTGGATATCTGCCGAAGTGTCGGCGGCTACCTTCTTTGCCATGTCAATTCCTTATCGGTCGCAGCGCTCGCAAGTGCTCGCGAGCCATCGCATCCAGCACAGGCGCTTCCGCAAGGAAGCCCCGGTCGACGGTTACGCTGTCGAGCGTCAATCCAGCAGGCAGGCGGTATACGCTCTGAGTGCAGAAGACAGCCCCGCCATCGCACAGCGCAGAGCGCACAATGCGCAGCGTGTCGGCTCTGAGCTTCTTATCAGTGCAAGCAAAGAAGGCATTAACGCCGGGGATGAGCACGCCCGAGCAAGCAGGCTGCTCGAAGGAATAGCCGCGACCGTCTTGCGTGATTTCGATTTCGAATCCCTGCTCTCGCAGCGCTACAAGCGCTTTGCCTAAGTCGGTCGGCGCAGAGAGCGCGAGCGCGAGCGCTGCGACTGCTACAAGATAACCGCTGCCGCTGCTCATATATCCCACCCGGGCGCATGTGGGCGCAGCGCTCGCGCTGTCGCCTTTAGCCAAGTGGACTTCGATTCGCGGCGGGCTTGCGTTACAAGCGCTTCGGCAAGCTCTGAAATCTTCGGCGTGCCTTCGAGCGTTTCGAGCTTGCAATCAGCAGCAATCGAACGGATTTCGTCGGCGCTAAACCGTGCCACAAGGTAAAAGCGGAAAAGCCTATCGTCTTCGAGCGCGAGCGCGGGATTAGATTCGGGGAACGCAGGCACGCCGCCGGGGATATTCATTGCGTTTGTAGTCGCAAGATGTTCGCTGATAAAGCGCCACATATCCGCAAGCTGCGTGCGCAGCGCTGCATTTTCTCTGCGCAGCGTTTCAAGCTCTGCACTCATTCGGCGGTTTTCGTCCATGTTGCGCTCGCCGACTTCTTCCGCCGCGATGAGCTTGCGCATTAAGAATTCGTCGTGCAATTTGCCGTTCGTGCCTGTCGCCTGCGCTGCTGCCTGCTTAGGCTTGCCTGTCGCTATTCTTGCGAACAGGAAGACCATACAGGCGAACAGGCACAGGGCGATTAAAAGCTCTGCGGCGTCGCGCAGCGAAAGCGGGATTTCTGCGGAAGGCACGCTGCGTTATTCCTTCGTGCGCGGCGAAATCGAAAAGGTCGCCTGATTCGCCATCAGCGCCAAGATAAACACTCGCAGCATTTCGAATGCGCCTGCCTGCGAGCACTGCACTTGCGCCGGCAGCAGCCCAGCACAGCCGACAGCGAACACGCCCGCCCCGCCTGCTGCGAGCGCTGCGAGCATTACAAGCCGTTTGCCTGTTCCGTCGAGAGAGCCATACCAATTCGACAGCCCCGGCACATACGAACACGCGAGAGAAAGAATTGCGCCTGCGACCATTGCGAGCATTTCGCTTGTCATGTCAACCTCCAAGAACGCTTCCGATAACTTGCGGGCATTATAGGTCGCCAACAAAACGCCCGCGCTCGACATGAAGTCAAGCGCGGGCGGGCGAGCGTCTTAGGGGAACAACCACGAACCCTTGGACGGCTATGCCGAAGCATACCACTTCCGAGGGCGTGCCTGTGTTCCTGCGTTACATTGTGCCCCACAAAGCGAGCGTGGCGATATCGTCGACGCACGCAGCAAGCTTCTTGCGTGCCTGTGTCGTGATTGCCTTCTCCCAAAAGCTGCGGGGCTGCTCGCGCAAGCAGAGTGCGCCTTCGCTCGCGTTCGGCAGCGCATCGACTGAGCGAATAAAGACGGGCGCAATCACTTTCTGCACACGCTCGACAGTGCCCCCGGGCGTGCCTTCTTCGTCGTCGACGAAATCAATTTCCCGCAGCCACGGCGCTTTGTTCGTGCCGCCTGTAATCTTGCTACCGAAAAGCACTGTGAGATTAAACGCCCGCACGTAAGCTTCTTGCAAGAAGGCGACAGGCGGCACGACACGCGGGCGCATTGTCTCAGGGTCGAGCGCTTCGAGCGACACGAATGCGCGGCAGAGCATGTATTCTTCCTGCGAATACTGATTCGGCAGATTGTGATACACGAACGCAATAGAAGTGCTCGCGAAGCGTGTATCTTGCGCAGCAGTCGACAGGCTGCGCGTGGCGATGCTAAGCGCCTTCTTCAAGTGCTCGCCTTCAATCTTCATGCTCGAAACGCCCTTCGGCGTCCACGGCTTTTCCGCGCCTTGGCGATATTTCGGCGCGAGCAATTCGCTTGCCACAATCCAATTGCCGTTGGTCGCATATCGGTCGAAGTGACCGAAGCGAGCGCCTGCAAGCTCAGTGGTAATTTCAAGCAGCGCTTCGGCGCGATGCTTCTTCGGATCCAATTTCGGCTGCAATTTCATGATGCTTCCTTGCGAGCGCTCGCACGTGCGAGCGCTCGCGCTGCGTGTTGTTTCCTATTCGCCGCCGTACTGCTCGCCCATCGGCGTGTCGGCGTTTCGGCGGTAGAAGTCTTCGCGCTCTCGCGCTGCCTGCTTCGCGTGCTTGTCTTGCTGTAAGGCAAGCCATCGCAGCGCTTGCGCCTGCGTCATGCGCTGTTTGGCGCATCGCTTGCCCACAAAGCCGGTATAGCTGCCCGCTTCGTCGATTCGAATGGTCGGCGTGTTCCTGCCTTCGTCTTGCATGATGCTTCCTTACGCCGCAGGCGGCACGATAATTTTGAGCTTCGAAACATCGCCTTGGCGCTCTCTGCAATTGCGATACTGCATGGCGTCTTTGTGCAAGCTGTCGCGCCACTGCAAGCAGCCCGACAGCTTCGCGATTATGCGGCTTGCATATCGCTGCTGCAAGACTTCCGAAACATCGCGGATGCTGTCGTTCCGGCTCGATTGTGTGCTGTCGCTCAGGAAGCGACCGAGCAGATAATCGCGCACGCTTTCGACGTAATCGAAGAAGCTGCCGTATTGGTCTTCGATTGTCGTATCAGTATTGCGCACGCGAAGCCGAAGCCCCGCTTCCTTCGCGTGCCACTTGATAAGGCGGCGAAGCTCATGCGCTGCTTTCGCATTGCAGAGCATTTCGAAATTCGCGGCGACTTCCTGCAAGACTTGCGAAGCAGCCATCTTCGAGATATCGGCGCCGAAGGCGAACGGGCTGCGCCAGTCTTCCTTGCTATCGCGCCGCATCGGTTCAAGCAGATTTGAGCGCACAGCCCAAGAGAGCGAAGCAGCGCTGTAGGGAGACGTTACCGGCTCGCACTGCACAAAGACCGTAATCGACTTCTTGAAGCTCGAATTTACAACGGCAGCGCTCGCCGCACGAAGCATTCCCCTTGCGATAAAGGAAAACGCTGTGCCTGCTTTGTCGCGATGCTTCGAAGCGACCCAAGAAGCGCCATCCCAGATAACGGCTGCATTGTCGCTGCGTCGCACTGTGTAGATAAAATGTGGCTGTTCCTTCGTCATGATGTTTCCTTACGCTTTCGCGTGTTTAGTGCGCTTTGCGAACGCTCGCAAGCGCTATACGACAATCAATCATTGCGACAGCGACCGAAGCAAAGCGAAGACCTTTCGCCGCTCGCGCTGTATTCAGTCTTGCGCGTTCTTCCTTCGGAACAGGCGTGCGCACGAATGATGCTTCGGCTGCTGTGTCTGCTTCCTGCTTCGCGACGCGAAAGGCACTGCGAAGCGCTTTGTACTCTCGCGCAAGTCGTGCGATTTCCTGCTGCGTGTTGCTCATGATGCTTCCTTAAAGAATGATTGCGAACGCGTCGCGCTGCTGCGCCTTCTGCGCTTGCGCCTGCTTCGCGACTCGCAGAGCATCGAAGGCAGCTTCTTCGAGCTTCGCGGCAGAGTCGAAAGCTTCCTGCAAGCGCTTCGCCTTTCGAAGCGCTGCGCCGTATGCTTTCGCATTGTCGATGCTGTAAAGCGCTGCGCACGTGTTGCCCCTGCGCTTCGCTGCTCGCTGCGCTGCTTCGAGCTTCGCGAAGGCGCTTGAAGTCGACCGCGAGAGCGCGGCCCATTCGCTGCGAAGCTGCGTGATTGTGTTGTCTACAAAATGCATGATGCTTCCTTCTTGCTGTGCGTTACAGCGCGGCGATAACGATTGCGGACAAAGCAGGCGCATTCTTGCGAATCGCTGCAAGCCGCTTATCAAGCTGCTTGCCTTCCTTGCGGAATTGCTGCAAGTCGCGCTTGTAGTCGCGCAAGTCTTCTTCGAGCTTGCGCACGTGTCGCGCTGTGCGTGCCGCGCATTCGTTCGCTGTGTCGCGCTGCTTGCGCACTTCGCGGAAAAGCGTTTCGTAAGCTTCAAGCTCGAAATCTGACGCAGCAGGCGCAGGAAATTTCTTCGATGCTTTCTGCGCTGTCGGCTGCTGCTGAAATTTCGCGCTTGCCTGCTTGCTGTTCGTCTTCGTGTTCGTCATGATGTTTCCTTGCGCCTGAGCGCTGCTTGCTGTGTGTGCTTCGTAACTGTCAATCAGTATACGAATCTTCTACGCTTTGTCAAGTGCTCAGGCAGGCGACTTACAAAAGTGGTCATAACGCAGGCGCTCGCGCTGCTCGAAAGCAGGCTGCTCGAAGTCGACTGAAAAGGCAGCAGGAAGCAGCTTCGAGCGCCTGCCTGAGCGCCTGAGCAGGCGAATTCGAGCAGCGCGAGCGCCTGAGCGCCTGCCTGAGCGCCTGCTCAGGCGCTCGAAGCTGCCTGCTTTCGACGTTTTGAGCGCAGGCGACACGCTCGAAACGCACGCCCTGCGTTTTGCGCCCGGTTTGGCGCAGCCCAGGCACAGGAAGTCATTTCTTCGCCCCGACCGGGCGCAAATCGCAGGGCAAGCGCACGCCCGCGAGCAGCCTGCTTTCGAAGCTTCCTGCTCGCTGCCTGAGCGCTTCTATAGAACGCAGGCGAGCAGCGCGAGCGCCTGAGCGCCTGCTCTGCTCGCTGCCTGCGTTATGACCACTTTTGTAAATTTCCTGCGAAAGCACTTGACAAAGCGTATACTATTCGTATACTGATTGCAGACACGAAGCACACACAGCAGCGCAGGCGCTCGCACGTGCGAGCGCCTGCAAGAAGGAAACATCATGACGAACGCAAAGCAAGTGCCCGCACAGTATCAATTCCCCGAAATCGCAGCGCAGCTTCGCACGCTCGCTTCACTCATCGGCACGCGCAACGGTTACGGCGACTTGACAGCTTTCCGCAAGGCTAGCGGGGCAGCATACGAACAGCTTGCCGCAGAAGTGACCTTCGAGCTTGTCGGCGTCGCGGAAGCGCATCTCAATTTCGCTCGCTCGCTCGCACGTGCGTTCGATGCGTTCGAGAGCGACGATATCTTGCTGCGACCGGTAACGCCCGCGATGCTCTGCAATATGTTCGCAATAATCGAAGGCGTGCTCGGCTCTGATACGTGCGTCGCTTATCTCGAAGCGAAGAACGCCGACGAACAGCAGCCCATCGAAGGCGACTTCGAAGAAGCGTGCGCACTGTATAACGAAACGCTCGCACGCAACAGCGCCGACTAATCAGGCACAGCAGCGCGAGCGCCTGCGCACTCAGGCGGGCGCTCGCAAGGAAACATCATGAAGAACAGCCACAACACGCAGCCTTATATCGTCGAAGTCAAGCAGAGCGCTCGCATCAGCTATGAGCGCGGCACAGCGCGAAATTCACAGCAGGCGCATATCGTCGCGACCGTCAACGGAAAGCAGGCGCATATCGTCGCCGTTTCCTTCTTTCAGCCCATCGAATTCATGCCGGGCTTTTCGGACGGATATCAGCGCTGCGTAAGCGCGACAGCTTACGACACGAACGGGCGAGCGCTCTGCTCTGCTGTCGTGCCTGTGCGCAAGCTGCGCAGCGTGCTTAATGTGCTGCGCCTGTCGCGGTCGATTGACTGGGGCTGGGCGCCGCCGCATGACGCTTTCGCCGATTACGTCGACCCTTACGCGGGCACAGGCAAGCAGGCGCACGCACTCGAAAGAAGCTTCCGCACTTCTTATCACTCGAAGCGCAAGCAGAAGGAAGACGCAGCATTCTTCGAAGGGATGCGCCAAGCATACGCATAAGCAGGCAGAAGGAAACATCATGCAAAAGCAATACTTTGTCGACGATAACGGGCTGCGAATGCCCCGCGAAGCAGTGCGCTTGCTTTATCGCACGCTCTGCAAGACCTTCCACCCCGATATGGGCGGCACGCATGAAGGCATGGTCGAGCTTAACAGGCAGTATGACGAAGCGATGGACAAAGCGACACGGCAGGAAATGCCGAACCGCAGCGAAGCTTCCTATACGCATCAGACCGAAACGAATCGGAAGATTCGCGAAGCCATCGAAGCCATGATGCGCTTCTCATTCGTCGAAATCGAAGTAACCGGATGGTGGGTGTGGGTTCGCGGCACGAAGAAGCGCGGCACAAGCGTCGCGAATGATGCTGCGCTCGACGCTCTGAAAGCCGCGGGATATCGTTATGCGAGCAAGAAGGAAGCGTGGTATTTCGCGGGAATTCCTGTTACGCACAATCGCCGCGAGCACTCGATGGATGAGATTCGCGACGCTTACGGGTCGGACACTGTAAAGAAGGCGCAACAGGAAGCGCAGAGCGACCGGCAGCGCAGCGCGACCGGTAGCGCAGCGCGACCCTAACCACAAGACTACAAAAGGAACAACCAACAGCAGCAGGCATCTCTGCAAAATGCGTGTATTGCCTGTATACTCTTTAGCATGTCAATCAAGACGAAGAACGCCCCGCCCGTAAAGGGCAAGACTGTCGCCCCGCCTGCTGTCGCTCGCGTGTATCGCTCGCGCAAGCCCGCCCGCACTGTCATCCCGACGCGTTACCGCGAAGCGACTGTTCTTTGGCTGCGCGATTTCGCGCTGCGCAATGACACGACAATGGCAGAAGTTATCCGCACTGCTGTCGAAGACAAGCAGGAAGACGAAGCGAAGCGCTCTGCTTCGCTCGCGAAGCAGGCTGCGACCGCCTAAGCAGCGACACAACAAAAGGAACAGCCACACATGACCACGCAAAACGAACCGCAACACATTCGCGACGCTCGAATCAGAGCGCAAGCCCGTCGCGGGGATGGCAGCATCGAAGCAGGCGAGCACTCTGCGCAGAGCATTCGCCTTCGAAGACTTGAAGCAGAAGTCGAGCGCCTGCAAGCCGAAACGCCGAGCGCCTTAATCGCTGAGCGCGACAAAGCGCAACACGAATTGGCGCAGGCGCTCGCGAAGCTGAGCGACACAGAAGGCGGCGCGGTCGACACAATCGCAGAGCTTAATTCTGAGATTACACGCCTGCGCAGCGAGCGCGACAGCTTCGAAAAAGGCGAATCATACGAACGGATCCAGCGGCGGGATGCGTGCTCTCGCGAAGAAGTCTTGCATTCGCGCATCCAAGAATTGCTTGCACAGCGCACGCGAGAGCAGGCAGATTACGAAGCCAACATGCGCCAAACGAAGGCAGCTTATGAAGCTTCGCTTACTGCGCAAGACGAATTGCGCAAGCAGGCGAAAGCAGCGAACGAAGCAGCGCAGCGGGCCATCGCTGCCCACGGCGAAACGCTGCGCACGCTCGACACGTGGAAGGAAGACAATTCGCGCTTGCGCTTCCTGCTCGAAGACAGCGAGAAAACAGCGGCAAGCCGATTCGAAGCGATGCGCCGCCGCAGCAATCGCATTTTGTCGCTTAAAGGGCTGCTGCTGAGCGCTCGCGTTTCCTTGCGCGAAGCTCTCGCGACGCAGGCAGAGCAGCGCGAGCGCATCGCAGAGCTTACGCAGGCAGGCGCAGCGCTTCGCGCCGCACTGAAAGACATGAGCGCCGAGCTTGACGCGTGCGACGAAGCGTTAATCGAAGCGAAAGCGAAGCAGATTCGGCCGTAGAATCCAAAAGCCATGACAAACAAACAACCACAAGCCCCGACGAAGAACGTAAGCCAAGCGCTCGAATTGATTGCAAACGAAGGCACTTCGCTTGCCAAAATAGGCGACCGCAAAGAAGTCGCGATGCGTATGGCGGTCATGCGTGCGACCGTCCCGGGCCTAAATCGCAAAAAGAAGAAATACGACAAAGATGCCGACGAATGGATTGAGCAGGAAGAATACGCCGTATCGGATTTCGCTGTGCTCGGCTTGTATCTCGCAGAGCGCAGCAGCGGGCTTTCGTCGATGCGCGGCGAGATATATCCGACCGACAACGGCATTATGGTCGCCACGAAGATTCGCACTGCTGATGCTGTGCGGGCTGCTGCTCAGGCAGGCGACACGCTCAGCGTTCGTTACAAGACGCTTGCGCCTTCGCATCCATTGTGGCACGAATACGCCGCCGAATACAACCTGCAGCCGGGCGACACTGTGCGCCTTATCGAAGTCAATTCCACAAAGCAGTATTCGGGATGGTATGCCAACCGACTTGCGAAGGCGAATGAGCTTCGAGCGTGCGGGTTCGTCGGCGTTGAAATCCAACGTTTACTGAATGACGAATTCGGCATTTCCTGCGAGCCTATGCGCTGCGTCGGTGTTGTGAAGGCAGAAGAAGAATTCGATAAAGGATTCAAGCCGAAGAACAAATACGAGATGGCGAAGCAGGCGACACAGAAGGCAATCAAGCAAGCGCAATTCAGTCGCAGCGACCGCGCCGACAAGCGTGCCTTTAGCCGTTGGCTGTCGAAATACGGTTACTCTGCGCCCGACACTCGCAATTACGGCGGGGCAATGATGGCCGAATCTGCTGCAAACGCTGATGCTGTTATCGCCGCCGGCAGCGATATCATCGAAGGCACGACAGTCGAAGCAGGCACGCCGAAGCCCTCAGAGCGTGCGACGCGAAACGCTTTCGGTTCGGGCGTCGATGACGACTTGCTCGCGGGTTACACAGGCGCGAAGGCAAAGCAGCAGGAAGCGCCCGCCGTAATCATCGAAGACGATACACAGGAAGGCGAGCAGCAGGAAGCGCCCTTGACGCGTGCCGATATCCTTGCTGCTGCTTCCGAATGGCTGCAAGCGCATCCACTGCTCGACAATGCGCAGCATGTCGCAGAGCTTCGCAGCTTTACCGAAGCGCTCGGCTATATCAAGCCGACCGAAGCGACCACGGCAGGCAAAGCCCGCGCCGCCTTCGCTGAATACGTTATCTCTGCGCTGCTCAATCAAGACAGCGACGCAGGCAAGCAGCAGCAAGCGCCCGAAGGAAAGCTGCTTTAATCTCTCTCGCGCTGCTGCGCCCTCGAGGGCGCAGCAGCAAGGAACAACCACGCCATGACCGTTTATCAGTCTGCAATCACGAAGGAAGAAGGCGCGAAGATTTCCGCGCTGCTCGCGCTTGTAAGCGCTGCGAAGAATGCAGAGCTTAAGGCGAAGGGCTACCGGTGGAGTTATCGCGGCGTCGACAGCGCAGGGAATGCGCTGTATGTGCTGCTGCGCAAAGATGGCAGCGAAGTATCTGCTTTCCCCGGCAGCGATTACGACAGGCCGCGCCGCGCCTTTTATGAAATCGTGCTCGGTCGCACGCGTGCCGATGATGAGCTTGCGCGTATGCAGGCGCAGCATGTCGCATGGTCGCGAGAGCGCGAGCAGTGGATTAAGGGGCGAACAGGCAAGCGCGGAAGGCACTGAGCGCAGCCGTAGAATAGCGGTATACTGTGCGGCGGTTACGCAAACACAACCACAAAAGGAACAACCACATTATGAGCACGCGCCACTTTATGAGCACGCACGCAGCGAGAGGATTGACATTGAACCTCACAAAGCCCGAAATCGTTTGGATTGTGCGCAAGCCCTGCGGCTGTCTTGTGCGCACGTTCGACCAATATGCGAACGCTTCGAGCGCTGAGCTTTCGACGCTCTCGCAGTCGCTCGCGGCAGAGCGCGAGCAGGGGCGTTTCGTCGCTTCGCTGCCGTGGTCGACGTATTCGAAGACCGTAGGAAGCGAGCGACGCCACGGCGAAGACAAGTGCAAGCACGAATCCAGCCATGCTTGACACACTCGCAGGCGCATTCGTTAGCATGTGCCTTCCTGCGCTCGCGCTGCTTCTTACTGTCGCACTGTGCGCCGCGCTGTTTCGGGCGATGCTCGAACAGCGCGAGCGCGACGCAGCAGGAAGATAAGCGATGGGCTACAGGCTGCGCCGCGCTGCGCTTTCCTGCGCTAAGTCTACGGGCTGGGCCCGTGTTGTGGTGGGCGAGATTGCCGACAGCATCCACGACGAAGACAGCAGCGGGCAGGGATGGCCGGGGATTGATTTCCTTGCGTCGCAATTCGCAGTCGCACGTAGCACAATCATTCGAGCAGTGCAAGACGCAGAAGAAGCGAAGGATATCTGCGTTGGTCGCGAAACAGGCAGGAAGAATCTTTATCGCCTATCGCCTGCGCTGCTCGCTGCGTGCGCTCAATATCACGAAGGCGCTACCAGTCGCAAAGCGCGACCGGTAGCGCACCGCGACCGGTCGCGAAGCGCGACTGCTTCGAGCGCAGGCGCAAAGAAGGAAGCGCCCGCAAGCTCTGCGCTCGAAGCGCATCCCGCCATCGCAGCGCATCGCGAAATCTGCGGCCCTGTCGACATGACAGCAGAAGAACAGCAGGCGATAGCGCAGCAAGTCGGCAGCGATGCGCAGGCGCTTAAGACATGGCGGGGCAATCTGGATACGTGGCTGCTTAAGGGTTGGCACGTTGGCAGCATCGAAAAGCAGCTTAATCGTTTCGCGACTGAGCAGAAGCGCGAAGCAGCGCGAGCGCGAGCAGGCACGACAGGCAGCGCGAGCGCAAGGGGCAAGACCATTCGGCTAGACCAAATACAAGACCCAACACCCGAAGAATACGCAGCAGCAGAAGCACGCGCACGCGAGCAGCGCGAAGAACGTGCGGCGAATCGCGCAAGACTTCGCGCATTGTCCGCAGAAGGAAAGAAAGCATGAACCCTGAAACGTCATTCGATACACGCTACACAATAGACATACACGCACAGCGAACGGGCCAAGAGTATCAGGCGAGCGCGGAAGCGTTCGTCATGTCGCTTCGCACGCTCGCGCCTGCGAGCGCAGCAGCAGCCGATATCGCAACGGCGAAGCTTCGCGATGCTGATATCGCGCCGTGGCTCTGCGCCTTCTTTAGCGCCGAAGCCGTAACCGATTCGAAGCTCAAGCAGCACAATGCGGAAATCGGCGCAGCCTTTATGGTTCGTTATGCGTTCGACGAACCGAACGAAGCGCAGCTTACGGCCGAGCACGCCCGCGCAGTGCTCGAACGTGCGGGGGCAATCGCTCAGGCAGAGCGCGAGCGGCAGCCCGACGAAGACCCGAACAGCTATTAACAGCAAGGAAACATCATGACCACGATTAACGTAAGCCCCGACCCTGTATTGCTCGCGCTGCGTGATTCGGCGCTGCTTCTTGCGCATCAGGAAGCCGAAGCCGAGCGCGAGCGCATCGCGACGCAGAAGGAAGAAGAGACCAATAAGCGCATTGCGGACGCGCAAGCCGAAGTCGCGCTGTTTCCTGCGCTCGCGCAATACGCGCCGCGCTACAACAGCGAAGGCGTGTGGATTGAGCTTCCGGATTGCGTGCCGATTCGCGTAAACATCCGCAAGCGTGCAGACCGCACCCGCGAAGTGTGGTATGCAGTCGCGCCGAAGCTCGCGCTTATCTTCGACCGCGACGCACAAGAATTCGGACAGCTTCATGCGGCGATTGAGCACGCATATCAAGTGCGGCAAGACTTGCCCGCCTATCCGGTGAACTATTCTGCGAACGCAGCGCGAGCAGCAGAGAAGCGCGAGCGCGAAGAAGCGCTAAATGCTCGCCGCGACCAACTTGCCCGCTTCGCGGACGAAGCAGTGCTTGCGGAAGTCGCTGTGCAATTGCAGCGCATCGCCGACCACTTCGAGCGCAGCGAATAGACAACAGCAGCGCGAGCGCTCGCGCACGTGCGAGCGCTCGCGCAAGGAACAGCCATGCAAGACCTTTCCAATTTCACGCTCGAAGAATTGAGCACGCCGAAGACGGATTGCCTTTCTGTGTCATTCGTCGAAGGCGGCGAAGACGACCCCGAAGCCGACCGCAGGTATGTTCTTCATGCTCGCATGAAGAAAGGCATTCGCGCTTCCTACACTGTCCACGTTTACGCTTCGCTCGACTTCCTGCAATACGCAGGGCGCTTCGCGCTGCTGTCGCTGCTCAGGAAGTCGATTGACGAACAGCCGAGCGGCAAGCCCGCCGACCGCTTTAAGGCGGGGCAGACGGTCTATTCATACAGCCGGGGCAAGCGCTATCGGTGGACGATTCGCGAGCGCACGCAGCGCGGTTACGTCTTGCAGCGGCCAACAGGCAAGCCCATCGCAGGCGAGCAGAAGTATTCGATTGTCTTTCTTCGCACGCAAGACGCAAACAGGAAATTGGTTATATGAACCCAAACGCCGTAATCGTCGACACGAACCGAAGACAAGACGAAACGTGTGGGCTGTATGTCGCTCGCCTGCTCGCTGTCGTAATCGGCAATTGTCCGAACCACACCGACCCAACCGCCGCCCAATTCGTTGGCTCGCTCGCGCTGTCGCTCGACAGTCGCGACCTCGCAATCAGCGAAATCAAAAGGCAGCGCGACGCTCTCGCACAGCGCTTGCAGCGATACGAACGCGCCGAAGAACGCGAAGCGCTCAGGAAGGCGAAGCCGCGCCCTCGAATCGTGCGCACTGAGCTTTCCGACTGGGCGGCGCGTACTGCCTTCAAGAATCCGAACGAACGGCACAGCGTTCGAATGCAAGCAGCAGTCGGCAAGATATTCGACACGTTCGGCCTAGATAAGTGGTTTTACGCGTCGCAAGTCTTCGCGCTGCTGCCGAATCATCGCGAGCCACTGCGAAGGCTGCGAGAGCTTAGGCAGATAGGATTCTTGGTGGACGAACGCAGAGCCGACCCGAACGGCGACGCACTCGAATCAATGTATCGAATCAGAGAGCCATAACATCATGACAAACGCAACAAACGAACCGAAGACCGGATTTCTTATCCACGCACAGCCACGCAGCAAAGCAGAGCGCTTGGCCGCGCTTGTGAGTGGCGAGTTATTCGCAGCCATCGACGCAGGCGAAATCACGTTCCCCAATTCGCCCGAAGTAACCCACTATCGCGAGCGTGCCGAAATGCTTTCGCGCCTGCTTGACGCAGAAGGCAAGCTGCGCAGCACCGCAGAGCGTGCGCTCAGGGGCGAGCGCATCGAAGCTCAGCGCGAGCGCGACCGCGCCGATATGGCGCTGCGAGCGCTCGCGCAATTGACACAAGCGCAGCTTTTGCGCGAGCAAGAAGCAGGCGTGCCGCTGAATAAGCAACAGCAGGCAGAGAGAGCACAGCGCGATGTGGCGGACGCACTCAAGGCCGAGGTCGAGCGGCTGCGGGCTGCGCTGGATACGCGGACGCCGGGATAAACTAGATCGTCACGATAACGGGCCTTCAGCGCCTGAGCGTGATCAAGAGCATGGCAGATGGCCCAGATGGGCAGGAAGGTGAAGCATGGGTGAGACGATGAAGGAAACGATTGACCGATACGCGCACCTGGCGGGGCATCTTGAGAACCTGACAACCAGCGGCGACTTTGGGTTCAACATTGCCCGAGAATTTTGGTCGGCGATGAAGCTGGGCCAGGCGGAAATTGACGCAAAAGACAAACGCATCGCCGAGCTGGAGCACTTAACCCCCCGCCCGGTGGACGCCGCCGCAAACGGAGTGCCGGAGGGAGAAGACGTTTTTGCGTTCGATGGAGAAACTTGGCACAAGGCGCGGCATTACGGCTATCGCTCCACCGAGAACGACTT
>OFQY01000137.1_pt1 | contig 34521 bp, 50 predicted proteins | sample 1542991 | NCBI WGS metagenome assembly OFQY01 (sample SAMN07774224, study PRJEB24372) | wastewater metagenome | isolation source: Exp Tend VB 10WW | collected 2016-02 | reverse complement strand
AGCTTTCCAAGTTGGCGCACTCGACCACTATGCGAACCCTCCGTATGCGTCCTGTTATACAAATTTGGCGGAGCGTACAGGATTCGAACCTGTGGGACATTTTACCGTCCGTCTCTTTAGCAAAGAGGTGCAATAAACCTGACTCTACCAACGCTCCATATTTTGGTGACGACTTGTGGTCTCGAGCCACAACACCGGCCCAGGGGCCGGCTGTCCGTCCTGCCGGACGTCGCCAAATTCTGGCGGATAGCTGGGGAGTCGAACCCCAAAGGCCCTCATCAGGCTCACCTGTTTTCGAAACAGTTCCCATCACCCATTGGGTTGGCTATCCATTTGTTTCCGGGCGGCTCCCCGCCCGGTGGTAACTCAGCGCACTGAATCACCAATCTCGACCGAAGTTCTTAACGCTGCTCTCTCGAGCTGGCCTCACGCCGCGACAGAGGTTTCTCATCGGCCCTCTGTGTCTATTATACCACGGCGGATAGTAGGAGAGTCGAACTCCTAAGGCCTCATCAGCTCACCTGTTTTCAAAACAGTCCCCATCGCCCATTGGGTTGACTATCCGCTGTGGTTTGTTGTCTAAAATTTGGAGAGGGATACGGGACTCGAACCCGTTTCTTTTGCCTGGCAGACAAAGGCACAACCCTTATACCAATCCCTCATTTTTACTCAGAGCGGAAGACGGGATTCGAACCCGCAACTTCTTACCTGGCAGGAAAGCACTCTACCGTTGAGTTACATCCGCGCTGAGCATTTATTCTGCCTGTTCTATGTTTGTTTTGCGACCATCGCCCGCGCTTCTTAGCGCGTGCTCGGCTTGCCAAAGTCCGAATCCGATTATCGCACCTAGAATCAAGGCAAGTATCAATCCTTGTTTTACAGCACTAAGCCAAAGTTCACCAGACGATAACTGTCCAGACCAGCTTAGGCTCGAGTGGTTCCCTGTGTTGGTCACTGGTGCATACTTAAGTAGAACCCATTTACCATTCACCCATAAGAACTCGTTTCCTTTGCAACAGTCGCACAACCCATCAGAACGCAAATGCGCATTTCCCATTGGACACTTTCTATAGAACAGCGGCAAGACCACTGTTAATACGCTTGCCAGTTTGCCTGTAATCATTCTAGTGAAACCCCGTATTCTGATTGTCTGTTGTCATACTCCGTCCAGTCGGTAAAGCAATTTTGACACAATGTCTTTAGCCAACCTCCGCGCCTGCAAAGTACACCTGGTTCTCCGCAACACTCACATGTTTTTGCCGCAATCTTTTCGGCATCTGCGATGATACCATGTACCTTGTCAAAAACATCTTCTTGCAATGCTCCGATGTAATACCGTAGACCACCAAACTTTTCTTTGATTTGCAAAATGGTATAGTCAGGTGTCACTTTGCGAATGTCCATGTCGAGCTGTGCGATGATTGGGTACCAACCCTCGTCACACTCAATAAATACACTTCGCCGGCCTCCATGCCAGTGATGCTTAAGCTGTTTTTCAAGTTGAGCTTTCTTCATTGCTTTCTATTGGCGTTTGGTCTAGGTTCACACCGCACTTCGCCCAGTGCTCAGTATACTCCTTTATTGTCTCAGATGGGTCATACTTCAGGTCTTTGGCTCTGTGCCACAGGGCTTCCATGATGATTCCGCTCATGTCATCGGCATGAACAATACCGAGTTCTTTGTGAAACCATTTGTGCAATGGACTCTCTGGGTCCCATAAACCATAGTAGTTTCTGATGGCCATTCCAAATCCGAAATGCATACCATACATATCAGACGGTTGGTTGCTTGCCTGTATTTTTTCAACTGACGCCTCGTCTAGTTTTCCGTATAGTTCTTCAACTACCCAGTCTAAGTCAATGGCGCCAATCATTTCATCCAGCTTGCTGGTGCGACGTTTTCCCATGACTTATTATGTCAGTTAAGGTGTTTTGATGCCAACCATTGCAAGCAATCTTTCCTGCTCGGTAATCGGCAACTTCTTGAATTGCTCTGAAAGTGTTTCAACTTTCTTTTTTCGCCTTGCTCTTTGCTCTTGGGCTTTGCGTTCCTTGTCCCATTGCTGGTGTCTTTCCCACCAATCAGCAAGAGCACGCGCCTTGGCATTTTTTCCATCGTAGATGTACTTGTCTTGCTCGGCGGTCGACATGCTTCTGATTGTGCTACACAGTAATGCAGTCCAGTTGTCTACTTTTGGCTCATTGCCATAGTATTCGGACGCAGCTTCCTTCCACTCATCGGTTTCGGCCTTAGTTGGTTTCAACCCGATAGCTGGCAGCAAATACAAAAGGTGACTAGCAACACGCTTCGACTCTTCTTGGCGTGCGTTTGGCTCATCATAATCTGAACGACATGGCATAACATCACCATTATGACACACTCATTTCAAGTTGTCAAGTGCTTTTGTGAATTTGGCGCCCCAGGACGGACATTCCATACTTAATTTGACCTCGTGAATGTTCTAATGCGATGACAGTTTGCACAAACTACATCACATTTTGATGCCTCTTCTAGTATTTTACGTTTATTTCCAAGTTTTGCCATTCTTGAAACCAGAAATTCTTTGTCTGATAAATGGTCAAAATCCATGACATAATATGGATATTCGTTGCCACAATCACAACACGGAACGGCCTTTAATTGCCGAATCAGTGCTTGTAGCTCTTGTTTTCTCCTTTCGCTTTTGTCAACGTAATATTGCTTGTTGTTTCTGTAGTGTTCTCTGATTTGTGCCCTGGTGCATTCTTTACAATAAGACTGTGTTGAGTTTCCTTTTTTGTTGAAGTCGACAATGGTTTTAACCTGATTGCATTTATTACACATTTTGGTATTCATGCTTCGAATTTATGAAAAAACCGAATCAAAACCTTGGTGTTTTAAGAAATTTGGAGCGCATGACAGGACTCGAACCTGCATTTTCATCCTTTAACTTGTCTAGTTTCGAAGACTAGCAGTGTACATGCGCATATTTGGTGGCTCCCCCCGGACTCGAACCGGGACGCCTTTTGGGCGGAGCATTTTGAGTGCTCTACGTCTACCAATTTCATCAGAGAGCCAAAATCTGGAGACCAGGGTGGGATTCTAACCCACGCTCTTTCCGTTTGCAGCGGAATGCTTTAACACTTAGCTACCTGGCCATTTTCTTGTTCTTAAACTTGGTGCCGCACCTCGGACTCGAACCGAGAAGAGAAGGTCGTTTTAAGCGACTTGCCTTTACCATTTGACTATTCCAGTGCGGCATTATTCGTCCAACATGACTGCGAACAAGATGATTGCAAATTGCATGAATTCGATTTTGTCGCTTTGCGTCAATGAGTTGTAGATGTGAACTAGTGAATCTTTAGCATCGCTTATATCCATACTACTTCCATCGACGGTTTGTTGGCGTCATGCGGAATAAATTGGTACCGAAGGAGGGATTCGAACCCACAAGAGAGACAGTTTCTAAAACTGTTGCCTTTACCGTTTGACTACTCCACTTCGGCATTTGGTGCGGATAAGAGGACTCGAACCTCCAAGGGGTCTCCCCCACAACGTTCTCAACGTTGCGCGTTTACCATTTCGCCATATCCGCATAAATTGGTACCGAAGGAGGGATTCGAACCCACAAGAGAGAATGCTTTTGAGACACTTGCCTTTACCGTTTGACTACTCCACTTCGGCATTTGGTGCGGGACAAGAGACTCGAACTCTCACGTCTTTCGACACTAGTTCCTAAAACTAGCGTGTCTACCATTCCACCAATCCCGCATAAATTTGGTGTCGATGACTGGACTCGAACCAGCATGGTGTTGCCACCAATAACTTCTGAGGCTATCGCGTCTACCCGTTTCGCCACATCGACAAATTCTTTCATATCGGGGCAGGACAACCAGGCTAGTTGCCACTGCCCCCACACACCGCCTAAGTGTTGCCATCACTTAGGACTTCAAACTACACTATTCTGTTTTCAAAGAGCCACCGTTTCAAACCGCTGAAACTGTATGTATGTAAATCGTAAAAAAAGAGGACTCGCCTTTCGGTCGAGTCCTCTCTCCTCTTTCCCCTTATGGGTTGTCAGTATTTCTCTCTACTTACAACCCCGGTTTTTGGTTTTGGTCTCGACCTTTGTATCCCTGAGACAATCTCGGAGGGTACGTGACGACAAGGTACCGGATAGACTATCCGTTCCCCGTAAACCTATGGTTGTTGTCGTCGCGAAAAACATAATTTCGATTCCTATGCTCGTATTATACACAAACCGTTCCGTCTCCTGCAAGGCCCCTGGACAAAAAAGTCAAAAAAGTCAAGCGCGAACCCGAACGATGCGTGTATAATCCCACATGATTATACCATGGACAGCCAAAACGAAGCCGCCAATGATATTCAGACGCATGATTTAGATGTTTGGTTCCAAGACCATCACATGCCGCTTGATATGCGCCCTCATGATTCTTGGAACAACAATCATGGTGCAAGGCGCAGTACCACTAATTATCGTCGCGATTATCGAGATAGCATCACTGGCGAAGACTTTTTTGAGAACTACCTGAAGCAACTGCACGGTCATCAGAATGTCCATGTGGTGGATGGAGAGGAGCAACGCTACAATCATCGCGGAGATTTGGTTTTGAATCACGAGTCTGGTCCTCAGGAATTTGAAGTTAAGCTGGAACGTAAGGGTGCAGAAACGGGCCGCCACGCAATGGAATTCGGAGAATATCATGCCGACCATTATGGAAATGTATATGGGGAGCGCGCGCCAGGGTGGTTCGGTTCCAGCAAGGCAAACATTATTGTCCCTGTAGTTCCAATGGCAGATGGTACTGTGGTGCTTTATCCATACAACCTCAAAGACATGCGCAAGTTTCTTGCGGAAATTGGTGCCAGGGCTATAGAAAATGGCTACAATGCTAAAGACGAGAATGGCAATTACGATAAAGGTCTTATTCTTGAAATGCTCGAGGCTCAAATCGAAAACTCGCGCCACACACTGGGTCCAATCAATACATTGCGCGAAGGTGGTTACAAGCGCTCTCGTAGCTTTTGTGTGCCGTATGATTTTTTGACTAAAAACAAATTGACAAAACCGTACATCGTTCACTTCGATTAGTGCGATAATACAATAGGAGAATCATCATGGACCCATTTACACGACTATTTATGGAAGCATTCGGCATGCCGTTCTCTCAAACGGTCACCGGTCAAATCAATTCCAGTGTTTTGCAAATTCCCATCAATTTCTATGAGACGAGAAATGATGTCATTATTGAACTTGGATTACCTGGTTACGCTCGAGAAGATGTTGAGGTGAGTATCAATGGACGAAGATTGAAGCTCATCGCCAAACCGCGTGCTTCAGAAGGTTTTTTGGAGTCCAAGGTGTATTCGCACAATTTCGCTCATGTGAATCTGGACAGAGAAATTGAATTGCCTGAGTTTTTGGATGCTTCCAATGTTCAGGTTAGTATGAATGATGGACTGTTACGAGTCGTTGTTCAACGACGCAACGAAGAAGAACAGAAATTGACAATCAGCGAACACACAGACCAGTATCTACGAGACGAGGACGGAGCTTAACCATGGACAAACTAGAAATCAAAGACTATATCCCAGCAGCAATTCGCACAGAAAGCCATACACCTGGCCAAGTTTATGAAAGGGTGATGGGCAACGCAGACATGCGTGCAGAAATGAACACCGCATTTGGTATGTTTATCGAAGCAGCACAATCTCTTGACCGCATCAAGAAATACCTTTATTACAAAAAGCCAACTGAGTTTGCTGAATCAGAGCTAACATTGGGTGAGGTGGCCAATTTTGGGGTTTTGAACGAAGACAAAATGTCTCGTTTGTTCCACGCTGTTCTTGGCATGTGTACAGAAGCCGGCGAGTTGCTTGAGGCATTTGACGCCATGATGTACCGTGGTGAGAATCTTGACGTCGACAATTTGTTTGAAGAGATGGGTGACAGCATGTGGTATTTTGCAATCGGTTGCAGTTCGATGGGTTTTGACCCGAATGAACTACTCGGCCGCAACATTGCCAAGCTGAAGGCGCGTTACCCAGAGAAATTCACTATTGAAAACGCCTTGAATCGTGACCTGGACGCAGAAAAGGCCGCATTGCAAGGCAAGTGAGATTATCCGTGTGGTTCGATAATCATGTCGAGTAGAGAACTCTTCTGACTTATCATGATTGTCAATGCCTCTTGAACCAAAGGGTGCTTCATTCGTTCAAGCACCCTTTCTAGTTCAGGAATCGACATTGATTTCACAAACTTGTTGTTTCCTTTGTCATTTTTAGACACGTATGTGTCTATGATAAGCTGTACATCATCATCATCGTACAGACAAATCCATTTGATATGCGGGTGGTCTCCCAGTACACTGGTCCTAACGTATTCATTCCCGCCGTCAATAAAATAGGACTGCCCCTCAACCTCAAAAGCCACATAGTCGTGTCTGTGCCAGGATTTGTAAATCTCCCCTGTGCTTGGTATGAAAACGGCGTTTTGAATTATCACGCTTTGATTATAGCATGGTCAGGGCGTGATGTGCCTCATTATTATAGAGTTCGTTCGCCGCGGCCTCGACTGCTTGTATTTCGGAACCCGCTGATTCCCATGCTTTTTTGACCGTATCTGTTGAGTTGGATGTGTAAAACGCATGCAGACTTTCGTAATCCGGCGCCGCTGGCTGAAGTACAACTCTTGAGTATCCACCGTCATTCAGGTAATACTCACGACCATCATATAGGGTCTCGAGAATATCTTTGTCGCTCTTTGGTCGTTCTCGCTCATGTCTGGCGTTCCCGGTTAGCTTGAAATCTAAGACCTCGAGAGCCTGCCTTAGTTTGGATAAGTCGTAACGACTGGGCTCTGCAATGGTGCTATCGACAATATCAGCAGCTTCATGTTCGCCACTGTTGTCAAGTGTTTGTGCCAGCACTATTCGAGCATCTACGGAGCTAAGAGTCATGATTAGATATTGAGCGTTCTTGCAAATCCCAGCTTTAGTGTGCCATTCAATGTGGTGGGTGTTGCGCGAATCCAATATCTAGACGGATTGTATGACATACCCATTGGTTGTCTAGTACCCGCAATTATTTCATCAATCATTAGCTTCATAGGGTCTGTTGACAATTGTGCCGGTCCCCAGCCTGTTAGAGTTGGCAGTGCAAATGTTCCTGAATAGTTGAATTCTCCAGGTGTAGCCTGACCATCAGATGTGTTATCTACAGGCGTGAATGTCGTCCACGTTGCTGTATCTGCTCGATAGTATTGCCATGTAAACTGACCGGTGGTTTGAGCACCAGAGTAAATTTGGAATTCAAGAGCGCTGAACGATTTGTCTGAACCGAAGTACATGGTGTCGCTGGTGCTACTGAAACACACCGGAGCATCGCCACTATCTGTAGGAGGACCATTCCATGCAAGCATTGCAGTCAGGTCTGTTGCTTTGGTGTCACCCGATGTCAGCTTAAGCGCTCTGAAGTTCTTGTCGTTCTTGTATGGAGAATAGTCAATTCCTTCAAGGTCGACAGGGATTCTAGCGAAGCCGTCTACGGTAACTCGGAATGTTGCGCCAGTTGTAAATGTTGCGCCAATAAGAATGTACAGATAGCCTGCTCGATAGTTGTCATGTGTTTGAGAGTTGACATCGAACTCATACCACTGCACGGCACCACCAGACTGCGTTAGCTTATCAAGGATGTATTGTTGTTGGTCGTCTGTAGAAGCACCACGGTATGCGGCACCATCAGACAACAGTGTCACTGTCATACCACTAAACGTTTCGTTTGATGAAATGATAATGCGCTCAACAGTTGAATATGATGGCCAAGGAATGGTCACATACATAGCGGTTCCACCAGCCAACGCCGGTGGTGAAGTCACTGTTGAACTCAGTGCCTTCCTTGGGTTTACGATACCTGCATAAATACTCACGGCTAAATCTTAGGCGACTAGTACAGTCGAACCTCCTAATTGTATGTTAGCAGCAAATGATTCATGCACCTATCTAGCCAATTTGAAATGGTAGATTCATGTTTCCGCCACCGAACATTCCACCGCCTTGTTGCATCTTGCGTGCCTGTTCTGCTTCTAGCCACTGGAAAAACTCCTCGACTTCGTCATTAAACGGAGCAACTGATTGCGCAGGTGCTATTCTTCCTGTAGGTGCGCTGGGGCCAGGAATTGTTGCTGGTGCGTTGGTGCTTCTTGGCGCAACTTCGGTTTGTGACTTTCTCATTTGTGGTGCAGGCACTCCGCGTAAACCAAATGCGTTCATATCGGTGGTCTGTTGTTGTGCTGGTTGTTGTGGTCCTTGATACTTAGACCTTCTGAATCGCCAAAAGTCTCGTGCCCCACGTGCGATAGTGTTGCGCATCTCTTTCAATGATTTGATATCTGTGTCCACGCTTTTAATCAGGCTGGCCTGTTGCGTGGTCAATTTTTGTACTTCTTGTGCCGCTGCGGCAGATTTGTCATATGATGGTCCGAACGCCTCTGGCATAGAAACAGCTTGAGCCAATCGAACATTGTCGATGGCGTCTGCCTGTTTGTATTGGCCTGCTTTATCTAGCTTGTCTGCAAGTGATAATAGATATGAATTGAGCATTATGCTTCACCGCCGCTTGGTGCGTAGTATTCAGTGAGCCTTTCGTTCCACCCAGACAAATTGGCTGTCAGTGAGCTAATTTCTGTTTGGAGTTGAAAGAATTGGGCTCTGACTTTGGCATAGGCAGACTTGGACATATTGTACTGACCTTCCATCGCGGTCGCACGTTGTTTGTGAATGTTGTATCGCCTTTGCATCTCGCCAACAAAAGTGCTAAGTTCTGATTGTAAGGCTTGGATGCGCTGTACATTCATTACTTGTTGCTGTTGTTGTTCTGGCGTTTGTGTTGTTGGAGTACCTGGGGTCATGGTGTTTCCAACAGTATTTCCGGCTTTTGCCGCCGCTTCTTGTGCAGCTCTTTGTTCTGCTGCATATTGAGCGCCATCTGCAGCACCGTGAGCAATTTTCACCATAGATGTATTGCTGCTGCCGGTCTGCTTACCTTCTGCCGGCGCAGGTGCCGATGCTCCGCTGCCGCCCAAAACAGCCTGTACATAACTTTCTGCCTGCGCCAAGTATTGAGGATTACTGCGAGCACTATTAAGGTACATCTGAGCCGCTCTTACTTTTGGAGCAAGTTGTCGAATATATGCTTCTGCTTGTTCAAATGCGTGAAGGGCGCTCACGTAAGAATCTTTTGTGCGGTTTAGGTTTTCTAGCGAGTTTTGGAAATCTTCTGCCAATGAGCGATATTGCCTTTCTAGTCTTACGATTTGTCTCGGACCTGTTAACAGCGTCCTTGGAGACAGCATAACAGACTGTTCTACTGCATCATCATTGTTTGTAACTTGTGTTTGTGCAATGCGCTTCATAATCGTCTCTGCGTTAGTGATGAATGAACACCCTCAATTATGTTTTAGGCTTTAGATTTGCCTTCACCTACGCATGCTGGCTTAAAGTTTCTTTCCAATTTGACCCAATCAGTCGCGTCAGTATTTCATTGAGTGTGTCTGGATTTATACCAGAAATCAATTCACCAAGTAGCACTCTCATGCCTTGCTCGCTTAGTTCGAGCATGTAATGAGAGTCGCCATCAGCCATTCCCAATCTAAATGTCTGATGGCAAACATCATTAGTTATATCGCAACACGTTACTGTTTTAGTCGCCATTGGATAGTGTGATGTGGTTAATCGCTTGTTCAAAACCACTTGGGTTAAACGGGAATACGTAAATTGCTTTCTGTAACCCGGCTTCATTCAGCGCGGCCGTAATTCGCTTAGCACCACTTGAATTGAATGTGTGTACGACTGCGTAGTCTGGTTGTTTTTCTTCATCGAGTTCTGTTACCAAAAACACAGCGACGTCATACCCGGTCATCTCATCACCATAATCAGCGTTTTCTCCATTCTCAATAAACGCGCTGTAGTGCTCGTCGCTTAAATCATGGTCAAAGCAAATGATATCGTATTTTGGGTTGTCGCTCAGATACTTGATGGCAGCCTTGGCATCTTGAGCCCAATCCACATGTGTCACACTGGTTCCAACTACAACGCGCTTGAGCGCCTTGTGTCGGTTCTCGTTATCGTCTAAAAACAAAACTCGCATACTCTATTATAGACGATTCTGTAGCAGGACCGGGTATGAGTCGAATTGAATAGTAGTATAGGACATGGCACTAATCGACCCATCCAACATAACTGAGCTTACAGACAGGCTTGGCGACGCCGAGTTAGACTTGATAACTACCAGGGATATTGACACTGGTGGTTCGGCCATGAATCGCCTGGCTGCGGCTCGAGATTATGTTTATGACATGGGCGCAACGCTTAATGGCACAGAGTTCGATAACATTTTGACCTTGGCCACTTCGATTCGTGGTTCAGAGCGTACAATGCTGGATTATCTCGAGACAACTCTTGAAGATTCGGTCAATGCTTTGAACACCTATTTTGTTGATACTGTTGGCACCGGAATGCGAGCGTATTACACAGGTATTGATGTGGCCACGACAGTGACATGGGATGTTAATTTTCGGTCTTTGTGGAGAAGAATTAGAGACGAAGAGCTGATTATTGCACTATCAAATGCCTCTCGTTCTGGCGGTGTGTGGACTGTCGGCTACGATGCAGACGGTATTGAACTAGCGTCAGGTCTTGAGGTTCGCACAGAGGCATTGGTGGGCGCAAGCGACATCATTGTGACGCTAGTTTTAGATGTCGATGGTACAACAACTGCGACAATTGGTATTCGAATACCAGCAGAAACCGCAGCCGATACGGCCTTCACTGTGCAAAACACGCTATACACAGAGTTTATTGGCGTGTCTTCTATGTCTGTTACTGGTGGAACCAATGGTGATTCTATCAAACTCTGGGTGAGTGTGTAATGTCTCTAACAACTGCTGCAAATGTACTTTCTATCACGACTGCATTAGGCGAAGCCTATACAGACCTTCAATCTACCATTGATACTGGTAGTCCATCAAGTGCGCTCAGTAAATTGATTGCTGCGCGTCAAGAAATCGACACCCAGCAGGCCGAACCGGATTTTGATGAAGCCACTACGTGGATGTCTGATGTACGAGATAACGAGATATCTCTTGAGAGCACTATTGACAACGCCCTTGACGAAGCTGTTAATGCATGCAATACGTACTATGTATCTGCACAGAGCAGTAGTTTTAAGTCTTACTGGCACGGTCGAAGTTCAACATACTTAGTGTCGTTTACCACTGCATTTAGAAACCTGTGGAGACTAGTGCGCGACGAAGAACTGTGCGTGTTATTGTCTTCAAAAACAAAAAGCGGCGGTGTGTGGCAGGCAACTTCTAGTGTAAATACATTAGGTCGAGAGACCACACTAGATTTACGCGCCGGTTCAACTATCGGCGGCACTGATATCACGGTTACACTGACATTGGTGCGCGGCGACGGTACTGTCGATGTGATTGTTATGACGATTCCTGCCGGCGCAGCAGAAGACGCATATTATCCAATCAATGGCACAGAGCAGTATTTAACGATTACAGATATATCCTGTACTGGTGGTACTAACTCTGACGTGGTTGAAGTTTGGGTTCGACCTTAGTGCCCTAAGTGATTTTCTTGATTTCATGCTTGATTTGGATTGGATAACGAATCGGCCTGTCATTGCTAATCAATTGTTCGTGTTTCTCTGATGCCAAAAGAAAGCTGTCCTTTTGTGCCCTGGATATGGACTCTTCGTGATGCCTTAGTTTTATGGGTGTGAGTGGTTTTTGATAATCTGCGTGAGTGTCATAGTTCCAGATATATCTAGAGCAGTTTATGGGACCAGCAAACGGTCTTTCTTTGTTCACCATTCCGGTCTTTTGCGCCCTAAGTGAGTAGTCTATATGCTCACCACCATAAAATCCAAATTCAGTACACAGGCCACCGAGTGCGTCGTACATTGACTTTGTGAAGAATAGCAATACGCCGTATGCTGTGTTATAACACTCTATTCCATTGGCTTGTTCGCTGACGATATTGTGATAATTGTTGCCATATAATAAGTGCTGGTATCCACTTTGTTGATGTGCGTCAATATAGAGTTCCATCCACCCGTTGTCGATTGGAAATGTATCATCATCAAACAAGAAATAGTAACTGTAAGAATCTCCCAACAAATACAGACAACTGTTTTTTGCCTGTGCAATTCCCACTTGCTCAGCACCACAATAATAGTTCGAATCCAACTCGTATTTCTTTACGATGGCTTGGTTCTTCAGCCTAAGAGCAGGCTCACTTGCATCGTCGTAAATCACAAGATGCTTTAGTTGCTCTTCGCTACTGTATGTCTTGAAGTGTAATAAACACGCGTCCAACATGTCAGGTCTGTTGCGTGTTGTAATGGCTATCCCAGAGTTTATTGTTGAATGTTGCAAGACGATGTTTTGATTACACTCGAGACTATCATTGGGCAATCCAACATAGTCAACTTCTGGTATATCAAACAGCACATTGTATTCTGGTGGGCAGTAAACGTAAATTCTTGCCAGAGGCATGTTTTTGCGCTTCTCTTTGATTTGCTTGAGCGCGTTAATTGCGTTGTGAATTGGCCCATTAAAGTGTAGTGCAAGATGCACACCAAAACCAAGGTAGCCGTACCTTTCCACAAACAATTGCTTGTTGTTTAGAATGTATTTTTGCAAATCTGGCAGCAGTTTTGATGTTTGACCTTGTAGATGTCGCATTGTGTTAGGAACACCAGTCCATGTGTAGCCCTTGAGTCTTGCGCGACAAGACCAATCGGTGTCTTCATAATAGGCTATCTCATAGCTCTCGTCAAACTCGCCAATGTTCAGCCATACATCTCGCCTGAAAAACAATGCCTCTCCGTTCGCGTAGTCGCTGTTTGCAAAATGCAGGGTTTTTGTTCCCCCAATAAAGTTCGCACTGCTTTTCATCATGTTAGCACACGCTATACCGCTTTTAGCTGCCTCGGCGTATAGTCTCGAAATACCACCAGGGAACAATTCAACATCGTTATTTAGAACCGCCAATACACTACCCTTTGCTTGGTTTAGTCCGGCATTCCACGCTCTGGAAACGCCTTCGTTCTTAGTATTGTCAATGACTTTGATTCCAGAGAGCGTGTTTAGCCACTGGCGAGTGCCGTCGGTGCTGGCGTTGTTTACTACAATGATTTCGGCACCTGGTGCCTCGGTTTTTAACTGCTCAAGCAAGTTTTTGGTGCAAAATATGTTGTTGTAAACCGCAATTACAATAGACAGCTCGGGCAAGAGTTTAGATTGATGGACGCGTATGTTACCACTATTGTTTTTACTTTGATACCAATACCAGCGATACATGCTAAGATTGTCTTGGAAACTTTGAGTATGTGGGTTTCCTGGTGACAAATGATGTATTTTGATGTCACACACCCAATTGTAGTACCCCATGTCTTCTGTTTGCCTACACATCCATGCGTCGAGTAAATGAATTCCCGGTAGTATCTCTGGAAACATCAATTTCTTGTCTGTAACCATAAAAACAGCATCTATGGTCCTGGCCATGCAGTCAGTTTGTCCAAAACACAACCATTCCCCGTGTTCCTTGACACCTCCAAGGAATGAGTTTGCAGACTCGTTAAACCACACGCCTCTCTGGTTGTTGTTGATTGTACCGGCGATGCCCATGAGTCCAATTTCTGGATGCACAGCAAAAGTACGAACAACTTTTGCTGTGAAATCTGGGTCAATCAGTCGCGCGTCTTGGTGACAATACACCAAGTATTTGCCACTGGCTTTTTCGGTGCCTGCGTTGTATGCCTGGGACATAGACTGATATTCTTGGCCCAGTTCTATAAATTCGCAATCGACACCATCAAAAGACGCCACCATCTCTCGATACAGTTCTTGATTGTTAACCCAACTGATTACACTAAATAGAGGCGTGCTCATTGATTCGTTTATACATTTCGACCATGAACTCTAAATGAGCCAACCGTGGTACAATAAAGAGTAATGTTACGTCGACGCGCAGTGTTGTCTCGTCAACACTATAGCAATATTAAGATGATTTCACCCGAAGGTATCTTAATGTGTAGATTATCGAAGAGGAGAGCCCAGTGGTACCTTGACCGAGGTCTTGCTGTACCTGATGGACTTGGTTCTATCAGGTTGACATTCACTCCAAATGGATTAGGTGCAAATGGCCATGCATTCTATACAAGTGCACATTTAGATATCTGTGTTGTTTGTGGTCGGTCTGAAGCATTGTCTCGACACCACTGTGTTCCACACTGCTTTAGAAAGCACTTCCCAGATGAGTATATGGTTCACAATTGGCACGACATTGTATTGTTGTGCGACGATTGTCACAATGAATATGAAGAAGTTGCCCAGTTGGTAAAGAATGACTTGTTGCAAATTCCAGAAGAGGAATTGCAACAACGGAAGTACACACAACGAGCAATTAAAGATGCTCGCGCCCTCGTGTGCCATCTTGACTTGATTCCAGAGTCAAAGAAGGAACATATCCGAGTGAGTCTGAGTGAATACTTGGGTGTTGACAGAATCACAGACGACCAAATCATTGAACTTGCGCTGCAAGACAGGCCTTGCTTACTAACTGATGAAGACTGGAAGCGGGTTGTTGACAATGTCGAAGACCTTGATGTGTTTGTGCGCTGGTGGAGACAACACTTCCTTGACACCATGACCCCAGAGTACTTACCTCAGGGTTGGTCTGTCGACTCCCCAACAACCAGGCACGATTTGGATATCGTGTCTGGGAGAATTACCGTCTAACGCCGAATACCGACTTCAGATATCTGAGGTATTCGGCGTCTTCACACGTGGCCTTCTCAGGCTCATCGCTGATTTTTGCAACTGACTGACCATTACAACTCGCCATCTTCATAACGATGCTGGCAGGCTTTACGTCGTCACGACACTTATTAGTCAAATATGTTCCAATACCACAAGAGATATTGATTTGGTCGCCCCATGTTCTAGCAAGGTCAAAAGCCCGTTCGAAGTCGAGATTGTCGCTGGGAATGGCATATTTGGTCTTTGGGTCGATTCTCAATGACCTGTAGTGTTGAATAACCTTTTCAATGGTTACGTTCATATCTCCAGAGTCCAGCCGGACTCCGTCATACAGTTTGGCTAAATACAAGTCAAAGTCGTTTAGGAACGCATCAATTCCGATAGTGTCGGTGAGCGCATAACCCAAGTCTCCTCGATATTCAGAAGACCACGCTTCAAACATATACTTCTGATGATTGGCAAGCCTTGTTTGCGGCATTCCTTGTCCAGCCATAATCCATTGGTGTGCCATGGTGCCAATTGGAGTTAAATCATACTTCATTGCGAAGTACACGTTGGATGTACCCACCAAGTGGTCTCCGCACTTGCGCTTCAGGTCTTGCACTACTTGCTCGTGCCATGCCCTGGAAAGCCTTCGACGGGTTCCAAATTCTGAAAACTTGAAATTGTCTGGGGCTCTCATCTCAAATAAATTGAGTTTGCGGTTCTGGATTTCTTTGTCGCCCATTGCATCCACCACTCCAGACTGCATCTCAGTGTTGAGTTCGCTTACGATGGCTAGAATTGGTACTTCCCAGTAAATATTGTGCAACCAGCTACCAGTTGCTGAAATCTTTAACTCTCCAGCGTCATCTACACGAACGGTGACATTGTCTGGGTTTGGACGAAACATGCGCAAGAATTCAACATAGTCACGCTTGATGAACCTTAGACTGCTGATGAAATCGAGTTCATCCTTGGTGTATGAAAGCTCTCCAAGTGCGCGGATTTCGTCTTGAACACGACTTGCGATTTTGTCTAATCCAGCTCTTGGAGTTCGGCAGTTGAACTCGAATCGAGTTTGAGTTGATGGGAATTGATGCAAAACGGCCTGTTGCATCGTCAGGACGTACAAATCCAAATCTGCCAGTGAGCGGATAATCATAACATCTTTAGTATACCCAAGGTGTTATGAGTTGTCAAGTGTTTGACTTGTTTTGAAGCATGAAACCGTGTCAGCACCGGCTTTGTGTGCGTGGTCACGCATTGCAGTCAAGTCCTTTCCTGTGATTGGAGTAGCAAATTCACGACACACAGAGCGATATGTTTGTATCTTTTTCTGTTTGGCGTGCTGAAGTCGCGCATGAAGCGCAGACAGTTCTTCTTCAAGTTGTGCTATTTCTGCTTCGACTTCTTCTATTCGTTCGATACCGAGCGAATTTGTCACTGCGTAAATGCTTTCTGTGTATTGTTGAAAGTTAATCCTTTCCATCCAGTTGCTTGGATTTTGAGCACCGTTATTAGTAAGACCCCATCTGCCCCTCGACCGCTCAAGCACTCCAGAATTGTATGTTGGCGAGACCCACAATGTGTCGCCTTTCTCACCCCAGTGTGTTATGAATGCCAGTGGCTGGTCTTTCGACCAACAATATTCAATCGGATTAGAACCATATATTTGTTTTACTGATTCAGGCATCACATTATTATACCGCGCACGTGCTATAATACTTGTATGCAACTTGAATACAAAGACATGGGTGCTGATTTAAGGTTGTGCCCAGGCGGAAAGCTCTACTATAAGAAATGGTTCATGGACGAGCGCGAAGGTCGAGTTTTCGATGTCACAGACCGTCCGCTTGGGTTTTTGATGCACAATTGCGAATTAGATTCAGCAGTTACGTTGCGCGACGTATTCGATTTCATAGAAATACACATTGAATCTCTAGAGCCAATCTTGGGCAACTGGGTGCGCGAGTTCTTGGAAGAATCCAAGCAACCTTATGAAGCAAAAGAAGGTGACCTAGAACGACTAGAACTATATTGGTTCTTGGAGTCAGACCATGAATTTGGAACGTCTGGCATGGCCTTCCCTGCACTGCACGGAATTGGTGCAAGTGGCGAAAAGTACGGGGTGGATTTCTCTGCCTGCAACGGTTTGATGAATTTGCCATTGTCGTTAAAGACCGATGCCGAAATATTTATGCGCGATTCCTCTACGCGAGGCACTTCGCACACAACTGTTGTGTTGCCGAAGATTGACTATACGTTGCTTGGAATCTTGTATGGCATCATCTGGGAGCTTTCATTTTTTGGCCCGCCAAAAAAGCGAGATGAAGAGGTGAAGAAATTGATGGAAATTGTTGAAGATGCCAAATTACACCCTGAAAAACTTATCCCTCTGAATCTTGATGAGTTATTGGAATCCAAAAACCTTGTCAGTAATACCGATGAAACCGACGAGATTTGACGTTTGACCGCGCACGGTATTGACATTCTTATAGCACACGCGCTATAATGAAGTGTATGTTTTACATATCGCTGTTCCTATTGGTCGCTTCAATCATCATATGGTTGTCGACCACTTCGTCAATTGATTCTGATGTGAAGCGGTGGGGGAAATCTGGTGCCATAGGGGTATTTGTGGTTTCGCTTGTACTCGCCCTGTTATCTTCACTGAGGACCGTGCCAGCCGGCTATGTCGGCGTCAGGGTGTTGTTTGGTACCGTAGATTCAAAACCCATCTATTCTGGACTTCACATTGTCAATCCACTTTGCAACATCGTGTCCATTCCTGTTAGAACTATGGAGTACACCATGGTTGCGCGTTCTTCTGAAGGCGCTGAAAAAGGAGATGATTCTGTACCACTGTTCACCAAGGACACTATGCGATTGAACGCAGACGTCACGGTGATTTATCGAGTTAATCCAGAGGCGGTGCCTTGGTTGTATCGCACTATTGGTACCGGTGAAGACTTTGAACGGAAGGTAATCCGACCATCTTCTCGTTCTGCGTTTAGACAAGGCGCACTGAAATACACAATGTTGGAGCAGCTTGGTGACAAGCGCGCCGCGCTTGAAGATGATTTACAAGCCCTTATTGTCAGTGCAATCAAGAACATTACTTCACATTCGCTAGACTACGATGGCGGAGAACCATTCATCATCCAAGAGGTGTTGGTCAGGAACATAGAACCGCCAGCTAGATTCAAAGATGCCGTGGAAGCCAAGTTGATTGCTGACCAAGATGCTCAGAAAATGAAATTTGTGCTAGATAGAGAGCGACAAGAAGCTGAGCGTAAAGCTATTGAGGCTGAAGGAATTCGCAAGTTCCAGTCAATTGTTCGACAAGGCATTGACGAGCAATTATTACGATGGAAGGGCATCGAGGCCACCATCCAGCTTGCTCAGTCAAACAATGCCAAGATTGTTGTTATTGGTCAGGGCAAGGATGGATTGCCATTGATTCTCAATAGCTTAGATAAGTAAGTTGTTGACATTTATGCCGGGTATGTGGTAGTATTCACACATGGATGCAACTATGTACCCCGCCTCTTTTTTAGACGTGTCACCTTCAGACCGTCGACCAATGACAGAAGAAGAGTCTAGAAACTTCATGTCGGCCATCATGGCTGACATGAATGAGATTAAGCCTGGTGACTTCAGTGCCCTAGAGGGCACAATGCCATATGCAACGATTGTGGCAAGACTAAAAGTCGCTGGTGTCGATTTGACGGTTGGTGCGTTGTTGGCAATGGTTTCATGGTCTAGTGGTAGCCCTGGTGATTTGGTCATGTGGGGGTACACCGCAAGTCACATTGCCAGGACCCATAACAAAACATTGATTTCGTGTAACGATATGGTGGAAGCATTCCCTTTTGGAATCCCAACTGAAGAGGCACGTGAGAAAATCTGGGATGCACAAAAAGTACCAGTAGACAAGCATGAATCTTGTATGTCAGACAACTATCTTGACATTCTTACACTTTGGTCGTGATGGTTTTGGCGGAAAGTTGTATAATCATAGTGCGCTCGTAAAACAGCGACACTATCCTCGGCAGAATGCACACATGCTGCCAAACAGACCGAACGAGGATAAGGTCAAGGAATAATGGTGCGAAAGAAGATTGATTGGAAGCAATACGACCATTTGATTGGTTGTTGTACAGATGCTAATTTAGCATCTGTTATTGGTTGTTCGGAATCTGCGGTGACTGGTCGTCGTAAGATTTTGGGCATAACAGCTAATTTTCAATTGATTGACTTGAGTTCATATGATTCCTTGCTTGGAACTATTTCAGACCGTGACCTGGCCCAAAAAGCCGGTTGCTCTGCGAGTACAGTTTCCAAGCGACGAAACCAACTCGGAATCCCTCCATTTCGCCGGCCTCGGCAACAGCCAATTATTTTGGCCAATAATCACCGTGTGTGCAACAAATGCGCAGGTGATTTTATTGATGAAATGTTTTTGATTTCTTTAAGTCAAAAATCTTATTCAAATACATGTAGAAATTGCAGGAATAGCCTCAGTCGCAAAATGAGATTGAAACGCAAGAAGGATGCTTTAATGCTTCTTGGTGGAGGCTGTGCATATTGCGGATTTAACGAACTTGTATCTGCATTGCAATTCCATCATGTTGGGAAAGACAAAGACACTGAAATCAGCAGGCTGTTTTTCTTACCCGGTAAGCGCGAGGAGCTCTTGCTTGAGTTAGACAAATGTTGTTGCCTTTGCTCTAATCATCACGATGCGTTCCATGCTAAAGAACTGGAATTGCATTTTGAAAAAGTGAAATTTGGGTACAGAGTGGTTAATCACGAAAGAGGAAATCAATGATGTATAGTAATAACTGCGTATTGGCAGTGCTGGTTAATGGCACTCCATGTAACGAACTGGCAAATGGTTCAGTTCCCATCCCGTTCAATTCGGAATATATTATCCGAGTTCGCAACAAAGACAAAAAGCGACGAGTAGTTGCCAAGGTGTTTGTTGACGGAGAAAATGTCGCTGAAGGCGGCATCATCGTAAACCCCAACAGCTATGTTGACCTCGAAGGTCCTGTTGATTTGCACAAGCGATTTAAGTTTGTGTCTCTTGACAGTCCAGATGCGGTCGACTTTGGCAAAAATGGCCCCAACCCCGATAAGTCAAAAGGCTTAATTGAAGCACATTTCCACTTTGAAAAAGAAGTGAAAGCCGCTGAACAGCATCACCACCATCATTATCATGATTGGCCTTGGTGGTTGCCCTCTAGGCCATATATCGGCCCGCCAACGCCATATATTCCGGCGTCACCGACGTGGCGTGGTGGATGTTTTGGTCGTGTGAAGTCATCTAGTTCATCCAGGGGCACGCATTTGGGCAATGACAGTCTCAATGATTCATTGGGTTTCTCCGAGCAAGAGATTTCGTACTCTGCTCATGCAGATGGATTGAGAAGCAATGGTTTCAATTCTGTTAATACTTGTTCTGTAGCACCACCGCAAGATGGCTGCACTGTTGAGGGCTCATACACTGGCCAATCGTTTAACACGATGAGCCTGGATTATGAACCAGAGGCCACAGTGCTTAAGATTTTCTTGCAGGGATTTGAACTAGGCGTGTCTTTGATGAAGCCTGTTGTAAAGCCAAGTCCATTGCGACGCAAGAAGTTCGAGTCTGAGGTTGAAACAACCACTGACTGCGAAGACGCTGAACTAAAGGCATTGCGCGAAAAGAAACTTGCATTGCAAAAAGAAGTCGAACGCCGCGAAGTCGAGGTGCTTGAAAAAGCACTCGAACAACTGAAAGCTAGTTCCTAACATATCAAATGTGGTATGATGAGTGTGGCGGAAATCCGCCACACTCATAGGAACAAAATGGGACTTGACATCACCACACATTACCAATCAGCTTTTTACGAATCTGGTGCCTTGATTAATGGGCATTTTTTACTATCCAGTGGGTTGCACTCTGATGTTTATGTGGATAAGTTCCGTATAATGGAAGACCCAATTGTTTTCAACCAATTGTGTTTTGGTCTTGCACACAAAGTGTATGAACTGGATATTGATTATGTAGCCGGTCCAGTTACTCTCGGGGTGTTAGTGGCGCAGTTTGTTGCCGGTCACATTCGCACCAAATGTTTATGTGCAGAAAGATGCGAAGATGGATTTGAGTTCAGACGTCAAACCATTCAGCCTGATGCCAAGGTTATGGTTGTGGACGATGTTGGTACGTCAGGTCGCTCCATCGAACTCGTTTGTTCTGCCGTTGTCGCCGCCGGCGCAACTGTTGTTGCTAAAGGAGTGCTGGTTGCAAGAACAGGTTGCCCCGACGACATTTTGCGCGTTGTAGATGTCGAGGCCAATACTTATTCGCCAGACAACTTGCCAAAGCATCTGATGGATGTGCCGGTTGTTAAACTGGGCACTTCCAAAATTTGACACTACTTGGGTATAATCAGGCATGCCAAAGCGAAACAAGGTAAAAGTTAGCCCTCCGTTGACTGGAATTGAAGAATTACCAAACGGCAGGGTCAATCTCGAGATTAACGAAGGTGATTTTAGGAAACTCGCTGATGCCTTTGACATCATGACATATCAAGCACTAAAGCAGATGTGCGATAATGGCATGTTTCCAAATTCAGAAGGGGAAATGGAAGAACTTCGTGCAGAGTTAGCGGGTCGCGGACTGGATGTTGATACATTGATTGAGGTAGAAATAGATGAAACCCAGTGATAAATACCTGAAGAAGCCATCGCGACTCGGAGAAGGCGTATGGCTCACAGACCCAAAATGGGCTCACAATGCCGGCACTGTATTGCGTGTGGCGGCGTGTTATGGCATGCCTGAGGTTTGTGTATCTGGCAGTCGAATTATTGATGAAGTCGATACAATCGACCGAATTCCACGAGAAGAGCGATTAAGGGGATATTCAATGGTCGACTTGTATCATCACGATGACCCGTTTTCAATTCTTGACGAAGATGTCGTACCTATAGCCATTGAGTTTAGGCCAAACTCTCACGATTTGTTTGAGTTCAAGCATCCAGAAAAGGCAGTGTATATATTTGGTCCGGAGGACGGCACTCTTGGCCGCAACATCCTGACTAGGTGTCATCATTTTGTTCGTATTGATACCATGGAGTGCTTAAACCTGGCGGTCGCTGTTGGTACTGTGCTGTACGACAGGGCCTATAAAGAAAACGCTAAAAGATTGATGATGACATGAAGGACATCGAGTTTAATCCAATTGCGTTTGCGTTTCAGGTTGTGAAAAAAGCGCATCCTGAACTAGAGTTTGATTTCCATTTTTCATATCTTGGTGACGAAACAATTGACCCCAAGGTTTATGATGGCCCTTGGGGTCAAGCCGATTTTGAAACTGAAATCCCAACAGTTCTGGTAGACCCAAGGCTTCCAATATGCGCTTTTGCAGAGATTCTATTGCACGAAGTCGCTCATATTATCGCTGGATTCGACGCCGGACACGAATCTGAATGGGAGCAAGAATTCGAACGGCTTCACACACTGTATCACGAAATGTTCTTTGAACTACACTCTGACCCAGATGCTTAACTCGTCTCCATTGGTTCCACCAGATGCACTGAGTGTTCTTAGGTCAATAAACACTGACGAAACACTATAAGTAATTGGTGTAGCATTTCCTTGGGCAGTGTTTGCTGTGACTGACATTCCGGCGTTGACGTCTTCTTCAGCCTCGGTGGTCAATCCTATTGTAAGAGAGATATTGGCAGGACCTATCGTTGTGTCTGCCCTTACTTCAAGGCTTGAAGCGAGCTCTATACCAGGTGCAACAACGTGTGTAATCCATATGCCGCCTGTTTTTACAGCGGTGGCCAGGCAGATTACGAGTTCTTGGTTCATCTCACGCCTCCACAACTGCCTGAACATGTCATTCCACGGCACGGTGTGACTGGCATCACTGCCGTCATAATATTCACGCATGCCAATATCAAATGTTTGCCTGAAATAGTTGTCAATGGCACCAACGGACAATGACAGACTGTCTTGTAATGCGCTCACCATTGTCGTTTCGTTCAATCGCATGCTTTCGGCCAGTTGGCTTATTCTATCAAACTCTACTGAGTTTAGAGTAGTGCCCTCGTCATACACCAACTTACGTGCTTCTATCATGCGCTCCATAACAGCACCATGATAATACTCATTAATCATGTCGTCGATTTCAAACTCGGCCGCGCCAAGGAAGTTGGCCAGTTCAGTGATTGTTGCTACGTCGTATAGTGCCATATTACAAGTCTGGAATTGGTACGGGCGTCTCTGCTATTGGCACACGAGCGAATCTTCGTGCGAATTCCCAGAAGATGCCATTCTTTCCTTCTGGGTCATCAACTCCAATATGCAAGTTATGTACCCCTACACTGTATGGAATCATGTGGAACGCTTGTTCTCCAAGATAGGCATGGAAGTAAGATTTGTCGTTGTTGGATATACCAACCGTGATTGGACTGACAGATAGTGATGTGGCACCTGCGCTTGCAGCGGAGGTTAGTGTAACCTTAGAGCCCTGTGTGCCAAAAAACAATACAGCACCCGATGGTATGATAACACCAGTTGTACCCGTGAGGTTGATTGTGGTTGCACCAATGCTATGTGTTCCGCTTGCTGTCAAGGTATATCTAGAACCAGGGTCTCGTTGGACATAACAATAATGAGTCCAACCAACAGCGCCAAGTGCTTGACAGACATCATGGCATACCAATATGTTGGCGGCAACTGCGGTAGAGTTGTGCGGGACGCCCTTGCCGTATAGGTATTCCGTTCTAACTCCGCATTCTGTGACAATCCATGGGATATTTGCAAGTGGTGTAAACGCCCTGGCGTTAGATTGATATGTGCTAAATGAATCATTAGCTTCTTTTGCACATGAACGAAGTGTTCCGTCTTGTGAATAAGAGTATATGTGAACATTAAGCGCGTCAACACTGCTCCAATATGAATCAATACCGCCTATTTGTGCCAATCCAGAAGTAATCAAGTTTTCAGAACGCACGGAGTTCATTACACTAGCATCGCCATAACTGAATGTTGGACCTATCAGCCTTACATTTGGAAATGCTGCTTTACATGCTAATATTTGCGCTGAGACTATTTCCCTGATGTTAGACGGGAAAAATCCATGCCCGTATGCGTAACCATCTGGAATACCAGACGCGCCGAATACTCTTTGGTCTGGTTCATTATAAAACTCTATCCATAGCTGGCTTTCTGGGAATAGAATTGTGGGGTCGTTAAGTGCGTATGCTATCATCGCCAGTGCGCCATCGGCATGGGCCGATGCGTCAGCAGGGTCTGGAGAGCGATATCCATATGGCTCGACTGATGTTGGTACATCGGCAACCACGGCGTAATCTCCAGAGTTTACTGAGGTTGATAGTGCAACTACGTTTATTGACAACGCTGCCGCCGCATAGCGTGCGGTTGTTTTTGTGGCAGTAATGATGGTTGCACCGCTGCTGAAAATATAAACAGCGTCATTGAGTTGTATGCTGTTGCTCAAAGTGCCACTCAGTACAATGTTTCGATTATCACTTGCGAGGGTGGACTCTGGATAGCCACTAACAGTTGCTGTTTCTATTAAAACTCCATTTCTTACAATGGCAATTTTGTCACCGCTATTAAGTGCTATTTGCAAATCATAGACTTGGATTGTGCTTGTGGTGCCTCCACTTGCGGCCAATGAAATGTATGCTCTTGTTGTGTAGGAACCACTGCGTGCAAATACCAACTCGGCCCCATTTGGTATCGCACCACCGGTTGAATTCACTGATAGTGCCGTAGCTCCACCAGATGCACCAGCAGAAGTGGTTACTGTGTGTCGAGTGTAGCTAAAGAAGATATTTGGCGTTGACCAGTTGTTTCTGTAACCATTGTATCTGATTTCAATAATACAGTCCATGCCTTCGGCTTTTGCTTGCAATAATGCGTCCTTAAGCGTCATGTCTCCTGCGAATGCCGAAGTGGCAAAACGATTTGTTGAGCCTCCGCCAGAATTAGTTGCCGCCCAGTCAATTTCATATTCATACTGCCGAGAACCAGGTGATACGAACGCTGGTTTTTTCTCAAAAAATGTACTAAATTCGGCCGTAGACGAGCGAAGTCCGTCATATCCAAGGTCTTTTACCTCGGGTATTCTTTGTATCCAGTCACAAACAGCAAATCTTTTCATAGGGGCTCCACTATAAACCAGTAAAGGATGCTTGATTTACCCAACGCACTATCTATACTACCAACTGCCCCGGTGTAGTCATATACCGTGTTCCACGCCGGCGTTGTATAGTTGCCATCAGATGTTTTCGAGCGGTCTCCTTTGAATCCTGACGCCATATCCAAACCGTATCTAACCAATAGTGCTGGTCCAGAACCAGCGCTGACAGTATTTGACCAGTGTGACTTGACGTAGAATTTTTCATCTTCAATAATTGGTGCTTCTGAATATGTGTACCAATTCAATGTGTATTTGTATCCACTAAGAGGTGATGATTGGTCGATATAAAGCAAGGCATTGTCATAAATTTTCCACGGCATTGCATTTTCATTGTAATGATTTGCCGCTCGGTAAATACCGAATTTCCCCCGCAATGCAGTTACGTTAGTGGCGTCTGCAACATACACTCCCATCTTCAAAATCCTAAATGGACAACCAATACGCAATATACAACATGTGTATCTTGCACTTGTATCTTCTCCAGAACCCATGTAAAATCGGTTCATCGCTTCGCCGGCATTTACTGACTGTCCATGATATGTGCTGATTGTATCATTAGGGTCAGCGGCCTGATTGGTGGCAGCACTGTTGTCGGCTAATAGTGTTCCGGTTCTTGCCGTGGTGCCGCCAACGTAAATCTCTTGTGCCCTGTTGAGTAACGATGGATGTTCGCAATTGTGAACCAGCATTGCTGGTTTGTACCCCGTGGATGTACGTTGCCAATTTGCCCCAGATGGTCTAGCCGTTTGCAAATAGCCGTCACCATACGCATTGTAGCTAATCGTACCAAATGGTGCCGATGTCGAAGGGCCTTCAAATCCCTCGTGTTGTCGAATACTCGAATACACTCCCCCAGAACTGCGCCCACGGCTCATGATAACACCTGTGCTACATAACTGATTGTGCCAGCATAAGCCAAAATTCTAGCTTCGTTTACGCTCGAGCAATCAATATCTCTTGTTTCAAGCGGCAATAAGCACTCTAGGAATGCAGTTGTAGTTGGGTCTGCGTCATATCTCACAAGAAGATTATACGTATCTGAACAATTGCATAATCTGATTTTCAATGTGCCCGCCGCTCTTGATGGTCTTCCGCTCAATCCGTCAAACAATGGAACAGCAGTTGATGTGCCAACACTCCCAGATTGTTCATCGCCAAATGTATATTGTGCGCTGAATGAAGTAATTTGCGAACCTGATTCATTGACAATAGCTATGTTCAATGAATCACTACTACCAGTGTCTCGAACAGTTGCTGTTCGCGTGCCATCACCAATTTGAACATTAACAGGCGTGCCAACAGGAGCATCAACGGTAATACTATTGCCACTGTCATTAATCCCAACTTCATCCCATGTACCAGATTGAGTAACCGCAACAGTACCCGATATTCCAACAGTACCATCTACTGTCAGCGAACTGCCATTGTCATCAATACTGAGTACGCCCGTAGAGTCATTGGCAATGGTGACCCTGAGTGCAGATGCTTCGGCACCACCACCAGTGACATTCAGTGGTGCCGGGACAGTTAGTACATCAACATCTCCAATGTTGTTGGTGCCGGCCGCTAAATTGGCCGTAATAGTGTTTGCGACACTGATTGAACCATCGACTGTTATTGACCCGCCATTGTCATCAATGCTGAGCACACCTGTAGAGTCATTTGCAATGGTAACGCGCAATGCCGAGGCCTCTGTGCCTCCACCGGTGACATTTAATGGCGCGGGGACGGTCAGTACATCAACATCACCTATATTATTCGTGCCGGCTGCCAAACTAGCCGTAACAATGTTTGCGACACTGATTGAACCATCGACTGTTATTGAACCACCGTTGTCGTCAATACTCAATACGCCAGTAGAGTCATTGGCAATGGTAACACGCAATGCTGAGGCTTCTGTACCCCCACCAGTGACATTCAGTGGCGCGGGGACAGTTAGTACATCAACATCACCTATATTGTTCGTGCCGGCGGCGATGTTGGCCGTTACTGTTCCAGTAACTGTAACGTCATTGTTACTTCCAAGGTTTACTAGAAGTCCGTCTGTGACACTTCCCTGAACAGGCCTAAGTGCATCACCGGAACTTTCCATGAGTATCGCAACTCCGGTAATGCTACCATCAGTGGTACCTTCGGTGTATTCAGTGCCACCACCACCACCCACTCCGCCAGTTGTTGTAGTGGGCGGCGCCCCTGTGTTAACTACGGATGATACTCGGCCGAGTGTGAAGTACTCACTTGTGGGGACTTCTGGATAAGTTGTTGTTGTGGACATGCCACTGCGAATACTGCCATCTGAGGCATCTCCTCCAGTTCCTATGTACATGGCTGAACCGCTGAGTCGACCAATAAGACCAACAGCGTCGCCAGTATTCCATCCACTATCTATCTTTTGCTGTGTAGTTAATGCGCTTTGAAGCGTAGTTGCAGTGGTAATATTGATTGTGACAGATTGACCTAATTGGTCTCCTCTTGCGTCCACAAAGAAACCAGTTACAATAGACGTTCCAGACACGGCAGACATTACCAGGGTTTTTAGCTCTGGGTTACCGCCGCTTAGGTCAGATATTCGCGCCAAAACCACTTTGTTGTATGGATTTGTCATATTAATCTATTAGGAAAACTGTGCAGGTCTCGCCTATGCTTTTGCCGAAAAATAAATCAAGGCGCCGACAGGTCCAATAGTGCGCCGTAGTGGGCGGTGTGGCAAAATTACCCCCGGCGATAAGACACCATTGACCGATACATTGTCAAATCGCAAGCCACCCGCCCCAGTTTTTTGACATAATATGACATGTCACCTATACACCAGGTTGCAGTCAGTATTCCCGTGCATGAAGCATTGGATTGCGTTATAGACCAAGCCAAAAATTGGAACGTGTTTGCTCCGGCGGCGGCACCGGTTTTTCATGTTAGTGTTCAGGCACCATTCAGTACCGAGGAATTGTCGTCTGTATTGCGCGAGGCAAACCCAATGGCAGTAGTCAATCCTGAAAGACTTAATACTGGCTGGGCTGATGGCAGTTTAATCAGGGCTCACTTGAGTAATTACAGATACGCCAAAAAGTTGATGAACCCATATTATTTCGCCATGGACGCCAGCAACACACTGTTGGTTCGTCATGGGTTGGTCGAGCACATGATGCAACATTTTTCGGTGGAAAATGCTGTTGCCGGTCACAATTTACCTTGCCCGACAATTGAGGGAATTTCGGCGCATGCAATGCATCAAGATAAAGAACTACAAATGTGTGTGGAATTTTCTACGCGGATTATGCCAGAAGTTGGTGTTGTGCCGTGTGAGGGCGCGTGGTTTGATGCCATGAGGTTCGAGTGCGTGGCAGATATTATTGTTGACTGGGGATGGGATGGAAAGTATGCCACCGAAGAAGTATATCCAGTGGCAGCATGGAACTTTGTTACAACACCAAATAGCAGGGTTGCTGGGAATTATATCATGTCTCCGTTTGAGGCGAATCTATATGTGACCAAAGATGATGTTATTGCAATACACTATGGCGACCATAAGAACGAAGATTTGTTCGGTGTTAAGCGCGTGCCCAGGGAAATTAACCACCCAATTCGCAAAATGATACGAGAACTTGGTGGGTATTAGAACTTGTCTTCTTGGTCCCATTCTTTCGTTTTTATTTTCCACTCTGGCAGGAGTTCATTGGGGACTTTGTCCGCGCATGACTCACAGTACCATGTGTTTGCATTGGTCTGACCATGATAAGTCTTAGCACCGCATAAATAACATATCTCATCAGGTTCAAATACACCAGAACTGAACAATCCGCAATGTTTGCAAATTCCGCCTCCATTTTTGTAGCCGCGTTTTTCATATTCATGACCAGTACATGTCACAATTCTTTGGTACTTGTTCCAGGCTTTTTCTTCTGCCTCTTCAATCGTCGCGCCCTCGCCGCGAATGAATGTGTCTGGGTTACGCGGAAAGGCTTCAAAGAACGCAGTGCGGTAGTGCTCAGTTTGTACTGGCGCATCTAGTATAACACCTGCAATCGCTTCTTCCATCTTTTCGCGATTGGAGAACGCATCTTCGAGTGCACCTTTCTTGGTGAACACGAGTCCATCTCCACCGCATTGTACGAAACAATCTTCTGGCCAGGCCATTTGGCATGGATATGGTTCTTTGAATGAACGTCTAGCTAATCTCATTTCGACATAATACCACATGGGAAAGATATTTTTCGATACTGAATTCTTGAGCGAGCCACCTGAGTTGCACCTAATTAGTATAGGTATGGTTGACGAAGACGGTAGAGAATTCTACGGCGTGCGCAAAGAGGCACCATGGGATAAAATACTTGCCAACAAATGGCTGAAGCAGAACGTAGTCCCACACTTGCCACCACAGACATCCAAAGAATGGATGTCAGACAGTGATTTGCGTCGAGGTATTACTGAATTTTGCGGAAGATATCCTGAATTCTGGGCGTATGTGGCGGCCTACGACTGGGTAGTATTGACCAGCTTGTATGGACAATTCTTTGACTTGCCTGAATCTTGGCCATTCTATGTCAACGATATCAAGTGGTTGATGAAACAGGCGCAAGTAAAATCACTTCCAAAACGCACAGATGGTCAAGAACATGACGCCCTCGCTGATGCGTGGGAGGTGAAAATGGGGTATGATTGGTGCAAAGCATATTTGTGAGGAAAAATGTCAGTAATTGTATTCGATGTGGAGTTGACTGGTGTATGTGACAATGATTTAATTGACAACGTCATTGTGCATCACGAGTCTTTTGAGAAAGTTTCCTTCCCTATCGCACATATTCTTAATGTGGCCGCAGATGAAATTGGATGGCCAAAACCATGGATTGAACTAAGGTCTCAAGAAACTGGCGAGGCCTTAGTGTTGATTCAGTATGAAAAAGACAGTCGCGGGTACTGGAAAGCGATAAGTGCGATAGGTGATGTTCCAGAACAGAATAGTCGAGTAGATTTGTATTTACTCGACCACCGACCTAATCGTTCAATAGACGCATTTCTTGAATGTGATGTATAATTGTTGTCATGGCAACATGTAATGTCATCGTTATTTTCAACTACGGTTGATTATGGACGAATGCCTAATTGAACACATCGACAACAATGACTTTACACCAAGGGCTATTGCCAAGGGTTTTTCTCGAGCATGTGGTATTTTGCGTAAGAAACGCGGATATTCAAGTGATAGTAAGAACAAAAAGTACCTGAAACGAACGGCGCATAAGCGTGTAAGGCGATACTTTAGAAACATTTGCGCCGGAAGGCGCGGGGTGTTCCGCCCAATAACTGGCTGGGACGTCCTATAGCATTTAATTGGCCATCTGTGTCATAATACGAGTATGAAGAAGTTAATCCTTATGTTCGTGTTGGCGATGGCCAGTTTTGTTTGTGCTCAGGATAGTCAGGTTTTTTGGACTGACTCTCATGACATTATTAATGTCGAACTTGCTGCTTCAAAGCAACTTCAAAACCCAAACGATTTCATTGCTCGTGCTGTGAAAAACTATGATGGGCTGGTCGCAACCGGTGTCATTAATGGGCGAAAGGCGGCTGAATTTGGAATCAGGAATCATGTCGATTTCTGCGATTACCTGCTTGGATACTGGGATACGGATTACAGCGAATTGCGGCCTGGTTCTGCCAAGGCTGTACGAGAGGATGATGCTGATATTAAGCTCGAGAACCTGTGGACAAACGCCCAATCTGCCATTGCACTTCATACTGAGCTCATGGAGAATCCAAGGTATATCCGCGCTTCCGGCATCGAAATGATTAATGAAATTTTGAATGAAATGTCTGATTTCGAACTCAACCATGATTGCAGCCCAACCGTGCGCATCGTCAACTATGAGCGAAGACATATGCTCATGAAGTTCATTAGTAGGAATGGAGCGTAATAATCATGCCATTCAATGTTGTACTAGAGTACGAAGAATTTGAAGAATTCAATGACGAATACTGGGTTCATCAAGAATCAAATCGTCGTGAACTTGCCATGGGTCTTGAGACATTTGGAGAAGCAGTTCGTGTGGTGGCTAAATTTGATGAGGGTGCCGAACTTCGCACGAATGATGGCAACCCACCGGCATGTCGAATTATCATTGAATATCAACCAGGCAACCGAGGGCTTTTTGATTGGCAGAACGGCGATATGTCCTTGGACTGAAATAGAGTATAATAACTATGTTCGGCCGCGCCTGTTGAACAGGTGCGGTCAATTTTTTAGGAGGTCACTATGCAAGTATACGAAAGAACCGTAAAGCGCTGGGAAAAGAACATACGTGTGCCATTTGTTTGGCAAACAGAAAACTTTCCCGCTGCTCATTTGAAGAGCAGGGGTAGCGCAGTTCTTATTGCTTGGTGTCCTTTCTTTGAACTGTCAAGGCCTGTAAAGCGTAAGTCGTACACTTTTGTTGGCCTCGACGGCTCCAAGTACAACTACAGCTACCCGAGCAAGCACGCCAGATTGATGCACAAAATGGGCATGGTCTGTGTTTCTTGCCATAAGCCAGCCGCTTATTACGTGCTAGTTCGTGCGATGGGAAAACACATGGTTTGGGTATTGACAGAGGATGGCGAACCGTTTACTCTAGACCATCATATACCGCGCTCAAGAGGTGGTTCTAACAGAGTCAGCAACTTGAGAGTAATGTGCGATGTATGCAATCAGAAAAAGGGCAATGCGCACCCGAGTGAAATGTAAGCCGGAAATTCCGGCTTACTTGTTCTTCCACCAACCCTTTGGTTTATGTGGCGGTATCTTGTGGCTGGCGCAACAGCCATCGTGACAACTTGATACCGACGAAGTAACCTTCGCACCACATAGTTCGCATTTCATCTTGATGCGTTTGACACCGCGTACAGCATGACGATTGCTCCACGTATCTTCTTGGCTCAATGCTCGAAGTTGTTTCTCGGTAAGTTCTATGAGAACTGGCTTGGCCTTACCTGGACACAGTTTTAGATTCATACAATACGCTCAAAATGTCTTCGATATAATCGTCTTTGGTTTGGTTGGGCTTAAGCACAATGGAATCATCTGCTTCTTTGTGCTGTACGTATTCAGTAATTCTTGCTCGAATCCAATGGTCTGTTTCGCCCATTCCTCGATAAGCCATTGCCAACGCACGCCATCGCTTTAGAAACTTTTTGCGACGATGCTCTGCTAGTAACTTGCCAATGAAGTTCATTCAGGACCCCATTGCGGCCGTATAAGTAATTCTGGCCTATCAAGTACGGTTGCAAACCTGTTCGCAGCCGGCAAAGTGCATGGAAATGCAAGTTCATTTATTGGCATTGTGTCCACAGTGAACAATTCCCATTCATAAAACTTTTCTGGTTCTGCATTATGCAATGCACAATTCGGTAAGCATCCTGCAATCGTATAGACAGTCAGGTGGTAAGAATCAACCTCTGCGTTGTAATACGAGTGAGAACAAATCTGGCCAAGGTACTGAACAACCAAACCACACTCTTCAACGGTTTCGCGTTCTGTAGCAAGGCTAAAATCCTCACCCCATTCGAGCCCACCACCAGGTAGACACCACAAACCGTCATCGTGCTTGCCAGTCTTGCGTCGACCCATTGGGAATCTACGCTGGGCATCTGGTACAAACACCGCTACGCCTGGGCGGAATTTCAATTTTCTTTCTTGTTCTTGTTCTGTCATTATCTCACCCAGTGAATCACTGCTGTATTGGCGTTAACTTGCAGTCCTAGACCATACACGTTTGGTTTGCTGACGGCGATATCTCGTGCCTCGTTGAATTTCTTGTTGACGCGCTCTCCTGTGAGTTTCCATTTCTGTTCCCAGATTTCAGCCTCGTTGTCATTTGCGAACACCGCGATGATATTGACCTCCATGGGGTCGGGGCCAGCAGTAGTTGCATTCACAGCAGCATATTTGCCTGCCCCAAGTGAAATCATGATAACTGCATCAGGAAAATCACCTGGGGTGTCAAGCATGTCGCTGTCTTGAGAGTCAATCAGCTTGTCAATGTCGATTACTGAGCTCATATTTACAGTATACCCCAAACTGCGACGTGGTCAAGCTCCTTCGCACCAGCCCTGGATACAACCCACGGGTGGTAAGCCTTGTTATGTGGCATAGACCAAACTGGCTTCTCCCAATGAATCGCATCATTGCCAATGTGAACGTAGTTTTCCACACCATCAATGATGAGCCTTTCGTCTGGGCCATACATGTTGCCGGTAGACATTCCTGGTTCCCACTTATGTGTAAGCCATGATGCAATCACCACCTGGGGTTGATACTTGTTCACAGCATCAACTGCATCAACGATGTCCACATTAGCGGGAGGGCATGTGCAAGCCTGACCCATCATCTGATACTGCGCAATGATTTCAGGCCGCGTCTGCATACCAGAGTCTGTCATCTGAATACCAAGCGCGTTGCCGAGATGACCATTGCCTGCACCAACTTCGATTGCGCTTCTGCCGGCAATGAAGTCAGTTAGGTATTCAACCAGTTCAAGCGTTGGGTACAAATAGACCGCATTCTGACCACACCACAGCCTAAAGCTGTTGCGGTCAATCGAATTGATTTCATTCGCAGGCAAAACACGGCAGAACCCATTGTTGTCTAGCAGCACAGAATTTAGGTGCGTTACGTCGTGGTTCTCAATGAAACTTACGTTCATTCAACCAGTATACCACGATATCACATTCAATTACAACTCAGGTTCGTCAACCGGAGGCCTGGTCAATATTCTTGCAACTTCGTATAGCTGGTAAATCCTCTTGCGTCGCTCAACATCCATTGTGTTGAGAGCAATGAAAACAGGAATTGTCATCATCCCAGTCGACTCGTACTCGAGCAACTCGGCAACTATATCGTCGTCTTCGATGTGCATGCTACAGTATACGCATTATGACACGCTCTGACATGCATGTGCTATAATCATATGATGGATGCATTTTTCCCGGTGAACCCAACATTGTTACAATGGGTTAGAGACAATCACCCTAGTGCAGAGTCTATCATGACTGATTTTGACATGTTGTCTGACTTTGGGGCACTTGGAATGCTTAGACACCAAGTCAAAGATGTTGCAAATTTCACAGGTATACCCACAAAAGACCTAGCGGCTTTTTGTAGATTGATATACGAGGTTTTACCTGAGAACCGTCTTAGAATTGTGTTAGTTGATGTCAATTCAAACGGAATCAAAGACGGCTATACTCCGTTGTGCCAGGTATACGAGGACGACACGCCCGGCGAGGTGGTGGAGAGAGTATATGTCCAAGATTTACTTGACAAATATGGCATCATTTATCAAGAAATATAGCCTTGTCATGCACTGAAACCTGGTAGCCAATTTTTTCAGCGGTCTGGCGCACCGAAACCCATGACCTGTTGTTCTCGTCAATGTCAACAATGTCAAGAAACACCGTTTTATCACCAGTGTTCCACTCGAGCTTGGAGTTCTTGACCATTTTGACAGT
>OFQY01000136.1_pt1 | contig 34547 bp, 57 predicted proteins | sample 1542991 | NCBI WGS metagenome assembly OFQY01 (sample SAMN07774224, study PRJEB24372) | wastewater metagenome | isolation source: Exp Tend VB 10WW | collected 2016-02 | reverse complement strand
ATGAAACAAACAAATAAAAAAGTAGGACAAGAAGTTAAATTAAAAAAGTTTATAAGCAGGAAACTATCCAGAACAGAAATACCTTATGACTTAATCTTTGACGGCAGGACTAGAACAGGTGGGAAAATTAAAACTCTATCTAAGGTTCTAAACACATCACTAATGGTATTAAGTGCAGCAGCGATAACATACTTGTTTATTAATGTATTTTCTGTAGCATGGTAGTAATTAGAGTACCGCTAGACCAATACGCCTACATAGAGACTGACTTTCAAGGAACATCCGAAGAGGCTATAACAGAATATAGGAGACTAGTGGAGATATTTAAGTCCCCTATAGAGGCCAAAATAGGCCTAAAATCAATAGATATGCTGAGACTAGTGCATAAGTACTTAGTGACACAGAAACTAGAACTAGAAGACGTAGAAAGTCTGGGAACATTACAAACGTATTCCCAAAGAGATATAATAGGACTACTGAAAAATGTGATGTCTAAAATCTCTAGGGAAGAGGCAGGGACAAGGGCTGACTCAAAATTAAAAGAAATAAATATAGATTAACATGCAGACACTAACAATAAAAAGCGTAACAAGTAAAGACAAGAAAGCAGACGGGACACCTTTAGTAAGTAAGTTTGGCCCATACTGGTTAGTAAGGGCAGATACAGAGGAGGAGGGCTACGTTACCTGGTTTGCCAAGAAAGCCTGTGACTTAAAAGCCGGAGATAAAATAACTGGTACTTTAGAGGTAACCACAAGCGAAAAAGAAGGTAAAAATTATACTAACAAAAATTTTACTTTTCCAAAACAGGGTGTTGGTGAGATAAGTGCTGATGACTTTAGAAAGTTAAGTAACCGGGTTACTACCTTGGAAGTATCTTTTGAGAGAAAGTTCGCAGAACTTAAGGCTCAACTAGTATTTGAGACTACAGGGAAGTTTCAAACAACCGAGGACTATAAAAAGACTCAAGAAAACGATAAAAAACGAGAAGAATGGCTAGGTATAAGTGACGACCAAGGTAATATAAACTCTGATATAGCGATAGAAGATATCCCATTTTAACTATGGAACTCTACAAAACTTTCAAAGCAATAAGAGATAGTAATCTAAAAGCCAGAAGAGAAAACAATTATTATAAACTTTTAGAAAATGGACAAGCTTTATTGGACTACGCCCCAGACCTAATAGAGTTAATGGTAGATAACGAACACGAATACAGAAAAAAAGAAGCAGAACTATCTAACACAAGAGATGAGAATAACAAGCTGTACTCTAATTCTTATTGTGAAACTCAGTCCAAAGCGACAGAATCCTACAAGGAATATATAAAAGCAAAAGCAACTCTAGACTGGTTATACGACTCTGTTAATTTAGCGAAGAAGTTGGCTGTAGACTCTGATAAAAACTTAATAGCAACAATAAAATAAATATGAAACAACCAAAATATGTTACTTTGAGAGTAAGACTAAAAGAAAAAAGCCTGCATAAACTAAAAGTCTACGCTACAAAACATAAGTCAAACATGTCGAAAGTGGTGCTAAGCAAAATAGCAGACATAATAAGTTAAGTAGGTAATATGAAAACATACAAGATAAATGGAAAGGAAATAGAAGAGATAGAAGTAGAAAGAAAGATGCCACTAGAAAAACATGAGTTCAGTACTAGAGACTTCGGATTAAGACAGAAGTTTAACCAACTCCTAGAAGCACTAGATGAAAAGAAAGAAGAACCTAAATCTACTCTAAGAGAAGAAATTAAGGGAGCTGTTAGACTTCGTTCTAATGATGGATTGGTAGCAGATAAAATCCTAGAATTAATGAAATCCCACTTACTACAAGAGATAAAGAAAGCAGAACCGCTCAGACTTCAAGGAGAAAGTACAGACTTTACACAGGGGCAAGAATGGACAATGAGACAAATTAAACAAATAATTAAAAATCTATAATATGCTCAATAAAATAATAGAAGAGGCAAAGAAAGAGTTTGAAAGTAAATTTAACCAAACAATTCGTTGGGACTGGGCAGGAAAAGAATTTAATGACAGAAAGAAAGAATTACTTGACTTCCTCTCCCACTCTCTCACTAAGGGAATACAAAAAGCGATGGAGGAAATAAAAGTGAACAAGGCAGAGATTAAAGATGTACAACTGGAGTTTGGCTGGAATAGGTATGATGATTATATAAAAGATGTTGTAAAGGAGTTTTACTTAAAGGGCTACAATCAAGCCTGTGAAGAATTAGACACAAAAATTAACCAACTAATGCAATGAAAAAGAAAGTCAAACTAACGACAGAAATACCTAGAAGTAAAATACTAGCAATAATCTACGCAGCTTACTTTCTAGGGTACGAACACCACGCAAAACAAATATTACTAACTCACCCAGAAAGTATAGAAATTAGAAAGTTCTTAAATTCTCTCGTAGAAAAAGTTATATGAAAAATAACAAGCCCCACAATATCACCATCCCTGATACAAAGTGTGCGAAGTGTATAGAAATGCGTAAGAAAGCAAAATCAAATGAAAATTGGACAGTAAAATGTTTTGAATGTATAAAAAAGGAATTACTAAAACAATAACAATATGTCAGAAATAATAATACCAATAATAGCTTTTATAGCTGGGTGGTTCTGTGGGGAATGGGAAAAGGACTCTAAAAACATTAATAAACAATAACAACAATATAAATATGAAATACTTTTACGACACTGAATTTATAGACGATGGGAAAACGATTGACTTAATTTCTATCGGAGTCGTGAGCGAAGATGGAAGCCGACAACTTTACCTGGAAAGTAGTGAATTTAATGCCGCTAATGCCAGTGATTGGGTAAAGGAAAATGTGATTAGTAAATTAACCTCGACACCTGCACTCCTTGCACGTACGAGAGAACAAATTAAAAACGAAATTATCCAATTCTTTGAAGGTGAAGAGAAAATAGAACTGTGGGGCTACTATGCTGATTATGACCACGTAGCATTGTGTCAGCTATTTGGAACGATGATGGAATTACCCAAAAATATGCCTATGTATACAATGGATATAAAGCAATTGTGTAATTCTCTGGGTAATCCAAGTTTACCTGTCCAAGGGAAAGGAGAACATAATGCTCTAGCAGATGCAAAATGGAATCTTGAAACATATAAGTTTTTAATTGATTCCCCCAACAAAACCAATAAATAAAATATATGAACATAAAATCAATTAAAAACATGCCATCAACTTATAAAAAAGGGGAGAAAGTACACGAAAGTATTTTCAAATCTTATCACATACTAGAATATGTGCTAAAGTTGGTAGAGCGTGGGGTGGATAAGGAAACTATCAAAGAAATAGTTGAATATCTAAAACAATAAATAAAACACATGAACATACAAAGCATTATTGAAAGAGAAGTGGAGAAGTTTAAGTCACAATTCAGATACACGGAGGAAGGTCAGTGGTTTAATAAAGTAAATGTGTTTGATGAAGAAGATAACAAGGTGGGAGAAAACTTTAATGCCTGGGCTGTACCTAATTCACTTGAAACCTTCCTAAGAAACTCCCTAATCCAATCAATCACCGAAGCACTAGAAGCAAGGGATAAACAATTTCTAGCAATTCTTGAAGATAACAGAAAAGAAACAATGTGGGCAAATAAATCAGACCAAGAAATTTCAGACCAAGGTATTACAGACTTTATAGGTGCTGTTAAATTAAAAATGAACAACATAAAAGAACTACTAGGATAATATGAACACAGACATAGATATTTTCTTCCTTAAAAAATTACTCTTGGAAAATAATATAAATTCAGGAAGCATCGCAATAATTCACAATCAAATCCTAGTTGGACGCCCAATAGAGGTAATTGTAGAAGAAATTGGAGGAATAAAATTAGTAAAAAGAATTACAGGGGTAAATGATTAAACCTCTAACAATAAATAAGCATAAATATGAAAAAAGTATACAGAGTAGAAGCAGACACACCATTAGCCAAGGTGTTATGGGGTAACAAAGAAGCACAAGAACAACTCTCACAACTAATTGAACAAATTAAAAAAGAAGCACTCGACTTTGGTTTTAAAAGTGCTTTGGCAGACAAAATGTTATGAAATTAAGAATATTAACTCTCACTGTAGTAGTGCTACTACTATGGTGCGGATGGGAACTATGGACATTCCATCAATACCAAAATGCTTACATACTAGGTCATGCCTGTATGTTTGCTTAAACAATTGACATCAATAAAAATAATAGATAAACTAAAAACATGCAACTAGAAATAACCGAGATTAGGAATTTATTAGCATTAATTAGCCGCCCAGAAACAACCATTAAGGCAAATGAGGTACAAGCTGTAGCTGAACTACAAAAGAAGTTATCAGAACTTTTACCAAAAGAAGAAACTCCAGAGGGAACAAAATAATATGAGAATACTTCTAAGCGGTGGAAGTGGAATGGTGGGTTCACATGTTTTAAAATACTTATTAGAAAATACAGAACATGAATTTGTATGTGTTTGTGGGTGGGAACATAAAGGAGAACCAGAAAAGGTTTTATGGGCCATGGAAGGGCATAAAGACAGAGTTAAGGTAATCACACACGACTTATCTAAACCTTTCACCCCAAGAGTTAAAAGAGCTATTGGACAAGTGGATATTATTCTAAATATTGCCTCAGACTCTCACGTTGACCGTTCAATTACAGAGCCAGTTGATTTTATCCAAAACAATGTAAATCTTGTCCTCACTATGCTTGAGTTTGCACGTGAGGTAAAGCCTAGACTATTCCTACAGTTCTCAACTGACGAGTCTAAAGGAGTCGCCCCAGAGGGGGTGTTACACGGAGAGTGGTCTCCTACAAACCCAAGTAACCCTTATGCTGCCTCGAAAGCATGTCAAGAGGACATTGCTATCTCATATTGGAGAACCTACTCGTTGCCAGTTGTTATCACACAAACCATGAATGTATTTTCACCTAATCAAGACTGGGAGAAGTTTATACCTCTATGTGTAAAAAAAATACTGTCAGACGAGGAGATAACCATACATGCTTATCCAGGTGCTACAAGAGCCGGAAGTAGATTCTACATACATGCTGACTCAGTAGCAGAGGCCTTGTCATTTATCATGGCTACAACCCCTATCCAATACCCAGAATCAGAACGACTAGATAGGTATAATATCGTGGGGGACAAAGAGGTAGACAACCTTACGCTGGCTCTAACTATCGGTAAAATCCTAGGAAAAGAGGTCAAATACAAACTTGTTGATTTCCATAGTAGTCGTCCTGGCCACGATTCTAGGTACGGGTTGGACGGCTCTAAACTTGCCAACATGGGCTGGAAACCGACCCTTAATTTTGACAGAAAACTAGAAGAAGTGGTAGTAAAACTCAAGGAAAAGTTTGACATTGAGTCCCAATAAGTTGTATACTTAACCTATGAAAACAATGAAAAAAACTATTAAAAAAGCAGTAAAAAAACCTTTCTCAAAGTCAAACATAATAAAGGCAATGTTTAGAGGAACAGTTAAATGATATGTTCAGTGTTGTAATCACAAATTTTAATTACGGCCGATATCTTAGAGAAGCTATAGACTCGGCTTTATTAGTAAGTGATGATGTAATTGTAATAGATGACGGAAGTACAGACAATTCATTTGATGTTTTGTATTGTTACCCTCAAATAAAAAAATATTTTATCCCGAACTCTGGTGTAGGTTTCGCAAGAAACATAGGAATAAGCCAAGCAAAATACGACTATATAATCTGCCTAGACGCTGACGACATATTAAACCCAGAAATAAAAGACATTGTACCAACTACAGACATAGTAGCAATAGGTGTACAACACTTTGAAGCCAGAAACGACATACAACTTCCACCAGAAAACATCACACTAGAAATGTTACTGCAAAACAACCAAATGCCAGTATCGTCCCCTTTCTCTAAAGAAATATGGAGAAAGGTAGGGGGGTTTGATGGAACTATTAAAGGTTACGAGGACTGGAAGTTCTGGATAGATTGTCTAAAATTAGGAGCCACAATCTCATCAGTACGCAAACCATTATTAAACTACAGAATCCATGCAAATGGTAGAAATGTAGAGGCGGTAAGAAACCATAAAGAACTTAAAAAACAAATAATATGAACTTAAAAGAATTTATAGAGGAGTGCTTTTCTAAAAATGTATGGCACGCGATGGAAACAGCAAAAGACTTAATAGATTTAGAAAGTATTGAGCAGAGGTTAAATCTTAAATGGGGAGTTGAGCTAGACATAAAAGTCAAACCAGCTGAAAAAAAAGAAGGAAGGTGGATAGGAAAAAACTTAATAGACGCAATAGAAAAAGATTACCCTAGACAATAATATGAAAATAATAACAACAGACTTTCACAAATACGACTCTAACTGGTGGGATAAACTATACCAGGCCCATACTCATCAAGAGTCAGCGACAGAAGAATCAAATCACTTAGATGCCCAGACGATTATAGGAGACAGTTCAGTGATAGACTTTGGCTGTGGTCATGGATATTTCTCTAAGTATGTAACGGGGGACTATCTAGGGCTAGACTGGTCACCAGAGGGAATTAAGAAAGCCCAAGAAATGAATCCAAAGACAGAATTCGTAGTAGCAGACGCGTTAGCTTATGACGCAGGGAGGCAATTTGACTATGCGGTAGCCTTTGAAATTTTTGAACACCTAGAAGAACCAAAACTACTGGTGGAGAATATGTTAAGACATGCCCCAGTGGCAATATTTTGTTTTCCCAAAGGAGAATACTCAGAGATAACAGCCAAGAACGATGCAAGTCTATTAACTAATGTAGGAATCCACGACCACGACTACCATTACGCAAATTATTATAAAGAAGACATACTAGAGATGTTTCCTAACGCTGAGATTATAGAAAAGGAAATAGATTTCATGGTGGTAGTAAGAAGATAATATGAAGGAAGCCACTAAAATAGAACTATTGGGCTTTTTGTACAAAAGACAAAGGCAAATAGAAGAAGAATTCGACAAGTTCCTATATGAAATTAATAATAAAGAGGTGGAAGATTACATATCAAACTCGATAATACTAAACCTAAAAGCTTTAGTAGAGGTCAAAAATAGTATTGATATACTAGAGAAATTAAAATAATATGTTAAAAGTTAAGCACCCATGGAACGGAATAGACCAGGAAGTACAAGAAAACTCACTTGAGGCACTAATACTTAAATGTGGGAAGTGTTTTAACACTTTAGAGGCGAGAAATGACGGATATGTATGTACAGGGATACTTTACTCTGACCTAGATAGACTAAGAACCAACGGACTTAGATTTGTAGGCAAGGGCACAACAATGGAAGAGAGTGTAAACGACCTATACTCCCAACTACTAATAAAATGGTTAGAAATAGGACAGGTAGAAGATACATTAAAGGACGCCGGGTATAATACAGGGATAAGATATAACTAGACAAAATAAATACCTATTGTATACTACAGAAATGGAGGACTTAACAAAAAAACAAGCAGACTTTGTAAAAGAATACCTAGACTCAGGTAACGGTACTCAAGCAGCTCTGAAAGCATACGATACAGAAGACCCTAATACAGCAGGAGTTATAGCCCATGAAAACTTAAGGAAACCTAAGATACTAGAATATCTAGAATCAGTAGCAGATAAGGTGGCTTCTAACATGGTACACCTAGCCTTAAATGCAGAAAGTGAGCAAGTACAACTAGGAGCAGGAAAAGATGTACTAGACAGAGCAGGTTATAAACCAGTTGATAGACAAGATTTAACAACTAATGGTAAGGACTTACCTACACCTATAATACAATTACCTAATGAGTTACCAACAGACAACAGCATTCAATAAAATAGCCAGACTAACTAAAAGACTTCGCATTATACAAGGAGGAACTTCTGCTAGTAAGACTATATCAATATTGCTCTATCTAATTGCTAAAGCACAAACGGATAAGAAAAAAACACTTACTTCAGTAGTAGCAGAGTCAATACCTCACATAAAAAGAGGCTCTCTCCGCGATTTTAAGAATATACTCCAGGCTCATGGATATTGGAAAGATGATAGCTGGAACGCCACAGACTCTATCTATACCTTTGAAACAGGCTCACAAATAGAGTTCTTCTCAAGTGATAATGGAGATAAATTAAGAGGAGCAAGACGTGATAGATTATTTATCAACGAGTGTAACAATGTGACCTTAGAGGCCTTTATGCAACTAGAGGTACGTACTAAAGAGTTTGTCTTCTTAGATTACAACCCAACCAATGAGTTTTGGGTATATACAGAAATACTTAACAAAAGAGAAGACTACGACTTTTTAATTGTAACCTATAGAGATAATGAGGGGCTATCCCCAGAGATAGTACAGGCCATTGAACAACGTAGAGGTAATATTGCCTGGTTTAAAGTTTATGGTGACGGAGAACTTGGTGTAGTTGAAGGTAGAATATACAAAGACTGGCAGATAGTAGATGAAATACCACATGAAGCACGCTTAGAGAGGAGAGGAATAGACTTTGGATATACTAACGACCCTACTGCAATAGTAGATGTATATTACTACAACGGAGGATATATCCTGGATGAAGTATGCTACCAAAAAGGACTGAGTAACAAACAAATAGCCGACTTAATAAATAACTTGCCTAAAGTGTTATGTATTGCAGATTCAGCCGAACCCAAGTCAATCGACGAACTTATCTTGTATGGGTTAAATGTCATACCTACCATTAAAGGGCCAGATTCAATTAGACAAGGAATACAAAAGGTACAATTTCAAAGAATTTCTGTGACAAAGAGAAGTATAAACCTAATCAAAGAGTTTCGTAATTATCTGTGGAAAATAGACAAGAATGGTAAAATCTTAAATGAACCAGATGGCGGACTAGACCATGCTTGTTTCACTGCGGATACCAAGATAGAAGTTCCAATAGGAGAAGAAATAATTAAAGTCTTTACAGGTAAAAAAGAAATTTATTCTTTTATGGGCAGTAAAGTAACAGCTGACCACCCATATTTGACTCAAAGAGGTTTTGTAAGACTTGACGCCTTGCGATATTCTGATAGAATAGTATTATGGAAAAACAAATTATTGATGGAATTATCTTTAGAAGATACCCAAACTCAAACAGGAGTGAGCTTAAAAACTATTTCACATCTTCTGCTACGAAATCTTTCGGCAATAAAACAAAACGCTTACACAGGTATATATGGGAAAAACACAATGGAGAAATACCTAAAGGTTTTCATATCCATCATAAAGACGGCAATACACTTAACAACAATATATCTAATCTCGAACTTGTCACACCTAAAGAACACAACTCCAAGCACTATAAAGAAATGCTTCCGAAGTGGAAAGAAAACATTCAAAACACTATACAAAAAGCTAGTTTATGGAGCAAGACTAAAAAGGGAAAAGAGTTTAGAAGAAAATGGGGTTTACTCAACTCAAAATATTTCCCCAGATACAAAATTGAAAGGAATTGTAACCAATGCAACAAACTTTATATTGCGAAAAAACCAGAAGGAAAATACTGCCACAATAATTGCAAAGCTAAAGCACTTAGGCAAAGAAGGCGTTTATGCAACATCGACAACTAGCGGTTTCTTTGTGGCTAATGGGGTAGTGGTTTCAAACTGTGACGCTGTTAGATATGCTATTAACTCCATAGTCAACCCACTATCCCAACAAGACAAAATAAGAAAGGAGCAACAAATGTTTGCTAATAGATTAACTAATCAAAAGAGTTATAATCAATAATTTGACACTTACTTAATAAGTTTATATACTAACACTAACTTGCGGTAATATCTTAAATCATGAATCAAGATTTACCAATTTTTGTTGAATTAAACCGACAAAATGAAAACTATAACAATGGCTACATTACTTTAATTGATGGCTTAACTTTTTCCCAATGGCAGACTCTAAAAAAGATAGAGTTCTACTCTAACTCTAAATACCTTACAGGAGATAAAGACGAACTAGGAAGAGACAAACCTTTCTATAACATTGTTAACTACCGAGTAAATGTAGCAGTTAGAGCAACTGATATAGATGTCAAAGACATTAAGATAATCTCAGATAACCCTAACTTTGCAGAGTATGCTTTCCTTTATAACCATGAAGCCTACGAGTGGATGAAACACTCTGACTTCTCACTATTCCTAAATACCTTTGGTCAAACCAGGGCTAGATATGGTGGGGTACTCGTTAAGAAATGCCAATACAAAGAGCCAGGGGAGCAAGAAGAACTAGAGATAGAAGTTGTACCCTGGAAGAACGTAATCACTGACCCTGTAGATATTTGTAATGGAGTTATCACAGAAAAACACTACATGCTTCCTAACGAGTTAGCAGAAAAGAAAGATGTGTGGGAGAATATAGACAAGGCTATGGAACTTTCCACCAACACGGAAAAGAACCTCCAAAAAGGCGTGGCCCAAACTGCCACTAATAGAATCCCGGTCTATGAAATAGAGGGTGTATTCCCTGAAACTTTTGACCCTGAAATAGGAGAAGATGGCGATAAATATACATTTAAATTAATGAGATTTATAGTTGCGGGTGATGCAGGTAAACAAGTGTTACTCTTCAAAGAAGACTTAGAGGAGTCACAATACAAATACCTCTCATGGGAGAAAGTACCAGGAAGAGGACTTGGTAGAGGAGTAGTAGAGGAAGGGTTTGAAGCCCAGAGATGGACCAATGATGCTGTTATCGGAGAAACTAACGCTATGACCCTCTCAGGTAAAGTAGTAATGGTAACTGACTCCGAAGATGTAGGTAATAATGCTATCACTGACCTTGTAAATGGTTCGGTAATTAAAGTTAAACGAGGAGAGTCGGTACAGTCACTTTCCCTATTACCTAGTTCATTCCCTGAGTATAACAACCTAAAAACCTCATGGGATACTCAAGTACAAAGAAGCACCAATACTTTTGATGCAGTCACAGGGGAAACTATGCCGTCAGGTACTCCACTTGGGTCACTAGCAATACAAGCACAGCAAGCGTCATCATATTTTGACTACAAGCGAGAAGAAGCAGGGATATTTATCACAGAACTATTTAACGACTGGATACTTCCTTTCCTGGCCGAAAGAATCAACACGGAACACATCTTATCTTCAGAGTTTGATAATGACGAGTTAACGAAAATGGATGAAGCATTTGCAACTCACCTAGTTAACCAAGAGATTAAAACTAAAATACTTTCTGGTCTAATTGTATCTCCAGAAGAATACCAAGCAGGAATAGACTTTACTAAGAATAAATTAGCTCAAAGAGGTAATAGACGTTTCTTAGAAGTACCTAGTGGATGGTTTAAAGATTTTAAGCCTAAAGTAAGTGTAATTGTAACTAAAGAGTTACAAGATGTGGATGTAGAAAAGAAAAACCTTGAATATATCTCTATGATACTCGCTAAGAATCCTCAGGCCATGCAAGACCCAGTTATGGCTAAGATTATAGGTAGGATGGCTGAGTTATCAGGAATACTATCTCCAGGTCAGATAGCAGGAATGGGGAGTACAGGACAAAAAATATCTATGCCTGAACAACAAACAGCAACTGCAGCGATGCAAAACGCTAACGCAGTGCTTCCCGAGGCACAACAATAAAATATGGAAGTACTACACAAGTTCTACATTCAAGAAGAGATGAGAAATGCAGTTAAAGAATACATTTTAAATCACCTTAAGGAAATAACTATAAAGAAAGCATTTAACGGTGAGTCTACAGAAGGCATCTGTGAGGCCAAAAACACCCTCTCTAATGCATTTAAACAGTTAGATGATACATATGGTATAAGAGAGGAAACGAAAGCCACAAACATAAGCGAATAGTAAAACGGTTTTCTGTCCGCCCAAAACAGACTAAAAGCCAGTTATCGTACTGGACTAACAAAAACGCATACAATTATTATTTTATGACAAATAACAACGAGGACATACAGGAGGAGGTATTGCAAGATGAACAAGTACAGACATCTGAAACCGAGTCTAACGAAGAGGAACAAGAGACGGAGTCATCGCAAGAAGATACCGTAACATTATCCAAATCAGAATTCACTAAGCTAAAAAGGCAGGCAATAGCCTATAAAAGCCAAAAGGAAAACCAACCTGCTCCCTTAAAAGAGAAAACTGGTGGCTCAGATATCAACCGAGACGAACTTTATTTAGTCGCGAAAGGTTATGACGATGATGCCTTAGAACAACTCCGAATCATTGCTCGTGGAAGTGGGACAACTTTAAGAGATGCGATTAATAACCCTCTCTTTAAGACCTACGAAACAAACCAAAAGAACGAAGAGAGAAAGTCCAAGGCAAAGTTAAATGCTTCTAATGGCTCAAGTTACTCACAAGGTGGCCCTGCTATTAAGCCAAACATGACTGTAGACGAGCATAAGGCTATCTGGGAAAAGATGTCTGGGAAGTAGTAACTATTGCGGAAGTTGCTCATTTAACAGATTAATAACCTAATATTAACAAATTATATGGCATTTCCATCAGGTCAAGAGACCACAACTACACTGGCATCGTTTATACCAGCTGTATGGGGCGAGAAAATAAACGACTTTTACAAATACAACCTTAATCTAGCTTCTTTCTTTACTGACAGAAGTGCAGAACTCAAGGCTGGTGGTTCAGTTCTTTACACTCCTAACCTAACTGAAATGTCTGCTAACGCAGTATCAGTAGGAACGGCTGTAACACTTAACAACACTACTGAAACCAAGGTTACCCTAACAGTTGACCAGTGGTATGAAGTCTCTTTCGGTATCCCTGACTCTGTAGCTGCACAATTCAAGCAGTCTTACGCAGTACAAGAAAGATATGCTAAAGACGCTGGCTATACCATTGCAGTTAAACTAGAGGTTGCACTGGCTACCTTGTTCTCAGGATTTTCTAACGTAGTAGGAGCATCAACAACTAACCTTGCTGACTCTGAAATACGTGCAGCTATCGCTTTACTAGAATCTGCCGGTGTTCCAACTTACAACGGGGAGACTGCATTCTTTATGCACCCTAACGTATTCTGGAAACAAGTACAAAACATTGATAAATTCTCACTAGCTATTAACTCTCCAGTTAACGACCCAACAGCAAAACGTCCAGATGCTATGTTGTATGGTATTCCCGTATTCGTATCTCAAAACATCCAATACGTAGCTTCTACTACTGGTAGAAATAACGCTTTGGCTAACAAAGATGCTCTACACTGGGCAGCTTCATCTCTAGGAGGTGGAGGTTCAATGAGTGGTTCTATGGTAGGTGCTAACGGAATCCGTGTTCAGTCTCACTATATCCCTGAATATCTTACAACAGTAACAACAGCCGATATTCTTTACGGAGTAGTAGAAAACCGCGATAACGCTGGTGTCCTTATAAGAACAGCAAATTAATATTTTATCAAGTAATTGATAAAGTAATTATTCCCATCGGGGGAGCAGTTCAGTCCGCTACTCCCGATGAGGACTGAAAGTAATTATGACCATGCAAGGTAAAAAACATAGCGAAGAAACAAAGAGACTAATGTCTGAGAAGTCCAAAGGAAACAAATCTTTTTTAGGAAGAAAGTATAACTTGTGTGAACGAGCCATGAATTATCTATTATCAGCTAACTAAATTATTAACTTAATCTAGTTGTAGCTTGGGTAGACAACCTAATCAATCTACCCAAGTTAATTAGGACACAACTTAAATAAATATACATGGAAGAAATAATATTAAATGCAAAAGAATTTATGGAAAAGTTACCATCGGCGGAAATTGCTCATTATGGTAGTAAGTCTTCTGAGATAAACAGTTATTTTATCATTAATAATATTAAATATATTCTTAAATAACTATGACAGTAAAAATATCCCCTAACCTTACACGTACCAGTGACGGTGTAGACTTTAGAACAGGCAAGAAAGTAAGAAAAATATTTCACCCCAATGGTAAGATGGAAATGTGGTTACTAGATAAAGCCGGGAATGCCATAACTCAAATCCAATAATGAAAGTCTATTTTATTGGCGGTCCGTATGAAAGTTGTTACTATGTAAGATGCTTACAACCACTTCAATCAAATGGTTGGGACGGCGACAGGATATCTCTTTATTCTAAAAAAGTAGACTCCCAGACAATGATTAAAGGGGCAATGAACGCAGATATAATCGTGTTTCATAGACCAATACAAAAGGAGATGTACGAAGCAGCCGTTTTACTCAAGGAGGCGGGTAAAAGGATAGTGATGGACAACGATGATACTTACCGTGCCGACTCCGGTGTGCCAGTACAAATGTTTGGGAAGGACCGAGAAAAACTGGATACAGCAATTGGATATATAAACGAACAACTAAAGAAGTTTGCAGAACTTGCCGACATGGTAACAGTAACAACTGAGTTTCTTAAAAGAGAATACGACCAATGGAATAAAAATGTAATTGTACTTCCTAATTGTGTTGACCCTTTTGACTGGGAAGAACCAACAGTAAACGATACAGGTAAAACTAGAATACTAATATCTGGCTCTGTGGCTTCTAATAGGGACTACGAGAACATAATCCCCTTACTAGATAAGTTAAAGGATAGGAAAGACGTGCAAGTAGTTTTACAAGCATTACCACCAGACAAGGATGGTTACAAGGAGGCTAGAAACACTTACAAGCCAGAGATAAACTTTTGGAATCAGTATGACGTAGAATGGTATCCTTTTATGCCACTTACCGAGTACTTAGAGTTTATGCCAACACTCAAAGCAGATATAATGTTAATCCCAAGACATGACAACTACTTTAACAGATGTAAATCCAACCTTAAATTCTTAGAAGCCTCTATGTGTAAGATGGCAACAGTTGCTCAGTCGTTTGCAGACGGCAACTCTCCTTACGAAGTTAATAAAGAAGATACTGACAACATGCTTCTTGCAAACAACTCGCAAGAATGGGTAGATAAAGTGTTAGATTTACTAGACAACAAAGAGAAAATTGATATACTTAAAGAAAAATCTCATAAGTATGTACTAAACAAATATGACATTAATAAGTGTGGTGAACGCTGGAAGTCAGCCTATAAAACAATAATCTAAATAAACATAACTATGAACAGAAATGTAACTTACAATAACTCAAAAGCAGTAGAACTAATAAAACAATTTAAAGAATACTCAGTAGATGTTAAAAGCCTTACAGACCAAATAACAGCACTAGAAGAAGAAAGAAATAAGGTAGCCATCAAAGGCCAGAAGGTGAAGGATAAACTTAACCCTATAGTACAAAAACTAACTAAGGCAGATGAGGGGGAGTTTGAAATTGTAACTAAGGTGGAGTTTAACGACCAAGGAGAATTAGTTGTAGAATTTTCAGATATGCTAGGAGAGTGGAAGAAAGCATTTAAAGAGAGAAATAAAAAGTAATTCTTTTATAATAGAGGCCCTATCAGGGGAAACAGTAAGTCCGCAAGCTCTGCTTCCCCTAACAGGGTCTTTATTATTTGACTAGAACTAAATAAGTTTATATACTGTATTTAATTGCGGAGAACATATAAAATATGGACTTCAACGATACTACATTAAAACAAGGACTTTGCCAAGATACCGACTGGTGGGTTAACTCTGACATAACTAGCTATCCATTAGCTGACAAGGTTAGAAGTGCGAATATGGGAATGAACGAGGTAGTTGGTCTTATCTTGGGGGCCGATGGACGCTGGCAATTTGACGATACAAATTACACAGATTTACCAATCGGTACTACCAACCTAGTGCTTAACCAACAAGACTATGGTATTGATACTTCCATGATTGATATTACTCGGGTAGAGTGTAAAGACCAAAACGGCATGTGGCAACTTCTACAACCATTTGACCAAAGAGATTTAACACCACCTGGAACAGCGAGCATACCCAATACTGGGCTCACAGCTACAGGTACTTTTGGGGGCAACAACTATTCACTAACAGACTTTATGTCTACAGCAGGTACACCAATCTTTTATGACAAAATAGGGAACTCTATTTTCCTATATCCAAAACCTAGCTATAACTCAACAGCTGGGTTAAAGGTATATTTCCAAAGACGAGCCAGTTACTTTACAGTGGCTTCAACTACCACTCAACCAGGTTTTGCTAAACATTTACATCGCTACATTTCTTATTATATGGCCAAAGACTATGCTGTAGCCAAAATGCTTACAGGTAATAAAATAACCTCTTTAATGAACGAGCTAGCTACTATGAAGCAAGCTATAGTCGACTTCTACTCGTCTAGGAAGAAAGATGAAAAAACTGTAATGGTGGCCCGCAATACTCCAAGCTTATAATATGACTACTACCTATACTAATCAAACACCAAATACTTCAACCTACACTAATGGTGTGAAAAACACCAGTACCTTTACTAATCAAACAAAGAACTAATTATGACATTTCGCTATGAAAAGAATTATGCAGGTGGCCAAGATATAGTAATTGACGGTTGGGAAAAAGGTATTGCCCTTTCTCCTGAGTATGGAATTGCCGACATGAGAGGTTGTGACAATGACACCATCCCAGGGGTAGTGATGGCACGAGGTCCTGTGTACAATTATCTGGCCCAATCTGGGGGCAACAATATTTATGGGTATACTTCTACCTTTACGGCCGACGCGTCTACTGATAACTTAACTATGGCCACAGGCGTTCCAACCACGTATTTTGCGGTTACTTTTTCTAACTCGGGGGGTGCATTACCTACAGGACTTTCGGCAGGAACAATATATTATCTGGCTTCTGCTGGGACTACTACAAAGGTGGCAACCACTATTCAAAATCTATATGCCGGTACTTATGTAAACATAACAGCAAATGGCTCTGGCACAAACACGGCCACTGGTGTAAATATGGGTATAATTAAACAGACAGTATCTCAATGGTATCAATTAAACTCTAACCCCAACTCTACCTCAGTAAACTACTGTTTTGACCACAATGGCAGAGTGTGGGCCTTAAACTATATACAACCAGCCCAGTGGACACTAATCACGGGGGCGGGGGGAACGTCTTTCGTAAACGGTATAGCTGTTTTCCAAAACTGGCTCTTCCTTTTTAGAGATAATAAAATAGATGTAATGGGGAAATTAACTGGGGCCATATCAACTCACACCTGGTATAATAACTGGAAAACCCTTGCGGGGGGAACAAACTTTACAGGGCTAAGGAAAACTCTGGTTGGGCAAGACAACGTCCTCTATTGGACAGATTATGACGACGCTTTTACCACGGCCAGACTTGGGTATATTGGGTCTTTAAGAGAATTACCCGGGCAAACTCTATTTGCAGATACAGGGAACCCCAGCACATCCAGCGCGACAACCAACTATACCTACAACAACAACTCTTTGGATTTTGCGGGGGGTATACAGCCGGTAGCCCTAGCAGAACTAAACACAAAATTGGTGATAGCTACCGCCCAGGCCATAAGCTTTACCCAAAATCAAGAAAACTCCTGTCAACTGTATACCTGGGATAGGGTATCACCCTCTTTTGACTTTCCGCTATCTCTACCCTTTGTGGTTGTAAACGATATTAAAAATGTTAATAATATAATCTATATCTTTGGTGGGAGAAAGGGGATTGTCTACAAAACGGATTTGAGTTCAATCCAAGAAGCTTTCACCATCCCAGCACAACTCTACACAGCCAACACCGGCACAACTGCCTATGAGGGCAATCCATTAAACAGTAGCTCAGCACTCAGTAACATCGGGGGCTTCCTAGTTGATGGAATAAACTTTGGCTATCAATCAGTAGTGCAAGATAAAAAACTGTATTTTGCTGTTAACTATTTAAGTATGACAGGGCTTTATGCCTATGACCTCTCAAGTGGTGCTTTGTCAGTGCTCGCCCTACCCAGAGCCGGGGCTGGAACAGATGCAAACACAGATGCCGTGGGGATTTATTCTCTTGCGCTGTCGGCAACATCCACCTTTCCCTCTGGATATGCAATATTAATGTTTGGGGTAGCCTACACTGGGCCCTCTACATATTTTGTGGATGGCTATATCAATGGAGGGCCTAACAATGGCGCCACCAACTATATCCCCTATGTAACCTCTGACCTGGTCTCTGTGGGAACTGTAAATAACAAAAAAACCTTGCAACAGATAGAATATAAACTAGATAAAAAAATGAGCACACAGTCTGGGCTTAAAATTTACTATAGAACGGCAATTGGAGACAGCTGGACTCTTTTGACTACAGATGATTATGCAACATATGGGGCTATAGCTTCTAGAAATATTGCCCTACCACTTAATGATATAGAGTGGATACAGATAAAAGTCGCCCTAGAATTTAACACGCGTTTGCGCGAAATAAGATTAAGATAATATGGATAATAACAACCGAGCTTACAATACGAACTTTATCCCACTGCACACACATAACTCTGTGGACGGTTCACCGCTACTTGATGGTAGATATTCTTTGGTGAACACTATTTACTTTTTCCAAAATAGGATTGTGGCCAATGGCACCAATACGGCGGTGGCCAATGTTGTGGGGGGAGATTTTGTAATGCCCTTTAATGGTTTTTTTGCTGAGATAGGGGCGACCGTGGACACTGCTGGGGTAACCGGAAACACTACAATAGATGTTAATAATAATGGTAACACCATCATGAGTACAAAAATAACTATTAATACGGCTACTAAGTCCTCACGTGTGGCTACCGCCCCAGCATTAATTACTCCGAGCTTATCAGGGTTCAGTAAAGGAGATATTATCACTTTTGACATAGACGCTGTAAGCACAACCGCAGCCAAAGGTCTAACTATTTTTATGACATTAATAAAAACCCAAGCCGCTGTGTAATTATTTGACACATTAACAATTACTTTATATACTTAATACAAATAGCTATTGCGGAGCTTTAATCAAACCCACATGGCAAATTCCGTTTCAGTGAGTGCAGTACCATTTAATCCACAAACTCAGACTTTTGGGAGTACACCAGCACAGACCAACCAGTACTCGATGGGGTCTGTTAATCTTAGTACAGGGGTATCAACTCCTGCACAACAAACTCAAGTTCAGCCTGTTCAACCTACCAACGTTCCACAGTCTCAAAATATATCAACCTTTACTACACCAAAAATAACTTTACCCCAAACCACACAAACTAACACTCCGCCTATAAGTAATTATGCCGGCTTTGGAGTACAACAAATACAAACTCCTGTACAAGATACTGCAAACAGCATTTCAAACACAATGCTACAACTACTCCCTCAACTACAAGGGCAAACACAAGAACTTAAAAATCAGGAAAACACTCTTGGTGTTACACAGATGAGACAAAATCTACAAGATTTAAGTAACCAAATCCTGCAAAAAAATGCTGAGTTAAACCAAGGTGATGTTGCTCTTGCTCAAGGACTACAAAACATTCAAGACCAAGCAATACCAATGCAGTTTATAACTGGACAACAACAGTCGGTACAAAACCAAGCAAACCTGGCAAAGGCAGTAAAAATAAGTAACATTAATATGTTAAATGCTACTGCACAAGCAACACAAGGTAATATCGCATTAGCACAACAGACAGCACAAGATGCAGTTGATTTAAAATATGCCCCTATAAAAGACATGTTCAATACTTTACAAGCACAACTGCAAGTTATACAACCTTTACTAACACAAGAAGAAAAAAGGGTCGCTACACAACAGTCTGCAATGTATGACTTACAAAAAACGTTGCTTACCAATAAACAAAGCCAAGAAAGTAAGTTTATGGACTTAGTGATGAAAGCACCAACTGACTATGGTTCAACACCTGACCAAGTGGCAAGAGCAATACAAACGTATCAACAAACAGGAGATGTTATGCAAGCAGCACAAGCACTAACAGGAATGGGAGGAAGTGCTATTTCTTCTTACTTTGATACACAAGATGCTTCAAGAAATGCTTTGTACAATGGAGTAGGACAACTAACTATTGATAATGGTTATGACCTAAATGCTTTCAAAAAAGGTATTGCAGGAGTTGAGAGTTCTAATAACTACAATGCAATTGGACCTGCAACTTCTACAGGGGACAAAGCCTATGGTAAGTATCAGGTAATGGGTGCCAATATCCCTTCATGGACAAAAGCAGCAACAGGAACGTCTATGACAGTACAGCAATTTCTTAACTCTCCTGATGCACAAGAAAAAGTATTTGAAAATCAAAGTTTAACCAACTACGCTAAGTACGGAAATTGGGATGACGTGGCAAGTGTTTGGTTTTCAGGCAAACCTCTTTTAAAGAATAATGCAAGTGACGGATACAACACAGTACCTTCTTATGTATCTAAAGTACGTACTGCTATGGGTGTACCAGCACAACCAACTACTCTTTCTGTGATAACAAATCCAAGTGCAGAACTTTGGGGCAGAGAGTATCAGAAGAATGGAGACATATCAAAAATACCTAAACAGTTCCAAACAATGGCACTAGGGTGGGCACAACAAAATGTTGAAAATTCTCCTCAAATGCAAAACTTAGTGAGTGTATATGATTTAGTAAACGAACTGGATAGCGCTCCTGGTAAAGAGGCGGCTGTTGGTATGGGTTTTAAAAAGAACATAGTCTCTATCCTACCTTTTGCTGGTCCAGAAGCAATACCTGGAACTAGTCGTGCTGATTTTGAAGCAAAATTTAACCAATTGAAAGATAGTCTTTCTTTGTCAAATATTGATAAGTTAAAAGGTTCTATGTCTGATAAAGATTTAGTCTTTTTAAGGAATACTGCATCTGCTCTCAGTTTAGATATGTCAGAAGATGCCTTTAATAAAGAACTTAAAAAAATAAAAGACTTAACACAAGGTAAAATCTTGTATGGTGGTGGGAATATTCTTGGTGGAACTGTAACCGATTCCTATTTTAATGCTATTTCACAACCAAATAGCATGAGTACAACCACATCCTATGGGTACCAATTCTAAATATATGCAAGAAAACACACAAACAAAGTTTATAGCAAGACCACAAATGCAAACTATCCTAGACAACGCACCTCAAGGAGTAGATAAGAAAGCCCTCATAGATAAATTTGTATCTAACGGTTATACAGTAGAAGGAGTTAATGATAAAAAGGAGACCACAATATCTGACAAACTCTCTCAAAGAGGTTCTAATATGCTTGATATAGCAAAGAATACTAGCATTAATCCTTTATCTAGAGGTTTGCAAGGAGTAGGCCAAATGGCGGGTGCAGTGGGAGATGTAATAGGGTCTGGTATTGGAGCAGTTGCTGGTGGAGTTGATAACCTAACAGATAACGTAATAAGTAATACTGCAAAGTCAGTTCTTCGAACACCTTTAGGGCAAGAAGGGCTTAGACTTGCTCACGAAAATGCAGATGCGTATAATACATGGAAAAAAGCGAATCCTGAAATAGCAGGAAACCTAGAAGCAGTAGTTAATATTGCCTCTATACTCCCAGTAGGGAAAGCAGCCTCTGTAGCCAAAGAAGGTGTACTGGGTACAGCAGATATGGCTGTACAGACCGGAAAAGGTATAATGGCAGACGTAAAAAACGCTTCTACCCTACTACCAGCAGGAATGAAATCGCCAGAGATAGCAGCTCAAATCCTTACAAAGCAGGTGAGACTAACTCCAACTCAAAGAAGTACTTTTTCAGCAATGTCAGGTGGACTAGACGAAGGCCAGTATTTAGTTAAGAAAGGAATATACGAACCAAACGACCAGGCTATTAAGTCTCTGGGAGAAGACTGGTTGAAAAGTTACAACGAAAAGAAAACAGCACTAGGACAACTAGGAAACCAATATACCTTTGCCCCAGTAAACGAGGCTCTAAAAGAACTTGTAGACTACGAAACAAAAACAGCCGTAAAAGGCACAAAGGGGCTATTTACAGATAGAATAAATGAACTATCTAAAGCAGCCGAAACCAGAGGTCTGACTTTAAACGAAATAGACGACCTTAAAAATGCTTACGAGAGAACAGTCGCCCTAGGCTATGGGAAAGAGGTAAACACCACAGGAACGGCAAAGGCCACTAAGATAGATAACGCCCTTAAAACCTTTATAGAGACTGAGGCAGAAAAACAAGGGTTTACCAATGTGAAGGAACTTAACAAAAATACTCAACTGAGTAGATTCTTGGCAGATGCGATAGAAAATAGAGTGGGTAGCAGAGCAGGTAATAACTTTGTGGGGTTGTCAGATACTATAATGGCAACTGGTGCAGTTGTAGACCCAAAGGCATTAGCACTATTAGCAGTTAAGAAGACACTCGGTTCAGAGGCAGTACAGTCAAGGATAGCAAAATATCTAGGTAAGACAATACCCACAGAGATAAAGGCAAACGTTACAGAAAGTACCCCGGCCTTGTTAAATCCAGCGAACGCACCAAAAACGGACTTCATTGTAGCCCCTAGTGGTTCTAAGACTGGCCAATTTGAAAGTGCAACTAAAAAAATTGCAACTAGCGGTCAGAAAAGAACGCAAGATATACCCCAAGCAAAATCGCAATTAATATCTCCATTAAAAGAAAGCGTACCACAAACTACAAAGAAAGCAAGTGGAGAAGTAATTCCTAAAGAACTCCTTCCTCTAGCAGAAGAAGCTAGGAAGTATAAGAGTGCAGAAGATTTTATCAACGCACAAGAAGGTAAGTATTATCACGGAGGGGACAAAATAGACGAGTATAAAAATATCGGAGAAGGTGGTGTGTATCTAACTCCTGATTTAGAAATGGCTGAAATACATAAAAAGTTTATTAACTGGAAGACGAAAGGAGAAAGGCAAGGTGTTATAAACGAAGGTTTTGTAAAGCCAAAGAAAACACTAATATTAAATGAGAACCAAGTAGACATTATTGAGGCACCTAAGTTTTACAAAAAAGCTATAGATAAAATAAAAAAAGATGGATATGATTCTATAATGAGCCACGATAAAAAACAATTATTTGTCTTTGATGCCACAAAAGTTAAAACTAAAAAACAGTTAGAAGATATTTGGGAACAAGCAAATAAAAACTAGTCTAGGACTTTCACTATTTGATTTCCTTTTACCTTGCAAACCCGTGTTTCTTCTTTGCTGCCTATAAAATCATTAACTAAAATATAATAGTCACTGCCCCCTAACCATTTTCTTACCTTTTTTGATATTGTACCTTTAAATACAGGGGTGTAATTTGTCCAATCTTCTTTCAGGAAAAAAATAACCCTGTCTTTTTCTTTATATGTCATATTTTTTAGAATCAAATGTTGGTGGGATTAGTAATTTATTTAGCAAATTTATTATCTCACATTGTTTTTGGTACAAAGCATAATTGCTTATACTACTATCATTTAGGTACTCTATTGGAGTTATCAAATCGGTTAAAGGTCTTTCCATCTCGTCTGGATGTCCGTTTAAATGGTCTTGCCACAAATCTTGCCAATTTTCTGGTTTATTTTTAAGGTCAAGGTTGCAAAAAAAACAACTTACTAATCTTCTACTCATACTTTGTTTTTTATTTCTTCTGCTCTGTTTATACCTTCTGCAATCCCTCTTAGGTAAGCAATATCTGCTACCGTTTCCAATCTAGCTTTTAAATTTTTTGACTCACTTGTTTCTCCCCACAAACTTACATTCCCCACAATCACTTCTATTATTTCTGTTATGTCAGGTTCTTGTGTATAATTTTTTTTCATATATTTAATGACTATTTTTTATATTTATTGGTTCTTCTAATGTTTTTTCTATACTCCACCCTCTCCTTAACCTGTTTTCTATCAAACCCCGTTTAAACCCTTTTTCTCGTCTCCACTCTATCAAAGGTTTTGTTATTCCCTTGTGTGTCAGTAAATGGTTATTGCTTCTATTGTGACTTTGTTTCCACAAGGTAGACCACTTGCAGTTAGATTTGCAGTAATTCTTTGTATTGTCTATTCTGTCAATTGTAGTATCCCTTTCTCCGTATTCTTCACAATGCTTTTTATAATCAACTTCCACATCTTCGTAAAACTTATTAAAATCCAACCACCTATCGCAAACCCTTATTCCTTTTGCACCGTAATTTTTGAAACGATTGCTTTTGGGATAATAACATCTCTGTTTCATTCCACACCATATTTGATAAAGTCTTGTCCCTGTTTTTCTGTGTCCCATAATACGAGTGTATCAGATAATAAAAAAGATGTCAAACTATTTTCCACTCTACTCTTAAATAATTGACTTTGTGTGTGTAAGTTATATACTATAACATAGATGCAAACCAAACAACAACTAATAGACCTATGGAATAAAGCCAATAGCAAAAATTAATATATGGAAAACCTAAAAAACCTAGAGAAAATAGCAAAAATATTCCAACCACAGAACATAATAACTTCTGATGAAATAGACCAAGTACTGAAAGGTATAGTGGAGATTTTGGCTACATATAAAAAAGGTACAGACTCCATTAACGAAGATACTAAACAAGTAGTAAACATTCTTTTAGAAAAAGTAGCAGAGAATAACAGACAGACTTTAGACAAGGCGGAGGTCGTTTTAGATGGTAGAGTTAGTGAGTTAGAAACTTTACTTAAAGAAGTTAAACAACTAATTGATGATGTAGAAGTAATAGCCTCTAACGTAAAAGACGGTAAAGACGCAGACGAAGAAAAAATTGTTGAAGATGTAATTGGTAGAATTAAAATAGACCCGACAGTAGTTACAGTCTCAGCAGAGGAAATAAAAAACAAACTTTCCTCTTTAGAAGGGGATAACAAACTGGACATCTCGGCAGTTAAAGGGTTTGACCTCTACTCTAAAAAGGTAGACTTAGAGTACGCTATAAAAACTTTACAACACCAAACTTCTACCTTAATCAACCGAGGCGGAGTTAAAACTATAATAGCTGGTACCAATATAATTGTAGATAACACGGACCCGAACAACCCTATAATTTCTTCAACAACAACGCCGACATTCACTGCCCCTGTTATTATAAACGAGGCTGTAGGTTCTTCTGCTCTGACTTTAACTGGTGCTACACAAACATCTTCCTTTCCAGTATTAGATGTAACCCAGGCTTGGAACAACGCAGGTACTACTTTTACTGGAATAAGGTCCAATATAACCAACACAGCAAGTAATGCTGCTTCTTTACTAGCAGACTTACAAGTAGGAGGTACTAGCAAATTTAAGATAGATATAAACGGCTCAACTACCCTAAGTAACCAACTATACTTTAACTCTGGAGTAGGCACAGGGGCTATTTACGTGCCAGGCACAGGGGCTTCTAACTTTATCGGTTTTACAACTAATACAGTAGCAGTGTCTACGTCTACCATAGATACTTATCTAAGAAGGGGAAACAGTGCTGCAACTATCCAACTAGGGAGTGCAGATGCAGCAGCACCAGTCGCACAAAATCTATCAGTACAAAGTGTAGTAGCAGGTACAACCAACACAGCCGGTACGGCCTTTACAATAAAAGGCTCTCAGGGAACTGGAACTGGAGCAGGTGGTTCTCTTATATTTGAAGTTGCACCAGCAGGGCTTACTGGTTCTTCACAGAATCCTCTTGCTACAGCCTTGACTATAGCAAGTACCAAGAACGCTTCTTTTGCTGGAGATGTAAGTGTTACAGGCTCATTTACCGCAGGGAATGGTAACTCTTTCGCAGTAACTACAGGATTTCATGCAGTTTTGTGGAATGGTGCTCAGTTTGGTTGGGCTTCAGCAGGTGCAGTGACAACTTCCTCAACACCAGATACAATTCTTACAAGACGTGCAGCAGCAACCCTAAACTTAGGTGCGGCGGATGCGGCATCCCCAGTGGCTCAAACGCTGAGTACACAAGGTTCTCGTGCTGGTACAGATACAAACGTGGGAGGTGCAAATTTAACCATACAGTCAGGTATAGGGACTGGTACAGGTACAGCCTCTTCAATAATATTCAAAGCACCAGTTGCTGTGGGGTCTGGTTCTACTACACAGACGGCTACTACTAAACTAACTATAACTGGAACGGCAGTATCAGTAGATAATTTGACAGAGGGATATACCACAACAGCAACGGCGGCAGGTACTACTACCTTGGACATCACGGCAAAGTACACAAATGTATTTACAGGCACCTCTACTCAGACAGTAAAACTACCAACAACATCGGTTTTACAAGGTACATCTTATTCTATATCTAACCAGTCTACGGGTAGTGTTACAGTACAGTCTTCTGGGGCGAACACTATCGTAATACTGGGTGCTGGAATGTCTGCTCTGTTTACTGCTCAAGTTGCAACTCCAACTACAGCGGCGAATTGGTCATACGACCTTAGTGAGTATATGGGTCTAAACAAGGCTACTACTATGACGTCTAATGCAGTAACCATAGACCTGGCTTATAAGAATAATACAGTTACTAATAACTCAGCGGCTACAATGGCGATAACCTTACCAACAGCAGGAGCTATAGACGGAGAAATGAGAACAGTGAGAGTACTAGACTTTTCTGCTGCGACTCAGACTATTGGGTGGACAAACACAGAAAACTCTACAGATGTTTCTGTACCGACAACAAGTAACGGTTCTACTACCCTACCTTACACAGTAGGTTTCCAGTACAACTCAGCCACTAGCAAGTGGAGATGTATAGCAAAATGTGCATAGTATATGAATAATCTAACTAAACGAGAATATCTAGGAAAAGGTAACTGGTATGTGTACGAGGACAAAGAAAGTAATAAAGTAAACGTACCATATGACGGGACTGAGAAACCAAGAGAAATAGAGGGCCTAACCTTTACCAAAGTAGCCTTTGGGGGCAACCCTTTGCTTAATACAAATGATGGGTTAGGTAAGTTAGGTGACTACTTCGTAAAGGATGGTGTATACTATGTATATGAGATTACTGAGCCTTTTGGTAATTTAAACGAAGTAGGGTACACCGAGAAAGAGTTTAATAACAAATATGTTTAGAAGATATCGACCAAAGTTTGAATATAGAGAAAACAACTGGACTTCCAATGTTTTCAGAGTGTTCGAGACAATATTTGGTAGGAGATTTGGCATAAGACTGGAGAGTGCTGGGTATGCTTCAGTAGACAAGTACGGACAAAGGACAGAGTACGTAGTTGCTTACTCTACAGAGGCAAAGATAGCCTTTTTTGAGCAGTACATAAGGCAATACCTATCCTCACTGGTTAGTAAGATAAAACAGACCAGATTACCAGATTTAAACATCTTCGATGTCTTTACTCCTGATTACGCCCTGGCTGGAGTGTCTTATATACCTAAAACAGAAACTAGACCAAGTGGGTACATGTTTGCTATCGCCCTAGACACGTCGGCAAGTGGTTCTGTAGGTGCAGGAACTACCACAGTCACGCTAACTAGCTATACCGTAACAGGCTCTAACACAGTGATGTTTGTCGGGGCTAATGACCAGGCAAACTCTGGTGCGGGGTGGGCTACCAACGTAACAGGAATAACGGCTAACGCTTCTGCCCTAACTAGGATATCAGGTAATTTTGTTGATAGTGGACCTTACGGAAATAATACTTCTCTATGGGGTAAGTTGTCCCCTGCCTCTGGTAACGTAGTGGCTACAAGAAGTAATGCCGCTGATGGATTCATGGTTGGTGCTGAAACTCTGTCTGGGGTAGACCAGGGAACTGCTATAGGCTCTCTTGCGACTAGTGGTATAAGTAACGGGACATTTGCTACTCCTCAAGCCTCTCCAGCAGTTACTTCTCCTTCTAACGGCTGGGTAGTAATGGCTTGTTATATCTCTATAGGGTCCCCAGCGGCTACGGCTGGGTCTGGGACTACTCTCAGACAAACAGTAGCAGGTGCTGAGTACGGGTACTTGTTTGATAGTGGGTCTACAGTATCTGGTTCTACCACTTTAAATGTGGTTAGAACTACTACAGCCAAGTATGCAATGACCTTAGCGGCTATTGGCCCATTTGGTGCAGCAACGGTAAATTCTAGGTTCTTGGCCTTTATGTAAATAATAATAAATATAAATATATGGAAACAATAAATAAAATAAGTGATACTCAAATCGAAATAATTAGCAGTAATGTGTCTACTACAATAGACATACCATCAACTAAAACAGCCCTAGAACAGGACAAACAGGCCCTTGCAGACTTAGAGGTAAGATACGCAGAACAAAAGGCTAACTTACTGGGTCTTATTGAAAGAAACACGGACATCTTAGAAAAGGCGGAAAGTGTAGGCGTCACGACTGACAAAGAAAACTAAGTATGAAAAAAAAGACTGAAGACCAGGAAATAGAGATAAGAAAAGAACTAGAACTTTTTAGAGCTGCTTTTCAAAAACTATTAGACCACTCAGAAGAAAGAGACCGAGAAATGAAAAATATGATGGTGGAGTTTAGAGAGGGGATGATAGAAGTCAAGAGAGTAACTGAGATATTTGATGGTATCTCCTTTACCTCGAAAGTTGCCATAGGCATTGGAGGCCTGGCTATGTTCTTAGGCAGTGCATACATGTTAGGTAGAAGCATATTTCATGCACAAAATAACTAAAAACAGTCACATACGAGCCTTTGTCACTTTAACAGGAGTTTATGCTTTTATTAAATTGCTGGCATCATTAATTAAATGAAAAACAAAATAAGATTCGCGGTACTATACCTGGTAGGGTTGTACTCATTAATATACATACTAACTAAAATAACTACATGAATTTTACAAAAGAAAAATTTTTAAGTTTCTATATCAACACTCCTTTCTATGAAAGTGCTAGTAAATGCTGGGAGGCCGTGTATAAGGCTTTTGGAGATGGAGTAAGTCCACTGGTAATGGCAGGGGCAATGGCAACTATTAGGGTGGAAGTAGGTAAAAGATTCAAACCTATAATGGAGTACGCAAGTGGCGAGGCTTACGAAGGTAGACGCGACCTAGGCAATATAAATCCAGGGGACGGAGTCCATTACAAGGGGAGGGGTTTTATACAACTCACCGGACGTTCAAACTATGCTATATTTGGGCAAAAAATAGGCCTAGACTTGATTTCTAACCCAGACCTAGCATTAGATACTGAAGTAGGTGCAAAAATACTCGCCCAGTATTTCAAAGACAGGGGCGTAGTAGAAGCCTGTCTCTCACAAGACTGGCTACGTGTTCGTAAATTAGTAAATGGAGTTAACCGAGCCACTGGGCTACCAAATGGATACCAGGATTTCATGACCGTTATAAAACAATATTTAAACAAATAATATGTCAAATATATTCACATCGGCAACTAGACTGACTTTATTAATAGTTATACTTACTTTGGTAGGTATAAATGTGTATGCTCTCATAAACTACCCAGATACGATTTTCACTACTACTTGGGGTTTATTTAAAGACATTGCTCTTATGAGTGCTACCTATTTCTACGCTAAATCTACTCAAGAGGGAGGGAAACCACTAGAAAAAGAGGAAAGTAAAATTGACATAAATACCGTATAGGCTACACTGTATAGACCGGGTTTGTGCAACTAGTTCGCTTGAAACCTGACTACTATGACACATCTAACATATACTGGTATTTTATCTCAGTTAGTAAACTTAACTAGAAGCAAATATCATTCAATGCAAATAAGTTATAAACATAAACTACAAGATTTGGGGATAACTTTACTTGCAAAAATTAAAAAATAGTCTACACTAACTCTGTGTGCGTACCAATAATAGGAATGCCCATCACCATGAGTAACAATTAAACGCTTGCATAAGGGCGTTTTTTTGTTTATAATTAAATAGCCGTAGTACCTCCCTCTCGGCAAACTTATAGGGCCAGCATCTTGCTTGGCTCTTTTTCTTGCATTTATCTTTATTCTATTACATACTAAGTAAGTCGAAGCACAGGAGGCCCTTATGGACCGTTGCCCGACCTGCTCGCAACTTCTTCCCAAACCTGAAGTTCCTAGGGAGCAAATGGTCTTTCCTACTCTCTACGAACTTCCTATCCCAGACCGACCGAGAAAGGAAACGACAACCGACAATGCTGACCACAACGATGAATGCAACTGCAAACTTTGCAGAAGCGACTGAGTGGTCTAAGACTGGCACTTGAAATATAGTGCCAGTTTGTTTTATACTAAATAGGTAGGAGGGCATGAAAATGAAACACTACAAATGTGCTAATCAACATTGCCGGGCCAACCTACACATGAAAGACGGTGCGGAACCGGCTCCTGGCACAGTCATAGTATGTGACGAAGTCTGCAAGCAAGAATACTACACTCAGCAACGTGACTGGTCACAACTCCTGGCTCAATGGCAACCTAGCCACAGGCCAAACTAAGAAGATACACTACGTACCTTCTTTTTTTTGTTGTATACTTAAACTACCCTCCAGAAAGGAGATGTGCTATGGAAAAGGTATTTGCCCTCCTATTGCTGGTTTCAGACCCTATCCAATTTCAAGACCAAGCCTCAGACTTTCTGCATTGTCAGTCAGTCGAGCAACTACAGCGGATAATTTCTGTTGTAGATAACGAAGAAATGGACAGCGACCAAGCCCTCGCAAAAGAAAGGGGCTGTATAATCCAAAAAGGTCAGGCCACAGTTAGAATAACCGTGCTTGACGTATATGCCACCAAAAAATCAGAATATCTGGTTGTTAGGTTCAACTTCTCCCCAAAAGGGAAAGTCCGGTATGGATTTTATATCAAGAGACCTTCCACAAATATCTAGGAGAACGTCATGGACTGCAAATCTGCCGTCTCTAGGACAGTAAACTTCGCAACTCTCGGAGGGAGAGAAAGACACTTCTGCTCACGTGTATGGTCGAACTCTATCGACAAGAAACACTGGGAATGGCTCCGCATTTTCCTGGACACCCTGTTCAGGTACAAAGAGCGAGAACACTGCTGGAATAGTTTTCTACGTGAATATAAAAATAAGTGTTATAAATAGTAAGCTACAAACTTGCTATTTTTTTTGCTATCTTGACAAGCCGTTGTAGAGTGCTAAACTCTAAGTAGGCAGGAGAGTTACGACTTCTCCTCCTGCCGGCAAATAAATAATATAATTTTCTGAAATTTACTCTTCTCAGAAATAATTTCATAATTCTACTTCGGGGATTTAGCTAGCAACGCTTAACTCAGTACATATTCTAAGATTTGATAACCGCTTGGTTTTGCGACAGCAAACTAAAGCAATAAGTACCTCACAAGGGTACTTTTTTGTTTCTTGACTTTTATATAAAAGTGTTATACTTGTTTTATGTTAACCTTATATACAAAACAAAACTGTGCAGCGTGCGAGAGAGTTAAGTTGGTTATAGCAGACAAAGGTTATAAAATAGAAGTAAGAGAAGAATACCAACCTTATTCGGCAACTTACCCAACCTTGATTACTGACTGGGGATATATAACTGACTCGCACAAGATTATAGATTTTCTGGCAACTATAAAGCATGACTAGACAAAAAATACTAACTTTAAAAGAATATTTAGAACTAATAGACTGGAAAATATCTAAAATAGTAAACAAATGAGTTTTAAACCGAAGTCATATAAAGAGGCATTAGAAAAGAAAAAGAACAGGGATTTAAAACGTTCTAGGAGGCCCAAAACACCCCCTAAAAAGAGAGTTGCTAAGAAAATCAAGATAAGTACTCTTAAAAAGAAAGCAGACGGTATTTTCTCCCAATTTATACGAATAAGAGATAAAGGTAAATGTTATACCTGTGGATTACAAAAACACTGGAGAGAGATGCAGAATGGCCACTTCGTACCAAGGCAATATTTATCTTTAAGATATGATGAAGTTAATTGCCATTGTCAATGTTACGCCTGTAACATGCTTTATAACGGGCAACCTAGTGCTTACGCAAAGAGACTAGAGGAAGACTACGGAGTAGGTACAGTGTCGAGATTAGAGAGTAAAAGAAAAGACATAACTATATGGAGAGAAAACGAATATAACCTTATAATAGATAAATATACGGCAATAGTTATTGACAGTCTGTCACAAAGTATAGTATAATACGGATATATAAGTAGACTTAGGCCAAGTCTCTCCACGTATACATGCCTTTATGGCTTGAATATACTAGTTGGATGCGCTATCATAGCAATGCCTTAATCGGCTTCATATTTATATAGTTATAGATAATATACTAATAAATTACAGACTCACCTAGCAATAGGTGTTTTTTGTATTGTAATAATATTGGAGAAAACTCGTCTTAGGAGGCTTGACAAGAAAAATATTACAGAATATACTGACTATGTCGAAAGACCATCTTAAAAAATACTGCCTTTACACCTACTTCTGCTCAGTATTGAGGAGTGGGAGATGTAAGGGTTAACAATTTAAAATGTATAGCGGAACAAACTCTAAATGTGGGGTCTAGGGTGCTTTAAGTCCTAGAATAACATTAACTGCGATTCCCATTTCGGTGAAAAGCCTCCAATATGTGTACACATAAAGGACAATAACAATAATCTAATTAAGAGAAATGAGATGGCAAATAACCACTTAACAGACTCTTATTAGATAAGGACAGTCTAACCACTAATCCGTAGTGTATTTGTTATTGTATTTATATTACACTAATATTATAATAATAAAGGAACAAATTTATCAACTCAAACCCTTTCAGTGAAAAGGGTTATTTTAATACAAAATACTTATCCACAATTTACCTATTGTAATTTTTACTTTCATAGATATACTTAATTACATAGACCAAAAGTCTATAAATAATAAATATGAAATTACAAGAAAATACAAACAAAATACTGGAACTACCTAATATGGTTCTGGCTTACAAGATGACCTGTACAAAGGGAAATTACAAAAGATTTTACAAGTTTCAAGACAAAGATAAATATTTACAAGTAAGAGATTACAGACTTAATGAAGGCTGGAAGTGTGACGAAGAACAATATTACGAAGCCTTTTAGTTATGAAAAAAACACAAAAAGAAATTGTTGTTGACATTATTCTGAACAAAGGGGGAATATCAAGGAACACCTGCTTAAAGATGTACATCACTAGACTTGGTGCGATTATAAAAGACTTAGAATATGACGGATGGGTATTTGATAAGTTCTATGGAAAAGAAAAGGGATTTTTTGGAGCTAACCGTAGAAATTATTATTACGTCCTAAAGTCTAAGCCAGAAAAGAAATTACTATAATATGCAGACTTGGGGAATTTACGAAAAAGTGAAGGAGAGGGACATAACTGAAAACCTTTTCTCAAAGTATGAAAAGAAAAAGAGGGGTGCTAACAGTGAGGCAAGTGAGTTAAGAGAAAAATACTCGCTACTTCTAAAGAGACCTTTTAAAGCAATCGCCGGACTAACTAGAGGCTGGACTAATGACGAACTATATCGGATATATAACGAGTCAATGAAGTTTACTCCTAACCCTGGAGCCTTACTTTGGACAAAAATTAAGACACATAACCAAAAAATAAAAGCACAACTATGCCAGAAAATTTAGAGGAACTAATAAACAGATGGAACGATGCAGGACTACAGGACTTATCAGAGTTTAGGATTAAAAAAGATATATGTGCCTTTTGCCTTAAAAACCACATCTATCAGACTTACGAGGAATACTTACTGAAAGGGAATATATGTGAGGGTTGTACTTATAAGATAAATAAACTAATAAAAGAAAATGACGAATAAGAAAAGAAAAAAACAACTCATAGACTACGAAGAGTTAAACAATAAGTTTAAAGGTAAAGAGGGGATAGTATTCAGATATGAGTTAGAAACAGAAGACCCACGACTAAATGAGTTAGAAAAAAACTACATCCTAAAGTATATGAGAAAACAACCCTTAGACAAACTAAGAAAACTCGTACACATATTAGAAATTAACAATTGTGGATAAGTCTGTAAAAGTCACTTGCATAAATATAGGCATTGTGCTACAATTAAACTATAGCAATAATATGCTATATAAATATGAAAACAATACAAACAAAAATTACTAATAATCAAAATAAGATAGAACTCACACTTTGGGAAGCGGATTTAGATAAAATGATAACAACTGATGACACCATTCGTTTCTTTGATAAAAAACTCTTAATGAATATATCTTTCAAAAAAGAATATCTAGGAAAAATTATTGAAGAACTGGAAACGATAGCAAACCAGATGGAGGAAAAGGGAATTTACGACGGCTCAGGGCAACAAGCGGAAGACTATATAAGAAACGAGTTTATGGCTCACAGATTTGACCACGAATAAAATAAATATGAAAAAAATAATCATTACAGAGAGTCAGTATGAGCGTTTGAGGATGAAGCTTAACGAAGGTGGTGTTCACGCCAGTATCGTCAAGCAAATGAAGGAAGAACTGGACACCAATTATGAACCTATTGAGAAATTTGTTCGTGAGGGTGGTGAATATTTTGAAAAACCAATGATTATGGTTAAGGCAGATAACGAAGCAATAACACCCAAATCGTTATTTGAATACTTGAAATACAAATACAAAGTTGGGGGGGAGTTTACCAAGCAGGTTATTAGGGATTGGATGTATGGGAAAATCACCGATGACTACCATTTATCGAAAAACGTCTCAATAAATTAA
>OFQY01000135.1_pt1 | contig 34652 bp, 50 predicted proteins | sample 1542991 | NCBI WGS metagenome assembly OFQY01 (sample SAMN07774224, study PRJEB24372) | wastewater metagenome | isolation source: Exp Tend VB 10WW | collected 2016-02 | reverse complement strand
GGCTTTGTGGCTGACCGAGCTAACGAAAGCATTCGCGCCATCGACCTCGACGCCATTATTCGGGGGACGCGATGAGCGCGAAGCGACCACTCTGCAAGCGATGCAAGCACGTCGGGCACGTCGGTAAGAAGTCGGCCAAGGAGGAACTTGCGTCATGAAGATAACTGCGAACCCACCAGTAGAAGAGACGTTTGACTTGCTAGGCCTTACAATGCATGAACTGGTTGTAATCTGGGCCAGTCTTAAGGCTGCAGAATACGATGCTACATTCAACCGTTACCGAGAACAACGCGACTCAACGTCGACCCAGGTATGCTCAACGCAGGAAGAGCTTCAGGACATCATCCTTGATGCACAAAAGGTGAATCGATGACTGCGCGAGAACTCATTGCAATCGGAGTGCTTAGGACTAACCTAGCCGAGGCCTCTGCTAGCGGTATTGACCACGTCACCGTTCGAGTAAAGGACCTTAGGGCGCTCATCATGGAATTCGACAGGCTGAGCAAGGGGGTAAGAATCAGCCCCAAAGAAGTAGCTGAGAAGATTCACCAGTTGGCACAGGAGGATGAAAATGACGATATCTACGGGGTCTAGGGCTGAACCGCTTGTCGATGGCCTTCTGACGTGGCTCAGTAAGCTAAGCCGCATGTCAGTGTCCATGTGTCCGGAACTTAATCAGACAGAGGCGAGGGAGTTGGCCGACCTTCTGGTGGAACTCCAGGAGAGGGTGTATAGCGAGTATGAACGAGGCTATGATGATTGCTATGGCCAGTTCGTGAGCCAGGATGACGGCCGATGAAATCACCTATTCGGGCGTTGCGCCGTACGTGGGTCCGACAGGCGGTCTCGCAGGGTCTCTCAATGTTGGACTCGTTCGGGTTCGTGCGTGAAAAGGTCAATTCGACCTGGAAGAGCAGGGAGCGCCCTAATCTGGAAACCGAGTTTTCAGCATTCTGCGATGAATTACAGGAGTACTATAATTTAATGTCACTCAAGCGCAGAATTGACATGTGCGACGAAATGGACTCTATTGAGATGTACTCTGCGCTGGGCTTCAGGCGGGAAGATGACCAGCCGCATTCTGCGCGTCTCTACGGAAAAATAAGAGACAATGAGGCGGATAAGCGCATGAAACGAGCGATTGAGGCGATGGGTCAGTTCTGTATCCCCCCTCCACGTAGGTATGCCAATCATGGGCTTGAGACTAACTAGACCGGTGCTTGCGTCGTGGTCGAGGTCGAGGTCGAAGTCGTGGTCAGGGTCGATGTCGTGGTCAGGGTCGAGGTCGTGGTCGGGGTCGAGGTCGGAGTCGATAACAATAGCAACAGCAATCAAGCAAGAAAGACAAACACAATGACAAGCAAGAAAGAGATTGGCGAAGCGCGGGCAGTGGTTACCGACAAAGAACTTGCCGAAGGCGTATTCGAGATCGGAGCGCAGTATCACGTGCGCACGCCCACCTATCAATATGTCGGGCACCTTGACGCCGTAACTGAAACGGTTTTTGTCCTCTCGAAGAGCGCGACCGTGTACAACACAGGGAACTACGAGAATTTTTACGGCAAGGGGACAGCGGAGGATATTCAATGGCACAATGGTACCAAGCGATTGATTGTCGACCGTGGGGGCACGGTGCTGCATCAGCTGGGGAAAGAAATTAAGCCGTGACCTCGCCAATGTTTCAAATCCGCATACCAGGCCGAACCAAGAAAGAAGAAACCATCCTGCCGGTAGAAAACGGCCATGTTCAGGTCCTGGTTGCGGGCGTTCACGAGCGCATTACGGTCAGAATGTCATGCACAATCGACAATCGACTGGTGGCGTTTGCTAATGTAACGTCGAACGGTATACCAATTTCAGAGACTATCTCGATTGAAGGGAAAGTGGGCAAGAAGCGGGACCCATTCATTCCCAGAAAGCCAGACGCGCGGAGTCGGTACCGGAGGAAGAATGCCTGAGCATATAGACGCAAGAACCGACTGGCAAACGTCAACAGGCGCGGCCAGGTGTTGGCTTAAGAAACATGTCGCCAATGGCCTAGGCAGAGTGGTAGAGGTAGGTGAGCTTGTCTACGTCTACGCGCCCATGCGGTCTAAGTGGGTTTGCTGGAAGAAGATTCATCGCGATAAAGGCGACACCATGCTGGAAAAACTTGGAGAGGTTGACGAATTGCCATGACCGAAATCACCGAGCGACAAGTAGAGGCCTTTGAATTCAGCAGTGTCAATGTCTTCAAGCACGCCAACGCGGATAAGCTTGAAATCTACCAGCATCACGCATATCCGGTCGTCATACGCAAGGGCGAGTTCCGGAACGGCCAAAAGTGCCTCTATGTCCCGGTCGACATGGCCGTTGACACTAGTCAGCCAGAATTCAGCTTTCTCAAGCATGGCCGTATTCGTGCGCAAAAGTTGCGTGGCACCTTTAGCCAGGGTTTGATTGTCCCGTACCGAGACGGACTCGAAGAGACGGTCAAACCGTACGTCAGCCCTTCCGACCTAGCGCTAGAACGGGTCCAGAGCGGCCGTAAACAGGTCTTGGCTGCACGGTTGGCCCGAAACCAGCCAAAGATGCCGGTCTATGGCGTTACGTCTCTTAAAAAGGCTCCTGGAGTGTTTTTGCCTGATGAGATGCTGGTGGTGACGGAGAAGATTCACGGTTGCAATGCCCGGTATTGCTACAGCAAGGGACGGCTCTGGGTTGGAAGTCACAAGGTAATGCGTGGCGCGTCAGAGCATAGGTTCTTGACCTATGTCAAGGGGCTTTGGAGTAGATTCCGAAACCTGTTCAGCAGGAAGCGCAAGGTTCACCAGATTTACTCTGACGTCTGGTGGGAGATTGCGAAGAAGTATGACCTTGAAAACAAACTCAAGAGCCTTCCTGACGTCGTGCTGTATGGCGAGATTTACGGAGACCGGATTCAGGGCAAGAAGTTCTCGTACGGCCTTGACCCTGGCGAGATTGCGTTCAAGGCGTTCGACCTGTACGACATGAAGACCGGTAAGTTCTATGACTGGGAGGACTTTACGGTCGCGACGCTCCTAATTCAGATTTCTACCGTTCCGGTGCTCAGCATTGGGTTGAACGCTTCGGGCTCGCATTACGATATGGTGAAGAGCCTGGCAGATAAGGGGCACTCGCAATTCGGCCCGGGACAATTGGGCGAGGGCATTGTCATCAAGCCAGTCGTCGAGCGTCAAGACGACAGAATTGGGCGAGTCATCATGAAGTATGTTGGTCAGAAGTATCTACTGGAGAGCGAATGAAAAAGTACTTTGGTATTTTTGATAGTCGAGACGCCATTCTTGGGGAATTGTCTGGACACTCGCATGTGCTTGAGGAAAATTTGGGGTCGAAATGAGTCTATTTGAAGACCCGACACTGGAGGCATCGCTTGTCGCGTCCCTGGCAGACCTCAGCACGTACGACCTTGTCGAGTCTAAGCGTTTCCTAGAGGCGTCAATTGTCTCGGAGGAAGATTTCACACGACGACAGAACTGGATTGCATACCAGGCGGTTGCCAGCTGCATCAAAAGCTCGATTCCAAGCACTCCGGACAACATTATTCGGGAGTCTGGGCGGTATCAGGAAGGGGCAGGAATCGAGTCAGTCCGCATCGTGATGTCGCAGGAGGGCGGTGGAGCTGGTATCCATGGCTACTCCGAGCGACTGATTGAAATATCTGAACGACGCAAGCAAAAGAAGTTGCTGGAGAGCGCAATTGCACGTCTACAAAATCCAGGCATTTCCGCTTCGGAAGTCCGTTTCTCACTGGTCGGCTCCCTGCAGCGTACTCGTGGACGCATTCAGACAAAGGGGCTTGACGAGTACGCTGCCGATGTGGAAAAACACCTCGAAGATGTTCGCTCGGGCAGAATTAAGCCAGTCACTCCATGGTACATTCCACGACTGGACTCCATCATTGGAGGTCTCCAGCCTACTCTTATTCTCGTGGGCGCAGAACCGGGGGTTGGTAAGTCCGCTCTTTTTGCTTCTGCCGTCAACCTTCAGGCTAAAAACGGGCACAAGCCCTTCGTGGCTAGCCTCGAGGATGAACCGTCCTGGCTCGCATGGCGTCTAGTCTCGAATGAGACACAGCAAGACCAGTTCAAAATGCGCTTCTCGAAGCTTTCGGCATCCGACTTCGGTCTGATTCAGGAAAGCAACAGAAAGAGCGCGCTAACACGGTCGAACATTCGGGTGATTGATGGCTCGAACGGCGGTATGAAGATTGAGGACCTGGTGAGCAGTATTGACGATGCGATTGTGAATGAGGGTTGCGATAGCATCTGGATTGACCATTTGGGCGAGATTGTGCTCTCCAGCCAGGAGCGGACAGACCTTGAGATTTCTCGACATCTATCTCTGCTTCGCGGCGTCGCTAACCGCCACGGGGTACCCATGGTGGTCGCTGCGCATTTTAAGCGCTGCGACGACGTTTCGAAGCCCCCATCATTCCGAGACTTCGCGAATTCCTCAGGAAGCGAACGAAAGGCTCGCATCGCCCTTGGCTTGCGTCGCACCCCCGGAAGTGACGCTCTGGCCGTGCACGTCATGAAGCAGACCAATGGCCCGGCTGGCTCAATCATCGACCTGAATTTTAACGGCGCTGCAGCCATGATAAACGAGGCCGAGCAAGGATGGTCAATCCAGTGAGTATTATCGGTCCGGTAGGAGTGAGAAATCTTAAGAGATTTGGTGAATGGACTTTGCCTGTTCCGCCTAGCCTTAATCGACTGTACCACAATTGGCGCGGTCGCATGGTCAAGTCGAAGGAAGGAAAGGACTACGCGAAGAAGCTTGTTTCGCTGATGGGAGAGGTAGTTCCCGTCACAGAGACCGTCGAGCTTCAAATCGTAGTCTACCGGCCGCGTAAGATTGGCGACCTAGACAATTACCTGAAGTGCTTCCTTGACAGCCTGGCGGGCATACTGTATCATAACGACAAGCAGATTCGCCATATAAACGCCTACCTGGAAGACGATAAGGACGACCCAAGAGTGGAGCTTGAAATGTATGTCGAAATTCCTAGACCTTGAGGATGAGCTTGACCTGCTTGGTTACGGCAACTCCTGGGACGAGCAAGTCGAGAAGTTAGCGGCCAGGAAGCAGGCGAGCGATGACAAGAGACTTGGCCTTCTGCTTGAGTATAAGGCCGGGCTCAGTCCTGATGCAGCCAGGAAAGAGAATAACAAGAAGGTTAGACGATTTCACGCCAGGCAGTTTGAGAATTTCACAGAAATGATGGGGACAACATGTCACAAGTGTCAACGGAAGTTCAGCCAAACGGACTCGCGGGCTCAAAGGTGCACTTCGAAGCAGTGCCGGTAGTCGGCAGCAAAGAGTCAAAGGCTCGCCTGCGAAAGCTCATTGGGCAGGCCACGCTAGGTCTCCGGAACCCAAAGAAAGATAGCATCAATCCGTTCCTGAAGAACAAGTACGCAAGTCTGGGTTCCGTCATTGATACGGTCAAGGAAGAGCTTGGCAAGATGGGGCTCGGATTCACCCAGGACTGCGTTGAGCTTAACGGCGTTCTAGACGTCTCAACCGACATTATTGACCTTCTGAGTGGCGAAGGCGAGACCTACCATATGTCGGTACATATGAAGGAAATGACGCCACAGGGAAGCGCAGGGGCCTTCACGTATGGCAGGCGGTACGCCCTTCTGGGCATCTTCGGGCTGGCTCCAGAGGATGACGACGCCAATGAGGCAAGCGGCAAGACGATTGAGCAGGACAGGGCGCTAGACGCAGCCAAGGCGCTTGCAAAGACGGTCCAGGGGAAGAAGGGGACGCTGTGATTCGATTGATTAACGAGTTGGTTGGGCTCTTGACTGAGTTGCGCGCATTCCTGTCGTGCGAGAATGACCGTCGCATGGTTATTCATCGAATGAACGTAGAGGTAGCGAGCCGCCAAAATGAGTACGCGGCCAGACTGGAGGCGGACCTGAAGCGCCTGTCAGAAGTGCGTCAACAGATTCACTCTGGCGCGGTATTTGGACAGGGTGCAGCCGATGGCTAGGTTCCCGACCAGTAGCAAGCTCGCCAATGACTGCTGGAAGTCATATTCCGAGTGGGCCCCGCGCTCCGAGGCAAGTCGAGGTCGTGCGGCTGAGACTGGAACACGTCTACACGAGGTGATTCGACGGGGCTTTCGGGAGACAGAGGACGGGTCTGGCTCGCTGGATATTGAGTTGGCCAGGAAGGTCGCGATTGAACTTGACGTTTACGATGACTTCCGAGGTCTCGACCTAGGGCTCATAAACTCAATTTACTCCGAATCTAAGGCCCTCGATGAACGCTATTTCGAGGAATCGATGATTGTCGTTAGGTCGGAGACGGGGCGAAGTATGTCTGATTTCTCTTCGTACTACGAGAAATTCCCCCCCAACGCCATCCTGGGTGGGTCTCTCGACTTCGGCTACGTTCCATTCGATGAAGATGGTCCGGTAACCATCGTTGACTGGAAGACTGGAAGGGTCGAGGTGGAAGAAGCCGAGCGAAACCAGCAGATGCTTTCCCTGGCACACATGTTCGGAGATAGACTGAGCCTGCCGTTAGTCAGAATCATTCTGGCCTACGTCACCCTCGGCAAGACATCCGAAGCCATGGTAAGGACCGACTTGTTCGGCTACCTGCGCTCGCTGCAGTTCGAGCCAGAGAAGGCCTCTGCTCAGAATTGCCAGTACTGCAGCAAGAAGGGAGGATGCCATGCCTACTTTGAATATACCAGAGGACTGGTCCTTACGTAGCAATACGGAGGTCATCGATGCATTCGTGACGGCCAAGAAGCTTGTCGACTTGCTTGAGGAAATACTTAAGACAAGGGCGTGCAAGTCGGACCTTGATTCCGAGAAATCTGGCGCTTCGTACAAGAAGGTCCAGTGGGCAAAGACGTTCCTGGACGCAGAGAAGGTGGCCGCATGGGCGGAGGGAAACGACATACAACTGCCAACTAAGATTGACCTCGATGAAAAGCGACTGGAGGCCTCGTTCGGGCCGGAGTTCGTACCGAGTTTAAAGGAAGCCGGGTTGACTCGGCAGAAAATCACGGAGTACTTCGTTGCGAAACCCAGCACATCGAGAAAGCACGAGAGCAAGGGCAAATCCAAAATACTTCTCGGCGCCGACAAGGATGACCCGGAAGATGGCGCACCTGCTTGCCCGAGAGGTATATGGACCGACTTCGACTGCGGTGGCAGTGAGCAGCAAGAATCGAAATGAGCGGTTTGGTGTCACGATGACTGAGCCAGGCGGGGTTGACCGGGCCCCAATGCTCGTGGTACTTGGATACGGCGATTCGTACGAAGCCGCCTTCAAGATGGCTGAAACCAATCCAAACGCAATCATGGCAAAAATGCGGATAGAGAACATTCGCAAAGACTATGAGAGCGGCAATTTCAATAGCCCAGAAGATTATGTCCGTGAAGTACTGATGAAACAGTTAAAGGAGAGCGTCAATGGAGACGGTCAAGCGAGTGTCGGGCCTGAAGGTGCGAGTGACGAAGGACCCAGAATTGAAGACCAGCGCAAAGGGGGTGTCATTCTTTAAGGCGAATGCGGTGCATGACAAGCAGGATGGCGAGGCGGTATGGCTGACTGTGCTGGGATTCAAGGGCATCTCAAAGAGCCTAGCCGAGCACATCAAGAAGGGCAGTCTCCTGAAGGTCTCTGGCAAAGTCACAACCAAGGAGTACCAGAAGAAAGATGGCGGCATGGGCATCGACAACAGTCTAATCGTTGATTCCGCGCTCGTCTCAACGGCCGCTGGCCTAGTTGAGATTGACGAGTTCGGCGTTACTCTTCCGGTCAATCCAGAAGAGACCAGGGCAACTGCCGAAGCGCCATTCTGATGAATATTGAGACCCAGGTAGGTTACGAAACCCTGGTAGACTCCATCATGGACGTCTACACGGCCACTACGCGCCTGGAACGACGCTTGGCCCTGGGGACGATGATGACTGTGATTCTGGCTGACGCAGAAAACTCTACAGTGCTTGAAATCACCCGAGTCCTGCGTCAGAAGATGAACAAGGCAGATTTAGCAACTGGTAACTCTACCCAGTAGAGCACAAATCCAGACCGTGGTCACTGCGTACGGGCCAATTCGCAGTGCCTCTTGTTGGTGAACGTAGTCGCACTACTCCAGGTTCGATTCCTGGTAAAGAGGGTTTTCGGCCTATGGCGAAATGGTAGACGCAATGGGTTTAGGCCCCATAGCTCTTAAATGGGCGGTGCAGGTTCGAATCCTGCTAGGCCGACTTACGTGAGGATAAATGGAAATTCAATACGGAGACCAAATGCCAGATGACATCCAGCAAGCAGTATTGAGAAGCCAATGGGCAACAGAGGGCAAGCGCATGACCGGGATGTACCGCCTGACCGGCTCTGGCCCTGGGGAGAACGGAATGTGCTACGTCCTTGAGTATGCCAAGCAGTTGGAGGACCAGATTTACCACTCCAAGCCAAAGGGATGGTGGGCTCGATTATGGGGAAGCAAATGACCAAACTGCACGCAGTAATCGACCAGGTCGGGAATTTGATTTGGCTCGACAAGGAAGAGCCTCCCAGTTGGTTTCTGGGCAACATGAAAGCATACCGCAGGTATTCCGTGAGGACCTCTGACTTGTCCGCGTCCTATGCCGTTGGTCTATTCATGGAGTCGGTACACAAGCGAGACGAGGCTTGGCGATGGCTGAAGACAACGGCGCAGTCAATGGAGGCAGTCTGAGTTGGAAGGAACAGGCCTACAATACCTGGCTCTCTCGACTCGCCATCGCAGTCGAGGCCGGTGGTGTGACGCTGAGTGAATCCGATTGTGAGGTACTGATGGCGGTACTCCTGAACGAAAGAGAAAAGCTTGCTAAAGCCCTGGTTGTTCATACCTGACTGTCACTGGCCGAACTGCGATACCGACGCATGGGGACTGATGCTTAGGGTCGCCAAGCACATCAGGCCGCACGGCATTGTCATTCTTGGTGACTTCATTGACTTCGAACAAATCTCAACACACGACAAAGACGCACTCTCCCGTCATACCGTCGAGGACGAACTTGCCTCGGCCAATCTCGCGCTTGATGCACTTGATTCCCTTGGGGCTAAGGATAAACAATTCATCGAGGGCAATCATGAGTCAAGATTCCGTCGATACCTTGTCAAGAATGCTCCTCAGGTGTCTGGGCTTCTTTCAGTGCAGGGATTACTGTCTCTCTCCTCGCGCGGATGGGAGTGGACCAAGTACCGAACGAGCAAGGGAATCGGAAAACTTCATATCACTCATGACGTCGGCTCAGCGGGAAAGAACGGCCATCGTGATGCGGCTACAACGCATCGAGGAAGTGCGATAATTGGACACACCCACAGAATGGCTTACGACGTTACTGGCACCCTTGGTGGCAGTCCCTACCTTGCAGCGATGCTGGGTTGGCTGGGAAATGACAAGGCGGCCGACTACATCCACCAAGCGAAAGCGGCCGAGTGGGTCCACGGATTCGGCATCGGGTACCAAGAAGACAATGGAGTGATGCATCTCCAGCCAGTACCAATTGTGAAGGGCAAGTGCGTGGTCAACGGGAGGATGTTTAAGTGAGCGCAATCTTCCTGGCCAACGTTATTCAGAGAAAAATTGACGAATGCACTCGGGCCGGAATACAGTTTGGTCGTCAATGCGGGTGGCCATGGTTGGTTTGCGAGTGCGGCCGAGAAATATGTGGAATCTGCAGCATCCAATACAAGCGACAACCACCACTGAGGGTCGAATACAATGATTGATATGTCAGGTTGGCCTGAATCAGCAAAACGAGTCTTCCGGTTGATATTGAGAGAACTGGAGAAGAAAGAGAATGAGCTAGTCTTCCTCCGTCGTGAACTCAGGCACTGGGCTCAGTCGAACAAAGACTGGGAGGACGCGGAATTCGTTCTAGTGACAAAAGAAAACACCCCGAATCGCAAGACCCGGGGTGCCATGCTTGAGTCTGAGAGCGGCAAAGGCAAGTCGTTCGGCTCGATTGGCGAACTGATTGACGACCTGAACAGTTAGTTACTTCGAAACAGCCATAGGAGTCATCGTGGAATGGGTCAAGCCAGAGAAGGTCGCAGTAATCACTGACGCCATGAAGGAAATGGGATTCCCAGACTTCATGGTCAAGTGGCTAGAGCATCCCAACGCCGTTCTCCAGTTGTTCTCCGCAACCAGCCACGAGGATGGTTCGGAGTATGTAACCTGCAGTGGCTGTGGAGAGGCCCATCCTGATGCACATATGCGAGGCTGTTCCGTTGTTGATGCCTGGAGGAGCCTAGGCTGGGAAGAGCGAATCGAGAACGACATCTACAATGCCTGGAACGACGCACTCCACGAAAAGAACCTACGCGCACGCGGGATGCAGCCTTACGGTCCAAACGCCGGAAATGACGTCATTAACGACGTCATTAACGAGTGGTTCAAGGAGTCGCACCCGGACCGGGAGACCCGTCTAGTCCCGGACCGAAGCCATCCACTCGATTCACTTGCTTACGGCCTTAACAATGCCGTAGGTGGCACTGGCGGCAGCGCCAGCGGCCAGCACCCCGACAACGATTGGGACCCATAGTGGAATCTGGTTGCTGACCGACTCCCGTAGGGCTGGAATCTCGGCTCTGCAGGAAGTAAGTTCCTTGGCTGCGGCAACGGCAGCAGGCTTATTCAGCAGGATGCCCGGGAAGGGGGCTGGCTGCGCTTCCTCGAGCGCAACGGCAAACGGAGCGTCCACTGGGGTGGGGTCTGCGGCATAGGCCGAAATCGAGGTGATTAGGGCTACTAGGATTGATTTTCGCATTACGGCACCAGAGCTTTCTTGGCTTCCTCAATTGTCTCAATCTTGGCTGCAGCCTCTTCGCCTGCCGACTTCGCCGCAGAAATCTGTTTCGCGGCCGAATGCACACCCGACTGAATCAGGTAGGCGGAAACAATGCCTGCGAACGAGAGAATCTGGTCGTCGCTGATGGTGACGCCATACTTGGTCAAAAGTGGGGCAGCAGCAACGGTTACGACTCCCAGCAGTGCAGATACTGCTCGTTTTAGCTTGGCGGGGTCCTGTAGGTCGAAGATATCTAGAAACTTGTCCATGGTGCGTCCTTTGGTTTAAACAAACAGTCGTCCAACAGCAATGAAATCCGGGCGGTAGTGAATCGAACTGAACCATCTCACTCGCGCATCCTGGGCTTGCGCGATTTCAGGGGTAACCGTCTTGCGGCCACCACCGCTCGCGCCATACGCGACCCGCCATGAATAGGCCTTTGGGTACGAAACAACTGCCATGACGTGAGAAATATGCTCAGGAACATTATCAAGGCCATAGAACAGAAGGTCTCCGGGCTTTCGGTCTGCATCCGGAATCGCTTGGCAATGTTCGAGCAGGTGGCCTGCATTCCAGTCGGCCCGGTGGTCAATCCGCCCCTTGGTCGCCTCAAACAGACAGGCCGTAATCAGTCCAGAGCAGTCGTAGACGTCCTTGTACTTCGCGCAATCCAGCCCCTTGCCTGAGTAGTTATTTTCAGCAGTTGGCCAGCAGTAGAAGCAACCTTCCTTTTCCTTCAGCGCATCAATAAATCTACTAGTCTCTTCGGGAGTCATATGACCTACCGCTTCCTTTCCTTGCTTCCGGTACCAATCGCCTGCGTCGTTGCCGGATTGGCTGGCTATGAGTTCAACAGTACCGCCACGGGGGGCCTATTTGCCCTTGAGTGCATCGCAACGAGCCTGGTGGTGCATGGGCTCTTGTCTGGTGCTCGCGACCCAGAGGGGCAGGACGTAAACGAGCAGGCACTTTACTCCCGGGTTCAGGCCCTGGAAATCGGCCTTGATAATCATCATAAGTCGATTAACGCACTTAAGGCTGACGCGATTGAGCAGATTGAGGCACGCAAGAAATTCGCTGAGAAGTACCTGCCAGGCGACCCATGGAGTCAGGGTCAATAATTACCCACTTGACAGACATGTGCGTTTATCAGTATAATGTCTATATCTCGAACGGAACAAATGCTTACTGATACCATACGAATTTCGTAATTGGATTGGTGATTAAATGAGCGACAACAGAAAGTGCCACTACCCCAAATGCGACGAGGATTCGGTCAATGAGCGCAGATACTACTGTAAAAAGCATTTTGACCTCCTGATGTCGGATGCTCCGGTCAAGGAAGTTACGGTCAAGACGCTAAGACAGAAAATACTTGAAGCAATGGGGCTAAAATGAGCGACCAAAAAGTCCACATCCGGAATCTGATGGTAGCAACGAAGGAGCAACTGAAGAATACCGGCACTGTTCCCAACATCGCAATGTGCGGCCTTGATGACCCAAAGATGAACAAGCTGACCTTCGGAAACGTCGAAGACGTCCTTAAAGGGAAGCCAATCAACGGTCAGGGTATCTGCGAGCGATGCCTGAACGCCTGGAATGAAGAGGCCAACTCGGACAAGAACTACAAGCGCGCTTACAACGCGTTCCGAAAGATTATCGCTAAGGCCATGCGAGGCTCATTTGGGTCGAGACGATAATGCCGGTCACTCCGAGCTTACTGAGTCAAATGGCAAAAGAGGCATTCGAGATGACTAATACGTTAACGAGTCCAGGGTATTACAAGAAGTCCGGACTAGAGTGTCGAACTGCAATCAGAGCGGCCACGTCGAATCTGGTCGGAGAAGAGGCTTACAACGTGGGCTGCGCCATCAAGTACCTTTGGCGCTGGAAGGATAAGGGCGGTACGTGCGACCTGGAAAAGGCCCGTCAGTATATCGACTTTATCCTTGATACGTATAAGGAGGATATCAGCCCACAGGAAGCCCCTGTCGGACCCGGCGCTCGCTAGTCCTCCAGGTAATAATCTCCATCCATCCGAGAGACCCTTCGTTTCGAGATAATCGAGCGGAGGGCTTTCTTTTTGCCTTCATCTTCCTTTGGCTCGAATTTATCGTCCTCCGGGGTCTCGATGCGCAGCTGGTCGTCAATTCGACGTGGTTTCCGCTTAATTGGCTCACCCATTACTCGTCTCCCATTGATTCCGCCTTTTTCCGCCCAAATACCATGATGCGTAGGGCCTTCCTCTTCATGGCCTCCGCGTCGGGATTTACGGTTTCCAATGGGCCGACAGTTATGCTCTTGATTGGCCCTTCATCCACCACGTCTTGCTGGTAGTCGCCATTGGCCTTTTTTCGCTGCAGTGGGCCTACTTCGCCGAGGCTTACCTTGGGCTCCTTGTAGAGCGAGCCACCAGGAGCGCGCATGGCAGACTCATTTTTCTGGACCCAGGCGTTATGGGCCTTCATGTCGGCATCCGACGCGAGCATTACGCCGCGCTCGTCGTTCATCTGGGGCCAGGTTTCGTCGTCGGCCCAGTAGGTCTTTCCGTCGACCCCAGTTCTCTTCTTCTTGATTCGACGCGGGTCCTGCTGTTTAGGGTCTGACATTGCGTCGTCCTTCCTCGAAGCGGTCAAGCTTCTGGGCGATACCGTCCAGTTTGTCTGAAATATTGCCTAGGGTGATTTCGAGCCGCTGAAGCTTAAGCTCGTGTTGCTCATTGGTCTTCGTGCTCGCGGCCTGGACCGCCCGGAAGTCGACAATCTCTCTTTCGAGCTCTCCGATGCGATAGTGGGCCACACCGGCCTGCATGGCGACGCCAACAATCGTAGAAACGATGGTCGCAGCCCAGGCGAGCGGAATCTTCATCTGTTCGTCTTGGTTACTCATTATCCATCTCTCTTTTCAATGCCATGTACGCCGGGTTGGTCGACATCAAAACATAGTCCATTGCTGGCCATTCTTGCTTTGGGGTCTGCATTATCTTCTCAAGCGTCCCACGGAGTCGACCGATTTCCACTGGGTCAATCCCGGCCAGCGTCCCACCGCGCCCCTCGGCGATGTTCTGTAGCTTGACGTAGGCCTTTTCGATTCCTCCGATTCTAGCCCCTGCAGCCATCGACTGAAACCTGCTCGCGCCCATCTTCTTGGCCAATTCAAAGCCGACCTGCTTGGGATTAAGCGAGAATCCGCCTGGGGTCGTTGGCTGCGTGGAGGTGACGTCCGAAAGCCTGGTATGAAAGTTCGATGCCTGACGCGCCCGGTCGACGGCCGAGTGGTATGGGGCGGTATCCACGCCCACGTCAGCCGCACGCATGTCGATGGCCTCATTCAGCCCGCCCAGCGCCTCTCGTTCTGCGCCGGTTCCGGCCCAACTAATACCCTTGGGCTTAACTGAGGACCCGGCCGCACCGAAGTCCCCGCCAGCAACTCCCTTGATGTTCCCGATGACCTGACTGGTTGGGGTTGAGCCGGTCGGAGAGATGTCATACTGACCCTTGAGGATGTTGATGGCATCTGCGTCAGCAGGGTTCCCGCCAGGAGCGTTGATTCTATTAATTCTGGCGCCAAGGGAAGATGAGATGTTCTGGTTCGGAATATCTGGTAGCGCAGCGACGAGCGAATCTTCGGCTCCCTGTCTGGCCAGCGAGGTGGACGCGACCCTGTCTCCAGCTTTCTGAAGCACATTCTTGGCTCGATTCATGAAGCTCGGCAGAAAGTCTTTATACTGGTCTAGGATTTCACGTAGGGCCTTGGTATTAAGCAGCGTCCTGGTTCGCTCTTCTCCGGTATACCCAAGGTAGTCCAGCATCGAGCCGACGCCCTTAGAAATATCATCAGAGAGGCCCGCCACGCTGCGCTGCTCCAAGGCATTTGCGAGCCCGCCAGTGGCAGTGGAGACGCCCTTTTCGACCAGTGGACCGCCGAGCGCACCCAGGACCCCGGCGAGCAGGGTCGAAGGCAGATTTTGCTCTACAGTGTTGTCGGGGTTTGTATTTGTGGAATCCATGGCCTGGCCTGCCGCCGACTGGAGCCCATAAGTGGCGGCCTTTCGTCCGAGAGACGCCCCTGCGACAGACGGGAACAGCCTGGATAGGCCGTATTGTTGACCCAACTGACCCACAAGATGAGCCATTGGATGATGTTTGATTGCTTCGGAATACACGCCCGGGTCGACACCGGCCAGGTGAGCGGCATACGGATAGAAGCCGCCCAGCGCAGCACGAGCCATCCCGGCTGGGTCTACCGAGTCGTTCAACTCGTTGCGATGCTCAGATTGCTGCCAGGCGGAATCCTGCTCCTTGACCTTGTCGGCAGGGAAGACGTCTGGACTAGGCTTGGCTGTGGCCGGGGCCTCGTCCGGGACGAAACTCTCGTACGGGTCCGGAACAAAGCTTTCATATGGGTCTGACATTTACTGAACCCTTTCGAAGAACTCCGGATTGAATTTGGCTGCATCCATCATCCCGGTCTGGCCGGTGCTCTTATTCTTTACTCGGATTTTGCCAGTGGGAGCCACTGGTCCGGTGGGCGGCTTAGGGGTCATGGGCGCGGGCTGCCGAATTATGTTTGGCGTGCCGGTAACCTTGCCGACCTGGTGCTCAAGCGCCTGTGGGTCGACTTCGAGTTTGCGCGCGTTCGGCTGAACTCCTCCAGTGCCTCCACCGGGCGAAGATTGCGATGGTGTATCACTGGGGTTGTAGACCGCGTTATGGGCCACGTTCTCGATGCTTTTCTTGACCGAGGCGATGTTCTGCTTGGCCTGGGTGACAATATGCGGATTGGCCTGAAGGTACGAGCGGACCTGATTCCAGTCGGTCATGTTGCCCAATTGGGCCACGGCCCGAGGGTAGTCGGCAAAATTCATCACGCCTTCGCCCTGGAGCTTGTTCTTGGCGCCGATGGCCTCTTCCAGCGAGGCCCGTATTCTCGGCCAGGCCTCCTCGAAAGGAGTGTCGACGCTTCCGCTCGACATAGCCAGGATATCCTCCATGGCCTGCTTGATTTTGCCCCCGTACATGTTCTCATTAAATAGAGCGCCATAGGCCTTTGGGTTCGGAGTGTTGGTGACCCAGTATCCACCAAACGGATTCCCGATTGTCGCCATGCCCGCGCCACGGCCGCCCGCCCCGCCCCGCCCCGATGGGTCTTCCTTGAAGCCTTCGGTAACCAGCTTCCCGGTAAGGCCTGCGGCCACTACGTCCTGCGTGTTTGCCCGACTGGTGGCATTACGGTCTCCAGCCATCTTGAGTTTGTCGGCCCGAGAGACACCAAACTGTCGGCTCTTCTCCTCGTCTTCAAGCGCCTTAAGCTCTCTCTTCTTACGCTCAATGACCGACTTCGTGTCGTTGTTCTCGGTGTTCCGGTCGTTGAGGTTCTGCTGGGTGTATGCGAGCTTGATTCCGGGCATGACCTTCTCAATCTGCCGGGCAGATAGCTTGCCGTCAGGAAGCTCTAGCTCGGACATGCCCAGCTGGTTGCGAGCGATTGCTGCGGCCGAGAGGGAGACCTGGGAATTCGGGTCGTCGTACTCTCGTTCGGTGTCTATTTTTGAGGACTGAGTCTCAAGGTCGTTTGACTGTTTCGCAACAGCCATCCGACCTTCAATGTCCTTGACCGGAGCATCGTTCCACTCCCTGAACGAGTTGACGTAGGGCTGGCGAAGGCTGGCATCGGAGAGAAACAGCGATTCAACGCCGTGCTGCTGATGACGGTTGGCCGAAAGCTTCTGCGCCTGTCCGTATTGGTCCATCAGGTCCTGTAGTTCGTCTCTCCGGCTCAGTTTCGGAGATTGCCCGGGCATTGCCGGGGGAGAACCTGCGCGTCGAAGCGCTCGTTCTGTTGCATCGGCGAACGGATTTGGAGTGCCAGCGTCAGCTTCTGGCTGAGTCGGTTGAACTGGCATTTCGTCGCCAGGAAGCGGCGGGGCTGACGAATTATCCATCGCTGTCCGGTTGGCGCCGACCTCGGAATCCACGCTAGGTACGTCATCCTGGGGTCTCCCGATTGGCAATGAGCCAGGCGATTGGCCGTGCTCCATTTCCCGCATTCGCTGCAGGCGTTCTTCCATCTGCTGTCGTAGGTCAGTCATTATCGACCTCCGGGATACTGATTCCACTCGTCGGGGTCTGATGGGTACTGGTTTGACGTGGCGACGTCTGAAGCCGTCTTGTCGTAGCTTGGGTCGCTCATTGCGTTGGCGGGCCTGCCGCCTCCGCTATACTGATTGTAAAGAGTCTGACCAGATGCGCCGAACTTCTGAACCGTGTCGCCAATCTTATTGGTCGAGTCCAACTGGTCTGCGCGTTGACCACGCAGTGCGTTATTGTAGCCGACAGAGGCATTGTAGGTGTCTGCAGCAAGACCATTGTTGTACTTCTGGGCTTCAACCGCCCGGCCCGACGCGGCTTCACGCATTCTCGCATTGAACTGCTGGCGCGCATTCTCTGCGTCTCGGTTGCCGCTGGCCAAGGACTCATCCTGGCCCCGGATGTTGGTCGAAAGTTGGCCGGACTGAGAAATCGCCTGTAAGGCCCTCTGGCGGGCCGCCGCTGCGCTCTGAACCCCGGATGACCTCAGGGCATTGGCTGCATCCTGTCCGCCCTGCAATTGGGCTGCCAGTTCGCCTCCCGAGCCCCACCGGCCCTGTCGCTGGTACTTGTCTGCGATGGCCTGTCGGTTCTGCTGGGTCGCCTGGGCATACTTTTGGCCTTCGACCGCGTCATTTTCGGCGGTCTGTGCGTCCATGCCGTTCGACGAGCCGATATCGGATAGTTGACGCAGTGCGTCCATTTGGCTGCCGCGAAGAGATGATGCGACAACCGGGTCAGCTCCGACAATCTCGTATGTTGCTTTCTTCAGGCCCTCTACGTCGATTTGGCCGTTCTGATAGGCAGCGACCAGCTTGTTGAATGCCTGCTTTAGCTGGGCGTTGGCTACGGCGGCGTCTTGGGCATTCTTATGCTGCCCGTACATCTGAATAATGCCATTGAAGACACTACCAATCCATGAAAAGACGTCCATTTATGGGTTCCTCGTGCTAGTCGACTGGAGTCCGCCTGAATTCGAGGAACCGGCCTGCGGTGCTGGCATGTTATCGCCGGGCCTTGCGTTGTACTGCCTGATGAGCAGAGAGAGTTGACGCTGGAACTCATCGCCGCTCCCGCTGACCCCGAAGTCGCTTTGGACCTGCTGGTAAAGTCTCAAGATTTTGGTATTAAGCTCCGGACTCCTGCTTGCATCCATGAAGAACTTGAGGGCGGTCTTCCTGGGAATCCCGTACTTGGATTCCATCGTGGTCGCAGTAGTGTCGACCTGGCTCGCGTCCATGCCACCGATTCGCTTCTCGTCTGAGAGGTCATACTGGGGCTGACTCGATCCGAAGGCCGGACCCTTGCCCCAGCCCTGGAACCAGGCCTCTGGGTCCCCGCCAGCCGTCGTCTCGCCAGAGTCAATCTGGTCGACACCGAAAACAGGACCCTTTGGAGTGGATTTGTCCGCCATCGGCCCTGCCTGACTCGGGTCTGTCGCGTTCTTGCTGGCCAGTTGCTTATCAACCCGCCCTGTGATGCCCGCCTGCGCGTTCTGCATTGACTTGTAGATGTTCCCATACTGTCGGGCCTGAGCGGCGGCGTCCTGTCCGCTGGTGCCCGCGTAGAAGGTGGCGGCGGCATTCTGGGCGCCAGTGATGCCTTTCTTCTTGAGGGAGCCGGAAACCGAGTAGCCCTGGGTATCGGAGGCGAGCCCCTTAGCCAAGTCTACCGCCTTGCCAATCTTCGTATCCGCAGTCGCCTGGTCATTGCCCCGAATGGCATCCTTGGCTTCTCCGTAGAGCCCAGTTGCGTTGCCACGGTCATCTTCGCCGCCAATCTTCGCCGCGCGGTCCTGGAATCCAGCCAGGTCCTTCTTCTGGTCTGCACCGTCATTGCGGTTTAGTTGGTAGAGGTTGGCAAAGTTGTATCGCCCGGCAGTCGTATCGTCAGACTCACCGGCAGCGCCGCGACTTGTTGCAATTTGAGGATTGTAGGGCATTTATGCTCCGATGATGAGAAGGCGAACGAGGGTGCGCTTGCCGTAGGGCGCGCCAGTGAGGTTGTTGATGACGATGACGCCCTGCTTGCCGAGCTTCTTAAAGGTCCAGTCGAGGCCCAGAATAAGGCCGCCGTTAACCCGAACTGTCTCGTTTTGCGGAGAACTGGCAATAGCGACGACCCCGGCGGGTGCGCTGTTGAACTTGGTTCCGACGCTAATGGGGAAGCAGGAGGGAATGAAGGGTCTATTGTCTGCAGCGGCAAAACTGAAGTTGCAGCGAAAGGAGGCATTGGAGGCCGCATAGGGAGTCACTGTCCCGCTCGGGTCGACGATGAGTATGGCAAAGGCCAAGTTAGCAACCGCAACAATGTAGATAGGGCTGGCTGGTCGATACTGAATGGGCAGCGTGAAGGCCGAGAGGTTGAGAGTCCCGCCCGCCATGGAGACCTTCATCTCAACAGTGCCATCGGCGCGCTTGTAGTATCCGGTCTTGATGTATCCGGTTCCCAGATTTGACCAGCCATTTGTGAATGCCGTGACATACTGCCATTGCTCTGGCATCAGAACCGAGAATTCCCTGACCTCAGTTGAACCCTGTCTGGCGAGCGAAACATTCGCAAATGTCAACAACTGGTTGGTCGCGGTAGCTGCATCTCCGGAGATGGACGTGATTCCGGCGTCGTCCTTTTTCATGACGAAAGTCGTATTTTTCCCGTCGTCTTCTCCGTCTTGCTGGCTTGGCATTACTGGCTCGTCCTTTCAATCGCCGTACCGCCCGTGCCGGTGCGGATGTTGATTCCATAGAGGCTTCCAAACTGCCATGCGCTTCGAATTCGAATTCCAACACGGATAGAGGAGCCACGTTGATATGCCGTCTGAATAACGCCCTTGATGACCTTCTCCTCCAGAACCCCGGTATCCGGACCGCGCACGCCCCATCCGTAGCCAAATGTCGCGACGTTGGATGACGCAAAGCCATTGAGTTCAGCCACAGAGTATCCAGTGCCCGGGACCATGTCCGTGCTTGCCGACATGTCTGCCACGCAGAAGAGCGGACGAGCAAAGTAGTAATCCACCTCAGTCCAGTGCTGACGAATTGAGGGATTATCGGTATAAACACCATACTGGGCTTCCCATGAATACGGAAGCACTAGAGTGAGTTGGGTACTATACGTAACAATCCGGCTAGTGTCGTAGGGTGGGTATGGAAATGTCGTTCCGACCGTCAGCGTGACGCCAGTAGCGTCCGACGCATATCCAGTCACCCAGTAAACGAATCCGTTTTCGCCGTCCAAAATGCAGGCGCCTACGAAATTAAATACGTCAAGTCCGGACGCATTAATCCCGGTTCCGAGCCATGGCGGATTGACGCTATCTGAAAACCATTCAAACCTAATGGTGTTTGGACCCGTTACGCGATAGGTCCCCGGAACGGCCCCCGCGTTAAGATCAAAAGCGAAAGACTCGTCTCCATAATCAAATATCGAGGCAGTCTTGCGCTCGCTAGTTAGCCATCCGGGCGTTTTATACGTGTAAAGTCGGTACTGGTCTCCGACGATATCAGTTGCCATGCCGCCCACTGCTGAGGCCGCGTAATCGTCACGGCGCGTCCATCCCGCGCCGTCATACATAAAACAATACCGAGTGTCGTACATCGAATCGTAGTTGGTCGAGTCCGTGGTCAGCCAGAAGTAAACACGCTGGTCGGTTGAGTTGGACGCGGCAAAGCCGTAACGACGATTGGGCCCAGGGTATCTCCAGGTCATATACTCAATCTGGTCCTGAATATCGGCAGAAATCATCTTGGTCGACGACTCGGTAATCTGAAATACACCCTTAGTCGTGAGCGCATAGAGGGCGCCGCCCATTTGGGCGACGAGTTCCGGACCAAGCAGAACAATATTCGGGTCAAACTGGCTGGAGTAGAAGTTCGGGTAGTACCCTTGCGCCCGATAGAGGCCGTCAGTCTTGAAGACGAAGAGAGACTCGCCGAGCGGCATGAGTCTGATGATGTCCTTATCGGAGCTACCAAAGTCGCACCACTGATGCCTCGGGGCCCCCTCTGGCTCGTTCGGATTGGAGAAGTAGGCTCGATGACGGTTATTGACTTGTTGTCCTACCGTTTTGGAGAGCATGCCAGTCGACGCCTGCTTGACGCACATGCACGCGCCGAGAATTGTATAGGAGGCGAATGAGCCAACTGCGGCCGTATACGTATTGACGCCAGCGGTCGAGTTGGTGAGCGTAGTGACGCCAGTCGCATCCTTGACGGTGATTACGTTCCCGGCAATCGACTTCACGACATACTGTCCGACTGGAACAATCCCAACGTTGCCGAATATCAATTGCAGCGGAACCGAGCCCGGGAATACATTCGCGGCGACGTTGATGGTATCTCCAACGACGAAATCGGGAGCCGCATTTAGCGTTAGCTTTGTGTCGCCAACGCCAAGGCCGTAATCAACCTGGTTGATGGTGAATCCCTTGCCGACATTTCCATTGACAAGTGGGGTCGGAGTAATTGGAGATGAACCAGCCGTCGCCGACCAACCGGAGAACCGATAAAGTCCGATGTAGGGCGTGAATTTCGACTCCGCTCCGACCGGCTCACCAAACATCCTAGTTTTATTCCGCACCGTCCCGGGTGCTATTTCACGCAGAGTCATGGTGCCGACGAAGTCAGACGGGTCGCCAGGCTCAAGAATGAATCTTGGCGTATAATACGAGAGGCTTCCGAATGACGCGACGTTTGAATAGTAGCCAGAAATAGCCTGCACGCCGAACGTCAGTCTGGCTGGCTGCGAGGCAATCGAGGTATCAACCATGCTCAACGGGAAGCACAAGTCTGCTACTATCAGTACGTCTACGCTCCTGAGTCCACTTACCGTTGCTGCGGCTGCGTCCTCGATGCCACCGATGTAGAAACTGGTGACCCAGTCCTCGGTGCAGTTTCCCGCCCAGGCGCAGTTCTGAAAGAAGGCAGATGTCCTTGACACGGGGAATCTATCAATGGCCCCCAGTATCGTCTCCTGATTTGCATTGGTGTAGAGAGGATTCTGCAATACAGAGTCTGACGCAATGTCAATAAATGCAACGGACCCATTGGTAAAGTCGGTCGTAGTAGGTCGTAGTTCCTGGACGAAATACATATCGTCGCCAGGGTCCGGGGCGGATGTTCCGGCAGCGTCCTGCGTGGACTGCCTGGTGCGATATACCTCAAGCGACCACCTAGCAGCCGCAGACAGGTCTCCGGAAAGATAGGTGGTCATCAACTCGGGACCCAGGAAGATAGTCAGGCCCGTGGCTCGCGGGTTGCCTGCCCCAAGCGTGTTCTCAAAGATAATGCGCTGAGACGGTGGCCCATAAATAACGTTCCCATTGACGTCTATTTTCTTGTATACGTATCGATATGCGCACTTCGACCCAGGGGACAGCCAGTTCGAATTCAGACCAGGTACCGTGTTGACGAGGCTAATGGCGGTCGGATAAATGGGTGGAGAGTGCGGGAGTCCGGCAGGATAAAGCTTGGTCTGAACAGTCCCCGACCCAGTGCCAGTCGAGTAATCCTGGTTTACCGGAACCTTGGGACTGCAGAGCATGCCAATGGACGAGCTGAATATCAGTCGGTCCCTTGCCTCGACATACTGCGGTGCCCACAGGTAGTCGTCCTGGTTGGGCTTGACGTTTGCGCCGCCGGTTACGAGCGAGCCGTGCCAGACGTTCGTAGTGAGTTCGAGGTAAGCCAGAAAGTCGCCGTAGTTGTTGGCCGACTTGTCCCGAAGGTGGACCCATGGTCGATTGTTGTAGAAAAACATCTTGAGGCACTGAAACGAGGCGAGCGGATACTCGGTGTACCCAGGGCGTTTGCTGTCACCGGTTCCAAGCATGATGTTCTGCCCACGACGAGGCATGACTTGGCCGTCGATGATTTGGACGTTATTCAGAATGTTCGTAGTACCAGCGGGAGCACTGTAGCGGTTTTTGTTCGTCCCGAGGTACTTGGTCTGAATGATGCCCATTTACCAGGTCCTCCATCCCAACGTTTCTTTATCTACGCAGACCTTCTCTTCGTTCTCGACGCGAGGGCTCAGCATGTTTGAAATGTGTTTCTCAATCTTGTTTATTTGAACCTGAGCCATATCGACCTCATCCTTGTGCCCCCAAGCCGAGCGGATGCGCTGGCAGACCCGGTACGAGAGCAGGTCGCGAAGCTCTCGAGTCAGGGGTACATTGGGCGTAAACGAGCCAGTAAGAACCAAGTCGTTGACGGCATAAATTCCAGTATAGTCGTCCCCTTGCAGAATGTCCGGGTTGACCCCAACACCAGCCGTAAACGTCACGGTTGGGCTTATGGTTAGGAAGGTATCTCCGTTAATCACCTCGAATGAGCCTGAGCCCGCCGCCGCCGCAGTCACGCTCGTCGACCCCACCGAGGTTACTGGTGAGGTTGTATTAAGGGTCGTGCCCATGTCGGGAGGACGACAGGGATAGGAAATGCGCATCGTGCCGGTGAGCTGGGTGTTGCTGTTGGGCATCCAGATGACGAGGTCGTTTCCGTCAATGGTAAATCCGGCACGAGCCGAAATCTCACCAGGAGACTTGTAGTTTAGACTGTATATGCGAGTTCCGTCATTTATTTGGACGTCGAAGATTCGACCGCCGACAATCCTGGGCGGCAGGCGATACCGGGTCTTGCTGGAAATGACGTAATCCTTGAACGCAGAGAAGAATCGCTCGCGGTAGCCCATTACCCATGGCACGATGACGGTCTGCAACTCATTGTTCGCCATATCGACGATATTGGAGTCCGAAATGGCCGTAGATGCGGCCTGCATCTGGGTCTTCACCTTAATGTCGGCTATGAGCGATGCTACCGTCGTAATGGATGCCATTAATTACCCCTGGTACTTGCGCATCTTCTTTAGAATCTCATCAAGCGGTCCGCCCTGTTCGCCGGTGGCCTCATTCTGGTCGTCTTCGAGACCCTCCCCTGCTTCTTCCTCGCCATCGGGCTTGGCCGTAGGGCTTTCAACGCCCTTGGGCATCTTTGACTTGAGAGCGTCATGCTTCCAGGTCTTGGTCTCGTTCAGCAGGGTCATAATGGCCTTTAGTTTGGCCGACATATCATCGCTCACGGAAACTCCTCTTGCAGTCTGATTTCTGCGTTTTGAATCGCTTGGTAGATGCCGTCTCGGACCCAGTTGGAGTGCCGTGCATCGGTTCCGTAATCATCCGGAGTCCCGGGCGGAGGGTCGCAATTCTGAAGGACATGAGCCAGCTCGTGGGGATAGGAGTTCCAGCCAAATCTATCTGCGCCTATCTGCATGGCCGCGTACCAGCAAGCTGTCAGACCCATCACTCCGCGACCCTCCGGGTCAATCCATGCGGAATAGTTACTGGAATAGAGTCGCCATCCGCTGACCGACCTGCAAATCTGTTCATATGACAGCTTGAATAGGTCGTCCCGATAGAACGAATCCATGACAACAAATTCGGCCCTGGCGAAGTCCTCTGCGGAGAATTGTGATGGACCGGCGTCGGGAAATGGTCCGTAATATGTCATTCCGCATGGACTGGTAAATCTTGGCTCGGGACTAGCTCCGGTGGGGGCGCAGTTAGAGGTCGTCAGGAGAGTCGCCAAGATAAATAGAGCACTCAACCGATTCACATCGTGCCGGGTCGACCGCATCTGTTCGCTGAAAGACATTCCGGTCTCCTGTTGAGCCTCCATCCAAATGCAAGCAATCGAGCCCCGCGTCGAACTTCGGTCGCACGCACTTGCGCACGGCGCCAACGAGGCTGAATGGCAACTGCTGGCCGATGAGGCCTGCGATGGCGGGCGCGCTGGCGGCCGTCGCCAGGGTGCAGTCGGCCCAGTCCACGACGCGAAAACACTCCTGAACTATACCCAGGTTCATCGGAGGCAACTGCACGTCCTTGCCCGCGTCGGGAAGATTGATAATCGCCACCGGGAAGCGCAGCCGCTCGTATGCGTGTACGGGGATTCCCGCGTCGTTGGCTGCGGCGACGCAGTCGGGGGCGAAGCGCACGGGGCAGGTCGCGACGTGCGTTGCGCCGGTGTAGCCCGCATCCACGAGGAAGGCGATTTGCTCCGAGACCGTGGGCGTCGGAGTACCGGTGACGAGGTAGACCGTGGCGACAATCGGCCCGAAAAGAGCAATGGCAATCAGTTCGCGGCGAATCATTAGCGACACCTATTGGGGTTGGGGTCGACACAAACGCGGGAGATGATGCCGTCAGCCCAACCAGAACCACCGCCGCTGCAATCTATGCCGATACACAGGATGGTGACGCCTGCACCGACAAGACCGGCGTTGGCTGCCGTATTCGAGGCACCAGCAAAATTGCCGAACCAGTTTGTTCCGTCGACAGCAAACCAAGCCCGGTCGTTGCCGGTAAGCGTGGCTGCGTACGACTGCGCGGGCACTGCGCCGGTTACGAGCGCATTGAATGCGCCGATGTTTTGATAGGCACCGATTCCGTAAACGGCCGCACCGTTGCTCGTCAGAGCCCAGACGCGCGCACCACTCGGGGTAACAGTAGTGCCGACTCGCGTAGCGGCAAATGAGGCGGTGCCTACGGGCTGGTTGAGTGTGGTTGCGTTCGTGTCCGCGCTGCGCGTCACCGCCACCGTCGTTGTGGGTATTGGCGAGGTCATGTACGCGCCAGCTTGCGAGTCGGTCTGCCAAGCCAAGATGTCGGCTGCGCCGGTACTGGTCGAGCCCGTGATTACTGCGTCGTTGATGCATCCAAAGGCAAACCGGTGCGTGGCGTTTGCGAACGTCTTCGTTAGCGCGGGGTTGCTGCCTGTTCCACATCGATTCCAGGTCGTACCGTTGAATGCGCACTGCACTGCATTTCCCGTGAGCGCGGTCGTGTCGTAGAAGTAGATGCTGATGGTGCCCGAGGTGCCCGCGTTGCCCTTGATGTAGAGCGAGCCGCTCGTCGCCGCTGCCGTCCCCGTGTAGTTCTGAAGCATGATGCTCGCCTGCGAGGCGCTGGCGCAGGCGCTGATTTGAACGCGCTCCGCCGTCGTGGTGCCGTCTGGGGCAACTGCGAAGTCGGCCGTGACGGTCGGAGAGGTAGAGCCGCCAGCGCCCAGCGCAGTCCATGCCGCGTTGTCGATGGCCTGACTTTGAATGGCATTGTTCTGACGGCTCGACTCCACCAGTACGCCCAGCGGCCCGCCGAGGGACATGACACGGGGCAGATTGCTGCCGCACAGCACGAGGTCACCGTTCGCGATTGACGACTCGCTTGCCGACTTCGTGCACATCGCCGAGCTTCCGCGCGTCCAGGTGACGGTTTCACCTTTCGCCCCCGTGATGGCTGCGCACGCGCACGACGCCCGGAGGCCTGCCCCGGAGGCAGGCGCGAATTCGAAAAAGGCAAGTGGAGAACCGGGTCGAGGATTGCCGCCCATGCCCCATCCACCGACCTGCGGACCTGCGCCAAGAATCTCCGAGAACAGGACATCTGAGCCCGGGAAGAATGGAGCGGTCGACGCACCGACGAACAGGAATATGAATGAAAGAGGGAGAGTTCGCCTGAGCATGCGAGACCCCTTACAGAATTCGGAAGACCTTCAGATTGGTCGTTCCAGCTGACGAAATCCACTGAACGTAGGCTTCATCGGTCGCTTTGTTGTACCCAGGCGTGGTTCGGTCGGCCAGGAGAATATAGGCCTTCTCAGTGGCAGCCAGGGGGACGCCGTTGACGGCAGAGTTGACGGTCGCAGGCGAGGCGGCCGACTCGGATGCCTGGTAGTAGCCTGCTGCGTCTGGCACAATCAGAAGACGGTCGCCAGGAAGAATGGCGTTGGTCAAATTCGAAATGACGTTTGTACCGGTGCTCTGGATGGTTCCGATGTACTGGGGCGAGCCGTTCAGTTGCGCAAGGGTTTGTACTTCATTGAGTCCGCGTGAGCCTGACATGCACGTTCCTGTTCCGTAAGTTTACTTTTGTGCTGCGCAAGTGGACTGGCCGAGATTCGAACTCGGAACTCATCGCTTGCAAGGCGAGCGTTTTCCCGTTAGAACTACCTGCCCAACAGACAAGGGAGCGGAGTCGGCACCACACTTCTTCCGAGGAACACGTCCGGCTGCTCTCCATTAAGCTATCCCTACCTTGAAGCGGAACAACGGAATCGAACCGTTGCTATCGGCATGGCGAGCCGAAGTTCTGCCATTGAACTAGTCCCGCGAATGCAGGTCACTGGAGTCGAACCAGTTATCTCGTGGGTTATGAGCCCAGAATGGAATCCGTTCCACTCGACCTGTAGAACTTCTCCGAGAAACGAATCCCGGAGAAGAAAGACTATGTTAGCTGAGGAGCATCTTGGTCAGCTGGCCAACCTTGGGCGAGAAGAGACCCTGGTTTGCGTAGCAGCGCAACTCGTAGCCCGCGTTGCTTGGCATGTGCAGGAAGAATTCACCACCCTTCGAGCCAGGCGTGTTGAAGGTCACGTCAGTGGCGCCAACCCGCATGATATTCTTGGGGGAGAAGCAGAACATGTCTTTGTCCTTAACGAACAGGTGCGGCTGAATGGTAATCTTGCCCTGCGCACCAACAATGGTCACACCCGAAGCCCCGAACTGCAACTGGTCGGACTTGGCCTGGGTAATCATCGGACCAACCTTGACGTTCGTGTTGGACGCCTGAGCAACCGGGTCAACCGTGGGATTCACCAACGACTGGAACGCAGTGTTCGAGCACAGCAACACAACGTCTTCCATTAGGCCCTTACCAATGGCAGGCAGAAGATTGGCAAGCACGTTCGTAACCGTGAGCGCAGCAAACGCAGACGGATTGTTACCGGTAAACAGACCGTACACAGTCTGGTCGATGTTAAACAGGGTTGAGCCCGAGGACCGGATGATACCATCAAGGCCGATTGCCTCGATGAAGGTAATCAGGGTCGACGCGGTAAGGTCCACCCCAGCTGCACCGGCAAACCAGGTGCCGTAGAGAATGACGATGTCGGTCGCCACGGGGGCAGTCAGGGTCGAGGCAGTCACCGTGACAGTTAGGGTCGCGAAGTTAACCGAAACAACCTTGGTCCCGCCGTTGGGCGTTCGCTTGGGGGTCGCGGCAGTAGTAAGGACCGGATACGTGCCGGAAGGGGCGGTCACGAGGTGGAGGGTCGCGCCCTCCATGCCAGCCCAGAGCCCGGCCGACCAGGTCGCAGCAGTCAGAGTGAAGCCGTTAGTCGGACCAGTGGTTCCCGAGGCCAGGATGCCAATGCCACCCGGCGAACGGCCGTAGATGAACATCAGTTCCAGACGTTTGCTGATGGCGTCCAGCATGTTTTCAACCAGGAGTCGCGACGCCTCACCGAAGCTCCCCTTGGTATTCTGCGCACGAGCCAACGACTCGTAGTCAATCTGCGAGCGAAGCAGAATCTGGGCGCCCTGGACCTGAGCGTCCTTCAACACGGCCGCAATCGGAGCATTGAGTGCAAAAGCACCAGCCGATGGACCTGCGTACGTGAAGCCCTGCTCCTGAGTCAGAACCACGGGCTGATGATACAGGTTACCCAGTCCCGCTTCGCTCTTGTTAAACTTGATGTTCTTGGTCACCCAAGCCGCATCAGGGACTAGACGAACTTCCTGGTCCGCATACAGTTCCTTGAACCACCCGTTGAGGGTGTCCATTGCATTTTCGCCGCCGACAACAGCCATGATGAAAGCCTTTCTTAAAAAATGATGTGAAACAATTAGGTTAGCTGTTTCAGTTCACTTCCTAGGTCGGCTTGCATCGGGTGATGGGCGCTCGCACGGAACTAACTGATTGAAACTTAAGTGACTTGGGATACCTATTGGGGTCCCTTATCACTTCTACTTATGGTGATGGTTAACATTACTTCTTGGACCACTCCTCGATACGTTTCCGGAACTCTTCCTTAGTCTCAGTCTTTTGCTGGGCTTGCGGACCTGAGTTGTCCTGAAGTGCCTGCTTCACTTGGGCTCGTTCTTTCTTCGGCATGGCTGCAAGTAGTTTATCTACTGCGTCCTGACCAATCAATTCGACCAACTTCTGTGGGTCGGCCTTGGTGAAGAAGTTCTTGAGTTGGCCCTGGTACTTCTCCTTGACCGTTGCCATGACAAGCTCGTACGGAAGCTCCCAGCCCTTTTCCAGGTTGGCCAGCATGACCTCGGCAGTGTACCGAACTGTATCCTCGTTTACCGGAAGACCGACCTTTTGTAACTCAGTGGGAATCTCTGTGTCGTACTGCTTGATGAAGAACTGGGTGGCCTGCTTCTCCGATTCCGCACGGGCCTGCTCTGCCTTGGTCGCCTTCTCGCTTTCGTAGGCCTTGAGCTTTTCGCGAGCATCCTCAAGTTCGAGTTGCTCGGGAGAGAGGGACATCTTTTTGATTTCGCGAGCCAGAATGGCCTTTGCGAATTCAATTGGGTCTTTCTTGCCCAACTCCTTCATGGCGCGCTCAGGGTCGGTCTCCCAGAGTTTGGCGAGTTCGGCAGAGGTCTTCTGCATCTCGCTGGCCTTCTGGAACTTTTCGTCCGAGGCTGCGCCCTTCTGGGCTAGCGCGATGACCGACTTCTCGTCGTACTCCCGTTCGCCGCCGTTGATTTTCAGCTTGAACTTACGGACCGCTTCCTCGGCCTTGGTTTCAGTCGTCGCCTTCGCATCCACATCCGAGGTCGGTGCACTCGAATTCGCAGGCTGCGCAGTTGGGGTCACATTCGCCGTCGGGGCTACCACTGTATCGCTCATATTGTTCTTCCCTTTCCTGAATGCCCTTATTCGCCCCAATCAGCGCCTCATTGCGCTCATTGAGTTGAGTAAAGAGGTTCTCTGTGCACTCTACTTCACGAAGACATAGCCAGAACGAGTGCTGTCCTAGCTCGCTGTAGTGCTCTTTGATGTTTATGTTGGTGCCGCAGATGATACACATCTGATTACTGTCCGATGTTCCCATTTGCGCCCATCACTTTCTGTGCTGCTTGTTCGGCGTTCTGGTCCGGAGGGGCCTGATTGCCGTTCCTATCGCCGCGCTGACCATTGGCTGGGTTCACGGGCATTTGAGGCTGTTTGGGTTGCTGTCCGCCTGCTGGAGGGCCATCCTGCTTGGCCTGGGGTGAGCCCGGAACCGGACCGCCCTGCGCTTGCCCCGGTTGCGGCTGACCCGCCATTGCGAGAGGGGTCTCTCCAAGGATTACCAGAAGCCCGGCCATGTTTGGGTCTGCCAAGAACTGTACGTGCTGCTGGAGGTGGTCGGACAGGACCTTGATTTTCGCTGGGTCATTTCTTGACTCAGGAGTTGCCAGTACCGCGCGGTGCTCCCGAATATGCTGGGAGTGACTATCCGTGGGCACTGCGAATACGGGCTGTCCATTGGCCATAGATTCATTCTCGCTCCGAATCAGAATGTTCTCAGCGGTACCACCCTCAAGCATTGGCTCGATGGTGCCGGTGCGAATGACGCTCAGGTATTCTTCTGGGGTTCTGATGAGCTTCATCTGCATGAGATGCTCGGCAATGGTCTGCTTACCTGCCGTAGTCATCTCAAGGTCAGACTTCGCTCCGCACACAACCCGGTTGATGGTATCAATGTCGCTCTTATCGAAGGACATGAGCATCGAGCGGTTGTACTTGCCGACGATTGTGATGGTCTTCTTGTTGTCCGCGTACTTCTTCAGAATATTGAGAATGTCAGTGTAAACGTCTTCAACTAGATGGGCGTAGGACTGCTGGAGTCCCGTGGAGAAGGCAATAGACTGAGACTGAACAAGAGCAAGGGCAGAACCAGACATTTGCTGCTCAGGAACGTTACCTCGAACCACAGAGTTGACTCCGGAGATGGTCTCCATGACACGCTCAAGTTGAGCAATGAAGTCGAACACTTCCTTGGGGGTGTGAGTAAGGTTAAGGGGCTCGGGCTTGCCATTCGGGTCGGAGTACTCAATAAACGACAGGCCGCGAGCGAGACTTCTGAAATCAATATCACTCCCCTTCATCGCCATGATGAGTTGCACGCCGAAGGTCAACTGATTCGTCGCAACAGCGCTATAAAGTGCGTCAATGGCCTCCTGGAGCACGATGAGGTCAAACAGTGGCGTATAGCCAAACGGGCTGCCAATGAGGTCTGCAGGGCAAATACGGCGCACTGGAATGGAATCGTAAGGCAGGTCACCATCGAGGATGACAGTACCGTCTTCCAGGCAGAGAACGAGCTTGCCATTGGGCAAACTGGAGGTCTTCTTGTGCCAGAAACTGTAAACTGCGATATCGTCTGATTGCCCGAAAAGGTTGCTGTTGAACATCCAGTTCATCAGGCTCATTCGAGTGCGGTCGTAGGTCAGCCGGGTGTTTTGGTCTAGGATTGCCTTGCGAATTGGGTTTTCATCGACAGATGTTCCCCAATCGTCAGTATTCGCCATCAATGGGGCCCATTTGTCGGCCACCTTAAAGCGATTCGACCATTCCCGAGTGATAATCCAGTCGAGGTCCTCAAAACGGCTTTTATTCGGGTCCTTAATCACTTCGCTCGAAGGAAGGACCTGGATTCGGACGTCACCGCCATTGGCCTGCTCGCCTGGCTGCAGCGCCTTGTCTGCAATCACACTGTCTGCGTCGCCCATCTGTGGGTTCGTATCGGTTTCCCACGTGGTAACGACGTAGCCCTCTCCTCCGACAACGGCAAACTCGGCGGAATCCCGCAACTGACGGTCAACTCGCTTCTCGCGCCCGTAGTAGTCCAGGATTCCCCGGGCTATTATCGACTGCTTCTGTGATTTCGCGTCAGAATTTACCGCAACCGGGTCCGGGGATGGTCTTTGGCTCGTAGTGAGTTGCAATAGGTGCTGGCCGATGTTGCGGATGTGATTGACCTTGATGAGGCTGATTTGGCCATGCTTGCCTCCCTGGCGAATCTGGCTCGTATCCCCGTTATTGTTGGGGGAAATGCCGAAATAGTGAGTGATTGCCCGGTACTGTCGACGGAAAATGCCGCTTCCGTTCATGAAGTTGAAGTACAGGTCAATCTTCTTCTTGACCTCGGTACCAATTTTGCTCGTCGGGGCTGCTGCAAAGTAAGTTTCAGTCAATTGACGGTCTCCCAATCAGGTTGCCATGCTTCCGAAAGCTGCTTCATCCACTTGCTTCCGCCAAGGTCCTGGTCTTCAGCCCCGTCAACAGCAAATCCTTCTAGCTTGCCGTATCCCTCTGGGTATGGAGAATGAGAATGCCTGACATTTCGCACTAAATACACGAGCGCATCAAGCAAATCCCCATGTCCCTCGGAGTTCCGCTCGTAGCTCGTTCTTGCGTTGTTCCACACGGTATTAGCCAACTGACTCAGGAGTCGCTTGCATCGAGGGTGAATCATTATCTTGTATCCGCGAATCCACTCTCTCAGGCGATTGACCTGCAATTCCTTGTCGTCCTTCTTTGTCGGAATGAACGTGAGCCCGTGGGTATTGAAATCTGCGATGTTCAGCAGGTTGTTATCTGAGATTCGCAGGAAGACCGGGTCGCTGCCCCAGAGTTCTCCCTCTTTCAGCTGTACCGCCTTGGCGGTTTCTTGGGTTGTCTTTTTGAAGAGTAGGATTTCGTCTTCGATATACAGCCTGGCGTTAGTAAAATCCCAGTAGGCGAACAGTAGACCCATGCCGTCTCGCCAACCAATGTCGAGCGAAACGTACTTGTCGCAATACTTTGGTCGACGCTTTATTTTGGCTTCGCTCGTGACATAGTCACTGACCGCCTGGTTCCACTCGGGGACTACAGAGCGCTCTTCATCGGCCACAAATTCGCAGAGATATTCTCGCCTGAAGGTGGTTGAAGCATAGAACTCCTCTAGCGACATGCCCTTCGATTCCGCTAACTGTCGGAAGAAGGCTTCATGCTGCTGCCTCGTCCGCCTTGGGTTGTCCCAAACCGAGCACTGCCAGTAGCGACCTGATTCCTGATGGGCTGCGGCAATCTTTCGAGACTCGTGGGCAGGAGACCTTGGCGGCGTTGACGACAGGACGATGGTCCCATTTGTGTCTTGAACCTGAGGAGACAGAACGTCATGTAAAATATAGTCCAGGTCATCCATGAAACCGACTTCATCAAGGCAAATAAAGTCAGCCTCGGTACCACGAAGATTCTCATACTGACCGCCGTCGCACCCGGCAATCGCTAGAGAACTCCCATTCGGGAAGACCCACTCGCCCTCCATTCGGTCGAACTTTGGCTTGAGTTCACTTGGGCAATCCTTGATGATTTTTCGAATGGATGGGGTAATGATTTTACGGACGGCCTTGGCTGTAGGTGCCGCGTACTTCACCTGGGCATTCGGCTTGGCTACACACTTCTCAATTGCAAGCAGACAGAGCAGGTATGAGCCACCAATACGACGCGCCTTGTTGACGTAGAAAGTTCCGCCTTCAACGCCCTTAATAGCGTCGTAGATTTTCTGCTGGTTTTGGTCAAGCTTGAAGCGCAAAATGCCGCGCGACCAGGCCTCGATGATTAGCGCGTCTGCAGTCTTTTTACGGATTGCCATAGGTCGCCCACTTCATGATGGACAAAACTCTTCCGTGTTCGTCGTCGAACCGGTCGGTCTCCATGTGCGTTGCAATGAACGAGTCATCGATGTCCTCGTCCATGTTCATGCAATGGATTTTATGGTTATCTAGACAGCCGACGCCGAGCATGTCCTCATAGACCTTGATAAATGCCTTGATGTCCTTCACTGTCACGCATGGCTTCATTAGTCCACGTCCTCAAAGCGACCGTCCAGCTTAGCGAGAATCTCTTCGTCCGTGAGCGTCTTGACCGCAGCGTCAATCGACTTGGCCGAGATTTCCCCTTCCGAGAGTTCACGCAGAAACTTCATCGCCTCAATCACCATCTTTTCATTCTTCGACTTGGTGAGAATCGCTAAAGCCGTACGGTAAACTAACGGCATGGACGCAATCGCTGCGCGATGGACCTGAGCCCTGATTTCGGGTGGCGCGACCAACAGGGCGTCATTTCCGTCCAAATCAGTCAAACTCGGTCGGTCGACGGCTACAATTTGTTCTACTTTTGGTGGTGTTTTGGCCATGTAGGTTTTTGTAGTCAGTCGTACCACAATCTAAAGTATCAGGTCTTCTAATGCCTGCTATGGTTAACATCAAAGCCTGGAGTAGGCTATGGCTTTCCTAGACAGGTCTTGGCCTAGGCATGGCTACGGCTTGGGACTTGGATTCGAAGCTAGGGTGTAACCCTGGTCCTAGTCTTAGACTATTCAAGCCATTGATTTCTGGTTAAATCGATTTTAACAGGCCTAGAAGGCCCGTAGTTGGGCGAGGAGTGTCCTGCGCTACCGTGGCCTAGGAATGCCGCCGTTCGTCGATTCTAGACGCCTTAGCGTTCGTTTAAACTGGATGTTTGGACTAGACTATGACATCGACTTCACTAAATCTAAATTGGGCGCCATTTAGTGAACTGGTTCCCTTCCCTTCCCGCCCCTCTCCCCTTCATAAAAGAATAAGAGAAAGAGAAGAGAAAGAAAGAACCAAAGAAAGAGAAGAGAAAGAGAACAAGAAAATTAATCCTCTCACCCCACCCATCCCAACCCTCCAAATAACTATATTCACTAGTATATTAACCTATTCCTAAACTAGTTCTTAATCTTAATGGCGGCACTGGTTTTGACTGAATATGGTCAAGTAGGCTTTGGGTATTGGAAGATATTGATTCTAGGTGGTTTTGGGGTCATTTTGGTGAGAGCTCATCCTCGTCCTTTCCAGTTCCTGTCAAGTCCTCACCCCG